>Ga0207657_10007253_pt1 | contig 11384 bp, 12 predicted proteins | sample KBSC33metaG_FD_184316 | JGI IMG/M metagenome (GOLD analysis project Ga0207657, IMG submission 184316) | Corn rhizosphere microbial communities from Kellogg Biological Station, Michigan, USA - KBS C3-3 metaG (SPAdes) (version 2) | ecosystem: Host-associated > Plants > Roots > Rhizosphere > Soil ... | reverse complement strand
ACAGCGTGGAGCGCACCGGAGACCGCGCTCTCCGGTGCGCGGAGCTCCTTCTCTCAGCGAGCGAGCGCGCAGCGCTCGCGAGCGTCAGCCGCCGCCCGGCGTCCCGAGAATCGACCCGAGCCCGGCGGCAACCGCCGCGATCACGACGCCGGCGAAGGTGACGATCCCGAGCGCACGAACGAATGTGTCGGAGAAGAACTTCCAGCGCAGATACGCCAGCGTCAGCAGCTCGAGCCCGACGACGGCGATCGCGAAGGAGAGCGCGACGCTGTAGTTCGAGATCAGGAAGGGCAGCGAATGGAGGATCCCGCCGAGGAACGTGCCGCCGCCCGTGATCGAGCCGCGCATCACAGGCGAGCCGCGGCCGGTCAGCTCGCCCGTGTCCGACAGCGCCTCCGAGAAGCCCATCGAGATGGCCGCGCCGAGCGAGGTCGCGAGCCCGGCGATGAACGCGTAGCGCGTGTCGTGCGAGGCGAGCGCGACTGCGAAGATCGGGGCGAGCGTCGACAGCGAGCCGTCGATGAGACCGACCATCATCGGCTGGATGCGCTGCAGCAGGAAGGCGTGCTCGTTGGACATTAGTTAGAGTATATCCACCAAGGTGCAAACGAGTAGAACATCAGGCACACCTGACAAGCGGCGTCAGGAGCGCCTGACGTGCGCCTGAAGCTAACCGTCGAGTACGACGGCACGCCGTTTCGCGGCTGGGCGGCGCAGCCGGGTCTGCCGACGATCGAGGCCCGCCTCCGCGACGCGCTTGCCCAGACCTTCGACCGCTACGACGGCCTCGCCGTCGCCGGCCGCACCGATACAGGCGTGCACGCGCTCGCGAATGTCGTCTCCGTCGACGTCGAGGGCGGGCCGCCGCTGCAACGCGTCGCGCTGGCGCTCAATCCGCGCCTGCCCGACGAGATCTCGATCGTCGAGGCGGAAGAGGCGCCGCCGGACTTCCACGCGCGCTTCAGCGCGCGCTCACGGAGCTACCGCTACCGCATCCACACGCGCCGGACGCCGTCGCCGTTCGAGGTGAAGCGCAGTTGGTGGTACCCGCGCCCGCTCGACGACGCGGCGCTGAACGCGGCTGCCGCGCTGCTGATCGGGAGGCACGACTTCCGCGCCTTCACGCCGACCGCGACGCAGCACGACGTCTTCGTCCGCAGCGTCGACGACGCGCGGTGGTTGCGCACCGACGACCGCCTCGAGTTCGAGATCACCGCCGAGAGCTTCCTCCGTCACATGGTGCGCACGCTCGTCGGGACGATGGTCGAGCGCGGGTCGCTCGACGGCTTGCTCGACGGCGCCGCCCGGAGCGAGGCCGGCCTCACGGCGCCGCCGCAGGGGCTCTACCTGACTTCGGTCGCGTATTGACTGAATGATCAATCGGGATTGAGCTTGACGTAAAGACGGAAAACCTCCCTGTTCATCCCCAAACGTCAGGGAGGCTGCATGAAACGAAGGACCTGGAGGATCGCGACCGTCGTCGCGGTTCTCGGCGCCGCGGCGACGCTGCTCGCGGTCAGCGCGGTGCGCGGACGGGAGGCGGCCGCGCCCGTCGTCGGTGTCGAGCGCGACTCCGGCGCCGGCGATATGCGCGTGTCGTCGGCCGAGAAGGCGCACGCGCTCGTCCTCGCCGCGGCCGCGACCCTCGGTCCGCACGTCGGCTCGGGCACGTTCCTCGGCGTCTCGAAGGCGGTGTCGGACCTGCCGCTGCCGACGATCCCGGTCGTCACGGCCGTGAAGGTCGCCGACTCGGAGAACCTCGTCGCCGCGAAGGGATCGTCGAACGCGAAGGATCCGGTGGTCCAGCACGGCAAGGGCAGCGGGTCGCTGACCACGACGACGGCCAACTTCGACGGCATCTGCCTGCCCGGCGGCCAGCCCTGCACCGATCCGAGCAGCTGCGGCTGTCTGCCGCCGGACACGAACGGCGCCGTCGGCGCAACGCAGTACGTGCAGATGGTGAACTCCGATTTCGCCGTCTACTCGAAGGCCACGGGGCTGCCGGTCCGCCACGCCACGCCGATCGACGAGCTGTGGAGCGGCACGAGCAGCGAGTGCGCCGTGCACAACGACGGCGATCCGGTGGTGGTGTACGACCAGTACGCGAATCGCTGGCTGCTGTCCGAGTTCGTCGCGCAGCCCGCCGCGGGTGAGTCGTACGCCGAGTGCATCGCGCTCTCGACCTCGGGCGACGCGACGGGGACGTACAACCTCTACGAGTTCGACTGGGGCCCCGACATCTTCCTCGACTATCCGCACATCGGCGTGTGGCCGGACGGGTATTACATGTCGGCGAACGAGTTCCCGGCAGGCCAGGAGACCTCGTCTGGGGCCGCGGCGATCGTCTTCGAGCGCAGCGCGATGCTGACCGGCGCGCCGGCACGGTTCGTCTGGTTCGACGAGTCGGCGGCGAACCCGGTCGGCGGCCAGTACATCGGCCAGCTCGCAGGCACCGCCGACGGCTCGAGGCAGCCGCCTGCAGGTGCGCCCGACGTGTTCGCCGAGGTCGACGACCCGAGCGGCATCCCGCCGACGGGGACGACCGATCCGGGCTTCGACCTGCGGCTGTGGAAGTTCCACGTCGACTGGACGAACCCGGCGGCATCGACGTTCGGAAACGGCGGACAGCCGAGCACGACGATCCCGGTCGCGCCGTTCGTGCGTCCGCAGTGCACGTACGGGATCGGCGACTGCCCGTTGCAGAAGGGCGGACCGGAGGGGCTCGACGCGCTCGGCGACCGGCTGATGTTCCGGCTCGCGTACCGCAACTTCGGCGATCACGAGTCGCTCGTCCTGAATCAGACGGTGAAAGTCGACACGCGCGAGGGAATCCGCTGGTACGAAGTTCGCGACCCGCTCGGCAGCCCGACCATCTACCAGCAGGGGACGTACGCGCCGGACGATCCGGTGACCGATCCGCTGTCGCGGTGGATGGGGAGCATCGCGCAGGACAAGAAGGGCGACATCGCTCTCGGCTACAGCGCGTCCGGCGTGAACGACTATCCGTCGCTCCGCTACACCGGCCGCGCCGCGAGCGACCCGCTCGGCCAGATGACGCAGGCCGAGCAGACGTTCTTCACCGGCACCGGCCCGCAGACCGAGCCGGAAGGCCGGTGGGGCGACTACAGCGCGCTCACCGTCGATCCGAACGACCAGTGCACGTTCTGGTACACGAACGAGTACTTGGAGACCGATCTCGCCGTGATCGGGACGTGGGCGACACGCGTCGGCTCCTTCAAGTTCTCAGGCTGCAAATAGCGTCTCCGATCGAAAGCCACGGGGGCATCACTACGATGCCCCCGTGGCTCGTTTCCCTGTCGTTTTGTTCGATCTCGACGGCACGGTCGTCGACTCCGGCGCGATCATCCTCGCGTCGATGCGGCACGCGACACAGCAGGTGCTCGGCCTGGAGTTCAGCGACCACGACCTGATGCAGGCGGTCGGCGGCCCCGGCCTCGAGGCGCAGTTCGCCGCACTCGCGCCGGCCCGGCACGTCACGGAGCTCGTGACGGTCTACCGCGCCCACAACGAGCCGCTGCACGACGAGCTCGAGGCCTGCGAAGGGATGGAGGACGTGATCGTCCGTCTGCACGAGGACGGCGTTCGCCTCGGCATCGTCACGGCGAAGCGCCGCTCGACCGTCGATCTCGCGTTCGCGCGCCTACGCGTCGGCCACCTCTTCGAGACCGTCGTCGGCGGTGACGAGACCGAGAGGCACAAGCCCGAGCCCGAGCCCCTGCTGCTCGCAGCGCAGCGACTCGGCGTCTCGCCGCAGGATTGCGCGTACGTCGGCGACTCGCCCTTCGACATCCGCGCAGCGAAGGCCGCGCACATGTACTCGGTCGCGGTCACCTGGGGTCGCATCCACGACCGCACGAAGCTCGAGGCCGAGCAACCTTCCGCAATCGTCGACACCGCCGATGAGCTCTACGACGCTCTCTGATCGCGCGAAGGAGCTGCGCGAGCAGCTGAACGAGGCTTCGATCGCGTATTACGTCGACGACGCACCCGTCATCGACGATGCCACGTACGACGCGCTCTTCGACGAGCTGAAGCGGATCGAGGAGCAGCATCCGGAGCTCCTCACGCCCGACTCGCCGACGCAGCGGGTCGGCGCGCCGCTCTCCGACAAATTCCAGAAGGTCCGGCACCTGCAGCCGATGGGCTCGCTCGAGAAGGTCACGACGGACGAGGCGCTGCAGAAGTGGGAGACCGACATCCGCAAACGGATTGCGGCCGACGGTCCGATCGCATTCGTCGTCGAGCCGAAGATCGACGGCTCGGCGATCAACCTCACCTATGAAAACGGCGTCTTCACGCGCGGCGCGACGCGCGGCGACGGCGTTCAGGGCGAGGACGTGACACCGAACCTGCGCACGATCAAGGCAATCCCACTGCAGATGCGGGGCGAGGCGCCGGCGGTGCTCGAGGTGCGCGGCGAGGTGTACATGCCGCTGCCCGGCTTTCGCGCCGCGAACGAAGCGCTCGCCGCCGAGGGCAGGGCGACGTGGCCGAACCCGCGCAACGCTGCCGCCGGATCGCTGCGTCAGAAGGACTCCACGATCACGGCCGCCCGGCCGTTGTCGATCTGGGTCTACGGCGTCGGCGCGCGCGAAGGGCTTGGCCTCGAGACCCACTGGCAGACCCTGCAATGGCTGCGCGAGCGCGGCTTTCCGACGAATCCGTTCGCGCAGCGACTCGAGTCGATCGACGAGGTCGCGGCACTCGTGCGCGAGTGGGAGCTACGACGCACCGAGCTCGACTACGAGATCGACGGCATCGTCATCAAGGTTGACGACTACGCACAGCAGGAACGGCTCGGCGCGCTGCACCAACGGCCGCGCTGGGCTCGGGCGTTCAAGTGGGCGCCGATGACCGCGGTTACTCGGCTGAACGAAATCCGCATCCGCGTCGGCCGCACCGGCAACCTCAACCCCTGGGCCGTCCTCGAGCCGGTCGAGGTCGGCGGAGTCACCATCTCGCGCGCGACGCTGCACAACGAAGACGACATCAACCGGAAGGAGATCCGCGTCGGCGACGATGTGATCGTCCAGCGCGCCGGCGACGTCATCCCCCAGGTCGTCGGCCCCGCCGGTAAGCACCGCAGGGGCACGAAGCAATTCGCGATGCCGACGAACTGCCCGCTCTGCGACGCAGAGATCGTCAAGCCGGAAGGCGAGGTCATGCACCGCTGCCCGAACCGCGCGTGCCCCTCGCGCGGGCTCGAGACGCTCAACAACTGGGTGATGGCCGCCGCCGACATCGACGGCGTCGGCGAGCAGACCGTGTGGCGGCTCTGGCAGCAGGAGCTGGTGCGCTCGATTCCCGAGCTGTACCGGCTCACCGCCGAGCAGTTGCTGGAGCTCGAAGGCTTCGGCGAGATCAGCGCGACGAATGCGATCGAGTCGATCCAGGCGTCCAAGCAGATCCCCTTCTTCCGTGTCCTCTTCGGTCTCAACATTCCCGACGTCGGCTGGATCACCGCGCGCAACCTCGCGCTGCACTTCGGCAACGTCGACACGCTCATGGACGCGACGCAGGAGCAGCTGGTCGAGTGTGAGGGAATCGGCCCGGAGCGCGCGGAGGCGATCGCGGAATGGTTCCGCGACGAGGAGAACCGCGCGCTGCTGGCGGAGCTGCGCGGGCTCGGATTGCGCTTCGAGACGGGGGAGGACGAGCGCCCGGTCGAAGGCCCGCTCACCGGCAAGACGTACGTGATCACGGGCACGCTCGAGTCGTTCACGCGCGACGAGGCGGCCGCGCAACTCGAGGAGCGCGGCGCGAAGGTCGCGAGCGCGGTGTCGGCGAAGACCACGGGGCTGATCGTCGGCGAGGAGCCCGGCAAGTCGAAGTTGACGAAGGCGGAGAAATCGGGCGTGCCGCTTCTGACGGAAGCCGACCTGCTGGCGCTACTCGGCTGAGTGGAACACGGCCTCGACGCTGTTCCCATCGAGGTCGAGGACGAACGCGGCGTAATAGCGGCCGCTGTACTCGGGTCGGATGCCGGGCGCCCCGTTGTCCGTTCCACCGTTCCGGATCGCGGCGTCGTGCCACCGGTCGACGGCCGCGGAGCTGTGCGCGATGAACGCGACGTGCGCGCCGGTGGTCACCCGGTCCCGACCGGGAACCGTGCCGACGCTGTGCAGTGCGAAATCGTCATGGTCGAGCTGTCCGAACAACACGTAGTCGTCGCCTTCGAACGCGCCCTCGGCCAGGACCGCGTAGCCCAGTTCGGCGAGAGCCGGTTCGTACATTCGGCGGCTCGCCGGGAGGTCGCCGACGCGGAAGCCGACGTGATCGACGACCGTGCTCACGGCGCCGATGCGAGCACGCTCGCGAACCGGTCCTGCGCGGTGCGCGCCCACGCCCAGGAGATCGGATAGCCGTTCTGCAGGATCGAGAAGACGTAGCGGTCGCGGACGAATCCCGACAGCGCCGACGCGTTCGACGTCGTCCCCGTCTTCGCGCGGACGACGCCCGTCGCGGCGTCGTGGAGCATGCGGTCGTGGAGCGTGCCGGTGCGGCCTGCGACGGGCAGGGAAGAGAGGAGCTCGAAGCGCAGCTCGGGGTCGTTCCACATCGCGGTCAGCAGCGAGGCGAGCGCCGCCGGAGTCAGCCGATCGAGCAGCGACAAGCCGGAGCCGTCGACGATCCGGACGCCTGCCATCGGGATGCCCGCCTGTGCGAGCAGCCCGGCGACGACCCCCGCGCCCGAGGCTGTCGTGCCTGCGCTCGCCTGCACCGCGCCGAGCTCCTTGAGGAGCATCTCGGCCTCGAAGTTGTCGCTCACCGTGTCCATCCAGTGCACGATCGAGACGAGCGGCGGCGAATCGACGCTCGCGACGACCTGCGCGTCGTCGGGCGCGACACCGTGCACTGCGCCGCGCGCGACCTGCACTCCCGCGCGCACGAGCGCCTTGCGAAAGAGCTGTGCCGCCGCGAGCGCCGGGTCGCGCGAGGTCGTCCGGCCGACGCGGCCGCGGTCGACGATGAGCGCGGAAAGCGGCGGCGACTCCTCGATGTAGAACGCGGCTTTCCAGCCCGCGGCGGTACGCCGTGCGTCGAACCACGACTCGTCGCCGACGATTGCGCCGTGGACCGCCGTTATGCCGGCCGCGCGCACCTGTTGTGCAAGCGCGGTCAGTTGGGCCGAGGACAGCGTCGGATCGCCGTAGCCCTTGAGGATCAGATTGCCCGCGTCGTCCTGCAGAACGTCCGTCTCGATCCGGAAGCCGGGCCCGAGCGCCGTCAGCGCGGCGTACGTCACGGTCAGCTTCTCGTTCGACGCAGGTAGGAGAGGAAGCGAGACGTTGTGTGCGTACAACGTCTTGCCGGACGTGAGGTCGACGGCGACGGCGCCTGTCGCCGCAAGGCTCACATGGGGGACACGGAGCGCGTGGTCGAGCTGCGGTGCGAGCGCCGACAGAAGCGCTGCGGCGAACGTCCGGCCACGCATCGTCCTCCAGTGTAGGCCCAGCCTCCGACGAAGATGAGCCGTCCGGCCCATGCCGAGGCGGGTGCCCGGCACGGATAATCGAAGGCCAGCCATGGAACGGGCTGCCCTCCCAATGGTCCAGCAGATCGAACACCTACTCGCAGACGCGGAGCCGAGTCTCGCCGACGTCGAAGAGACCCTGACGCAGGGCTACGCCAAGGCGCTCGCACTCGAGGTCGAGCGTCTGCGTATCGAGCGGCGGCTCGGTGAGGTCGTGCGCACTGCGACGGCCGATCAGGCGGCCGAGATCCGGCAGCTCGGCACGCGGCTGACGAGCGCAGACGGAGAGCTGCATCGGCTGCGCACGGTGCTCGGCACCTTGCGCGACCGCGCTCGCGTGTTGCGCGCCGCCGCCGCAGCGTCCTAGACGATTCCGGAGCGGACGGCGTAGACCGCCGCCTGAATGCGGTTGTCGATCTGGAGCTTCATCAGGATGTTCGAGATGTGGTTCTTGACCGTCTTCGGGCTGATGTGAAGCTCCGCGGCGATCACCGCATTGTCCTTGCCGTTCGCGATCAGCTTCAGGACTTCGATCTCCCGATCACTCAACTCCGCGCGGATCGTGTTCGCGATCTCCGGCTGGGTGCTCGTCGCGCGAACGCGCTGCAACACCTTCGCGGCGATGGTCGGTGAGATGAGCGACTCGCCCTGCGACGCGGCTCGGATCCCCGCCATCAACTCCTGGATCGACGCATCCTTCAGGAGGTATCCACACGCGCCGGCGAGGATCGCGTCCATGACGTCGTTGTCCTGGTCGGAGATCGTGAGCATGACGACGCGCGTCAGCGGCGCGATGCCCGCGATGTGGCGAGTCGCGTCGACACCGCCCATCCCCGGCATGTTCAGGTCCATGACGACGACGTCGGGGGCGAGCTCGCGGACGATCCGCACCGCCTCGGCGCCGCCCGCCGCCTCGCCGACGACCACGACTCCCTGCTCCTCGAGCAGGTTGCGGAGACCGGTCCGGAACAGATCGTGGTCGTCCACGATCAGCACGCGGAGCGAATCGGTTTGGCGGTCCTCGGCTGCCTGCAGCGTCTCGCTCAACAGTCCCCCTCGTCGGCGTGCGAAGTCTAGTGGAGGGTAATCGTGACCGTGCGACGGCCCCAGGCGCGCGCCTGCGCGAGCGTCGGGAACCACAAATCGACGTCGTTTCCGCGCACGCCGCTGCCCGTGTCGGCGGCCACTCCCTCGCCGTAGCCGGGGATCTTCAACTTCGTGCCGAGCGGAATCACGTTCGGGTCGACCGCGACGACGCCCCAGCCGACCGGCAGGCCGGTCGCCGTGTGTCCCGGGAGCGAGTAGCCCGTCGAGGTGACCGTGATCGTCCGCCCGCCGGCCGCCGGCGGGGCCGGGGCGGGGGTGGGAGCAGGATCGTCCGCCGGCGACTGCGCCGGCGCTTGCGTCGTCGTCGGCTCGGCGCCGGCGGCAGCGGCGGCGGTCAGCGTCGCCGATTTCTTCTCCGCATGCCGGACGCGCGTCTCGAGGGCGTTGATCTGTCGCGATTTCAGCTGCTCCGCCCGGCGCAGCCGGTCGACGAACGCAACGCGCGCGTCGCGCGCAGCGGTCAGCGTCGCGAGCGTCTGCGTCGCGTCGGTGACAGCGGCGTGCAGCTGTCTCTCGCGCCGTGCGAACGCGGTGCGCAGCGCCGTGAGCCGCGTTTGTGCACGCGTCGTGATCGTCACGACTTTCCTGTTCTGATCGGTGACGGCGTTGAGCGTGTCGATCTGCGACACCGCGTCGTCGAGCGACTGTGCGCCGAGGACGACCGCAAGCGTGTTGATGTTGCCGCGCTTGTACAGGGTGCGGAGGTTCGCCGCGAGCTGGGCCTGTGAGGCGTGCAGAGTCCCTCGAGTCGCAGCGAGCTCCTGTGCCAGTCGCTGCTGCTCGTGCCGCAGCGCGCCCACTCTTTGTTGCAAGACGGACAAGTTTCGCTGCGCCGCCGTCACGTGCGAGTCGAGGGCGTACAGGTCGAGGATCGCCGCGCGTCGCTGCGATTCGAGCGATTTCAGCGACGGTCCGCCCGCCGCCGCTCCCGAGACGAGCCCCAGCGCGAGCACCGCCGCAAAGGCACAAACCCTGCGCACGAGGGCGGGACCGTAGCAGGTTGGGAGTGCAGGGCCCCATAACTTTGTGACCTCTCTCGCGAGCAAGGTTCGGGCAGATTCTGGGCCGAAATGCAGCAGCTTTGCGACTATTAAGCGGTTGCAGGCGTCCGGAACCCTTGCTAGCCTGCTGAACTTGTGACGTACCGGCCCCTCCCGGTGCGCCTGCTGAGAGGCCACGTTTCGCGGCAGGCGCTTGTTCTCGTCATCGCTCTCGTTGCGGCCTCTGTCGTAGCCGGCGTTGCTGTTGGCGACCCCGGAGTCGACGCCAAGCGCGCGCAGGCGCAAGCGGTCCTCGGGCAGATCAACCGTCTCGACGCGAGCCTCGAGCGCGCGCGTACCCAATATGAGTCGTCGACGCACAAGCTGCACGCGATCCGGCACAACCTCGCGATCAACAAGGTCGGCCTGCGAGCCGCGCGCGCGAATCTCGTCGCGTCGCAGCGCACGCTCATGCAGCGGCTTCGCGTCATCTACACGACGCGCGACGATCAGTCGACGCTCGGCGTCATGCTCGGCGCGAAGAGCATCAGCGATCTCGTCACACGCATCGAGGCTGTGCAAAACGTGTCGTCGCAAGATGTCGCGGTGATGAACCAGGTGATCGGCTTCAAGCGCGCTGTGACGCGCCACGAGCACGCGCTCGTCCGCGCGAATCGCGCCCAGACGGCGCTCGTGCACCGGCGTGCTGCAGCGAAGAGCCGCATCGAGTCGGAGCTCTCGCACCAGAACCGTCTGCTCTCGTCGATCAAGGGTCAGATCGTGCAACTGCTCGCGCAGGCGCGCGCCCGAGCGCTCGCCTCGGCCGCGGCGGCTCGCGCGACGTACAACGCGGCCTCGGCGTCGACCAATCTCGCGCTCAGCGGCGCCGTCGTCGGCCCGACCGCAGTCACCCCGGACGGCACCGTCGCGCCGCCGTCCCAGTACACGGGCGTCGTCGGGATCGCGATGCGGTACCTCGGTGTCCCGTACGTCTGGGGCGGTGCGAGCCCTTCGGGCTTCGACTGCTCCGGCCTCGTCATGTACGTCTACGGGCAGATGGGCGTCTCGCTCCCGCACTACACCGGGGCGCAGTGGAATGTCGGCGTCCCGGTCTCCCGCAGCGACCTCCAGCCGGGCGACCTCGTCTTCTTCGACGGCCTGGGCCACGTCGGCATCTACATCGGCGGCGGCCAGTTCATCCACGCACCTCATACAGGCACGGTCGTGCAGATTTCGTCGTTGACGGGCTGGTACGCCGACACGTACGTTGGCGCGCGGCGCATCGTCGGCGGCTAGTACTAGCCGGCCGCGGCGCGGCGCAGCGAGCTGAACAGCACGGCTGCGACGCCGATCGGCATCAGCCACCACGCATTGACGCCGGCTGCCACTATCGCGGCGGTCGCGCCCAGCGCGATCATGACCCCGGCGGCCGCGCGCCAGTCGTCGCCGACGACGAAGTCCCACCAGAAGCGCAGGAATCTCATGCGAGCACCATCGCCCGCCGCCGCCTGAGCAGCGTCACGGCGCCGAAGGACAGGAGGATGACGAAGCCGAGGACGCCCGGCAGCGAGGCGTCGTCCCCCGGCCAGTGTGCGCCGGCGCCCTCGGTCGACCAGAAGATCCCGAACGTCGTCAGCATCACGCCGACTGCGAACTTCATCGTGTTTTCGGGGACGCGCGACAGCGGCGCGTGCACGAGGACGCCGACGACGGCGACGAGCACGAGCGCCGCGCCCGCACCGATCGCGGCCAGGCCGATGCTTCCCTGTGTGCTCCCGAACGTGATGACGATGAACGCGACT
>Ga0207657_10007248_pt1 | contig 11388 bp, 7 predicted proteins | sample KBSC33metaG_FD_184316 | JGI IMG/M metagenome (GOLD analysis project Ga0207657, IMG submission 184316) | Corn rhizosphere microbial communities from Kellogg Biological Station, Michigan, USA - KBS C3-3 metaG (SPAdes) (version 2) | ecosystem: Host-associated > Plants > Roots > Rhizosphere > Soil ... | reverse complement strand
GTACTAAATCCTTCGGAATCATCGAAATCTGTTCCGAAACAGCGTGTCTGCCATGATCGCGAAGGGTCTTTAGTCTGCGCGGACCAAGAATCCTTCGCGATCATGAAAATTCGCTGGGGCGGGGCCTACACCCGGATGCCCGGGTGAACGCATGGCGGCGAGATGATGAACATGGCGTGGACGGCGGAGGTGAGGCGATGCGGCTACCTGTGCTGCAGGGGTTGCTGCCGGTAGAGCGATCCCGGGTGCGCCCCGACGTGCTGGCGGGCCTCACGCTGGCCGCGCTGGGCGTCCCCGAGGTTCTCGGCTACGCCAAGATCGCCGGGATGCCGCTGGTCACCGGGCTGTACACGCTGCTGCTCCCGATGGCGGTCTTCGCCGTCCTCGGCTCGTCCCGGCACCTCGTCGTCGCCGCGGACTCGGCGACCGCGGCCATCCTCGCCGCCGCGCTGGCCGGGCTGGCGGCGGCGGGCTCGCCCGCCTACGTGAAGCTGGCCGGGCTGGCGGCGCTCCTGACGGCCGGGATGCTGCTGGCCGCCCGGCTGGCCCGGCTCGCCTTCCTGGCCAACTTCCTGTCTCGCACCGTGCTGGTCGGATTTTTGACGGGGGTTGGCATCCAGGTCGCGGCCGGGCAGCTTCCGGACATGCTCGGCGTCAGCGCCGCGGGCCAGTCCACCGTGCCGCGGCTGGTGCGCACGCTGCGCGCCCTGCCCCAGGCACACTGGGCCGACGTGGCCATCGCGGCCGCGGTCATCGTGATCGTGCTCGGCCTCCGCCGGATCGCCCGCCAGCTCCCGGGGCCGCTCATCGCGGTGGTCGCCGCGATCGCCGTGAGCAAGGCCGCGGACCTGGCCGCGCACGGCGTGACCGTGATCGGGGCGGTGCCGCGCGGGCTGCCGAACCTGACGTTGCCCGCGTTCGGCTGGCATAACTCCGCCGTGCTGACCGGGGCGGCAGCGTCCATGTTCGTCGTCATCCTGGCCCAGAGCGCGGCCACCTCCCGCGCCTACGCCGCGAAGTACGAGGAGGAGGTCAGCGAGGCCACCGACCTGGTCGGCCTGGGCGGCGCCAACGCCGCCGCCGCGTTCACCGGTACGTTCGTGGTCAACGGCAGCCCGACCAAGGCGCAGATCGTCGACAGCGCCGGCGGCCGGAGCCAGCTCGCCCCGCTCACCGCGGCCGCGGTCGTCCTGGTCGTGCTGGTCCTGCTCACCGGGCCGCTGGCCGCCCTGCCGGTAGCCGCGCTGGCCGCGGTGGTCTTTCTCATCGCCGTCGAGCTCATCGACGTCGCCGGGATGCGGCGCATCCTGGCCACCAGGCGGCACGAGTACGTGGTGGCGCTGCTCACCACGGTCGCGGTCGTGGGCCTGGGGGTCGAGTACGGCATCGTGGTCGCCGTCCTCGCCTCGATCGTCGATCACCTGCGGCACAGCTACAACCCGCTCAACAGCGTCCTGGTGAAATCGCCGGAAGGGCACTGGCACGCCGTCCCGGTCGGGCCGGGCGCGCGGACCGTGCCGGGGCTGGTGGTGTACCGGTTCGGCACCAGCCTGTACTACGCCAACGCGGCCAGGCTCGCCAAGGACATCGCGATGCTGGTCGGCCACGGCGCCCCGCTGCGCTGGCTGGTCCTCGACTTCGCCGCCATCGACGACGTCGACTACACCGCGTCCACCGTCCTGAGCAAGGCGGCCGAGCACCTGCACCAGCGGCAGATACGCCTGGTGATCAGCTCCATCCTCGCACCCGTGCAGCACCAGCTCGACCGCTACGGCATCAGCGCCGACGCCAGCTACGACACCCCCGGTGAAGCCCTCGAGGCCTTCGAGAACAGCCAAGCCCGGTTAGTAGGTCGCGCGGCCGCCGCTGATGTCGTAGACGGCGCCGGTGGAGAAGCTCACCCGGTCCGAAACGAGGAAGGCGACGAGCTCGGCGACCTCCTCCGGGCGGCCGACTCGCTTCATCGGGATCAGGCTGGTCATGTACGCGAGCACGTCCGGGGCGGTGCCGTCGTTCATCGGCGTGGCGATGACGGCCGGGGCGATGGCGTTGACCAGCACGCCGGTGGTGGCCAGTTCCTTGCCCGCCGACTTGGTCAGGCCGATGACTGCGGCCTTGGACGCCGAATAGATGGACAGGTTCGGGTTGCCGTCCTTCCCGGCCATACTGGCCAGGTTCACCACCCGGCCCCAGCCCCGGTCGCGCATGCCGGGCACGAAGATCCGCATCGTGTTCACTGTGCCTAGCACGTTGATGTCCAGGACGCGCCGCCACTCCAGCGCCGTGGTCTCCAGCAGCGGCTTATTCGCGCCGACGATGCCGGCCGAGTTGACCAGCACGTCGACCGGGCCGATCTGCCCGGCCACTTGGCGCAGCGCCGCCTCGTCGGTCACGTCGGCGGCGACGTCGGCCGGGCCGCTGACGTCCAGCGTGATCACGGTGAGGCCCTCGGCGCGCAGCCGCGCGGCGCTCGCCGCGCCGAGCCCGCTCGCGCCGCCGGTCACCAAGGCGGTACGGGGCATGACAGCGACCTTACCGGGCCAGTTCGGCTATGGCCCGGGCGAGCATGTCCTCGACACCGAACCGCTCGGAGCCCCAGTCGTCGTGGAGGGCGTCGAGGAAGCCGACGACGGTGACCACGTCGCCCCACGGGTGGTACCTGGTGCCGGCCATCTGTTCCCAGCGAACCGTGAAGCGCGACACGACCTCGGCCCCCATGGTCAGCAGGTTTATCCGGCAATGCGCCACGTCGGCGGGCGCGGGCCCGGAGCAGGCGCCGAGCCAGTCAACCACCCCGGACACCCGGCCGTAGCGCCACAGCACGTTGCCCGGGTGGAAATCGCGGTGCAGCAGCACGGCGGGCAGGTCCGGGGCGGGGGCCCGGCTGATCTCGACGGCCCGCTCCCAGACCCGCGGGTACCGCGCCCAGCCGGGCGGCCGGTAGTTCTCCTGCCGGTAGGGGGCGAAGCGGGGGACCGTCTCGCCCGGCGGCAGCGCCGTGCCGTGGATACGCGGCAGCAGCGCCGCCAGCCGCTCCAGCCAGCGGTCCAGGTCCGAGGGCCACCAGTCGACCCGGCCAGGCAGCCGGCTCATGAGCAGGGCGGGCACCCCGGCCTGGGTCCCGTCCGGGTCGACGGCCAGCAGCGCCGGGGTCGGCACGGCGGCCGCCCCGGCCAGCCGGAGTGCCCGTGCCTCGCGGGCGGCGGGGTCGGGTTCGTCCGGATCGGGCCGCACGTAGCGGCGCAGCACCGCCTGGGCACGCTGGCCATCGGGCCGTCGCGCGGTGACCAGGTGCACCGCCGAGGACATCCCGCCGCGCAGCGCCCTGGCCGAGATCACCGGTCCGCCCAGCCAAGCCCCGGCCCAGGCCAGCGCCTGCCGCGGCGGCCGGGACCGGAGCAGCCGCCTGGTCTGCTCGTCGTCGCAGAAGCCGTGCGCGGGTGATCGGCCGGCCACGAGCGGAGTGTCCGTGCGGTTTACGCTATCGGGTCAATGACTATCTCGCCTGCTCCCGCCGCCCGGATCGCGGTGTTCGCCCTCGGCGGCACCATCTCCATGGCGCCCGGCGCGGTGCTGACCGGACGGCAGCTGCTCGACGCGGTGCCCGGGCTCGACCGCGCCGGCGCCCGGATCGAGGTGCGCGAGTTCCGCCAGCTGCCCAGCGCCTCGCTGTCCGTCGACGACATCGTCGAGCTGTCCGCCGCGATCGGCGGGCAGCTCGCGGCGGGGGCGACCGGGGCCGTGGTGATCCAGGGCACGGACACCATCGAGGAGACCGCGTTCCTGCTCGACCTGCTGCACGCCGGCCCAGAGCCGGTCGTGGTGACCGGCGCGATGCGCACCCCCGCCATGGCCGGGGCCGACGGCCCGGCCAACATCCTCGCCGCCGTGCGGGCGGCGGCCAGCCCGGAGCTGCGTGACCTCGGCTGCGTGGTGGTGTTCGCCGACGAGATCCACGCCGCCCGCTTCGTCCGCAAGGCCGATGCCACCAGCGTCACCGCGTTCACCTCACCGTCGGCCGGGCCGCTCGGCCGGCTGGTCGAGGGCGAGCCGCGGCTGCTCACCCGCCCGGCCGGGCGGTTCACCGTGGCTCCGCCGTTCCGGAACGTGCGCATCGGCCTGATAACCCTGGCCCTGGGCGACGACGGCGAGCTGCTGCGGGCCGCGGCAGGCCGCTTCGACGGGCTGGTTGTGGGGACGTTCGGCGCCGGGCACGCGCCCGCCGCCACCGTCCCGGCGCTGGCCGCCCTGGCCGGGCAGATCCCGGTGGTGTTCGCCTCCCGGACCGGCCGGGGCTCGGTGCTGGCCGGCGTCTACGACTTCCCCGGCTCCGAGCGGGACCTGCTGGCCCGCGGCCTGATCAGCGCGGGTTTCCTCGATCCGGTCAAGGCCCGCATCCTGCTGCACGTCCTGCTCGCCGAAGGGGCCGAACGGGCCGGGATCATCGCCGCGTTCCGCACCGCCGGCGGCCTCGGCGGGTAAGCCCCCGGCCCGCGGTGTCAGCGGCCGATGTGCGTGCTGGTGATCGAGGTGAACTGGCAGATCAGCGCGGCGGTGAGGAGGACGAGGCCGAGCGCGATCTCGTTGAAGCGGCGCAGTTCGCGGCCGCTGGCCGCGAACACGAACATGATCATGGCCGCGGCGGACAGGACAAGGGCGAGGGCATCCATGTTGCTCCCAGCGGTTCAGCCCCAGAGGTCGGGGCGGTAGCGTGCGGTGGTCTCCAGCTCGTCGAGGTAGGCCTCGGCGCGGTCGCGCGGCAGCCTTCCGTGTTCCGCGATGACGTCGGCGAAGGCGGTGCGGACCGCGTCGCGCATCGGCTGCGCCCCGCAGACGTAGACGTACCCCCCGGCCCCGAGCAGCCGCCAGACCAGCGCGCCCTGCGCGCGGATCCGGTCCTGGACGTATTCGCGGTGGCCCGGCTGCTCACGCGACATCGCGACGTGCACGTGGTTGAGCACGCCCTCGGCCGCGAACCGCGCGATCTCGTCCCGGTAGATGTAGTCCTGGCTGGCCGAACGGATCCCATTGAACAGCGCCGCCTCGGCCAGCATGGCGCCCGACCGCTGCATCGCCAGCCGCTCCCAGCAGAACCCCCGCATCGGGGCCAGCCCGGTGCCGGCCGAGACGAAGATCATCGGCCTGGTGACGTCCTGCTGCAGGCGGAACCCGTCCGCGCTGTCCAGGAAGACGTTCAGCCGGTCGCCGGGGCGCAGCGCGTGCAGGTAGGTCGAGCCCAGGCCCCGGAACGGGTGCCCGCCCGGCACCGGCGTGGGCTCGAGCCCGGCGGTGACCTGGACCACGCCCTCGCCGTGCACCCGCGGGCTCGAGCTCGCCGAGTAGTAGCGCGGCCGCAGCGGCTGCGCCACCTGTAGGAACTCGAAGATGTTCAGCGAGCAAGACGGGAACTCGTCCAGCAGCCGGAGCACGTCGTAGCCGCCCGCCTCGATCGCCGCGCGCAGAGGCCCATCCGTCTTAGCCAGCCCGCCCGGATGCGCGAGGACGTTCCGGATCTCGGTCAACCTGGCCCGTTCGGCCGGGCTGGCGGCCTTGGCCACCAGCAGGTCGAGCAGCGGGACAGACGGGCGGCCGCTGATGTCCACCAGGCTGGTGAGCACGTTGCGGACCTGGAGCACGACGCCCTTCGGCACGGCCCGGACGGTCATCGTCTTCGGCGCCATCAACAGCCCGTCCAGGGCCGCGCCGAGGTAGCCGGCCAGGCGCTCGACCCGCTCCTCGTCGTTCTTCGGGCACACGCCGAGGTGATCGCCGGCCCGGTACGTGACGCCGGGCGGCAGGCTGATGTCGAGCTGCCGGGTCCGCTTCGGCCCGTCGCCAGGCTGGAGTTCCTGGCTGGCCAGGACGCGTGCCTCGGCGGTGCGCACGCCGACCCCGTTGGTGAGGATGGCGGGCGCGAGCATCACCCGCGACGCCGTGCCGTCCGCAGCCAGCCGGCGCATGATCGAGGTGGCGCTGGCCGGCCGCGGCATCGGCCTGGTCGCGCCTGCCGCCTCGGCCTCGGCGGCCTCGGCCTCCGTGCCGCCGTAGAGCGATCTGCGCATCGCGGTGGTGGAGTCCGTGCCGGTCAGCGCGCCGGTGGCGGCGTGCTGAACGGCGACCCGCTCAGCCGCGCCCGCGGTGGGCTGCGCCCCGGACAGTTCGAGCAGCACCGGCCAGACCGTGCTGTTCCAGTCGGCGTGCAGCCGCTCCCACACCGGTGAGCCCACGTCGCCGAAGCCGAGGTCGGCCAGCGGCGTGGCGCCGAGGTCGGCCAGCTTCTGCTGCACGTAGCGGGGGAACGCGAGGAACGCGTTCCACTGGCTGTTGCCCAGGCCCCAGACGAGGTAGCGGCAGTTTCGCCAGGTGCCGGTGCCCGGTGCGGTCCGCTCCAGCCAGGTCCTGAACGCGGTCGCGTTCGACGGCGGGTTCGAGGTATAGGTCGAGGTCATGATCACGAGCAGCCACGGCTCGGTGCGGGGCGCCGTGTCCGCGAGCTGGTTCAGGGTGAGCACCTCGCTGGTGTAGCCGTAGAAGTCGCTCCGCTCGGCGAACCGTTCGGCCAGTTCCTTGCTCGCACCGAAGTTGCTGCCGTACGCGATGACCAGGTGCCGGTAGGCGCTGGCCGGCGGGATCTCGGTCGGCTGGCCCCAGCCGGACGTCACAGGGCCCGAACGGTCCGGCTCGATCGCCACCCCGGCCGGCTCGATCGCCCCGCTCGCCGGCCGGGCGTCCGGCCTGGGCCGGGTCACCTCGCGCGGCACCCGGATGACGGGGACCGCGGCCGGCTTGGTCGTCACCACCGCGTTCTTGACCACGGTCGCGCCCGGCGCGAGCCGGAGCCGGTACCGCCGGTACACCTCGAACAGCACGACGCGGAGCATCATGAACGTGACCTCCTGCGCCATGCACTGCCGCTTCCCGATCGAGAACGGGATGAAGGCGTGCCGCGGCCGGCCGGCGATCTTGTCCATGGTGAACTGCTCCGGGTCGAACCGGTCCGGTTCCGGGCCCCAGTAGCGCGGGTCGCGCTGCGCGGCGAGCGCGCCGACCAGGATGATGTCGCCCTTCCTGATCCGGTAGCGGCCGAGGGTCCCGTCCTTGAGGCTGCGCCGGATGGTGACCGGCATGGGCGGGTAGATCCGCATCGTCTCCTTGATCACCGCGGTGGTGTACGGCAGCGCCATCAGGTCGTCGTAGCGCAGGTCGTAGCCGGGGTCGCCGCCGGTGATCCCGTCGATCTCGGCGATCAGCTTCTCCTCGACGTCCGGGTTCGTGGCCAGCACGTAGGCCAGCCACGCGGCCGTGATCGAGGGGCCGTTGAAGCCGTTGGACAGGTGCATGAGGATCTGGTCGCGGATCGTCTCGGCGTCGAGGAACTCGCCGGTCTCCGGGTCCGGCGTGCTCACCAGCCGGCTGAGCAGGTCGGTCTGCGGCCCGAGCGGGCAGGTGTGCATCCGGGCGTGGACCAGCGCGTCGGCCGTCCGGAAGAGCTCTTTGTTGTGCCGGCGGTACTCCTTGCGCCGCGCCCGCCGGGTGCGCCCGGCGAACAGGGTGAAGTCGGGGCGGGGGTCGGCCACCCTCAGGATGCTCTCCTTGGTGCTCGCCGGGACGGCCGCCGCGAACGGATGCGGCCGCCCGTCGCCGGACCCGTCGCTGGCGAGGAGTCCGAAGTCGTAGGCGCAGGCGCCGCGCCCGGACACCTCGAGCGTGTAGCGCTCCATCCAGGCGCGCGCGTCCAGCGGCTCGTCGTCCGGCAGCGCGGCCCACGCGGCGACCAGCCTGCCGGCCTGGTCCTTCATCCGGTCCAGCTGGGTGCGCTGGTGGGCCGGGGAGTACCAGGGCAGCATGACCCTCCGGATCTGCTCGTAGTGCGGCCCGTCGCCGATCACCGACAGGCCGCCGCCCCGGGAGTTGGCGAGCTGGGTGAAGAAGTTGATCTCCTCCACCCGCTTGCCGAACTGCTCTTCGTCCGCCGCCACCTGGTCCAGGAGTTCGGGGTCCGAGACCACGACGAGCCGCCACTTCCTGGCCGGGATCCCGACCGCGTAAATGTGGCCGAACCGGCGGTAGTAGTCGAGCTGGGTGTCGTTGTCGTTCAGGATGTCGAAGTTCGCGAACCGCTCGCCCCGTGGCACCAGCCAGCGCACCGCGTACGGGATCTCGGCCAGCTCTGTGTTTGCCCCGGCCGGATCGGGGCCGGCCCCCGCGATCCCGGATTCGGCTATGGGCTCGGCCACGGGCTCGGGCGCGGACGGCATCTGCGCCGGTGCCGGGTCGGCGATCTGGAACAGCTCGCCGCCGGACAGCCGGAACGTGGTGTCGCCGAAGCCGATGGTGTCGCCCTCGGCCAGCGTCGCAGCCGAGACCCGCTGTTCGTTGACGAAGGTGCCGTTGTGGCTGCCCAGGTCCACGATGCGGTATCCGTCCGGCGTCGTGTGCAGCTCGGCGTGGTGGCGGGAGACGCTGGGATGCGGGACCATGATGTCGTTGTCCGGGACCCGGCCAATGCGCCGTGCCTGGTCAGCCGTGCGGGTGAGGAGCGTGCAGTCGAGCAGCGGCCCGTCCTCGGGATCGCCCAGCCGGATCTGACGGGTCCCGTCGATCTCGATCACGTCCGCCCGGCGGCCGTCGGCATAGCTGCCGTTGCTGCTGGCGAGGTCGGCCAGTGCCCAGCGGCCCCTGGCCGGCCGGAGCTCGGCATGATGCCAGGACACCCGGAAGTCGGTGACCACGATGTCGGCTTGCGGGTCGCGGCCGACCAGGTACACGCGGCCCGTCGCCAGGCTGCGCTCGCCCTCCCCGGTCCGCACCACCAAGGATGACGCGGATGCCTGCGTGCTCATGTGCTGCCTCCACCCCGCCGGCCGGCCGCTTCTGGCGCGCGGCCGCCCGACACGGGACAGAGCAGGTGAGAACCGCCCTGATACATCCAGATCGAGGTCGGCGAATCGTGGCCGGCCGGGCAGGGCGGTCAGGCCACCTGTCGCGGTCGGCTAGGGGCAGGCCGGGAGTGGGCTGGGTCAGGCCACCTGCGGGTAGAGGCCGCGGACCCCGGCCGAGAGCCCGGCCAGGACCTGCTTGCTGATCTCGTCGGCGACGATCTCGGTCTCGCCCGCCTCGATCCCGTCCAGGGCGATCCGCGCGATGTCGGCCGGGTCGGACTTAGGCTCGGTAACGTGCCGGGCCATGTCGGTGTCCATGTACCCGACGTGCAGCGACGACACCCGGGTCCCCTGCGGTGCGAGCTCGGCCCGCAGCGCGTTGGTCAGCGACCACTCCGCCGCCTTGGCCGCGCAGTAGGCGCTGATGTTCGGCAGGCTCACCCAGGAGAGTACGGACAGGACGTTCAGGATCGCGCTCTGCTCGTGCTCAGCGAGCTGCGGCGCGAAGGCCCGGGTCACCGCCAGCGTGCCGTGGAAGTGGGTGTCCATCTCCAGCCGGACGTCGGCCAGGTCCCCGGTGAGCAGCGAGGCCCCCGTGCCCGAGCCGGCGTTATTGACGAGGATCGCGACGTCCCGGGTGGCGGCGGCCGCGGCGGCCACGGACGCGGGGTTGGTCACGTCCAGCGCGATCGGCGTGACGCCGGCCAGGTCCACGGCCGCCGGGTTGCGCGCAGCCGCGTACACGGTGGCGCCCCGGTCACGCAGCTGCGCGGCCAGCTGCCGCCCGAAGCCGCGGTTGGCCCCCGTTACCAGCGCAGTCTTTCCGGAAATCTCCATCGGGCTCGTCCTCTCCATTCGGGCTCGTCTTCGTCGGGCGCGTCTTCGTTTGGCTCGTCCCTATCAGGCCCGCCTCACCTGAGTAGGTTTTTCCAAACTAGCATGGCTGGATCCAGAAAACCAACCCAGCGAGGTATGCTGGGGGCATGGCGAAGAACCCGGAGGAGGCGTGCTCGATCGCGCGGACCCTGGGCGTGGTCGGGGAGCGCTGGACCTTCCTGATCCTGCGCGAGGCCTTCCTGGGCGCGACCAGGTTCGCCGAGTTCCGCGACCGGCTCGGCGTGGCCCCCGACATCCTGTCGGACCGGCTAGCCACCCTGGTCGAGTACGGCGTCATGGCCCGCGAGCCGTACCGCGAGCCCGGCGCCAGGTCCCGTTTCGCGTACAGGCTCACCCCGGCCGGCCGGGAGCTCCAGGTGGTCCTCAGCGCGCTGCAGCAGTGGGGTGACGAGCACCTGCCCCGCCCCGAGGGTCCCAGCATGCTCCGCCGGGTGCGCGGCACCGACGGCCCGGTCCACGTCGGCTACCTCGACGACGAAGGCCGCGAAGTCCCCCCCGCCGACGTCGCCATCATCCCGGCCAGCTAGCCCGCCCGAAACACTGCAGAACCGCGAATTAGCGTGGAGGGAAATGGTCTCTACAGAGGATTTGGTACCCCAGGAGGTACCTTTTCCTCCGCGAAGGCCAAATACTCCACGTTAAAGGCAGAAGATCAATCCGCTGCTGGTGTCGCACGCGACACATGATGTTACTGTGACGCAAATTGATGCCATATAACCCCAGGTACATGCTCTAAGCAGCCTACCATCTCCGCATTCCATGATCACGAAGGATTTAGTACGGCTACGAGTACTAGATCCTTCGTGATCATGAGAATTTCGCTCGAAACCGCCGCCTTTAGCATGATCCCGAAGGGTTTTTAGTCTGGGCAGACTAAAAATCGTTCGCGATCATGGAACTGGCCCGTCTCGCTGGGCCCGAGGAAGTCCAGGATCAGGTCGACCTGGCCGGCCAGCATGGGCAGGCCCGGATGCGGGACGCAGCGCCGGGCGGCCGCCTCGTCCAGTAGCCGCGCCGCAGGCGAACCCGCCGAGGTCACCGGGGGTCACGTCCGCGGAGACCGCTACCGCGTCGACGCCGCGCCGGGCGAACTCGGCGTTCATCACCTGCGGCGTCCGGCGTGGGTGCTCGGACGCGCCAGGTGCAGGTACACCCGGGTAGCGCCGGTGATCCCGGCGGTCACAGGTGATGCGCGGCCAGGTGAGCGCCGAGCACGTCGTAGCCGAAGTCGGCCGCCGGATCGCGCCATACCGAATGCGCGTGGTTCGCGTGCCGCTGCGTGTTGTCGTACTCGATCAGCAGCCGCGGGCCCTGCAGCCGGTAGTAGTGAGGTTCGCCCAGGCCGGTGGGCCCGGCCCAGGCCAGGTGCACCGCGTCCAGCGCGGCGTCGTCCGGGGCCGCGGCCAGCCCGTCGGGCACCCGCCCCAGGTACGTGGCTAGCAGCGCCCGAAGCAGGTCCCGCTGCCCGGCGTCCAGCCCGGCCGCCGGCAGGCCCTGGGGAGAAAGGCTCAGCGCGATCCGCTGGTGGTCGGCGGCGTCGTATCCGGAGGCCTGCTCGGCGCCGTCGCCCATCCGGCTCACCATGTCCAGCAGCCCCGGATCGGCGAAC
>Ga0207657_10007247_pt1 | contig 11388 bp, 11 predicted proteins | sample KBSC33metaG_FD_184316 | JGI IMG/M metagenome (GOLD analysis project Ga0207657, IMG submission 184316) | Corn rhizosphere microbial communities from Kellogg Biological Station, Michigan, USA - KBS C3-3 metaG (SPAdes) (version 2) | ecosystem: Host-associated > Plants > Roots > Rhizosphere > Soil ... | reverse complement strand
GAGGTGAAGGGCTTCGATGCGACGCAGTGGATGGATCGCAAGGAGGCGCGGCGCATGGACCGCTTCGCCCACCTCGCGATCGCGGCCGCGAGACAGGCAGAGGCCGACTCGGGCCTCGACATCGCGCCCGAGGCGGACAGGATCGGCGCGTCGATCGCCACCGGCATCGGCGGGATCCGGTCGTTCCAGGAGTGCTACGACACCCTGATCCATCGCGGCCCGGACCGCGTCAGCCCGTTCGCGATCCCCTCGATCATCCCGAACCTCGGCGCCGGCTGGGTGTCGATCATGCTCGGGACGCGGGGGCCCCTGAGCTCCCAGTGCACAGCGTGCGCGGCGTCGAACATGGCGATCGGCGACGGCCTCGACGCGATCCGGCTCGGTCGGGCGGACGCCATGCTGTGCGGCGGGACGGAGGCGGCCATCAACGAGGTCGGGATGGCCGGCTTCGGCGCCATGCGCGCGCTGTCGCTGCGGAACGACGATCCAGCCCGAGCGTCGCGGCCGTTCGACGGCGCGCGCGACGGCTTCGTGATGGGGGAGGCGGGAGCTGTGCTCGTGCTCGAAGAGCTCGAGCATGCGCGGGCGCGTGGCGCGAAGATCTACGCGGAGGTCGCGGGTTACGGGCTCTCGTCCGACGCGAAGCACATCACCGAGCCCGACCCGACCGGCCCCGTGCGCGCATTCGAGATGGCGCTGGGCGACGCCGGCGTTTCCAAGGACGACATCGACTACGTCAACGCGCACGCGACCTCGACGCCGATCGGCGACGCGTCGGAGACGAAGATGCTGAAGCTCGCGCTCGGCGAGGAGAACGCGCGAAAGACACCGGTCTCCGGGACGAAGGGCGCGACGGGTCACTGTCTCGGTGCCGCCGGCGCGATCGAGGCGACGTTCACCGTTCTCGCGATTCGCGACGGCAAGCTGCCGCCGACGATCAACTACGAGGTCGAGGACCCCGATTGCGACCTCGACTACGTGCCGAACACGACGCGCGACGCCGACGTCACGAACGCCGTCTCCAACTCGTTCGGGTTCGGCGGGCACAACGCCTGCGTCGTTTTCAAGAAGTTCGCGGCGTAGCTTTCGCGGCGAAACGCCGTCCGCATGTGTTACTAGCGTTTACAGGATGGACGAGCTCATCGAGGTGCGCCGCTCGCGGCGCGCCCGGCGATGGACGCTGTCGTTGCCCTGGGGCGGACCGCCGACGCTGACCGTTCCGGCGTGGATGGCCGATGACGAGATCGACGGCATCATCGACTCGCACCGCGAATGGCTTGCATGCGAACGCGCGAAGCAGCGGCCGCGACTACGGCTCGATCCGCGACACGTCTCCGAGGTGGAGGCGCGGCTCGCGGTGCGCGAGCTCGTGGCGATGCTCGTCGACGAGGAGGCGCCGGCGATCGGCGTCGCGCCCGCGCGCATCCAGATCCGCGACCAGCGCTCGCGCTGGGGCTCCTGCTCGACGCGCGGCACGCTCTCGTTCAACTGGCGACTCGTGCTCGCGCCGTTCGACGTGCTCGACTACGTCGTCGTGCACGAGCTCTGCCATCTGCGCGAGCCGAACCACTCGCGCCGGTTCTGGCGACTCGTCGAGCAGCGCCGCCCCGAATGGCGCGCCCAGCGCGACTGGCTCCACGAGCACGGCCCGGAGCTCTTGGCCTTCAGGCCGGCGGCGTAGTTAACGCGCGAAGACCCCTGAAGGCGGCCGCGTGCGCGGCCGCTGCGTCTCCGTTCACCCCGGCGTACGCAAATAGCTGTCGCTGCCGTCGATCCAGTCGGCGCGCGGAGGCGAGAAGGCGTCGATGTCGAGCGTGTCTTCCAGCGCCTCCGCGTCGTGCGGCAGGTGCGCCGGGATGTGGAGCACGTCGCCGGGTCCGAGGTCGACCACCTGGGCGCCGTCGTCACCGAGCTTGAGCCGGAGCAGGCCCTCGACGACCCAGGTGATCTGCTCGTTCTCGTGGGCGTGCTTCGGCACGATCGCGCCCTTCTCGAGGTAGATCTGCGCGAGCATGACGCTCTCGCCGCTCACGAATCGCCGCCCGATCGTGGGGTTCAGCTCCTCGCGCGGCATGTCTTCCCAGCGGTACTGCGTTCCGCGATCAGCCATGATCCCGAGTCTATGGACCGGTGGGCGACCTTCGACTGCTACGGCACCCTGATCGACTGGAACGGCGGCATCGGCCGCGAGCTCGAGCGGCTCTTCGGCTCCGAGCATGCGTCCCGGCTGCTGCACGCGTACCACGACCTCGAGCGTGCCGTCGAGCGCGAACGACCAACCGCGACCTACCGCGACGTGCTGACGACAGCGCTCACCCGCCTCGCCGAGCGCGACGGGCTCCCACTCGCGCCCGACGAGCAGGACGCCCTCGGCCGCTCGCTGCCGAACTGGCCCCCGTTCCCGGAGGTCGCAGCTGCGCTCGAGGAGGCGCGTGCCGCCGGCTGGGCGCTCGCGATCCTCTCGAACACCGATCGCGACTATCTCGACGCGTCGATCGAGCAGATCGGCGTGCCGTTCGACGAGACGATCGTCGCGTCCGAGATCGGCTCGTACAAGCCGGGCCATCGGCACTGGGAGGAGTTCCGCGAGCGGGTCCGGCCGCAGACCCACGTCCACGTCGCCGCGAGCCTCTACCACGACATCGTCCCCGCTACCGCGCTCGGCCTGCCGACCGTGTGGATCAACCGGCTCGGCGAGGAGCCCGAGCCGCAGCCCGACGCCGAGCTGCACTCGCTCAACGGGCTGGCCGCCGCGCTGGACGCGCTGGCATGAACTCGAGGCCGTTCACGGCCGACGACTTCGCGATCGTGGCAGCGATCCTCGCCGACGACGAGCGGTTTCATGGACGTCCGGTTCAGGTCGGCGTGAACGAGATGCGCGAATGGACGTCGGCGGCCGATCTGGCGAACGACTCGTGGTTGTACGAGGACGACGACGGGCCCGCCGCCGTCGGGTGGTGTGCGAAGCAAGGCGAGGTCGGCTTCGCCATCGGCGTCGTTCACCCGCGCGCAAAGGGGCACGGCCTCGGAGCCGAGCTGGTCGAACGGAGCGAAGCGGCGTTGCGCACGCGCGACATCGCGCGCATCCACCAGTACGCGATCGGCACCGACGCGGCCGCGGCGGCTCTGCTCACGGCGCGCGACTACCGGGACGTCCGCCATTTTTACGACATGGCGATACAGCTGGACGCTGCGCCCGACGTGCCCGAGGCCGGGGTCGAGGTCTTCCGCGAGGACGATGCACGCGCTTTTCACGACGCCATGGACGAAGCGTTCCAGGATCACTGGGAGCATCACGGGCGGGGCTTCGAGGAGTGGTGGAGCCGTCATCGCGCGAACCCGAACTACGACCCCACGCTCTGGTTTCTCATCCGCGACGGCGACCAGATTGCGGCCGTGTGCCGGAACGAGGCGAACCGCAACGGCGGCGGCTACGTGGGCGCGCTCGGTGTCCGGCGCCCTTGGCGTGGCAAGGGTTACGCGAAGGCGCTGCTCCTGCACACGTTCCGGGAGTTCTATGCACGCGGCATGCCGCGCGTCACGCTCGGGGTCGACGCCGAGAACCCCACCGGCGCCACTCACCTCTACGAGCGTGTGGGCATGCACGTCGAAGCGGAGAACGTCGTCTTCGAGAAGTCGGTCGCATGAGCACCCTGCGCGCGAAGTGCCCGACCTGCCTGACGCTCACCGCCGTCGCGGTCGGCCCGGACTACGAGTGCCATTCGTGCGGGCGGACGTTCCGCGCCGGACTCGTGCGGGTACCGCGCGCTTGGGGCGACGGCGGGCAAGCGATGATCGACTCGGCGTCTCTCCCGCTCGACTATCCCGAGGCGGCGATCGTCGAGGAGCGCACGCTGCACGCGCAGACGCTCGCACTCGCAGCCGACCTCCCGGTTCGCCCGCTCGTGCTCGGCGGCTGCTGCTGCTCGCACATCGGCGCGGTCGAGGGGCTCGCGGCGCGGCACGACCGGCTCGGCATCGTCTGGTTCGACGCGCACGGCGACCTCAACACGCCCGAGACGTCGCCGAGCGGCAACGAATGGGGCATGCCGCTGCGGATGATCATCGACGGCGGCGCCGTCGATCCCCACGACGTCGCGGTCGTCGGCGCGCGCAACCTCGATCCGCCCGAGGTCGAGTACATCGCGGCCGCCGGCATCCACGACGAGCCGGCCGCGGTGCTCGAGCGAGTCGACTGCGTCTACGTCGCGATCGACTGCGACGTGCTCGAGGCCTCGGAGCTCGAGTCGTTCATGCCCGAGCCGGGCGGCCCCACCCTCGCCGAGCTCGAGGTCGCCCTCGGACGGATCCGCGAGGGCGGCACACTCGTCGGCGCCGGACTGACGGGCCTCGCGCCGGCCCGGGAGAACGTCGCGAAGGTCGAGCGACTCACCGCGGCCCTCGGCCTGTGAGAACCGACCGGCGCGCGCAACCACGGCCCGGAGAAGCCGGTCTAAGCTAGCGACGTGGCCAACATCGACGTTTCCGTCGAGACCGACGACAAGCCTGCCCCGCCGCCGAAGCACCCGAACACCTGCCCGAGCTGCCACTCGCACTACCGCGACGACGAGCTCGAGCAAGCGCTCTGGGTCTGCGCGCAGTGCGGCCACCACTTCGTCATGCGCTCGCGGCCGCGCATCGCCTGGCTCGCGGACGAGGGCTCGTTCGTGGAGGAGGCCGCCGACCTCCACTCCGAGGATCCGCTCGGGTTCTTCGATCTGCGGCCCTATGCCGAGCGACTCGCCGAGGCGGAGATGTCGACCGGCCTCGCAGACGCGATGGTGATCGGCCAGGCGACGATCGACGGCCGCGGCTGCGAGCTCGCCGTGATGGACTTCGCGTTCATGGGCGGCTCGATGGGGAGCGTCGTCGGCGAGAAGCTGTCGCGGGCCTGCGATTCGGCCGCCGAGCGCGGCGTGCCGCTCATCTCGATCACGAGCTCCGGCGGCGCGCGCATGCAGGAAGGCATCCTCGCGCTGATGCAGCTACCGAAGACGGTCGCCGCGGTCGAGGATCTCCGCGACGCGGGCCAGGCGATGATCAGCGTCATGGCGCACCCGACGACGGGCGGCGTGCTCGCGAGCTTCGCGACGCTCGGCGACGTGCTGCTCGCCGAGCCGGGCGCGCTCATGGCCTTCGCCGGCCCTCGCGTCGTCCAGGGCGTGACGATGGAGAAGCTGCCCGACGACTTCGGTCTCGCCGAGCAGAACTACCGCTTCGGCAACCTCGACGCGATCGTCCCGCGGCCCGAGCTCCGCCCGACGCTCTCACGGCTCCTGAGGCTGTTCGATGCCCCCATCTGAGCACGAGCTGCGCCTGCGCGAGCGGCTGAGTAGGCTGCGCAACATGCCCTTGCTCGGCGGTGCCAGGCTCTCCGGAGAGCTCGACCGGCTTCAGCGTCAGCTCGACCGGATGGGCGAGGACGCGACCGACGAGGAGATCTGGCGCTCCGTCGAGCTCGCCCGCCACGAGCAGCGGCCGTACACGCTCGACTACGTCGAGCGCCTCCTCGACGACTGGTTCGAGCTGCACGGCGACCGCGGCCGCGCCGACGACGGCGCGATGGTCGCGGGCCTCGGCTCGCTCGACGGGCGGACGGTCGCGCTCGTCGGCCAGCAGAAGGGCCGCGACATCCACGAGCGGGCCGAGCGCCGCTTCGGCATGCCGAATCCCGAGGGCTACGAGAAGGCGATGCGCGTCATGCAGCTCGCAGACCGGCACGGCTTCCCGGTCATCTCGCTCGTCGACACCCCCGGCGCGTACCCGGGCGTGCACGCGGAGCAGCACGGCCAGGGCGGGACGATCGCCGCCTCCCAGGCCGTGATGGCCCGGCTCACGGTGCCGACCGTCGCCTGCGTGATCGGCGAGGGCGGCTCGGGCGGCGCGATCGCGATCGCGCTCGCGGACCGCGTCCTGATGCAGGAGAACGCCATCTACTCCGTCATCTCGCCGGAGGGCTGCGCGATGATCCTCTGGCGGGACGCGGGCGAGGCCAAGAAGGCCGCCGCGGCCTTCAAGCCCGACGCGGCGCACTGCCTCGAGCTCGGCGTGATCGACGGCATCGTCGCCGAGCCGCCCGGCGGCGCGCACACCGATCCGGACGCGGCGGCCCGGCTGCTCGGGGAGGCGCTCCGCGAGGCGCTCGACGAGCTCGCCGAGACGCCGGGCGACGAGCTCCGCCGCCGCCGGCGGGCGAAGTTCCGCTCGCTCGGCGTCTTCGCGTAGATTCGCGGAGCTTTTGGCAGATTAGGGCGGGCCGATCGGGCCGGTGCGGGCGACTGTCCACAGCGTCCACAGGCTTATCCCCCGCGGTTCGTATGCCGTAGAAGGAGTCCGGATACGACTCGAGGCCGGCAAAGCCGGCCCCGAGCTATCGACCCCCCGCTGGGTGGAGAAGACATCCGGCTCCTTTCGCAGGGGCGGCGGATCCAAACCTGCGCTCCGTCTTCTCGTCCGTCTTCCCGTCCGTTTTCGGCGCCACGCCGCCGGGGAGGACGATCCCGATGGCGGCGCGGTCGATCTGGTCGGGGACGATCTCCTTCGGGCTCGTGAGCATCCCGGTGCGGATGTTCTCGGCCACGGAATCGAAGGAGCTGCGCTTCCACTTCGTCGACCGGCACGACCTCGCCCCGGTCGGCTACGACAAGATCCGCAAGGACACGGGGGAGCACGTCGAGCCCGACGACATCGTCCGCGCCTTCGAGCTCGAGAAGGGGCGCTACGTCCCGCTCGAGCCCGACGATCTCGACCGGCTCGACATCGAGCTCACCCACGGAATCGACATCTGCGACTTCGTGCAGCTCGACGAGATCGACCCGATCTACTTCCGCCAGGCCTACTACCTCCTCCCCGGCGACGGCGGCGAGAAGCCCTACCGCCTGCTCGAGCGGGCGCTCGAGGAGACCGGCCGCGTCGGCATAGCGAAGGTCGTGATCCGGAACAAGCAGCATCTCGCCTGTCTGCGGCCCGCCGACGGCGTGCTCGTCGTCGAGACGATGTACTACGCCGACGAGGTGCGCCGGCCCGACGCGCTCGACGGCGATCTCTCCTGGCGCGACGCGGACGTGCGGAAGGCCGAGGTGGCGATGGCGAAGACGCTCGTCGAGAACCTCAGCGCGCCGTTCGAGCCCGGCAAGTACACGGACACCTACCGGGCCGAGCTGATGGAGCTGATCCGGCAGAAGGCCGAGGGCGTGCCGCTGCCCGAGCGCGAGGAGCAGGAGGCGGAGGTCGTCGACCTCATGCAGGCGCTGCGCGAGTCGGTCGAGCGCACGAAGCGCAAGCGTCCCGCGCGACGCAAAGCAGCTACAAAGGCGTCGTGACCGACGAGCTCGCGGCCTACCGGCGGAAACGGGACAAGACAAAGACTCCGGAGCCCTTCGCCTCGACGCGCTCGAAGGGCGGGGACAAGCACTTCGTCGTCCAGCGCCACGACGCGCGGCGGCTGCACTACGACTTCCGGCTCGAGCGGAACGGCGCCCTCGCCTCGTGGGCTGTGCCGAAGGGCGTGCCGCTCGAGCCCGGGCAGCGCGTGCTCGCCGTGCATGTCGAGGACCACCCGCTCGACTACGCAAGCTTCGAGGGCGAGATCCCGAAGGGGAACTACGGCGCCGGCACCGTCGAGATCTGGGATCGCGGCACGTACGAGCTCGTCGAGGAGAAGCGCGACGGCGGCCTCACCGTCCGCCTGCACGGGGAGCGCCTCGAGGGCACGTGGACGCTCGTGCCCGCGCATCTCGACGGCAACGAGAAGAACTGGCTCTTGATCCGCAAGCACGACGAGGCGTCGGCGGCGCTCGAGCCCGGCCGGGACTACAAGCCGATGCTCGCGACGCTCGCCGAGCGCCTTCCCGAGGGCGCCGACTGGGTCTACGAGGTCAAGTGGGACGGCTACCGCGCGCTCGGCTACGTCCGCGGCGGCGACGCCACGCTCCGCTCGCGCAACGGCAACGACCTCACCGCCCGCTTCCCGACCGTCGCGAAGGCGCTCGCAAAGGCCGCCCGCTCGCCCGAGTGCGTCGTCGACGGCGAGGTCTGCGCGCTCGACGAGCAGGGCCGTCCGAGCTTCTCCGCGATGCAGCAGGGAAGAAGCGCCACGCCGCTCGTGTACGAGGTGTTCGACGTGCTCGAGATCGACGGCGTGCCCACGGTCGACCTGCCGCTGACCGAGCGCCGTGAGCGGCTCGAAGCGCTCCTCGACGTCCGCGACCGCACGATCCAGATCTCGGGCCTCTTCGACGAGGGCGGCGCGCTTCTCCAGGCGGCGACGGAGCAGGGGCTCGAAGGCGTGATGGCGAAGCGTCCGGCCTCCCGATACGCCGAGGGAAGGCGGACGCGCGACTGGCTGAAGGTCAAGACCCACGGCCGCCAGGAGTTCGTCGTCTGCGGCTGGACGAAGGGGCAGGGCAGGCGCGCCGGCAGCTTCGGCGCGCTCGTCCTCGGGGCCTTCCGCGACTCGGAGCTGCAATGGGTAGGCAACTGCGGCACGGGCTTCGACGAGCGCACGATCGACGATCTGCTCGCCCGGCTCGAGCCGCTGCGCGTCGACGCGTCGCCGTTTCGCACCGTGCCGAAGATGGCGAAGGTCAGGAAGGGCGACGTGACGTGGGTCGAGCCGAAGCTCGTCTGCGAGGTGCGGTTCGCCGAGTGGACCCACGACGGCCATCTCCGCGCGCCGGTCTTCGAGGGCCTGCGCGACGACAAGGCGGCTCGTGAGGTGACGCGCGAGGAGGCGATCGACGCGCCGGCCGAAGGGACCGCGACCCGCGTCAAGCTCTCGAACCCCGACAAGGTGTTCTGGGCCGACGAGGGGATCACCAAAGGCGACCTCTTCGAGTACTACCGCGCCGTTGCAGGCGTGCTCGTCCCGCACTTGCGCGAACGGCCGTTCACGATGCGCCGCTATCCCGACGGCGCTTCGGGCAAGGCGTTCTTCCAGAAGGACGCGCCGTCGCACATGCCCGACTGGATCCCGACGTTCCGCGCGCACGTCTCGACGCGCGAGTCGCCGAAGCGCAAGAAGTGGATCCGCGCTCCGCTCGTGAACGACGAGGACGCACTGCTCTGGATGGTCAACATGGGCTGCATCGACATGAACACGTGGTACTCGCGCGTCGACAAGCCGGACCGGCCGGACTTCGTCCTCTTCGACCTCGATCCCTCACCCGACGTCGGCTTCCGCGAGACCGTGCAGGTTGCGCTCGTCGTCAAAGCGGCGCTCGACGCGCTCGGCCTCGTGTCGTTCCCGAAGACGTCGAGCGCGGACGGCATGCACGTCCTCGTGCCGGTCGAGCGGCGCTACACCTTCGACGACACGCGCGAGTTCTCGGAGATCGTCGCGAGCGCCATCGCCCGCACCCATCGCGGACTCGCGACCACGGAGTGGTCGAAGTCGAAGCGGCGCGGGGTTCTGATCGACTCGAATCAGAACGGCGAGGGCAAGACGATCGCCTCGGCCTACTCGGTACGTCCCCGGCCGGGAGCTCCCGTGTCGACGCCGCTTCGCTGGGACGAGGTCGACGAGACCCTCGACCCGTCGGCGTTCACGATGGACGTCGTGCTCGAGCGCATCCGCGCCCACGGCGATCTCTTCGCCGGCGTGCTCTCGACGCGCCAGCGCCTCGACAAGGCCCTGAACGCGCTCCGCTAGGCGTGGCGAATGAGTGACGTGCCAGGCTCCGCCCCAAGGCGGTTCCATCGTCCCGACAAGCAGCACTCATACGAGATTCGCAACGCCGCGGGTTTGGACGATCCAACCTGGCCAGACTGAGACTCGCCGGCGTGCTCTCGCTCCGCTAGGCACGCAGGCGCCCACGGAGGAAGGCGCGCTCCGGCTCGCTCGGCGCGAGCTCGAGCGCCCGGTCGTAGGCGCGTGCGGCCTCCTCGCTGCGGCCGAGGCGCCGCAGCAGGTCGGCCCGCGTCGAGTGCAGGAGGTAGTAGTCATCGAGCCCGGCGATCGAGTCCACGAGCGCGAGCCCGGCCTCCGCGCCGTGCGCCAGCGCGACCGCGACCGCGCGGTTCAGCTCGACGACCGGCGAGGGCGCGAAGTCGAGCAGGCGGCTGTAGAGGAGCGCGATCTCACTCCAGTCGGTCTCCTCCTCGGCGTGGAGGGCGGCAATCGCCGCCTGGAGCTGATACGGACCGGGCAGGCGAAGCGCGAGCGCGCGCTCGAGCGCTGCACGCCCCTGCGCGATCTCCTCGGCGTCCCACCGCGAGCGGTCCTGGTCGGCGAGCAGGACGAGCTCGCCCGCGGACGAGAGCCGCGCGTCGCGGCGGGCGTCCTGGAGGAGCAGGAGCGCGTGCAGCCCGTGCACCTCCGCCTCGTCCGGCATCAGGGTCGCGAGCAGAAGCGCGAGGCGGATCGCCTCCGCGCACAGCTCGCGGCGCACGGGCGGCCCGTAGCCCGCGTTGAAGACCAGGTAGATCGCCGCGAGGACGGTACGCAGCCGCTCCGGCAGCAGGTGCTCGGCCGGCACGCGCAGTGGGATGCCGGCATCGCGGATCTTCCGCTTCGCGCGCACGAGCCGCTGGGCGAGCGTCGCCTCCGGGACGATGAACGCTCGCGCGATCTCGGGCGTCGTCAGCCCGCCGACGAGGCTCAGCGTCAGCGCGACCTGCGCGTCGGCGGCAAGCGCCGGGTGGCAGCACGCGAAGATCAGCTCGAGCCGCTCGTCGGGCACGATCGCCTCCTCGTCGTCGGGCAGGGCCTGCACGCGTGCGAGCAGCTCGGTCTTCCGCGCAAGCGTCTGCTCGCGGCGGATGCGGTCGATCGCGCGGTTTCGTGCGGTTGCGACGATCCAGGCGCCCGGGCTCGCCGGCGTCCCGTCGCGCGGCCAGCGCTCCGCCGCCGCGACGAAGGCGTCCTGCACCGCGTCCTCGGCGAGGTCGAGATCGCCGAGGACGCGGCCGAGGATCGCGATGCAGCGTGCACGCTCGTCGCGATAGGCACGGGCGAGATCGTCTATGCGCCGTTCTCCGGGCGGCTGACGACCGGCCGCACCTCGATCGTGCCGTCGTGCGCGGCAGGGACCCGCGCCGCCCAGTCGATCGCGTCGTCGAGCGAGTCGGCCTCGATCAGGTAGAAGCCGTCGAGCGCTTCCTTCGTCTCCGCGAACGGGCCGTCCGCGATGAGCGTGTCGCCGTCTCGCACCCGCACGGTCGTGGCGGTCGACACGGGTTGCAGCTCCTCTCCCGCAAGCAGCCTCCCCTCGGCACGCAGGTCGCGGTTCAGCAGGAGGTAGCGCTCGAGCTCCGATTGCCGATCGGCGTCCGCCTCCCGTTCGCCTGCGTAGATGAGCAGCATGTACTGCACCGCTACATCTCGACGACGGGCCGGACCTCGATCGAGCCGCCGAGGCGGGCGGACGGGATCTTCGCCGCGAGCGCGAG
>Ga0207657_10007244_pt1 | contig 11392 bp, 1 predicted proteins | sample KBSC33metaG_FD_184316 | JGI IMG/M metagenome (GOLD analysis project Ga0207657, IMG submission 184316) | Corn rhizosphere microbial communities from Kellogg Biological Station, Michigan, USA - KBS C3-3 metaG (SPAdes) (version 2) | ecosystem: Host-associated > Plants > Roots > Rhizosphere > Soil ... | reverse complement strand
GTCGACGGCCAGTTCGAGCAGCAAGTGGCGGTCAAGGCGATGCACGAGGGCAACAACCCGGTCGGCCTGGTTGCGCGCTTCAAGGCCGAACGCCAGATCCTCGCGAGCCTGGACCATCCCAACCTGGCCAAGGTGCTGGACGGCGGAATCACCGAGGACGGCACCCCATACTTCGTGATGGAGCTGGTGGACGGCGAGCCGATCGACGTCCACTGCGAGCGCCAGCAACTGCCACTCGAGCGCCGCCTGCAGCTGTTCCGCACGGTCTGCCAGGTCGTCCACTACGCGCACCAGAAGCACGTGGTGCACCGTGATCTGAAGGTCGACAACATCCTGGTGACACGCGACGGCGTGGTCAAGCTCGTGGACTTCGGCATCGCCAAGCGCCTTGATGCGGGCGCGTCCGACGAGCCGACGCGCACCGCGACGGCGCAGCGCATGATGACGCTCGTCTACTCGAGCCCCGAGCAAGTGCGCGGCCAGGAGATCACGCCGGCCAGCGACGTCTATTCGCTCGGCGTGGTGCTGTACCGCCTGCTCACCCGCGCCACGCCCTATCCGGACACGACGGCCACCAGCGCCTACGACCTCACCCGGGCCATCTGCGACACCGAGCCGCTGCCGCCGAGCCAGGCCGCCACGGTGCAGTTGCAGGGCACGCGGCGCCGACTGCGGGGCGACCTCGACGCGGTCGTGATGATGGCGTTGCGCAAGGATCCCGCGCATCGGTACGCCTCGGCCGAAGCCATGTCCGAGGACCTGTTCCGTCACCTCGAGGGATTGCCCGTGCAGGCGCGCCGGGGTGCGTGGAGCTACCGGACCGGCCGCTTCGTGCTGCGCCATCGGGCCGTGGTGGGCGGCGTGATGGTGGCCAACCTGGCGCTGGTCGCCGGCATCGCCGTCGCGGGCTACGAGGCCTGGCAGGCGAACCAGCAGCGCATGCGCGCCGAACGCAATTCGGCCACCGTCCGAAAGCTCGCCGACACGCTGATCTTCGACGTGCACGACGCGATCCGCGACCTGCCCGGCGCCACCCAGGCGCGCAAGCTGGTCATCGAGCGTGGGCTCGACTCGCTGCAGAAGCAGCAGGCCGACTTTGCAGGCGACCCGTCGCTCCTGGTGGAGATCGGCACCGGCTACCGCAAGATCGGCGAGATCCAGGGGCGGGCCAACATGGCCAGTCTCGGCGACCTCCCCGCCGCACAGGCCAGCTATGCCAAGGCGCGCGAGATCCTGCTGCGCGCCAAGCGCCAGCTGCCTGCGGCCGATGCGCGCCAGCGCCAGGTGACGCTCGAGTTGGTCCAGGTCGACGAGTTCGAAGCCGCGGCCCTGGTCGCGGCTGGCCGCCTCAAGGAGGCCGCCGCGTTGCTGCAGAGCGCCCGCGAGCGTTCGGCCACGCTGGCGGCGGGCAACCCGCGCGATCCTTACAACGACTTCCGGCTGGGCCTGCAATACGCCAACCACAGCAGCCTGCTGCGGACGGGCGGCGACCTCGCAGGCTACACCGACGCCTCGAACCGCGCCTTGCAACTGCTGGCCGCCATGCACGAACGCCTGCCCAAGGACACCGATGTGACGTGGGCGCTGGCCAGCACGCTCAACGAGCGTGGCGTGGCCCTCATGGAGGCCAGCGCCTCGGCCGAGGCCGGTCGCCAGGCCGCCGAGGTCCTTGCGCAAAGCATCGCCTTGTGGGAGCAGCTGCACGCGGCGCAGCCCGACAACGCCTTCTTCTGGCGCAACGTCGGCAGCGGGCGCAACAACCTCGGCGAGGCGCTGATCCTGTCCGCGCGCTACGGCGATGCGGCGCGCGAATTGCAGCGCTCCATCGACATCAGCGAGTCGCTGGCCAAGGCCGATCCCGCGGACCTGCAGCTTCGGGTGTATCGCGCGGTGGCCGAGATCAACCTGGCGCGCGCGTCGCTGGGGCAGGGCCGGCGCGAGGCGGCGCGCGCGCTCGCCGAGCAGGCCCTGCAGGCGCTGTCGGCGCTGCCGGAGGCGGCCGTGTCCGACCCCAACGTGCGCGCGTACCACGCCCTGGGCTGGCATGCGCTGGCGCAGGCCTCTGGCGCCGGCACGGCGGCGGCCTGCAGCGCCGAGCGCCGCGCGCTCGACCTGCTGGCGCCGTTGCAGAAGTCGCCTGGCATCCCGCCCGGCGCCCTGCAACCCGAGACCGTGCGCGCCGCGTTGGCTCGCTGCTCGCGAGCCTAGCCGGCGCGCCGGACCGCCTGGACCAGTCCGGTTTTTGCGGCGCGGCGCATGCCCTCAGGTCGCGTGCACGCGCACGCGGGGCGTGGGCGGCGTGCCGGGCACGCTGGTCGGTGCGCCGGGCGAGGTCGTCGCGACCGGGCCCGGCGTGAGCAACGGCGACGGGCTGCCGGTCGGCGTCGGCGTGGCCGGCGTCGCCGGCGTCCTGCCATCGGGCTGCTTGCTGGAAGGCGGCGGGAACATCAGCTGCAGCGCCATCCGCGCCGCCACGCCGGCGCCCAGGATGATGCCGGGCGCCACCTTGTACGAGCGCGGATCGCGCGCCGGCCCGCGCGAGAGCGCCCCGCGCACGTCGCGCGCGGCCGCCCACGCGGCGCCCGAACCGAAGGCCAGGTCGAGCGCGGTCTTGCCGTAGCCCACCCCGTTCGTCGCGGCCAGCGCGTCGGTGAGCGCGAGCGGCAGCGAGCCGCTCGCATAGCCACTCATCACGAGCGTCTGCGAGACCTTCATCGTCATGCGATCCTTCAGTGCGCCCACGCGCGACCAGATGCCGAAGGTGCTGGCGTTGTTGATCGCGCTCAGGCCCAGGTTCGCGCCGAGGAAGGCAGCGGTGCTCCAGGTGGTCGGGTTCGAGGGGTCGAAGCCGTGCGTGTGGAACCACATCGCACTGTTGGCGTTGTTGACGCCCAGCGTGCCCCACTGCAGCAGGCTGTTGGCGGCACCGGCCGGCGTGCCGGGCGACAGCAGTTTCCTGGACGCGCCGTCCAGCACCTGCAATGCGTCGGCGTCGCCGCCGTCCTGGCGCAGCGTCGCGATCGCGTCGGCGATGCTTGCGCGATCCTCCGGTTTCAGGCCCAGCAACGCGCCCTTGTTGACCATCGCGCGTTGCAGCCAGTCCAGGTGGGCGCCAGGGTCGGCGCCGGCGGCTTCGCGCGCGTGGAAGTCGATGCGCTGCGCCAGGCGGCCGCGCAACGAGTTGACGGTGCCGCGATAGATGAACGAGACAGGTCCGGTCACGTTCGGATCGAGCGTCCACTCCGGATTGAACGACACGCCATACGCCGCGGCGGCGGTGGCCGTGGCGGAGCCGAGCGCGCTGCCATAGATCGCTGCGATCTTGCCCTTGCCCGCACCGTTGGCGGCCGGCGAGGTCGTCGCGATCGTGGTCGCGGGCGTCGCCACGGGGGGCGTCGCGATCGTCGCCGGTGTCGACCCGGGTGAGGGCAGGCTCAGCGCGCCCAGATCGTTGCCGGCCAGCGGCTGCGCGTCGATCGGCCCGCCGTCGCGCAGCGCCTGCGGCGGCGTGCGCGTGACCACGAGCTGGAAGTCGTCGCTCCACGGCGCGCTGCCCATCGCGCCGAGCCTGCGGTGGCCGTCGGCGGGAATGCCCGCGACGCTGCCCGGTTCGCTCTGGCCCAGCCAGCGCGGCTTGGTCGATCCCTGGGGCAGGTGCATCCAGCCCTGCAGCTGGCGCGACCCCGCTTCCAGCGTCACCGGACTGTCCGCGGCCCGCGACGGCCCTGCCTGCACGCGATAGACGTAGACGTCGCCGTCGGCCGAGAGCCGGCCGCTCTTCATTTCGGCAAGCAACTCGGGCCACTGGGAGCCCTTGACCGTCTGCGCGCCGGGCGGCGTCGCACCCGGGGCGGCCTGCCGCGCCGGGAAGGGCAGGACGTCGCCGCCGCCCCAATGCGGCGGATCGAGGTCCTCGGTCAACGGATAGTGCGCCAGCAGCTCCTTGTTCTGCAGGCGCCACTGCCTGACATTGTTCGACGTCGTCTCCACGAGACGGTCGAAGTTGCCGCGCAGGAGCGGCCCGCGATCGTGCAGCAGGTCGAGGAAGCCGGTGTCGCGGTACACGTCGATCGTCGCATCGTAGATGTCAGGCGTGGCGGCCGCCACCGAGTCGCTGCCGTAGATGAAGCGGTCGGGATACTTGTTGACCAGGGCCGCCCACTGCTTCTTCATCGCGGGATCGCCGATGTACTTGGACACGACGTCCCACGACAGGTCGACGCTGACGTGCTTGAGGCTCGGGTCGGCCAGCGCGGCGTCCATCAGCTCGATGTGGCGGGGGCCGGGTTGCACCGTCCGCCCCAGGCCGCCCGCGTGCGCCCAGACGAACTTGACATCGGGGTGGCGGCGGAAGAACGCCAGCAGCGGCTCGACGTTCGCGTAGTCGCTGGGCCCGTGCACGAGCAGCCCATGCGCTTGCGGGGCTGCGATCACGCGCGTCGTGCCCGAGTCGCTGTGCACCACCATCATACCGCCCATCTCGCCGATCTTGGACGCCAGCCGATCGATCGGCGCGGGGTTCAGCAGGTCCGGCTTGGGGTTGAGGTGAGGCGTGACGCCTTCCTTGACGAGCGTGGTCTCGCCCAGGCCCGGGATCTTCAGCCAGGAGCCGTCGGGGTCGGCGTGGTTGGCGTAGTTCATCACCGCCAACAGCGATTCCACGTTGTCGGATGCCGCGGGATCGGAGGCCGTCAGCCCGACGTAGGCGCGTTGCCGCGCGTCCGGGTCCAGCTGGGTGCCGACCTGGTCGATCAGCCCGACGTCGCGCTGCATGCCGCGGTAGCCGATCTCCAGGCCCGGTTCGATGTTGAAGGCCAGGCGCCTGGGCGTCGCGAGCGGCCCGGCGGGCCACTGTTCGCGGAAGTCCAGGCCTGCGCGCTCGAGCTGGGCGCGCGTGTAGGTGCCCTTGGGGATCTTCGGCGCGGCGTTGTCCTTGAAGAGGATGTCCCCATCGAGCGACACCCGGCCGTCCGGATGCACCGTCATGCTCGTCTCGTACACGCCGTCGGCATCGCGCACGAGGTAGTACGGCTCCGCGGTCTGGGGAACGCGCTGGATCAGCACCTTGCCTCGCGTCAGTTCGAAGAGCTTGGTGAGCGAGGGGACGTCGCCGATCGGATTGCGCATGTAGGCGCCCGCGTTCGCTCCGCCATGGTGCGCATGGATGTCGTTGACCGATTCGGGCGCGGTGCGGCCGGCCGACCCCGCGCCCGGCCGCGCGGCGCGATCGCCGCCCTGTGGCGCCGCCATCGCCGCGGGCGCGTCGGCTCCGTGCAACTGCGCGTAGGTCATGCCCGGCGCGGTGGAGGGCCGCATGTCGCGCATCACGCCGTCCAGCTCCTGCGCCGCCTTCGCGAGGTCCAGCGTGCGCCCCGCCTGCGCGTAGATCTCGAGCTCGCGCGGCGTCACGTCCGGCATCAGGTCCGGTCCGCCGGCGCGCAGCACCTCGTCGCGAACCACCAGCTGCACGAGACGCGCCTCGCCCTCGTTGGCCATGCTCCAGGCGCCGGGCGCGCGTGCGCCGGCCGCGTCGATGCCCAACGGCATGTCGCTGCCGACCCGCGCATGGCTCAGCTCGTGGGCAAGCACGTCGACCAGCGTCGCCGGATCGCGTGCCTCCTGCAGGCCGACCACCACCGTGGTGCCGTCCGCGCCGTGCTCGGTGAAACTGGCGCCGCCACGTTCGTCCTGCGCGCCCACGCGCACCGTCACGCCGTCGCGCGAGGCCGAGGCGATGAGTCCCTTCAGCGTCGGCGACTTGTCGACCAGCGCCGCCGCGGCCGGCGACAGGCGGTCGTACAACGCCGCCTGCGCGTCGTGATGTGCGGAGGCCTGGGCGGCGGATTCGTCATCGAGGGCCGCGCCATCCTTGGCGGTGCGCGATTCGACCGGCGCGTCATCGAGGGTGGTGAAGGACCTGGACGCCGTGCGCGGCAGCGACGTGTCCGCCGCCAGATGCAGGCCGTCGGCCGGATCGCCCAGCGACGGCGACGCGGACGCCACCGGCGCGACGGCCGGCACGTCGGTGGGAGCCGCGTGCACCGGCGCGTCGAGGTTCACGACGGGGGTGTCCGGCGGCGACGCGACGGGCGGCGTGCCGGCCGTGCCGTTCGTCGACAGCGGCCGGGCCGGGTGTGCCGCGTCGGGCGTGTCGCCGGAGGGGGTGAACGCGACGTCCTCGATGCCCGGGCGCGTCCCGCGCGCCGGAGCGGCGAGGGTGGTGACAGGCGTGTCGTGCACGGGATTGGCCACCGCCTGGCGCGACTTGATGCCCTCGGCCATCGGATGCGCCCGCGTGCTCAGGAGATTGAGCAGGAACATGCCGCCCTGTTCGGACTTGTCGCTGTCGCTCATCTGGCTCCAGTTCTGCGCCATGTACTCGCCGCCGTCGGCCATCGCGGCGTAGCCGGTGTACTTGGCCGCCTTGCTCGAGACGTTGACGAACGTGCGTGCGCCGGTGCTCAGCTCGGTCACGGCGCGGCCGGCCGTGCCCGTCGTGCGCAGCGCCAGCGCGCCGGCACGCCCCGCGGCGCCCAGCTCCGGCACGGCCAGCATGGACGCGCCGATGTTGAGCCAGTCCATGCCGGCCTCGCGGCTGGTCAGCGGGTTGATGTCCAGACCGTGCTGCGAGCGGTTGACGAGGTCCTGGACCCCGGTGCCCACGCCGTAGGTGAGCCCGCCGACGACCAGCGCTCCGGCGATCGGCGTGAGCAGGCCGCCGGAGCCGAACTCGAGCGCGACCCCGCCGGCCACCGCCAGCACGCCGACCACCGTGTCCACGTGGTACTGCCGGCGAAAGTGCTGCCATCCGGTCTCGGTGCGCGCATCGCCGGTATACAGCTGCACGTTGCCGTTCGAGTCGAGCTTGAAGTCGCCGTCCTTGGGCATCGCCAGCGTCACGCCGTCGACCGGAAGGTTGTTGTTCGCGCGGTAGTCGTCGACGCTGGAATACCGCTCGCCGTATTCGTCGACGAAGTGCTTGTCGCCGCCGCTTTCCACCTTGAACAGCGTCGTCGACTGCAGTCCGTCCTGCTTGGTCGCGTAGACCACCGGCATGGCCGTCACGGTGGCCGTGTCGCCGCCGGTGTCGACGATCTGGTCCACCACCTTGTCCAGTCCGTCCTGCTGTGCCTTGGGCAGGCCGCTGAACAGGTTGCGGGTCTGCATCAGCTGCAGGTTGCCGTCGATGTCGCCGGGCTGGAACGGCGTGGTCTGGGCGTACCCCATGGACAGCGCCACCGAATTGGCGATCTCCATGCGGTTGTGCATCTGCGAAGGCATGCCGCCCATCTGCGCGTAGTGGGCGTTGACGATGTCCTGCGCCATCACGTCCGGGTGCGCGTTGAACAGGTCGTACAGCGCCTGCGGATCGCTCTGCTGGCCCGGCGGAATGTTGTTGGCGATGAGCGCGTTCTTGGCATCGACGGCCGCGGGCACGGCGCCGGCCGTGAGGTCGCGCTTGGCGGCGTCGCGCCGCGCCGTGGCCGCCTGCAGGTCCTGCCAGGCCTGCGAATCCTTGGCGGAACCCAGCATGTAGGGATGCGACGCGCGCCACTGGTCGTACGTCCCTTGAGCCGACTTCACGTCGGCGTCGGCCTGGGCAAGGCCGATGCGGTTCTTCGTGGTCTGCAGCGCGTCGAGCGCGGACGTGGCCGTCGCGCGCTGCTCGCGGGCGACCTGGTCCAGCGGCTTGGTGTAGCAAACGGTCGCGAGCCGCCCCGCGCGCGCATCCATGTCGAACTCCTGGCGCGCGTAGTTGTCCTCCTGCCAGGTGACCACCGCCTGGATCGCGGCCTGCTGGCTCTTGGCGAGGTCGAAGTTGGCCTGCGCCGTGTCGACATTGGCCTTGAGCACGGCCGGATCCCCGCCGCCGGCCGCCTGGGCCGCATTCGCGTTCGCGAGCGCGGTCTTGGTCGTCTCGAAGTTCGTGTTCGCCGCCGCCAGGTTCGCGCCCTGGTCGTCGTTGAACGTGATGGGCGAGATCGCCTTGGTGCCGCCGGGCGGGACCACCGCCGGCGCCGCGGCGGCGGCCAGCGGCTTGCCGGCCCCGTCGGTCGGGCCATCGACCTGCACCTGCGCGCTGGCCGCCTTGGCATTGGCCATCGCGGTGACCAGCGTGCTGCTCCCGAAGTCCTTGTTCGTGCTGGTGGCCTCCCACAGCCTGGCGGTGGCGGCGTCCATCTTGTAGCGATGGCCCTTCTCGATGGCGATGTCGCCGGCGTGCGAGCCGTCCACGTAGGAGGTGGAGCTGCCGGCCCTGCCGGCTGCCGTGACGCGCATCGCATACGCGCCGGACGACTTGTCGAAGGTCACGTACCAGTCGTTGCCGTCCTTGGTCACCTTGACGTCCGACGCCTGGATGTTGGACGGCAGGCCGGCGATGGTGACCGCCTTGCCGTCCTTGTCCGGCTTGATGTCCCAGGTCAGCGCGGCGTCGTTGGCGGCACTGTGGTCGCGGCTCTTCAGGTCGACGCCGGCGGTCGGGCGCGAGGCTTGCGCGTACTCGATCGGCGCCGCCAGCGCGGCGCGCTGGGCGTCGACGAGGTCCAGCTGGCTCTGGACGGCGTCGATCTTGTGGGTCAGGAAATCGCGCTGCTGCAGCAGGGCCCGGTAGGCGGCGTCCGGCTTCTCGCCAGGCGGCGGCCGATTCGATTCGAGCTCCTTGTCCACCTTGTCGCGCGTGGCCCTGGCCTGCGGCAACGCCTGCTGGCGCAGCGCCTTCTCGGCATCGGGACTCAGGGCCGCCGCCTGCAGCTGGTCGACCTTCTGCGACGCCTTGCGAACCGCGTCCAGCTGGCTCGTGACGTCGGGCGCCTGCCCGCTGGCATCCGAACCCCACAACTGCGTGTCGCGCAATGCCTGCATCGCATGCACCTTGTCGACCTGCGCCTGCGCGAGCTCCTGCGCCTGCATTGCGGCGCCCAGGTCGACACGGCACTGCTGCACGAACGCGGGCGTGCGGCCGCCGTCGATCGCGGTCTGCAGGTTCTGCTTGGCCTGCGCGACCTTCGTGTTGGCGTCGCCCAGCGTGTTCGCGTAGTCGTTGGCCTTCTTCAGCTGGCCGTCGATGTCCAGGCCGGGGACCTTGTCGGTGCCCTTGTCCGCGACGGCCTGCTGCCAGGCGGCGTTGGCCTTGCCGCTGGCCTGGGTGTCGGCGTCGACCTGCACATGGGCGGACCACAGCGCGTCGTCCGTCGGGCTCAGCGCGTGCTGCAGGCCGTCGGCGCCGACCGTCACGTAGTGCCCGTCGACCAGCTTGACGCGTGCCCGATCGGCCGGGTTGGCGTAGTCGGGTCCCTTGGTCCCGGCCAGGAAGGTCGGGCTCAGCGTCAATGCGCTGAACTGGCTGGCGGCCGGCTTCGTGGCTGTCTTGGGGTCGTCGTGCGCCTTCTGCGCTGCGGCCAGCGCCGCCTTGGAGTCCTGCAGCCTGGCGTCGGCCTGGATCGCGTCCAGCGTCCGGCCTGCAAGCGTCTGTGCGTCCACCGCATGCTGCCATGCGGAGCTGGCCGACTGCCGCTGTGCCGGCGTGCTCGACGGATCGCCGAGCGCCTTCATGTAGGCCGCGCGCGTGTCGGCCACGGCGAGGTCGGCGCCACGTTTCTGGTAGTCCGCCTGTACCAGGCCGATGGTGTCGTTCTCGGGATGCGTCGCGTCGGTGTGGCCGTAGACCTGCTCCAGCGCGTCGAGCCTGGCCTTCGCGGCGTCCGCCGCGTCCTGCAACTGCGCGGCCTTGGCCTGCAGCGCGTTGGCCGACAGCCCGCCAGGCCCGGTGGGCGCAGCGAGGGCGGCGTTCTTGGCCGAGGCCGCCGAGGTCGTGCTCACGTAGGGGCCGTACGTCGTGTGCTGGCTCGCGGCGGCAATGGCCGCGTCGGCATTCTTCTGCGCCGCCTTGGCCGCGGCGCTGGCCTGGTCGTAGCCGGACTGCGCGGCGGCGACCTGCGGGCGCCCGGCCTCCAGCGCCGAGTTCATTTCCAGCATCAGGGCGCGCTGCGCGGGAGTCTCGGACTTGAGCTGCTCGACGATCGTCGGCACGCCCTTCTTGGCGGAGGCGGTCAGGACGCCCTTGACCGAGTCCACATCGAAGTAGCCGTTGTCCTTGACGCTTCCCACGATCTGGGTCATCTGCTTGTCGATCGCCGCGTCCGGGTCCTTGCCGTCGGCGGTTGCGGCGGTGGCGGCGACGCGCATCTGGTCCTTCATCGCGGCGATCCAGTCGTCCTGGTCCTTGCTGGCCTGCGCGAGCTGATCGGCGGTCGGCTTGCCGCCGTTGGCCTTCGCCTTGGCGACGGCCTTGTCGGAGGCGACGGCCGTGGCCTGGGCCGCCTTGGTGCGCGCCTGTGCATCGGCCAGGGCCGAGCTGTCGCCGCCGGAGTGGTTGACCAGCTTGTCGACCTTGGCGGCGGCGTCAAAGTCTGCCTGGGCGGCGCGCGTCGCGGCCGACGGGTCGTCCACGGCGCGGTGCCGGTTGGCGTCGGCCAGTTGCGCATCCTTGAGCGCCTGGTCCTTCTTCGCCAGTTCGGCGTCGGCCTCCTTCTTCTCGGCGTCGGCCTCGGCGGAGCGGGCTTGTGCGTCGAGCGTCCTGGCGTGGTCCTTCTGCGCCTGCGTGGCCTTGTCGGCGGCGGCCGCGGCTTGCGCCTTGTCGGCGGCCTCCTTGGCGGCCAGCGCCTTCGCGCGCGCTTCGGCGGCGGCCCGGGCCGCGGCCTCGGCGGCCCGCTGGGCCGCCAGCGCGGCCCGTTGCGCCGCGGCGATCGCGGCGGCCCGCTGTTGGGCCAGGGCGGCGGCGTCCGCGTCGTTGCTCGATGCGGTGCGAGCCGGGTTGAACGGCGGGTTGAAGGTCAGGGGCGTGAACGTCGTGACGGGCGTGACGCCACCGGAACCACCATCGGCAAGAAGCATGATCTTTCCTTCAATCGCAAGCAGGTCAGCGACCCTGAGCCCATCGCAACAGCGTGGCGACGGGAGCGTGGAGACTTCGTGGAATGGGTTGGTCGAGCGCCGCTTCGACATGCAGGCGCTGCGCCAGCGCGGCATCGTCGACCACGGGAACCAGCGCCTCGGCGGCCAGCCGGCGGATCTGCAGCGCGACCTCGTTCTCGCCGCGCGCGATCACGCGCGGCAGGTCGTCCGGGCCGAGGTACTGCAGCGCGATGGCGACGTTGTTCGAATGGATCACGGCGGAGGCGGCCGCGACCCGGTCGCCCAGGCCGATGTAGACGGCCTCGAAGTAGGTGTTGCGCCGGCGCGCGCGCGTCAGCGGATCGCCCTCGGCTTCCTTGTGGTCGCGGCGGATCTCGTCGATCGACATCCGCTGGCGCTTGATGAATTCGAAGCGCTCGTGCACCAGGTCGATCGCGGCCGCCAGCGCATAGACCACGGCCGCCCAGCCGAACAG
>Ga0207657_10007243_pt1 | contig 11392 bp, 9 predicted proteins | sample KBSC33metaG_FD_184316 | JGI IMG/M metagenome (GOLD analysis project Ga0207657, IMG submission 184316) | Corn rhizosphere microbial communities from Kellogg Biological Station, Michigan, USA - KBS C3-3 metaG (SPAdes) (version 2) | ecosystem: Host-associated > Plants > Roots > Rhizosphere > Soil ... | reverse complement strand
GCGGCCATCCGTTGCAGGCTGCGAATGTCATAGGCACGGCCGTGACGGTATGTTTCGGCCGAGCTCGAAGTGTCGGCGTCAATCCTTGAACGCAGGCGGAGGAACGAAGCCGCCGAATTCGTGCTCGATCAGTGCGGCCAGCTTCAGCGGCGTGCGATCCTCCAGCCACGGGCCGACGATCTGCACGCCGAGCGGCAGGCCCTCCTTGTCCAGACCGAGCGGAATCGCGGTAGCCGGCAGCCCGGGCAGCGTCGCGATGCCGGGCCACACCAGTTGATCGGTGTAGGGACAGGCTTTCCCGTCGATCATGATGCGGCGCTGCTCCTGATCCGGCGAATGATCGTGCGGGAAGGCCGGCGTCGGCATGATCGGGCAGATCACCGCGTCGAACTTCTTGAACAGGTCGCGCCATTGCGCGCGCAGCCGCGTGCGGCCGCCGTCCGCCAGCACCCAGTCGCGATGGCTGAGTGTGATGCCGCGCAGCCGTTCGGCGGCCAGGCTGATGTCGTTTGCCGGAAGTCTCGCCACTCCGGCCTGCGCTCCGGCATAGACTTCGGGCGTGAAGGTGGCGGCGAGGAAGGAGAACAGCATCCGCATATAGAGCCGCGACGACGCGGCGAGGTCCGGCAGCAGCGGCGTTTCGCGGCTGATGCTGACGCCGAGCTTTTCGAGATCGTCCGCCAGCTTGTTGATAGCAGTGCGAATCGATGCGCCGGTCGGCAGCGATGGATGGCTGTCCAGCACCAGCACGCGAAACCCCTTCAGTTCCGGATGCCGCGAGGCCGGCAGCGACAGCCGGTAGGCCACGCCGGCATCGAGCGGATCGGGGCCGGCGATGACGTCGAGCAGCGTGGCGAGGTCGGCGGCGCTGCGGGCCATCGGGCCGATCACCGAGAGATCGCGCGTGAACGGCAGCGGCGGATTGGGCGGTGCTACATGGCCGCGCAGCGCGCACAGATCGTAGGTCGGCTTGTGCGCGTAAACGCCGCAATGGAATGCCGGCACGCGCAGCGATCCGCCGATATCCGAGCCCATCGACAGCGCACCGTAGCCCGTGGCAAGCGCGGCCGACGATCCGCCGGACGAGCCGCCCGGCGTGCGGCCAAGGTCGTAGGGATTGTTGGTGGTGCCGTAGACCTCGTTGTAGCTTTGCCAGTCGGCGAGCGAGATCGGCACGTTGGTCTTGGCGAGAATGACGCCGCCGGCATTCTTGATGCGTGCAATCGGCAGCGCGTCTTCGGCGGGCTTGAAATCCTTGTGTTGCGGATAGCCCCATGTGGTCGGCAGCCCGGCGACGTTGAAGGATTCCTTCACGGTCATCGGAATGCCGAGCAGCGGCTTCTTGTCGCCGCGTGCCAGCGCCGCATCCGCCGCCCTGGCGGCTTCGAGCCCGCGCGCGAAATCGCGCACGCAAACCGCATTGACCTTGGCGTCGTGCCGCTCGATGCGCGCGATGGTGTCTTGCGCCAGTTCGACGGCGGAGACCTTCTTCGCGGCCAGGGCTGCCGACATGTCCGCGGCGGTCTTGAAGCTCCATTGCGATGCGGCCAAGATTTTCTCCTGTCAATGAATGTCGCCGGAAGGCGGATGATGCTCAGTTCCGGTGCGGCTTGCAAGGGCGCGCTAGCAGGCATGGCATCCCGCCCACGCGGAGAATGAGAGACGGCGCGATCTATGCGCGTCGTGCCGCGACGCCCCACATTGATCAGGCCCAAGCTTCATTGAATATCACGGGCATATGGTCGAGTGCGGTGAGGAACGACGATTCCAGGAATTGAAGCCGGACAGGCACGAATTCTTCTCACGGGCTTGATGTCTCGATCGACTTTATTTGCCTGGAATTTATGTATTGCTGAGTGTTGCGTTCGACATTTCCAATCTGTTGCGCAGCAGTGGACGACACCATCAACATCGCGGCACACACTAATGAATGTCGTGGTCCTTCTCATGAACGTCGCTCGCACGTTGAAGTCCCGGGAATGCTTCTGAGCAACAAGATGGACGTGATTGCTGATCGTCACCCTTCCGTGATGTCCGAAAATTGAACCTGCTGGCGTGACTCGACACACATGGCAGTCATCACTGAGTGCAATGGAGTAACGAAGATGATGCAGGGAACACTAGGACAAAACTGCTTAAAAATTGGAGCTCTGTTTACGTTCGTCAGCGTCATGCCACATGCTGCGCTTGCACTACCAAAGCAGGGCACTGGCAAGTGCAGTTGCACATGCGTCGCGCCGAGTGGCGTTGCTCCTGGAGGTCAACTCGTCAGCGACAACACTTATAGTGCACAAGGTTATTCCTGCGGCGCGTTTACCGGGAAGACATGCAATATCGACAATCCATATACGGGTGGCGTCGCCACCGGCGAAATAATTGGTTGCTCCGATGTGAAATCCTCTGGCCAACGAGTGATTATCTTTTCACCGTTCAATGGCGTTCAGCTGGCACCGTCCAAACGCTCGTTTAAAAAATGACGTCTCGCATACCGTAAAGTCTATTTTTGTGATTGGCGGAGCTTCGCCAAATTACTCTCGACAGCCGGGGAGGTGGCGCGAATGCCGATTCGGATTCACTTGATCGGAATCGCTCTGGCAATTGTCAGCCGTGGTTGAAATCCTGCGGCGAGAATTCCAGATCGAGCATCTTCCATTCGTTGTATTTGTCGGCCGGCAGCATGGTGTAAGGCTGGCACGCCTGCAGCGCGGCGATGGCGGCGTTCGCCAACGCGAGCGCCTTGGGCGATGCCTTGCCTTCGATCAGGATCGGCGCGGCGGCCAGGTGTCCGTCCGGTGTGAAAGCCGCGCGCAGCTTGATCCAGACGTCATCCGCCGTGGAAACGGTGTCCGGCATCGGCGAGCATGTCTTCAGGTGGCGGCGGAAGGCAGCGATATCGACCGATGCTATCTTTGCGGCCTTGAACGCCGCGTCGTCGAAGTCGCTTTTGGCGGAGGCATCCGGTAGGCCCAGCATGACGCCGTACTTCACGGTGAGATCAGGTTCCGGCGGCTTGAATGCCGGTGCCGCCGGCTGAGGTGCGGCCTGCGGCGGCGCGGCGGCTTGACGGGTGTCGGGTTGCGGCGCCTGAGCCTGTGCAGGTTGCGGCTTCGGTGCAGGTGGCTGCGCGGCCGCAGGCTGGGGCGCGGATTGTTGCTGAGGTTCGCTGGGCTTCTCGAACGAATCTTTCAGGCTGATGTCCGGCAACTTGAAATCGGGCGGTGGCGGCGTCGGTGTCTCTTTCTTGGCGGGCGGCTTGATCTCATCGGGTGTGACAAGATCGACGGTGATCGCCTGCGCGCCTTTCGAATCGAACGGACGAATGCCCGCGAATACCAGCATCACCGTCAACACCGCGACGTGGCCGACCACCGATGCGGCGGCGCTGGGATCCAGGAGTTGCCGGAACTTCATCATCTGATCAACAACGCAACGCCACCAGCCGATTTCAAACCCACGGTCGGATCAGCATGAGGTGACGCCGCGACGTTCGTCAAGCACAGGTGAGAACAATGCGGTCACAGTGTCATGACGCCGCGGCGTTGCTGTTTCGCGCGCCATGCAGAAACTGCAGCAGCAGCCGGTTCACCTCGTCGGGTCGCTCCTGCTGCACCCAGTGGCCGGCGCCGTCGATCAGGTGACAGCCCAGCATGTTGCTGCACGCGGTCGATTGCATGGCTTCCATGGCGCCGGCGCGCTGATAGATGCCCCAGTCCTGTTTGCCGGATATGAAGAACGACGGCACGTCGATGCTGCGGCCGGAGAAGATTTCGAGGTCGGGATTGTTCACGCCGGAGGTGCCGCAGCGGTACCATTGCAGGCCGCCCTGGAATCCGGTGCGAGTGTATTCGTCGCTGTAGAACTTCAGTTCGTGATCGGGCAGCCAGCGGTTGGCGGCGACGTCGGCCGCGCTCGGCATTTCCTCGGCCACGGTCTGCGCCATGGTCTGGTCGCGGTCCATCACGTAGTAGGTCGGCAGCTTGGCGAGTTCGCTCGCGCTCCACGCCTGCAGCGGGAACGGCGCATTGCCTTTCCAGTCGGCGCTCTTGTGATGGTAATAGGCGCGCAGGAAATCGTGCAGGCCTTGCGGCGCCTGATGCATGTCGGCGTTGGCTTCGCGCGTCGAGTAGTACCATTGATAATGCTTGCGCGGCCGCGGCAGGCTTGCGAGATCGCGATGGATCGGGTCGGCCGGTTTCGCCACCGGTCCGGCATCGACGGTGTCGAACGGCAACGGTGGTGGTCCGGTGAATGGCGCGCTCATCAGTACCACCGAGCGGAAGACGTCCGGACGCGCCAGCGCGCACCACGGCGCGACGATGGCGCCGAAATCGTGGCCGACCACGGCGTCGATGCTGCGATAGCCGAAGGCGAAGACGAGACCGAGCGCGTCGCGCACCAGATTCATCAAGCGGAACGGGCTGAGATCGCCGTCGTAACCGGCGTCCCAGCCGGTGGTGCGGCCATAGCCGCGCTGGTCCGGCGCGATGACGTGATAACCGGCGGCGGCGAGCGCCGGCATCACCTTGCGCCAGCTATAGGCCAGTTCCGGAAAGCCGTGCAGCAGCAGCACGCAGGGCCGGCCCCTGGTTTCAAAGCCGGCTTCGAGCACATGCATGGTCAGGCCGTTGATGTTCTCGACGAAGCGCGAACGGATGCCGGGTGGCAGCGGAATCTCGGGAAGGGCGGTGCTCAGTGGCATACGTAAAATCCAATCAGGTTGCGTGCGGCCTTTGTACACAATTGGCCACAGGAACGTTCCTTACGCCTGTCCGTTGATCCGGCACAATCCATGGAGGTGTTAAATGGGTATCGAAGCCAAGGAACAAGGCAACCTGATCGGTAGCGACAAAGTTGAAGGAACCAATGTTTACGGCGCGGACGGCGAGAAGATCGGCTCCATCGAGCGCGTCATGATCGACAAGCCCAGCGGCAAAGTGTCCTACGCCGTGCTGGGCTTTGGCGGTTTCCTCGGCGTCGGCAACGACCACTATCCGTTGCCGTGGCAGTCGCTCAAGTACAACAAGGATCTCGGCGGCTACCAGACCATGATTACCGAGGACCAGATCAAGGGCGCCCCGAAATACGCCCGCGACGACGAATGGAATTGGGGCGACGCCGGCCGTTATCGTCAGGTAAACGACTACTATGGCGTACCGCTGGTGTGAGGTGCGTAGCGTTGGGTTGCGTGAGTTGCGTGAAGGAAAGCCCGCCAGTTCGGCGGGCTTTTTTTGTTGTGCAATAAGATGGTCGCGGATGGATGACTCGTCATGCCCGCGCTGGTCGCGGGTATCCACGCCTTTCTTCGCCGCAGCAAAGACGTGGATGGCCGGGACGGGCCCGGCCATGACGCTACATCTGTGCTTCTCGCACTGACGGGAAATCAATCACGCCTTCTTCGGCCAGTACTTGTCGCGCAGGTGGCGCTTCACCAGTTTGCCGGTCGGCGTGCGCGGCAACTCTATCTCGAAGTCGATGCTCTTCGGGCATTTGATCGGCGACAGATGCTGACGGCAGAACGCGATCAGCTCGCGCTCCAACTCCTTGCCGGCGCGCGCCATGTCATGCGGCTGCACCACGGCCTTGACCTCTTCGCCCATCTCCTCGTTGGGCACGCCGAACACCGCGACGTCGGACACCGCCGGATGCGTGATGAGCACATCCTCGGTCTCCTGCGGATAGATGTTCACGCCGCCGGAGATGATCATGTAGGACTTGCGGTCGGTGAGATAGAGGAAGCCTTCGTCATCGAGATAGCCGACGTCGCCGAGCGTCGACCAGCCCTTGGCGTTGAAGGCGCGCTGCGTCTTCTCCGGATCGTTGTGATAGGTGAACACCGGCGCGTCGGCGAAATACACCGTGCCGATCTGGCCGACCGGCATTTCATTGTCGTTCTCGTCGAGGATCTTGATCTGGCCGACCACGGCCTTGCCGACGGTGCCGCGATGGCTCAGCCACTGCTGCGAGTTCGACACGGTGACGCCGTTGCCTTCGGACCCGGCGTAATACTCGATCAGGATCGGACCCCACCATTCGATCATCTTCGCCTTGACGTCGACCGGGCAGGGCGCGGCGGCGTGGATCGCGCCCTTCAGCGTCGAGACATTGTATTGCTTGCGCACGTCGTCGGGCATCTTGAGCATGCGGACGAACATGGTCGGCACCAGTTGCGACTGGGTGACCTTGTGTTTCTCGACCAGCTTGAGGAATTCCTCGGCGTCGAAATGCTCCATGATGATCGAGGTGCCGCCGAGCGTGATCGCCATCATGTTGAAGCGCAGCGGTGCGGCGTGATACAGCGGCGCCGGCGACAGGTAGATGCTGTCCGCGTTCATTCCGCACATTTTCTCGCACAGCAGCCGCAGGAACGGATTCGGCACGTCGATCGGGCCGTGTTCGTGGGCGCGCTTGATGCCCTTGGGGCGGCCGGTGGTGCCGGACGAATACAGCATGTCGTAGCCGGCGACTTCATCGGTGATCGGCGTCTTGGGCTGCTTTGCGGTTTCCTTGTCCCAGGAACGGAAGCCCGGCTCGGGTTCGTCGATCATGTAGAACAGCGGCGCGCCGGGTTCGCTGCTGACGAGGCCGGCGATCTGGCTGGCGCATTTCGGCGAAGTGATGACGACGCGCGCGCCGCAATCCTTGACGATGTAGGCGATCTCTTCCTGTGTCAGGTAACGGCTGATCGCGGTGTAGTAGAGCCCGCTGCGCTGCGCCGCCCAGCAGATCTCCATGAACGCCAGCCGGTTTTCCATCAGCAGCGCGATGTGGTCGCCGGCCTTCAGGCCAAGCGAACGAAACAGCTGCGCGCCCTGATTGGAGAGTTCGTCAAGCTCGCGGTAGGTGATGGCCTTGCCGGTCCCCGCCATCTGGTAGGCGATCTTGTCGGGCTGCGTCCTGGCGTGGATCGACGGGTGGGTCATAAGGCTCCTTGGGCGTTTCCAATGGGTGCGGCGGATTTTTCCGCTCGTGATATCGTTCGTCGTACTTCTTCCTTCTCCCCTGGTGGGAGAAGGTGGCGCGGACGAAGTCCGTGCCGGATGAGGGGTGTTGCGAGCCGATAGCCCGTCCCCCTCACCCGTCTCGACCCCGCTTCGCGTGTTCGATCCACCCTCTCCCACAAGGGGAGAGGGAAAGAGACTACAGCCGCTCGACAATCGTCACGTTGGCCATGCCGCCGCCTTCGCACATGGTCTGCAGGCCGTAGCGCTTGTTGGTCTGCTGCAGCGCGTGGAGCAGCGTCGTCATCAGCTTGGTGCCGGAGCCGCCGAGCGGATGCCCGAGTGCGATGGCGCCGCCGTTGACGTTGAGCCGCGCCGGATCGGCACCAGTGGTCTTCAGCCATGCGGTGGGCACCGAGGCGAATGCCTCGTTGACCTCGAACAGGTCGATGTCGTCGATCTTCATGCCGGCCTTTTGCAGCGCGCGTTGCGTCGCCGGCAGCGGCGCTTCCAGCATGATGACCGGGTCGCCGCCGATCATCGTCATGTGATGGATACGCGCGATCGGTTTGACGCCGAGCTGCTTGAGGCCCTTCTCGTTGACCACCATGACGCCGGAGGCGCCGTCGCAGATCTGGCTGGCGCTGGCGGCGGACAGCTTGCCGCCTTCCTGGATCAGCTTGACGCCGCGGATGCCGTCGAGCGTCGCATCGAAGCGGATGCCTTCATCGATGTGATGGGTATCGGTCGAGCCGTCGGCGCGGGTGATCTTGAGCGGGATGATCTCGTCCTTGAACTTGCCGGCTTGCGTCGCGGCAATCGCCTTCTGGTGGCTGTTGTAGGAGAACGCGTCGAGCTCATCCTTGGAGAGGCCGTACTTCTCCGCCATCATTTCCGCGCCGGTGAACTGGCTGAACTGGATGTTGGGGTAGCGCGCCTCGATGTTCGGGCTCTTGTAGTGGCCGAAGCCGTTCTTGGCCGGCAGCGACGAGGCCAGGCCCATCGGCACCCGCGTCATCGACTCGACGCCGGCGGCGATCACGATGTCCATGCTGCCTGCCATCACCGCCTGCGCGGCGAAGTGCAGCGCCTGCTGCGACGAACCGCACTGGCGGTCGATCGAGGTGCCGGGTACGCTCTCCGGCAGCTTCGACGCCATGATGGCGTTGCGCGCTACGTTGTTGGATTGTTCGCCGGCCTGCATCACGCAGCCCATGATGACGTCTTCGATCTGCGCGGGATCGGCGCCGGTGCGCTCGACCAGCGTATCCAGCACCGAGGCGGCGAGGTCGGCCGGGTGCCAGCCTGCGAGACGTCCTCCCTTGCGGCCGCCTGCGGTGCGGGCGGCGGCGACGATATAGGCCTCGGCCATGTGCGATCTCCGTGAAGTCGGTTGAAGGATGAGCGGCGATTTAAGGGATCGTGCAGGATTTAGTCAATCGATCAATTAACACTTGAGCGCGATCGCATGATGGGGTTATCTGGATGCATGGCTCCACATCCAAATACCGGTGACAACGCTCGCGCCGCTCCGGCGAAGAACTCCACCGCCGAGAAATTGCTCGAGGCGGCGAGCGAGTTGATGATCGCGCGCAGTTCGATCGACGTGTCGCTGAGCGACATCGCGCAGCAGTCCGGCGTCAACGCCGCGCTGGTGAAATACCATTTCGGCAACAAGGAAGGCCTCTTGCTGGCGCTGCTGGCGCGCGATGCCGCCACCGAGATTTCCGGGCTGGAGTATCTGCTGGCGCAGCCGATGACGCCGACCGCGAAGCTGAAACTGCACATCGCCGGCATCATCAAGGCCTATTATCGCTTCCCCTACATGAACCGGCTGATCCACCTGCTGCTGCACGAGAGCAGCACCGACGCCGCCGACGATGTCTCGACGTTTTTCGTCGCCCCGCTGCTCGACTTTCATCGCCGGCTGCTGGCGGAAGGCGTGGCCGCGGGCGAATTCCGCGCCGTCGATCCGGTGCTGTTCTACACCAGCCTGATCGGCGCCTGCGACCATCTGTTCTTCGGGCGCCATGCGATCTCGCGCGCGACCGGCGTCGGCCCGGTGACCGACGAGGTGTGCCGGCAATATATCGCGCACATGGATGCGATGCTGCTCGGCGGACTGCTGGCCGCGCCGGCGGAGCGCGCGGCAATAGCGACTGCCGCATCGTGATCGGTTTGTCCTGATTGTTTTGTTGGAATTTCGAACGCGCAAAAAACCCCTGACAGGAAAGGCTATCTGATGCAGTTGAAAGACGTTGCGGTTGTCATCACCGGCGGTGGTTCGGGTCTCGGCGCCGCGACAGCGCGCGCCATGGCGGCCAAGGGCGCCAGGATCACCGTGCTCGACCAGAGCAAGGAAAATGCCGAGAAGGTCGCGGCCGAGGTGAAGGGTGTTGCCGCGGTTGCCGATGTCACCGACGAAGATCAGGTCAAGGCCGCGATCGCCAAGGGCGAGGCGGCGCATGGCGTCGCGCGCGTGCTGATGAACTGCGCCGGCATCGGCGGTTCGGCCCGCATCGTAGCCAAGGACGGCACCACCTATCCGCTGGCGAAGTTCACCCGCGTCATTCAGGTCAACCTGATCGGCACCTTCAATGTGCTGCGGCTGTTTTCCGAACGCTTGATCCCCGCTGAACCGATTGGTGAAGAACGCGGCGTCATCATCAACACCGCATCGGTCGCGGCCTATGAAGGCCAGATCGGCCAGATCGCCTATTCGGCGTCGAAGGGCGGCGTGGTCGGTCTTACTTTGCCGGCGGCGCGCGATCTCGCGCAGCACCGCATCCGCGTCAACACCATCGCGCCCGGCCTGTTCCTGACGCCGCTGCTGATGGGCCTCAACGAGGAAGCCCGCAAGAGCCTCGGCGCGCAGGTGCCGCATCCGGCGCGGCTCGGCGACGCATCGGAATACGGCAATCTCGCGGTGCATATCGTCGAGAATCCGATGCTCAATGGCGAGACCATCCGCCTCGACGGCGCGATCCGCATGGCGCCGCGATAGTCGATCGCTGGACTTCAATTGATGTCGTCCCCGCGCAGGCGGGGACGACACTTTCAGTATGACCAGGGAGTGCACGCGTGACCAATCCGCTGCTGATCGAACACGAGGATGGCCTCGACCGCGTCACGCTCAATCGTCCCGATAGTCTCAACGCGCTCGATCCCACGCTGATCGACGCGCTCAATGCTTACTTCGGACAGCTCCAGCGCAATCGCGACACCCGCGTGGTGTTGCTCAAAGGTGCGGGTAAGGCGTTCTGCGCCGGGCTCGACCTCAAGGAAGCGATGCAACGCCGCGCCGGGCAGCAGGAACCGCCGGGAGTTACTGAGTCGCTGGATTCGCAGCGGCGCATCGCCGACATCGTGCTGCTGATGCGGCGTTGCCCGCAGCCGATCATCTCTCTCGTTCAAGGTGCCGCGGCCGGCGGCGGGTTTGCGCTGGCGCTGGCCTCCGATATCCGTATCGCGGCAAAAGGCGCGCGGATGAACTGCGCCTTCATCAAGCTCGGCCTCGGTGGTTGCGACATCGGTACCAGCTACTTTTTGCCGCGCCTCGTCGGCGTGTCGGTGGCGTCGGAACTGATCTTGACCGGACGCTTCATCGGTGCCGAACGCGCGCTGGCGGTCGGGCTGGTGTCAGAGGTGGTCGAGGAAGGCCAGCTTGAAGCAGCGGCCGAGCCCTACATCGACGCAATGCTGACCGCTTCGCCGGTGGGATTGCGGCTGTCGAAGGAGTGCCTCAACATGAGCGTCGATGCCGGTTCGATTGAAGCCGCAATTGCCATGGAGGATCGCAACCAGGTGCTGTGCAGCCGCTCGGAAGAATTCAGCGAAGGTATCCGCGCCTTCCTCGAAAAACGCAAACCGGTCTACATTCGACGTTAAAAGCCCAAACAACACAGCGTCCGGCCAACGGACGGCATCGGGAGTACGAGATGAGTGGAAACGCCGCCGCCGCTGTTCTTACAAAGCCCGCCTTTCGCAAGATCAACTGGATGCCGCGTGATATCGCGGTGGAGCGGCGGCCGGATGGCGTCATCGTTCTCAAGTCGCGCATCCCGCTGAAGGAGTTCGAGCCGCACATTCCTGCGGCATTGGCGCGCTGGGCCACCGAGCGACCCGACGTCACCTGGCTGGCGCAGCGCGGCGGCGCGGATCGGCAATGGCGCAAGGTGTCCTATGCCGAGGCCAAGCGCACCGTCGATGCGTTGACGCAGGCGATCCTGGACATGAAGCTGCCCGAAGGCGCGCCGGTCGCGATCCTCTCCGGCAACTCCATCGAGCACGCGCTGATGACGCAGGCGGCGATGCAGGCGCGGCTTCCGGCGGCGCCGGTGTCGCCGGCCTATTCGCTGATGAGCCAGGATCACGCCAAGCTGAAATACCTGTTCGGGCTGATCAAGCCGAAGCTGGTGTTGGTGCAGGACGGCCCGACGTTCGAGAAGGCGCTC
>Ga0207657_10007242_pt1 | contig 11393 bp, 5 predicted proteins | sample KBSC33metaG_FD_184316 | JGI IMG/M metagenome (GOLD analysis project Ga0207657, IMG submission 184316) | Corn rhizosphere microbial communities from Kellogg Biological Station, Michigan, USA - KBS C3-3 metaG (SPAdes) (version 2) | ecosystem: Host-associated > Plants > Roots > Rhizosphere > Soil ... | reverse complement strand
GGATCCAGGTGCGGATGACGTCCTGGTCGAGGCCCTGCAGGTACTCGCGCGTCGCTTCGCCCGGGAGCGGGCTCGACGTCGAGTGCGTGCTCGCCTGCTCGAACCGCATCACGGGGCCGAGCGACTGGCCGGCGTCGACGACGATGCGGCTCTGGCTCTCGTCGAGCGCGGCCGCGTCGGCATTCGCGCGACTGCTCGACGCGGCAAGACTGGTCGTCGGCTCGTGGCAGGCGAGGGAGGCCACGAGAGCTGGTAGCCAGAGAAAGAGCGGTTTCCGCATGAGGCGCCGGGTTGGGGTTATCAGCAACTACGACAGGCAGTACTACGACGGCCATACTTCGTACGACGTACCGCGTACCACGATTGGCAGTCCGATCCCAGGAATGCAGCGACGCATTCTCTCGGCACACCGGCCAGCCGTACTGCGATCGGTACGGGGCATTCCTGGGGCCTTTGTGCCAATCGCAGTACGTCGTACGAGGTACGCAATACGTCAGTTGTACTTCACAATGATCACATCTCGATCGGCCGGATCACCGGAATCCCGATCTTCAGCACTGCCCACGCGAGCAGGTACGCCACGCTGAACATGACGAACACGATCGCGTAGCTCCCTGTCGTCGTGAGGATGAAGCCGACGAACTCGGAGATCAGTGCGCCGGAGATCGCGCCGGCCATGCCGGCGATGCCGACGAGGGAGCCGACGACACGCCGCGGAAAGACGTCGCTGACGATCGTGTAGAAGTTGCTCGAGCAGGCCTGATGCGCGGCGGTGCCGAGGCTGATCAGGCCGACCGCCACCCAGAGGTTCGACGTGTGCGAGACGAGGAAGATCGGCACGGCGAGCAGGCCGAAGGTGAAGATCGTCGTCTTGCGCGCCGCGTCCACGCTCCAGCCGCGCGCAATGAGGCGCGATGACATCCAGCCTCCCGCGATGCTGCCGACGTCGGAGGCGATGTAGATGACCACGAGTGGAGGACCGAGGTCGAGCAGCGAGACGCCGAAGCGGTCGTGCAGGAACTTCGGCAGCCAGAAGAGGAAGAACCACCAGACCGGATCGGTGATGAACTTGAGCAGGCAGACCGTGACGGTCTCCCGGTGCGGGAGCAGGCGCGCCCACGGAATTCGCACCGTCGGCTCGACGCCATCAGCCTGGATGTACTCGAGCTCGCGCGCCGAAAGCTTCGGATGCAGCTCGGGCTTCGTGTACGACGTGAGCCAGAAGCCAAGCCAGAGGAAGCCGAGCGCGCCGGTAATGATGAAGGCCCATTGCCAGCCCCACTTCACGGCGATGATCGGCACGACCAGCGGGGCGAGGATGGCGCCGATGTTCGCGCCCGAGTTGAACAGGCCGGTGGCAAACGCGCGCTCCTTCTTCGGAAACCACTCGGCGACCGTCTTCACGGCGGCGGGGAAGTTGGCCGCCTCGGAGAAGCCAAGGGCGGCACGCGCCGCCGCGAAGCCGAACACCGACGTGGCGAAGGCGTGCGCCATGCCGGCGAAGCTCCACGCAGTGAGGCCGAGCGCGAAGCCGCGACGGGTGCCCATCCGATCGAGGATGCCGCCCATGCTCACGAGGCCGATCGCGTACGCGATCTTGAACGCCGCGACGATGTTGGCGTAGTCCATGTCGCTCCAGTGGAGCGCGCTCTGGAGGTCGGGGGCCAGGATGCCGATGACCTGGCGGTCGAGGTAGTTGAGGGTGGTGGCGAAGAAGAGCAGAGCGCAGATGCGCCAGCGGTAGCGGCCGACCGGCGTAGAACCGTTCACGTCCCCTCCTGAAGTGGCGGACCGGAGTGAGCCGACGGGGGCCGGCCGTTTCTCTTCTTGACAGACTCGAGGCTGAAGCAGTATCCTCGACTCACAAAGTCATATTATGACTTGCTGACTAGAGCCACAAGAGTCCCTGTCGAGTCCGCCATGCCACCGGTCTTCCAGCCCGTCAGCAGGCAGAGCCTGTCCGACGACATCGCCCAGCGGATCACCCAGCTCATCCAGGCCGGCCACCATCAGCCCGGGGCGCGACTCCCCGCCATCTCGCAGATGGCCCGGCAGTTCGGCGTCGGCTCGCCCACGCTCCGCGAGGCACTGAAGAAGCTGGAGACGGTCGGCGCCGTGGAGATTCGCCACGGTTCTGGCGTCTATGTCGGCAAGTCGCCCGACTCGCTGCTCATCACCAATCCGGTGCTCGACGCGTCGCCGACGCGGAAGCTCCTCGTCGACCTGATCGAGGCGCGCATTCCGATCGAGCTGCAGACGGCGGCGCTCGCGGCGCGGAATGCCACCGACGAGCACCTCGAGGAGATGAACCGACTGCTCACGCGCGCCGGCAAGAGCTTCGGCGACGCGGCGCTCCTCAACCAGGTGAACCTCTCCTTCCACCGGCAGATCGCACTCGCGTCGGGCAACCTGGTGATGCACCAGATCCTCGAGGTGCTCTCCAAGCTCTTCACGCGAGAGCAACGACTCATCCTCGGCATCCACGGCCGGCAGGAGGACGACCACCAGGAGCACGTGGAGATCTACGAGGCGCTTCGAGCGCGTGACGCCGACCTCGCGGTCGCACGGATGAAGTCGCACCTCGAGCGGGTTCGCGACATGCTGAAGAAGTGGGAGCCGACGGAGACGCCCCTCAGGTGAGAGGACCGCGCCGCCTCCGATTCGCCTTGCGTTCGAGCGGCGCCGGCCTGACGGCTGGCGCGGCGCTCTCCACGCTGGTCCTGCTGCTGGGCGCGCCACCGGCCGGAGCGCAGCAGCGCGGCACGCTGGTGGTGCACAACAATCACGAGATTCCCTACCGTGGCCCGATCGACCTCGCCGTCGATCTTGCCGATGGACGCTACGCGGGTCCGAATGCCACCGCCGACGTGCGCCGCGGCCGCGCCCACCTCTTCGTCACACTGCCGGCGAAGGGCACCGTCACGCTCACACGCACTGGTGCAGCGACGACGAACGAGTTCGTGCACGATGGACCGTTCAGCGTCGTGCCGTCGCGGACGTCGCTGGCCGTAAGCTGGCGCACGCACTCGCTCGCCGACGTCGCCTTCGGGCTCGTCGTGATTCCCGGCGACACGGCGACGACTGACGGCGCAGTCCGCGCCTTTGCGCCGACGCCGATCACCTGGACTTCCACTACTGACGGGGCGCTGAGCGGCACTGGCGAGCGTGACGGCTACACGATTGCCATCACGGCGCGCCCATACGCCGAGGGCTGGCTCGATGTTCGCGCCAACGTCGTGCGCCACGCACCGACATCGGCGTCGCCCGCATATGTGGCGCTGGTGCGCCGCGTGCTGACGCGATCACCGAGCGACGCGCGGATGCGCTTCAATGGTCGGGCGCTGGACGGCGCCGTGACGCCCGACACCTGGGAAGGCGACTTCCGCTACGTGCACGGCGTGGACTGGGTGCAGTGGAAGACGGGCGCGACGACGCTGCTCTCGGTAAACGGCTTCACGCCGACGCCGTCGGTGAAGCACGGCAGCACCTGGGCCGAGGCCAGCCACTTCTACGTGTGGGAGCTGACGCGTCCACGCGGCGACACGACGTATCTCGTGTCGGAGATCGCCGGCCCGAATACGCACCAGCCGAAGAAGGGCTACATGGCCGTGGTGCCGTACGCCGCCCCCGTGCAGGGCGACACCGTCGCGCTCAAGTGGCGGCTCGCAGCCGACGATGCGCCACCGGCACAGTGGGGCGAGGTGCAGCTCCGCGAGTTCTCGGGAGCGCGGCTCGTCTCGCGCGTCGGCGACACGGTGCGCGCCGACATCGGCGTGCCGTACGTGACGTTCGGGATCAGCTACTTCCCATACTCCACCTTCACGGAGAACTTCGACTTCTACCGCGTGCCCGCAGTGACGTCCGAGGGGTTCTGGGCGACGTCGCCGGTGATGTGGAAGCAATGGCGCACGTTCATCCCGCGCATGCGCACCGACCTGCACATCGTGCGCGCGATGGGGTTCGACATGGTGCGACTTCACCATCTCGAGCTGCTCCAGACGCTCGATCGGGCCGAGGCCTTCGCGTTCCTCGACTTCTACGCGAACGAGTCGCGGACCCTTGGCCTCAAGTGGCTGGTGGATACGGAAGGACCGCCGGAGTGGATCTCGGCGGTCCTTCATCGTTATGCCGACCTCGTGACGCGCGTGGAGCTGGAGAACGAGAACCTCATTCCAGGAATAAAGCCCGAGGAGCCGACGCGCTGGTCGACGCTCCATGCGGCGGCAAAGCGCGCCGCGCCGGAGGCACAGGTCTACCTCACCGGCGCCGGCAACAACAGCATGTTCGACCGCCTGCGCACGCTGGGCGTGCCGTTCGACCGCGTGGGGCTGCACGCGTACAAGCACGGACCGGCGTGGAAGGAAGCGTGGAGCTCACACATGCTTGGCTCGGCGGGCTACGCCACCGAGCTCGGCAAGGCGGTGACGCTGGGAGAGTTCAACTGGAAGGATCTGACACGGCTCTCACCCGAGATGCAGGCGAAGGAGTTCGCCGAGATCTACCGGCAGGTTCTCGCGCCGCGGGCAATCCCCGAAGTGTTCGAGTTCCAGTTCCACGAGGATCTCGCGTTCAACCCCGCCGTCGCCGGCACGAGCAGCCGGCACTACGAGCCACTCGGACTGGATCGTCGTCCGAAGCAGACGGCGTTCGTGGCGATGGAGCTGATGCGCGAGTACGAGCGTGCCGATGCGCCGACGCGCCAGCTCCCCGTACAGGTCAGCGAGGTGACGTTCGTCCGCGGCATGGCGGAGGCCGGGTTCACCATTGCGAACCATACGGATCGCCCGCAGGTGGTGACGCTCAAGCCCGTGGCGTTCGATGGCACGATGACGAAGCTGCTCACGCCGTCGACGCTCACGCTCGTGCCACGCGCCGAAGCGACGGGACGAGTGGCGCTGTCGCTGCCGGCGAACGCCAGGCCGGGCACGTACCACCACTTCATCGAGGCGAAGTACGACTCGGGGACGTCGATCGGGTGGGGCGTCGCTTCCAATGAAGGCGCGCCAACCTTCGCCGACACGACGGTACTCGGCGATCGGGTGACGTACGCGCAGGGGCCTGGCGTGGTGAACGACGTGAAGTGGGATCGTCCGCTCGCCGTGGTGTTCGGGGAGAAGAGTCCGGCACTCGAGCTGGAGGACGCGTACCAGATTGCCAACACGCTGCAGGCGGCGACGGGCAAGGTCGTGCGCGTCTCGAGCGAGAAGGACCTGCCGGATTCTCTGGCGTCGCGGGGCACGGTGCTGCTCGTCGGCACCTCAGCGACGAACGCGTTGATCGCGGGCACCCACATCGGGACGTCGAGTGTGCCGGGCCATGGCACGATCGCCCTCGATCGCACGGGTGGACGCGAGTGGTTCGTGCTCACTGGCTCGGACGCGAAGGGCGTGGAAGCGGCCGTGGTGGAGCTGGAGCTTCGCTTCTGGCCCAACGCCAAGGATGCCGTGGTGCGGGTGACCGGCATGGAGAGGGGCGCTGCCCTTGGTAATCGCGCAGGCGGCACCGTGATCGACCCACCGTAGGACCACGCCCCGTCACCCGCAGCACGGCGACGGGGCGTGGATCGTTGTGGCACGTGCGTTCGCCGGAGCGCTGGTGCGCTCCGCTCATCATCATCACCTACCTGGTAACCAGCATGCGGGGATCAAGAATACGGCGCCTCGGTCTGCTCGTCGCGACACTGGTCGCGATCGATGGGGCGTACTCGAAGCTGCAGGCCCAGCAAGTCGTCGTGCGGGGCACGGTGGTCGCCGGCACGACGTCGGAGCCGATTCCGTCGGTGTCCGTGGCGGTCAAGGGTACGACGATCGGTACCCAGACCGATGCGAAGGGCGCCTTCACCCTGCGCGTTCCCGACGCGACGGCAACGCTCGTCGTCTCGCGCATCGGCTTCGCGCGCCAGGAGGTGGCGCTCAACGGCCGCACCACCGTGGAGATCCGGCTCACGCCGACGGCGGTGTCGCTGAGCGAAGTGGTCGTCGTCGGATATGGCACGCAGAAACGCAGTGACATCACCGGCTCCGTCGCGAGCGTGCCGTCGGCGCAGCTGCAGGAGAAACCGAACACGAACGTGGCGCAGGCACTGGAAGGCTCGGTGGCCGGCGTGACGGTCACCACGGCGGGCGCCGGCGCGGAGCCGACGCTGAACATCCTCGTGCGTGGTCGCAACTCGATCTCGGCGAGTACCGACCCGCTCATCGTCGTGGATGGCATCCCGTACAACGGCGGCCTCGCAGACCTGAATCCGGATGACATCCAGTCCATCGAGGTGCTGAAGGACGCTTCGGCGACGGCGATCTACGGCAGCCGCGGATCGAATGGCGTCGTCCTCGTCACGTCGCGCAAGGGCGCACTCGGCAAGCCACAGGTCCGCTACACCGGCTATGTGGGACAGCAGCGAATCGCCAACCTGCCGCGGCTGATGAACGCGCAGGAGTTCGCCGACTTCAAGTGCGTGCGCATGCGCACCACGCCGACGCAGGATTGCACGACCGTGCTCACCGCGACCGAGCAGGCGAACCTGGATGCCGGGGTGAACACCGACTGGCTGCGCATCGGCACGCGCACCGGGAATCAGCAGAGCCACGATCTGTCATTCTCCGGCGGCTCGGAAGACACGCGCTACTACGTGGGCGGTTCGCTGCTCAAGGTCAACGGCGTGGCGCTGAACGATCAGTTCGGCCGCGCGACGGTACGCGTCAACCTCGACCAGAAGCTGAAGTCGTGGCTGAGCGTCGGGACGAGCACCCAGGGCGTTCGCGCGAACCGCGACGGGATGCCGGTCTCGTTCGCCGGCGCCTTCTCGAGCAACCCGCTCATCAGCCCGTACGATGCGCAAGGCAACGAGCTGCTCGTGCCGTGGCCGGAGGATCCGATCACGAACAACGTGCTGGAGAACCTGCGCGTGGTGGACGAGGACGAGAGCAACCGCGTCTTCTCCAGCAACTACCTGCAACTGAGCGTTCCCCAGGTCGCTGGACTCTCGTATCGGCTCAACGCCGGTCTCGATCTCGCGGACCGCAATCGCGGCCGGTATTACGGGCGCAATACGCAGACGGGCCTCACCGTGGGCGGACAGTCCACCGTCTACGAGTCGCAGCGCAACGATTGGACGCTGGAGAACGTGGTGCACTACGTGCGCAACTTCGGTCGCCACGGCCTCGACCTCACCGGGCTGCTCAGCGAGGCCTCCAGCGCGCTCGATGAGCACGAAGTGGACGCGCAGGGCTACCCGAACGACGTGCTCGCCTTCCGCTCCAACCTGCCCCTCCTCTCGGTACCGACCTACACCCAGACCGACTCGAAGCTGCTCTCGCAGATGGCGCGCGCGAACTACTCATACGATGAGCGCTATCTGGTGACGGGAACGGTGCGTCGCGACGGATTCTCCGGATTCGGCGCGAACAACAAGTACGGCGTCTTCCCGTCCGTCGCCCTCGGGTGGAACGTCTCCAACGAGAGCTTCTTCCCGTGGAGGAGCTCGGTGGACGCCCTCAAGCTCCGATTCTCGTATGGCAAGAATGGCAATCAGGCCATCCGTCCGTACCAGACATTCGGCCAGCTCGACGACCGTTCGTATGTGGACGGGACAATCTCGCTGCCGGGCTACATCCCGTCGTCGCTCGGCAATCCCGACCTGAAGTGGGAGACGACGCTATCGAAGAACGTCGGGCTCGACCTGAGCATGTGGAAGGACCGACTGCACGTGACGATGGACGCATACTCGGCCAACACGAGCGACCTGCTCCTGCGTCGTTCCATTTCGTCGGTGCAGGGGATCACGTCGATCGTGCAGAACATCGGCAAGACGTCGAACAAGGGCTTCGAGCTGCAGGTCGGCACACTGAACATCGAGCGCGCTGGCTGGACCTGGCGCACCGACTTCAACATCTCGGCCAATCGCAACAAGATCGTCGACCTGTACGGCAACCAGACCGACGACATCGCCAGCGGCTGGTTCATCGGGCACCCGATCGACGTCAACTACGGCTATCAGTTCGACGGCATCTTCCAGCAGGGCGACGACATCGCCAACAGCGCCCAGCCGACGGCCAAGCCCGGGGACGTGAAGGTCAAGGACGTCAATGGCGACGGCAAGATCGATCCCCTCGACCGGACGTTCATCGGCAGCCTCGAGCCGAAGTACAGCGCGGGTCTGAACAACTCGGTGCGGTATCGTGGGTTCACGCTCTCTGCCTTCTTCAACACGGTGCAGGGCGTGACGCGCTCCAACGACCTGCTCGGCACCAACCAGGTCTTCACCGACGTGCGCCGCAACATGGTCTACCGCACCTGGTGGACTCCGGAGACGCCGATCAACACGTACCCGGCGAACAGCAACACGAGCAATCCGTACGCGCTGCCGTTCTATGAGGACGCGAGCTTCATCCGCCTCAAGGATCTCACGCTCGCCTACGACCTGCCGGCGCGCTTGACGTCGCAGTTCGGGAGCGAGAGCGCGCGCATCTACGTGGAAGGGCGCAACCTCTGGACGCACACGAAGTGGACCGGTCTCGATCCCGAGCTGGACAGCCAGCGCTCCGTCCCGCTGCAGAAGGTGATCACGGCTGGCCTCACCCTCCGTTTCTGAGCCGGCGTCTCGCGACCGGATTCCAACACTCATTCCGATGGCTCTGACCATGAATAGAACGCGACGCCCGCGGCGAGCCCTCGCCGCTCTCGGACTTGGCCTGGCGGCAATCGCCGCCGGCGCGACAGCGTGCAACAGCGACAAGCTCCTCACCGAGCATCCGGGCACGGTCATCGTTCCCGACAATCTCTACACCGACCTCGCCGGCTTCGAGGCCGGGCTGAACGCGCTCTACGCCCAGGTGCGGCGCGAGCGCTCCGGCTCCGGCAGCGATCCGTCGAACGACATCGTGGAAACCGGGCTGGTGATCGGCACCGACAACGGCTACGGGCTGTACCTCTCCCCGCCGGAACGGCTCTTCCAGCAGTTCACGACGTACAACACGCCGTTGAACGACTACACGGACGAGACGTGGCAGCTGATGTATCAGACGATCAACGCCGCGAACACGATCATCAACCGGGCGGACAATCCGGCGGTGCAGTGGTCGGCAACGGACAAGGGGCGCGTGGTCGGCGAGGCGCGGCTCATTCGTGCGTGGGCCTACCGGCACCTGCAGTACCTGTTCGGCGACGTGCCGGTGATCCTCGAGGAATCGAGCGGCGACAACATCCGCACCGACTGGGAACGCCAGCCGCGCGACTCGGTGCGCCATCTGATCATCAACGACCTGATCTTCGCGCGGGACAATCTGCCGATCACCTCGCCGATGGATGGCAAGCTGACGAAGGCAGTGGCGCAGCACTACCTGGCGGAGATGTACCTCGCGATCGACGAGCCGGACAAGGCCGAAGTCGAGGCGAGCGCGGTGATCAACGACGGCGTGCACCGCCTCATCACGCAGCGGTATGGCGTGAACAAGGATCAGCCCGGCGTGGCGTTCATGGATCAGTTCCAGGACGGCAACGTCAACCGGAGCGAGGGGAACACCGAGGCGCTCTGGGTTCTCCAGTACGCCGAGAACGTCAACGGTGGCGGCAGCAGCATCATGCGACGGAGCTGGGTGACGCGCTACGAGAGCAACAAGGGGATGAAGCTCGCGCCGGAGTACGGCGGACGCGGCATCGGCCGCCTCGCCATCACGCGCTACGGCCTCAACCTCTACGAGCCAAGCGACACACGCGGCGGCCCATATGCGATCCGACGCTTCTACCTCTACAACAACCCGGCGAACCTGCCCGCCGGCAAGAAGCTCGGCGACACGCTCTTTACCGTCGTCGGCGCGGAGAAGGTGAGCAATCCGCTCTGGCCGAGCACGCGGAAGTGGGACTGGTCCGATCCGGCTGACGTGACGGCGGCGCTGCAGTACAACGATCAGCCGTACATCCGACTCGCCGAGACCTATCTCCTGCTCGCGGAAGCGCAGTTCAAGCAGGGCAAGCTGCCCGAGGCGGCGGCGACGATCAACGTGCTGCGCGCGCGCGCGGGCGCCTCCCAGATCACGCCGGCGCAGGTGACGATGGATTTCATCCTCGACGAGCGCTCACGGGAGCTGGTGACGGAGGAGGAGCGTCGCTACACGCTCGTCCGTACGCACACCTGGTACGACCGGGTCATGAAATACAATCCGCTCGCCGCGCAGGACGTGCAGCCACGCGATTCCATCCTGCCGATCCCACAGGAGGTGATCGACGCGAATCTCACCAAGCCGATGCCGCAGAACCCCGGCTATTGAGCGAGTGGTGAGGGATCCGGTGGGTCGTGGCACGAGGAGGGCAGGGTGAAGTTCCCCCTGTCCACCTCGTGGCTGTGCGCGAGCTTGCTCGCCGTGGCGCCGGTAGCCGCGGCGGAAACGGTGCACGTCGCTCGAGGCGCGCGCCTCGAGCTCGCTCGCGGCGGCGTGGCGAGGTACGTCATCGTGACTTCACGACGCGCCGCGCCCGCCGAGTCGCTGGCGGCATCCGAGCTGGCGTCGTACCTCGGCCGGATCTCCGGTGCACGGTTCAGCGTCCGCACCGTCGCGGGCTCATCACCGGCGATCGTGCTCCGGCGGTCCCGCACGGCGGACGGCGATCTCGTCGGCGACGCGTATGCGATCCAGGTGCGCGGCGACAGCCTGCTTCTCATCGGCGGCAGCGACCGCGCGGTACTGTATGCTGCCTACGACCTGCTCGAGCGGCTCGGGTGCCAATGGCTTGCTCCGGGCTTCGCGTTCTATGATGGCGCACAGGAGATCGTGCCGAGCCAGCGGCTACTCGCATATGAGTCCGACGGCGATGTGGTGGAGCGACCGGCGATTGCCACCCGGATCCTGGACGTCGGCCAGGCCGCGTCATACGACACGACCTCGCTGCGGCAGCTCGTCGAATGGCTGCCGAAGTTGCGCTACAACACCGTGCGCTTCCCGGCCGATCATGGCGGCAGCGGTCGCGTGAAGTGGGACAACTGGCGTACCGCCATCGCGCCTGAGCTGCAAAGGCGCGGGCTGTCCATCGAAGTGGGCGGCCATGGCTACCAGAACTTCCTCAGCGCGCAGATGGACCGCGGCGTGGTGTTCATCGAGCATCCGGACTGGTTCGGCCGTGACAGCACCTGTCGTCGCAGTCGTGCCACGAATGTCGTGTTCAATTCGGCGAACGCGGAAGCGACGCGCTTTCTCCTCGACAATGCCGCTCGCTACGTCAGCGAGCGGCCGGAGATCGAGGTATTCGATCTCTGGCCCCCCGACGGTGCGCGCTGGGCGGAGTGTGCCGCCGACTCATCGCTCGGCACGCCGCAGCAACGTCAGGTGGCGCTGGCGAACGAACTCGCGTCGCGACTGCGTGACGTGCGGAGCGGGGCGCACCTGGAGATCATCGCTTAC
>Ga0207657_10007240_pt1 | contig 11398 bp, 12 predicted proteins | sample KBSC33metaG_FD_184316 | JGI IMG/M metagenome (GOLD analysis project Ga0207657, IMG submission 184316) | Corn rhizosphere microbial communities from Kellogg Biological Station, Michigan, USA - KBS C3-3 metaG (SPAdes) (version 2) | ecosystem: Host-associated > Plants > Roots > Rhizosphere > Soil ... | reverse complement strand
CGTACGGGCTCCCTGAAAGCCCCGTTCCCAAGAGGCGTGTCCAGACGAGCCGTGTCCAGGGGACAGTCCCCGGGACGTGTCCCGAAGGGACACGCCCCGGTAACGCCAGGAACCGGGTTGCGGTCTTTCGAATCGCGGCGGAACGGGGGGCAGGGCCGGCGTGTCCGGACGGGCCGTGTCCAGGGGACTGTCCCCTGGACACGGCTCGATGGGACAGGTCGCGGCGAGCGGGGACACGCCGTGCCTCGATCGCGACGAGCCGCTCAGGCCAGAACGAGCGTCGCCTTGCCGCCGCGGTGGTCGAACGCCTCCGCGAAGCGGTCGAGCGGTACTCGTAGGCTGACGAGCTGCGCGAGCTCGTCGGGCCAGCGCTCGTGGGCGCGGGCGAGCCCGTCGACCGCGGCGACCCAGTCCTGGCGCTGCGCGTTGACGCTGCCGAAGAGCACGCGGTTCTCGAGCACCGCATCCACGCCGATCGTCGGCCCGTCGAGCGACACCTGCTGCTTGCGCGGGTCGATCCCGAGCAGGCACGCGACGCCGCTTCGCCGGAGAAGCCCGAGCGAATTCGCCATCGTCTGTGCGTCGCCGGCGCACTCGACGACGAGGTCGAAGCCTCCGAGCGACTCGAGGTCGCCGCTCCCGGTCGGGACGTAGTGCGCGCCGATCGCCTCGACGAGCGCGTTCGACGGCTCGAGCGACGCCGTCCACACGTCGAGCCCCTCCAGGCGGAGCAGGAACGTCGAGAGCATCCCGACCGCGCCGGCGCCGATCACGAGCGCCCGCTGCAGCTGCCACGGCTGTCTGTTGCCGATCGCGCGGGCGTGCCGGATCGCGCGTGCGCACACCGAGCTCGGTTCGGCGAGCACGCCGAGGCGTCCGAGCGACCGGGGGATGGGGATGAGCTGCGTCGCGTCCTCGGCGACGAGCTCGCGCGCGAAGCCGTCGAGTCGTGTGATTCCTCGCTCGCTGTAGTCGCCGGTGAGACACGAGTCCGGCTCGCCCTGCTCGCAGGCGATGCAGTGATGGCACGAGCGGCGGACGGTCGCGGTGACGTGATCGCCGCGCGTGAATCCGTGCCCGTCCTGCTCGACCACGGAGAGCGACTCGTGACCGAGCACGAGCAGCTTCTCGCCTTCGGGTGCGGCGCCGAAGATCCCGTGCGAGATCTCGCGATCCGTCCCGCAGACGCCCACCTCGAGCACGCGCAGCAGCACCTCGTTCGCGGCGGCCCTCGCGTCGGGCACCTCGCCGACGCGTGCCGAGCCGGCGGTGCCGGGCTGGACGACGAGGCCCTGCATCAGGCCGCGGTCAGCCCGCCGTCGATCGTCAGCAGACTGCCGGTGACGAACTCCGCCGACACGAGGTAGGAGACCGCTTCGGCGACCTCCTCCGGCGTGCCGAGCCGTCCCATCGGCTGCCGTGCGCGCAGCTCGTCGAGCGACTCTCCCGACTCGTCGACAAGGCGTCGCACCCACGGGGAGTCCACCGTGCCGGGGCAGACGGCGTTGACGCGGATCCCGTCTGCGACGTGGTCGACCGCGAGCGCGCGCGTGAGCGCGACCACGGCTCCCTTGGACGCGCTGTAGGCGGCGCGGTTGCGCAGGCCGACGAGCGCCGCGACGGACGCGACGTTGACGATCGCCCCTCCGCCGCGCGCGATCATGCCGGGAATCGCGTGCTTGCAGCAGAGGAACGTCCCGCGTGCGTTGACGGCGAACACGTCCTCCCACACCTCGAGCGGCGTCTCTGGGGCGTTGGTGGTCGAGCCGATTCCGGCGGCGTTCACGAGCACGTCCAGGTCGACCATCGCCGGCGCCACCTGGGCCTCGTCGCGCACGTCCACCTGCAGGGCGCCGTCACCCTCGACCGGGCGCGCGTCCGTGAGGACCACCTCGAGCCCGTCGGCGGCGAGCCGCCGGGCGATCGCAGCCCCGATGCCCGATCCTGCGCCGGTGACGAGTGCCCGCTTCACGCCTGCAGCACCGCGCCTTCGGACGCGGAGCCGACGAGCGCCTGGTAGCGGCCGAAGACGCCGCCGAGCGGCGGGCGGCGCGGCGGTGACCAGGCGGCGAGGCGAGTCGCGAGCTCGCCGGGCGCGAGCTCCAGGGTGAGCGCGTTCGCATCCACGTCGATCGCAATCGTGTCACCGTCGCGGACCGCCGCGAGCGGCCCTCCGCGCGCCGCCTCGGGGGCGACGTGCCCGACCATCAGCCCGCGGGTCGCACCGGAGAAGCGGCCGTCGGTGACGAGCGCGACCGACTCGCCGAGCCCGGCGCCGACGACCGAGGCGGTGACGCTCAACATCTCGCGCATGCCGGGCCCCCCGGCCGGCCCTTCGTAGCGCACGACGAGCACGTCGCCCGCGTGCACCGCGCCGGTGCGTACCGCGGCAGCGCATGCCTCCTCGCTGTCGAAGACCCGGGCCGGGCCGCGCTGCGCGCGCCGCACGGAGCCGGATGCCTTGACGAGGCTCCCCTCGGGCGCGAGGTTCCCGCGCAGCACGTGGAGCGCGCCGGTTGCCTGGAACGGCGCCTCCAGCGAGAAGAGCACCTCGCCGTCCGGCTCGACACCGTCGCGCGCCTGCTCGCCGAGGGTCGAGCCGTCCACCGTCGGGGCCGAGCCGTCGACGTGGCCGCCGCGCACGAGCTCGCGCAGCAGCGCGCGCGTGCCTCCGGCGCGGTGGAAGTCGGCCGCCAGATGCCGACCCGACGGCGCCAGGCTCGCGAGAACCGGAGTACGAGCGCTCACCTCGGCGAGCTCGTCCAGCGTCAGCTCCACGTTCGCCTCGCGCGCGATCGCGAGGAGGTGCAACACGCCGTTCGTCGACCCTCCGGTCGCGGCGATCCCCGCCATCGCGTTCAACAGCGCTCGCCGGTCGAGGAACGTCTGCGCCGTCGCCGGCACCCGCGCGGCGAGCGCACCCGCCCGAGCGGCGGCGACGCCCTTCGCGGCGAGCTCGTCCGCCGGGATCAGGCCGTCGCCGAGGCAGGCGATGCCGAGGCAGTCGAGCGCCACCGCCATCGTGTTCGCCGTGAAATGGCCTGCGCAGGTGCCGAACCCGGGGCAGGCGGCCCGTTCGAGCTCGTCGAGCTCGCTGCGGGGGATCAACCCTCGCTCCTCGGCGCCGACCGCCTCCCAGACGTCCTGGATCGTCACCTCGCGTCCGCGGAGGTGCCCTGCGCGCATCGGGCCGCTGTAGAGCACGACTGCAGGCTTGTCGACCCGCGCGAGCGCCATCAGCGCGGCGGGCACCGTCTTGTCGCAGCCGACGATGCAGACGACCGCGTCGAAGTCGTGGGCGTGCACCATCAGCTCGATCGAATCGGCGATCACCTCGCGCGAAACGAGCGAGGCGCGCATGCCGGGCGTTCCCTGCGACTGGTTGTCGGAGACGGCGATCGTGTTGAACTCGAGTGGTACGCCGCCTGCCTCGGTCACGCCCTGCGCGACCTGCTGTGCGAGCTCGCGCTGGTTGAGGTTGCAGGGCATCGTCCCGGTCCACGTGGAGGCGATGCCGACGATCGTGCCGTCGAGGCGGCTCGGGTCGATCCCCAGCGCGCGGAAGTGCGAACGCGCGGGCGCGCGGGCCGCCCCGGCAGCGAGCTCGACCCGGGGGCGCGATCTGCTCATCCCGCGAGCGTACTCGTCATTCGAGGCGGCGCACGCTCGGCGTCGCGACGGCGAGGACGGCCATCGCGAGGACGCCCGCGGCGGCGATCCACAGCGTGGCTCCCGTGCCGATCGCGACTGCGAGCGGGCCCGCGGCGATCAGACCGAGCGGCTGGAAGGCGAGCGACCCGAACCAGTCGTAGGCGCTGACGCGGGAGAGCGCCGTCGGCGGGATGTGCCGCTGAAGTGCCGTCTCCCACAGCGAGTTGAAGATCATGTTGCCGCCGCCGGCGACCAGAGCGCCCGCGGCGATCAGGAGGGCGGGGGCGTGCACCGCGAGCAGCGCCATCGGAAGCGCGAGGAAGCCGAGCAGGCTCGAGCCGAAGAAGAGCGGCCGACGCACGTGAATGCGGAGCGAGACGTAGCCGCCGGCGATGGAGCCGAGCGCGAGGGCCGACAGGATCACGGTCCACGCGAGCGGCCCGCCGAGCGCTCGTTTCGAGACGACCGCTCCGAGCACCACGAAGACGGAGCTCATCATGTTCCCGATCGACGCGGCGACCACGATCACCCACACCCAGGTGCGCGAGACGAACTCGCGCCAGCCCTCCTGCAGATCGGCGAGGAACGACTGGGGCGGCAGCGTGACATGGGGCGGCAGGCGGATCTGGGCGAGGAAGTACGCGCTCGCGCCGTAGCTCGCAGCGTCGACGGCGAGTGCCCAGCCCGGCCCGGCGAGCGTGACGACGCCGCCGCCGATCGCGGTGCCGATCAGGCCGGTCGAGGCCATCGAGAGGCCGCGCAGCGCGTTCGCCTGCTGCAGGCGCTCAGGGCTGATCGTCATCGGCGTCAGGCCGGTCGACGCGGGGTTGAAGAACGCACTGGCCGTGCCCGCGACGGCCTGCAGGACCACGATCTCCCAGATCTGCGCGTTGTGCGTGAGCACGAGCACCGCGACGGCGCCCTGCGAGCCCAACCGCGTGACGTCGGCCACGAGCATGACGGCGCGGCGCGGCAGCCGGTCCGCGAAGACGCCTCCGACGAGCAGGAACGTGACGAGCGGGATCGTCTTCGCGGCGAACACGTAGCCGAGGTCCGACGCCGACCCCGTGAGGTCGAGGACGGCGAAGGCGAGCGCGATCGAGGTGAACGAGTCGCCGAGGAGCGAGATCAGCTGCCCGGTGAAGAGCAACCGGAACTGGCGCTCTCGGAGCGCCTCGAAGCCGGCGACCGCCCTCAGCGCTTCTTGCCCGGGTTGAGCAGGCCCTTCGGGTCGAAGGCGTTCTTGATGCGCAGGTGCAGGTCGTAGCCTGCGTCGCCGAGCTGCCGCGGTAGCTGGCCGCGCTTCAGCCAGCCGATCCCGTGCTCGCCCGTGACGGTGCCGCCGAGCCGGATCGCGAGCTCGAAGAGGTCGTGGCAGGCGGCGTCGGCCCGCCGCTCCTCGTCCGGGTCGTCGGGTGAGAAGAGAAACGTCGAGTGGATGTTGCCGTCGCCGGCGTGGCCGAACGAGAGCGCGGGGATATCGTGACGCTCGCCGATCGCGAGCGTCTCGCGGGCGACCTCGCGTAGGCGGTCGAGCGGCACCGCGATGTCCTCGCTGAACGCGCCGCCGCGTTGCGCGAGAATCGCGAATGCCGCGCCGCCGCGCCAGCGCCACAGGTCGGCGACGTCGGCTGGATCCTCGGGCGCGTGCACGGCCACGGCGTCCTCCTCGAGGGCGTCCCGCAGCTCGCCCGCCACCCGGCGTGCTTCCGCCGCAGCGCCGTCGGCCTCCGTCATGACCATGAACGACGCGCCGTCGGGCAGGCCAAACGGGTACGCCTCGCCGGAGAACGAGAGCGTCACCGCGTCGAGGTACTCGATCGTCGCCGGCACGACACCCGATCCCAGCACGCGCTCGATCGCGCCGATCCCCGCCTCGGCGTCGCGGTAGAGCCCGACGACGGGCAGCTCGAGCTCCGGGGCCGGGACGAGGCGGAGCCACGCGGCGGTGACGAGGCCGAGCGTGCCCTCGGAGCCGACGAGCAGGCTCCTGACGTCGTACCCGGCGACGTCCTTGCGGATCGGCCCGCCGACGTGCACGACCTCGCCGGGCGGCACCACCGCCTCGAGGCCGGTCACCCAGTGGCCGGTGACCCCGTACTTGAACGCGTGCGGGCCGCCGGCGTTGCACGCGATGTTGCCGCCGATCTGGGAGATCTCGGCTGCGCCCGGATCGGGCGGGAAGCGAAGCCCGCTCTCCCGTGCGAGCCGCTGGACGTCGGCGGTCGTGACCCCTGCCTCGACGTGCATGCGCCAGAGCAGCGGGTCGAACTGCCGGATCCGGTTCAGGCGCTCGAAGCCGATGACGACGCCGCCCTCGACCGGGATCGCTCCGCCCGCGAGCCCGGTGCCGCCGCCACGCGCGGTGAGCGGGACGTCGTTCTCGTAGCACCACCGCATCACGGCGGCGACCTCGTCGACGGAGGACGGTAGGACGACGGCGTCGGCGCTCCCCTGCACGCCGCGGCCCATCAGATCGGCGAGGTACCGCCCCTGCGGCTCGACCAGCGCCTCCGGTGGAACAACCGACGCGAGATCCACGTGGTCGAGCGTACCCTGTCCCCGTAGGCAATCCCGAATCTCTGAGGAGTCACATGAAGTTCATCGCACTCGCGGCACTCGTTGCTGCACTCGCGGCGCCGAGTGCGCTCGCGGCCACGCCGACCCTGAAGGGAACCGTCGGTCCCGGCTTCACGATCACGCTCAAGCAGGGCACGAAGAGCGTGAAGACGCTGAAGGCCGGCACGTACATCTTCAAGGTCAACGACAAGTCGAACGCCCACAACTTCCACCTGACGGGCCCCGGCGTCAACAAGAAGACGTCCGTCGGCAAGACCGGCACCTCGACGTGGAAGCTGAAGCTGCAGAAGGGGACCTACAAGTTCATCTGCGACCCGCACGCGTCGTTCATGAAGGGCAGCTTCCGCGTTACGTGATCGGCAGCTCGACCGCGTCGTCGCGGCTGATCCGCCACGCGCGCAGCTCGTCGAGCTTCAACCCGTAGATGAGGAACGGTCGGCCCGCCCAGAGGCCGGCCAGTTCCTTGTCGGTGCGCGACGGGATCGGCTCCGTCTCCGGATGGGAGTGGAAGACCGCGAGCTCGTAGCCGTCGTCCTCGAGGAACCACACGGTGGGGTCGATCTCGAGCTCGTAGCGGTACGGCGACGCGAGCTTGTTCACGCCGCGGACGTAGCGCTCTGCGATCCCGTCGCGGCAGACGACGAGGCCACAGCACTCGTTGGGTGCCTCGTCGGCCGCGTGCTCGCGCAGCTCCGCACGGAGCTCGGCCGGGATCACCACCAGAGCACCGCCTCGTCGATCTCCTCGCCGGTCCAGAACGGCGCCGAGAGGTACTTCCAGCCGCCGTCTGCGAGCACGCAGACGACGACGGCACCCTCGGGCAGCTCCTCCGCGACCCGGCGGGCGACATGCACGACGGCGCCCGCCGAGACGCCGGCGAAGAGCCCTTCCCGGTCGAGGAGCACCCGGACGGCGGCGGCAGCCTCGGCGTTCGAGACGAGCAGCTTTCGGTCGAGCTTCGACACGTCGAGCACCGGCGGCACGTACCCGTCCTCGAGCGAGCGCAGTCCCATCACGGGGTCGCCCGGCAGCGGCTCGGCCGCGACGACCTGGACGCCCGGAAACGCCTCGCGCAGCCGAGCGCCGGTCCCCATCAGCGTCCCGCCGGTGCCGAGCCCCGCGACGAGGGCGTCGACGCGCTCGAGCTCCGCGGCGATCTCGGCACCGGTGCCGTCGTAGTGCGCGCGGGGGTTCGCCTCGTTCGCGTACTGGAAGAGCATCGTGTAGCGCTCGTCGCGCGCCGCGATCTCCTGCGCGAGCCGAACCGCGCCGTTCGAGCCCTCGTTGCCGGGCGACTCGACGATCGTCGCGCCGTAGAGCTCGAGCAGCGCGCGCCGCTCGGGTGTCGCGTTCGCGGGCATCACACAGGTCAGCTTCAGCCCCTTCAGCTTCGCGACGAGCGCGAGCGAGATGCCCGTGTTGCCGCTCGTCGGCTCGAGCAGCTCGGCGCCCGGCTCGAGGTGCGCCTCCTCGACCATCCGCAGCGCGACGCGGTCCTTGATCGAGCCGGTCGGGTTCTGCCCCTCGAGCTTCGCGTAGATCGTGCGGCCCGGCGGTGAGAGCGTTCCGAGCTCGAGGAGCGGCGTCGAGCCGATCAGGTCGAGGAGGGAACCGGCTACCACGTGCCGGCCCTGGCTAGCGTGGGCAGGCGGCCGCGGAGGGCGGCCCCGCCGCCCGGGAGCGGCCGGCGGCCGGGGGCGTGAGGGAGCCGCCCGCCATGGCGGGGAGGAGGATCACCGTCGACCCGTCGCGCACCGGCGTGTCGAGCCCGGCTCGCGTGCGCACGTCCTCGCCGTCGACGTAGACGTTCACGAACGAGTGGATCGAACCGTCGGCGTAGACGCGAGAGCCGAGCGCGGGCAGCCGCACCGAGAGATCCTCGAGCAGCTCGCGCAGCGTCGCTCCCGACGCCTCGACCTCGCGTGCGCCGCCCGCCTCCGTGCGCAGGACGGGTGGGACACGGACGACGCTCACCGGGCGCAGAACTCCACGTAGTCGATGTACTCGGTGATCGTCGGATGCGTCCCGCAGACGGGGCAGTCCTCGCGGCGCTCGATCTTCACCTCGCTGAACTCGGTGGCGAGCGCGTCGAAGAGCAGCAGCCGGCCGACGAGCGGCTCGCCGATCCCGACCGCGAGCTTCAGCGCCTCGTTCGTCTGGAGCGTCCCGACGATGCCCGGCAGCACGCCCAGCACGCCGCCCTCGGCGCACGACGGTGCGAGCTCGGGCGGCGGCGGCTCCGGGAAGAGGCAGCGATAGCACGGGCCCTCGTGGGGCTTGAACACCGTCACCTGACCCTCGAAGCGGTAGATGGAACCGTGGATCACCGGGATCCCGCGCCAGACCGACGCGTCGTTGACGAGGTAGCGCGTGGGGAAGTTGTCCGCGCCGTCGACGATCAGGTCCCAGCCGTCGTCGAGGATGCGGTCGATGTTCTCCGAGGTGAGGCGCTCCCGGTAGGTGACGACGTCGACGTCGGGATTGAGCGCCTGGATCGCCCGCTTCGCCGAGTCGACCTTGGGGGCGCCGAGGCCGTCGAGCGAATGCACGATCTGCCGCTGCAGGTTCGTCTCGTCGACGATGTCGGCGTCGATGATCCCGAGCGTCCCGACCCCCGCGGCGGCGAGGTAGAGCGACGCCGGCGAGCCGAGCCCCCCTGCGCCGATCAGGAGGATCTTCGCGTCCAGGAGCTTCAGCTGCCCCTCTTCGCCGATCTCCGGGATCAGCAGATGCCGCGAGTAGCGGGTGCGCCGCTCGGGTGAGAGCGTGCGCGGCATCACGATCTCGAGGCCGTTCCGCTTCCAGTCGGTGAAGCCGCCGGCGAGCGAATGGACGTCCGTATAGCCGAGCTCCTCGAGCGTCTTCGCAGCGAAGGCCGAGCGGTTGGCCGCTGCGCAGTAGAGGATCACCGGCGTCGACCGGTCGGGCGCGACGCTCTCGATGCGGCTCTCCAGGTATCCGCGCGGCACGTGCACCGCCCCGGGGAGGTGGCCCTCCTGCCACTCGTCGGCCTCGCGCACGTCGACCCACAGGGCACCCTGCTTCTCCCGGGCGGCCCGCGCGTCGAGCTCGGAGATCTCGCTCTTCGTCTGCTGAAGCAACTCGCGATACGTCGGCATGTCTTCTCAAACGGTAGCGGGAGGCGGCGTATTTCCCGCTAGCCTCGCCAAAGGTGTCTCCCGCAAACCGGATGCGGCTCATTGTCGGCCTCCTCGCCGTCGCCGCCGCGGCGCTCGTCGCCGGAATCGTCTCGGTGACCGGCGGGGATCCGCCGCAGCCGAGCGCCCGGTGTGCGAAGCAGCCGAAGGCGCTGATCGTGCCGGGTGTCACCTCGAGGAACGTCGCCGCGGTGCGTCGCATCCTCGCGGAGCCGCCGAAGGATGCGGCCCGCGCGCTCGAGCCGCTTGCCCTGCGGAACCCGAAGGACCCGGTCGTCCAGTTCAACTTCGGCTCGGTCCTCTTCTGCGCCGGGTACGTGGCGGACGCCGAGCAGGCGTTCCGGGCGGCGAAGAAGGCCGGCTACGACACCTACTACGAGATCCAGGCGGACGCCGTCCTGCACCCGCAGTTCTTCGACCAGGGCCACCCGATCTTCGAGCCGCAGCGTCCCGACCCGCTCCTCGTCCAGGGCGTCGTCCTGCAGCAGCGCGGCAAGCAGCATTCCGCCGAGAGGCTCTACGCGCGCGCCGCCCGCCTCCAGCCGGGGAACGACGAGGCGCAGGTCGCCGCGGCGGTCGGGCGGTTCGACGAGGACGACCTCTCGGCATCGTTCTCCCGGCTCGGCCCGCTCGTGAAGCGCTTCCCGAAGAGCCAGTCGGTCCGCTACCACCTCGGGCTCCTGCTCGCCTGGACCGGGCAGCGCGACGAGGCGGCGAAGGAGTTCCGGCTCGCGCGTTCGCTCGGCCCCGCGACACGGCTCGGCAAGGAGTCGGATACCTTCCTGAACGGGCTGGTTGCAAATGGGACTAACAGCACCCAAAGATGAGCCGAGCGGCCTATGGCGTCCGTCCGGTTCTCTTGCGACAGTTCCGCATCCGATCAGGTGGTGCTCGGCCGACGAGGGGGGCCAGTGAGCAAGGCAGGGATCGAGGCAGGGACCGAGGTAGGGGGAACGGAGCTGGAAGAGACGGCCGTCGTCGAGCTCGCGGACGAGGAGGAGGAGGCGACGCCGCTCGATGTCGCCGCCGACGCGGAGGCCGACTACTACGCTGCGCCCGCCGAGGAGGTCGAGGAGCCCGCCGATCTCGAGTTCTCGGCCGACTCGCTGCAGCTCTTCCTCAAGGACGTCGGCAAGGTCGACCTGCTCACCGCCGCGCAGGAGGTCGAGCTCGCGAAGCGGATCGAGCGCGGCGACCATCGCGCGAAGCAGGAGATGGTCGAGGCAAACCTGCGTCTCGTCGTCTCGATCGCCAAGCGCTACCGCAACCAGGGCCTGCCGTTCCTCGACCTGATCCAGGAGGGGACGATCGGCCTCGTTCGCGCCGCCGAGAAGTTCGACTGGCGCAAGGGCTACAAGTTCTCGACGTACGCGACCTGGTGGATCCGCCAGGCGGTCGCGCGCGCGCTCGCCGACAAGGCGCGGACGATCCGCATGCCGGTGCACGTGGTCGAGAAGCTGAACAAGATCATGCGCACCGAGCGGAAGCTGCGCGCGGAACGCGGTCGCGAGCCGACCAACGAGGAGATCGCCCTCGACCTCGACATGGCGGTCGAGGAGGTCGAGTCGATCCGCCGCACGTCGCAGACGCCGGTGTCGCTCGAGAAGCCGGTGGGCGACGAGGAGGAGTCGGAGTTCGGGCAGTTCCTGGAGGACGAGCACACGCCGCTCCCCGAGGACGCAGCCGACACGGCCTTCCGCGCGGAGGCGCTCTCGAAGTGCCTGGGCTCGCTGAGCTACCGCGAGCGCCGCGTGCTCGAGCTGCGCTACGGCCTGAACGGCGAGCAGCCGTGCACGCTCGACGAGGTCGGCCGTGCGTTCCAGGTCACGCGCGAGCGGATCCGCCAGATCGAGAACCAGGGCCTGAAGAAGCTCCGCGCGCTCGCCGACTCGCAGAAGCTTCGCGACGTCGCGTAATCCCCGCGACTCGACGCGAAAGACACCAACCTGGTTCCGCTGCGCGGAAACAACCTGCTCCTGAACCTGGTTCCGGGGTTCGAACCAGGTTCA
>Ga0207657_10007237_pt1 | contig 11400 bp, 11 predicted proteins | sample KBSC33metaG_FD_184316 | JGI IMG/M metagenome (GOLD analysis project Ga0207657, IMG submission 184316) | Corn rhizosphere microbial communities from Kellogg Biological Station, Michigan, USA - KBS C3-3 metaG (SPAdes) (version 2) | ecosystem: Host-associated > Plants > Roots > Rhizosphere > Soil ... | reverse complement strand
GCTGATCGGACCATTCGGGAAAGGCCACGCTCGCTCGTCTTCCGCAGAATCGAGATACACAAGCGCGCCAATTCTATCGGAGTGTTCGGCTGCTACCACGCTTAAATCCTGGCCACCGAATGAATATCCCATGAGCACGGGCTTTTCAAGTTTCAACGCGTCCAGCACACGCACGACGTCCTCGCCCGATTCGCGCGCGGTGTAGCCATGGTCGGGTTTGCTCGATGCACCCAGCCCGCGCCGCGTGATTCCGTAAACGTGCCCTGCAGTCGTAAGCTTTGGGGCGATTTCGTCAAATATGTGGGCAGTCGTATAACCACCTAGCAATACGATTGGTCGCTCGGTTCCGCCCCAGTCGAGCACTTCTAGCCGGACGTCCTTTTCCACCTCGGCGAACTGCACTTGATGTTTCGACGGGTCTTGCCAAGCGGGCGTTTGAGCAACGCCCGTTGGGTTCGCAAGCAAGGCGAGGGCGAGAAAGCGCAAGGGTGTGGCGTTCATTTCCTTACTCCGGTTTCGCTCCACCCAACGCCGCCGTCGCCAGCGTACCTCCCAAGCCCATCGTCTCAACCACCGACGACGGAACGATCACCATCGCGCCCCGTTCCTTGATCGCCTCATATAACATATTCATCGCACGCAAATGCAAGGCGACCGGGTTGTTCTGGTAGGTCAATGCAGCGGTCGAGAACTTTTCGGCGATTTCAGTTTCTGCCTGTCCCAGAATGTTGCGGGCCTGACGCTCGCGCTCGGCCTGGGCCTGGCGCGACATCGCGTCTTCCAACGCCTGCGGGATGCGCACATCGCGAATTTCGACGGACTGCACCGTGATGCCCCACGGGTTGGTCTTCTCATCGAGGATGCGCTGCAACTCTCGCCCCAGCGATTCGCGCTCCGTAATCATCTGCGCCAGTTCATGACGTCCGATCGATTCGCGCAGGCCGGTTTGGGCGCTCATAGTGATGGCTTGCACGAAATCCTCCACCTCGAGGATGGATTTCTCGGCGTTCCATACGAGCCAAAATACGATGGCGTCCACGTTGACGGGCACGGTATCGCGGGTGAGCGTGGATTCCGCGGTAACGCTGGCCACGCGAATGCGCTGATCGACGTAGCGGCTTAAAGTATCGACGATCGGAATCACATGGAACCAGCCGGGCCCGCGGAGTCCGACATAACGGCCGAGCCGCAACACCGCGACTTTCTCCCATTGGTCCGCCACTTTGATGGAGAACAGAAAATAGAGACCGATCAGCAGTCCGCCAACGGACGGTTCCCGACGGCCGGTCAGAACCGCGAGCCCTAATCCAATTGCCACCGAGATAGCGAACAGCGCCATCGCGACGCCGCTCACATGATTTTGTTTGCGATCTTGCCACATGCGTTTCTACCCCTTTCGCTTTCCGGCATCCTTCTGAAAGTCTTGGAGCTGCCGGATCAACTCCTCGACGGTAATGCCCTCGGAACCGGCGCGGGCTGCGAATTCACCTGCAAGCTGAGTCAACCGGCGCTGCCGCGCGACGCCGTTAAGACTGGCTTTTTGATGGCCGATAAAGGTGCCGGTGCCCTGCTGGGTTTCGAGCACTCCTTGCAGTTCGAGCTCACGATAGGCCCGGATCACGGTATTTGGATTCACGGCAAGATCGACTGCCAATTGACGAACCGTGGGAAGCTGATCGCCCGCCGCGAGGGCCCCCGTCGCGATCGCGCCCGCCACTTGGTCCATAATCTGGCGGTAGATCGGGACGCCACTGAGCAAATCCAGAGCAAAGGGGCGAGGGCTTCGCCGCTTGGGAGCGGTGGTCATACTAAAGATATAGTGTACTAGTGATCTAATACAGTCAAGCACTTTTTCAACGCATTGCGGGCGGCAGGTGAGCTCTTGCATCGCAGTACGTTTGACGTCACTCGTATATAATGTATCCATATAGCAATGGCTCAATGATCAGGAGTTATCGCGAAAAGGACACAGGAGCGTTGGCGGAGGGTCAACGGGTTCGCAAATGGGAACCGTTCCGACGCCAAGCGGAGAAGCGCTTGCGGATTCTCGATGCCGCCAATTCATTAGGAGATCTTGCCGCGCTTAACTCCAACCGCCTGGAAGCGTTGAAGGGAAACCGCAAGGGTCAGTATTCCATTCGCATTAACGAACAGTGGCGCATTTGTTTTGAATGGCCCAACGATGCGCGCGGACCGTTGAATGTCGAGATCGTAGACTATCACTAAGGGGAAAAAGGGAAACATTATGGCTCGCACACCCATTCACCCCGGCGAAATTCTTGGAGATGAGCTGGAAGAAACCGGCCTCACCGCCAAGAAGCTCGCCGAGGTTCTTGAAGTGCCGCCCAATCGCCTCTATCAGCTTCTGGCGGGCAAGCGGAGCATCACTGCGGACACAGCCTTGCGGCTCGGCCAATACTTCGGCATGTCCGCCGATTTCTGGATGAACCTGCAGACGGCGTACGAGCTCGACCTCGCGCGCCAGCAGTCCGGGAAAGCCATTCACCGGCTCCCCACGCGGAGCGCTGCGCCAACCGGGACCAGGCAGCAGTCACGTTAGTAGCGGACCGTCGCGGCTCCAGCGTTTCTGGCGTTAAGATTAATTTATGTCCCAACCGCACACACTTCTCGAATTGATCCAACTCGCACCAGCCGGGAGTACCGCGCTTCTGCTTACAGATTCCGGAATCCGCGTCACCTATGACTCGCTGCGCAAGCAGGTCACGGCCATGGCGGATGCGCTGGCATCGATAGGAATCGGCCGCGGCGATCGCGTGGCCACGGTGCTGCCGAATGGACTGCCGGCGATCGTCAGCTTTCTGGCCGGATCGATCGCGGGCACAGCGGCCCCACTCAATCCCGGCTATCGCGAAGATGAGTTCACGTTCTATCTGGAAGACACCGGCGCCAAGGTGGTGCTGTGCCCGGCCGAAGGCGCCGACGCTGTGCGCAAGGCCGCCGCGGGACTCGGCATTCCGGTGTATACGCTGGAAATGGACGCCGAGGGCGTGGTGCGGATTCTCAATGCGCCCAGCGGAAAGACGGCGCCACCGCCTAGCCCGGACGATGTTGCCCTGGTGCTGCACACCAGCGGAAGCACGGGCCGCCCCAAGCGCGTGCCGATCCGGCATCGCAACATCACGGCGTCGACTGCGAATATTGTCGAGCACTACGGGCTGACGGCGAAGGACGTTTCGCTGTGCGTCATGCCTTTGTTCCACGTGCATGGACTGGTAGCGTCGACGCTTTCGACGCTGCGCTCCGGCGGGACCGTGGCGGTGCCCAACAAATTCAATCCGCTGTCATTCTGGCGGACCGTGGCCGATTCCGGCGCCACCTGGTACTCGGCTGTCCCCACCATCCACAACCTGCTGCTGTCGCGCGCCAAAGAGCCGCCGGCCGGCCGCGAAGGTCTGCGCTTCATTCGCTCGTGCAGCGCGGCGCTGCCTCCGGAAATGATGGCGAAGATGGAGGAGCTGTTCGGCGCTCCGGTGCTTGAGGCCTATGGCATGACCGAAGCTTCGCACCAGATGTGCTCCAATCCGCGGCCGCCGCACGCGCGCAAGCCGGGCTCGGTGGGCCAAGGCACCGGAGTCAGAATCGGCATTCTCGACGAGGCCGGCAATGTGCTCGCCGCCGGAGAGCGCGGCGAGGTGTCGATTCAGGGTCCCAATGTGGTTTCGGAATATGAGAACAATCCCGAGGCCACGGCGAAATCGTTTACCAACGGCTGGTTCCGCACGGGGGATCAGGGATTCCTCGACGCCGAGGGCTATCTGACGCTGACCGGCCGCTTGAAGGAACTGATCAACCGCGGCGGCGAAAAGATCGGCCCGCGCGAGATCGATGAGGTGTTGCTGACGCACCCGAATGTCGCTGAAGCGATCGCGTTCGGCGTTCCTCATCCTATGTGGGGCGAAGAAGTCAACGCTGCCGTGGTGTTGCGGGAGCCGACAACCGAGGCCGCAATTCTGGCCTTCTGTAAAGAACGCCTGGCCGATTTCAAGATGCCGAAAAAACTGTTCGTAGTCGAGTCCATTCCGCGCACCGCGACCGGCAAGATCCAGCGCGGCGCGGTGGGGAAGGCGCTCGCAGGCGGGCAATGAAATTTCTGATCGCGGGTGCGGGCGCCATCGGTGGATATATCGGCGCCCGCATGGCGCAGGCCGGCCAGGACGTTACGCTCTACGCGCGCGGCCCGCATCTTCGTGCGATGCAGGAGCGCGGGCTGCGGGTGACCGGCGACGCAGGCGATTTTGAAGTGCATCCAGGTGTTGACAACCTGCGGATTGTCGCCGATCTCAAGGATGCCGGGCCGATGGATGTCATCTTCCTCGGCGTGAAGGCTAACGGCCTGACGCTGCTCGCGCCGCAAGTCCAGCCATTGATCGGCGAGAACACCACAGTAGTGAGCACGCAGAACGGCATTCCCTGGTGGTATTTTCAGGCGCACGCGGGAGAGCTTACTGGCCTGCATCTGGAACGCGTCGATCCAGGCGGCGCGATCGCGGCTGCAATCCCGGCGAAGAATGTGGTCGCGTCCATCGCGTATTTCGCCACCGAGTTAGTAGAGCCTGGAGTCATTCACCACACCGAGGGAAATCGCCTGTCGCTGGGCGAGCCCGATGGCACGCGCTCGGACCGCTGTAAGGCGATCTCCGAGGCGCTCATCAAGGCCGGGATTCGCTGCCCGGTGACGCAGAAGATCCGCACCGAGATCTGGGTGAAGATCCTGGGCAACGTCGCCTTCAACCCGATCAGCGCGTTGACGCGCGCGACGCTGGCGCAGATGGCGCGCGATCCCGAGGTGCGCCATGTGGTCCGCAGCATCATGCTCGAAGTGGAGGCGGTGGCTGCGAAAATGGGAATCGAGATGCCCATCTCCGTCGATCAGCGCATTGCCGGCGCGGAAAAAGTTGGCGAGCATAAGACTTCGATGCTGCAGGATTTGGAATCCGGCCGTCCCATGGAATTAGAAGCGGTGGTCGGCGCTGTTGTCGAACTGGGCGAGCGCGTGGCCGTTCCCATGCCGTACACCCGGACGGTATATGCTTGTACGAGGTTGTTGAGTTCTATATCCCTCTCCGTAGGAGGTTTGAAGTGAATCGTTGGTTTCGCTTAGCATCGGCGGCGGTCGCGATGATCATGATCGCGAACTTTCAATACGCCTGGACCTTATTCGTAAAACCCCTGATGGGCGCGCACGCCGATCTGCACTGGAAACTCTCCGACGTGCAGTGGGCGTTCTCGATTTTCATCGCCTGTCAAACATGGTTCATGCCGCCGGGTGGGTGGTTGATCGATAGAATCGGTCCCCGTCCGCTCATGACCTTGGGCGGACTGCTCTGCGGAGGAGGTTGGGCGCTGTTAAGCCAGGCCGCGAGTCTGCCGGAGCTTTATGTGTGCTACGCGGCGACCGGGGTCGGGGCGTCGCTGGTGTACTGCGGATCGATCGGCGTTGCGCTTAAATGGTTTGCCGATAAGCGCGGCCTCGCTGCCGGCATCACCGCGGCGGCGTACGGTTCCGGGACAGCGCTTTTCATTCCGTTGATCGCACACCTGCTGAAGTCTGACGGTTACCGGACGACTATGATTTACACCGGCATCTGCCAGGGCATCCTGATTATCTGTGCCGCGCAGTTCCTGCGCAGCCCCAAGCCGGGTGAAGCCGCGGTGGCCGTAGCGAAGGCAAAAATTCGCAGCCGCGGCGAGGATTTCGCTCCCAGCCAAATGCTGCGGACATCGCATTTCTACCTGCTTTATGTGATGATGTTCATCATGGGGGTCGGTGGCCTGATGGTTACCGCCCAATTGGCTCCCCTTGCGGCCAGCTTCAAAATCAGCACCGCAGCGCTCACGATAGCGCTGTCCTTGAACCCTATCGCGAACGGGCTCTCCCGATTCTCCTGGGGCTGGGTGTCGGATCACCTGGGACGCGAGCGCACGATGATCATCGCATTCCTGATTCAATCGGTAGCGCTGTTGAGCGTTCCCCTGCTGGTGCCCGGCTCGGACACTTTATTCATCATCTGCCTTTTCCTGGTGTACTTCAGTTGGGGCGAGGTCTATGTGCTGTTTGCATCAATGGTGGCCGATGTTTTCGGCTCACGCAACGCGAGCGCGAATTATGGGTTCCTCTACAGCAGCAAAGGTGTCGCCTCCATTGTGGGCGGCGGCCTGGCGGCGATGTTGTTTGAAAAAACCGGCACCTGGAACGTGGTTTTCTATGGCAGCGCCATACTCGCGTTTAGCGCGGCCATGATGGCAATCGGATTGAGAAAGATGTCGTTGCCGCGCAAACCTCAAACGGACGCGCTTACTGCCGCGGATGTACAGAGTGAGGCGGCGAGAGGATAATAAATATATGCCCAGCACTACTCAAGTTCAAGAACTAGAACTCCAGATCAATGGTCCCGTCAGTCCGGCTTACGCCGAGATTCTGACCCCGGAAGCGCAGCGCTTTGTAGCCAGCCTCGCGGCTCAATTCGACGCCCGGAGGAAAGAGCTTTTGGCTCGTCGACAGGTCCGCCAGGCCGAGATCGACGCCGGCCATTACCCGGATTTCCTGACGGAGACCGCGGAGATCCGGACCAGCGAATGGACGGTTGCTCCCATTCCGGCGGACCTCATGGATCGCCGCGTCGAGATCACCGGCCCGGTGGACCGCAAGATGGTCATCAATGCGCTGAACTGCGGCGCGAATGTTTTCATGGCGGATTTTGAAGACGCTAATTCGCCCACCTGGACCAACAATCTCGACGGACAGGTCAATCTGCGCGACGCTATCCGGCGTACGATTGAGTTCACTAGTCCGGAAGGCAAGAAGTACAAGCTTAACGATAAGATCGCGACCCTGCTGGTGCGGCCGCGCGGCTGGCATCTGGACGAAAAGCATGTGCTGCTGGGTGGGAAACCGATCTCAGGATCTCTGTTCGACTTCGGCTTGTTCTTCTTCCACAACGCCAAGCAGCAGATTGCGAACGGCTCCGGCCCGTACTTCTACTTGCCAAAGCTGGAGAGCCATCTGGAAGCGCGCCTTTGGAATGATGTCTTTAACTACGCGCAAGACGCGCTGGGTGTGCCACGTGGAACCATTCGCGCCACGGTGCTGATCGAGACCATCCTCGCTTCCTTCGAGATGGACGAGATTCTTTATGAGCTGAAGGATCACTCCGCGGGCCTTAACTGCGGACGGTGGGATTACATCTTCAGCTTCATCAAGAAATTCCGCAATCATAAGGAATTCGTGCTGCCCAACCGCGCCGAGGTCACGATGACGCGGCATTTCCTGAAGTCTTACGTCGACCTTCTGATCCAGACCTGCCATCGGCGCAACATTCATGCCATGGGCGGCATGGCGGCGCAGGTGCCGATTAAGAACGATCCGGTGGCGAACGAAGAGGCGCTGGAAAAAGTCCGCCTGGACAAACTTCGCGAGGTCAAGGCCGGTCATGACGGTACCTGGGTGGCTCACCCGGGCTTGGTGCCGATCGCAAAGAAAGTTTTCGACGAAGGGATGCCGACTCCGAATCAGATTTCAATAAAGCGGGAGCCGGTGCATGTCACCGCCAAGGATCTGTTGACGCCGGCGGACGGCACCATCACTGAAGCGGGCTTGCGTTGGAATATCGACGTCGGCTTGCAGTATCTCGAAGCATGGCTGCGCGGCGTCGGTTGCGTGCCGATCTACAACTTGATGGAGGACGCAGCCACCGCCGAAATCTGCCGAGCGCAGGTATGGCAGTGGGTCAAGTGGGGAGCCAAGCTCGACGACGGGCGTCCGGTGACGGCAGCGATGGTGAATGGCGTGGTGGACGACTTGCTCGCCAAGCGCGGAGCAACCAGCGGCGAGTTCGCCAAGGCCGCGCAGATCTTCCGGCAGATGATGACTAGCGCGGACTTCTCGGACTTCCTGACGCTGCCCGCTTATAGCTTCATCGACTAGGTAAGCTAAACCACAATGGGCTCGGGCGCTGCGGCGCCATCGGCACGAGGATCGGAAGCGGCGTAGTTGGTTCCGGTTTCCGAATCGTGCAGGATGGCCTGGCCCCGGCCCATTTCTTGCGTGTACTCACGGCGCACTGCAACCTCGTGTCCCATTTCGGTTAGTTGCCCCACGACGCCGGAGGGAACTCGCGACTCGATCAGAAGGTCGCATCCTGAAGGCGCGAACTTAGTGAAGCGCGGTGTTTCGAGCGCCTGTTGCAGATTCATTCCATAATCGACGACATTCGAGACAAACTGGGCGTGAGCCAGCGGCTGATTGGGGCCGCCCATGATGCCGAATCCGATGCTCGCGCTGCCGCGCTGCATGAAGCCCGGAATGATGGTGTGATACGGGCGCTTGCCGCCGGCCAGCACGTTGGGATGCGCGGGATCGAGCGTGAACCCCGCGCCGCGGTTCTGCAGCGCGAAGCCCATGCCTTCAACCGTGATCCCCGAGCCGAAATTGCTGTAGACGCTCTGAATCCAGCTCGCAATATTTCCTGCCCGATCGACCACCGTCAAGTAGGTAGTGTCGCTGGTGTTGATCTGCGCGTAGGGCACTTGTCCGTTTGCGCGGCGCGGATCGATCCGTGCGGCGCGCTCGCGGGCATGCTCCTTCGAGAGCAGCGTGGCCACTGGAATCTTCGAATGTCGCGGATCGCCGTTGTAGCGCCACACATCCGAGTAGGAAAGTTTCATGGCCTCGATGCGCTTGTGCAATTCGGCCGCATTCGACGGGCCCTCTCCAGCGGCCGGCGATGTTTCCATGATGTTCAACATTTCAAGCGCGGCCATTCCCTGCCCGTTGGGCGGCAATTCGTAGACGCGCCAGCCGCGGTAATCGATCGAAATGGGCTCGACCCATTCCGCTGAGAACCCTGACAGGTCTTCGGCATTCATCGTCCCGCCGAGGCTTTTCGATGTCTTGAGAATAGCGGCGGCAAGCTCACCTTCGTAAAAGGTTCGCGATCCGGCAGAGGCCAGACTGCTATAGGCGGCCGCGAGGTCGGGATTTCGAAAGAGCTCGCCCACGCTCGGAGGCTTTCCACCGGGCATAAAGACTCGCGAGGATTCCGCGTGGCTCAGCAATCGTTCGTAGGAAATCGGCGAGGTCCATTGCTCTTCGATCACTTCCGTAACCGGGAAACCTTGATCCGCATACGCGATTGCCGACGCGAACAGCCGGTCCCACGGCAAATTTCCAAATCGCTTGTGGAGTTGCGCCCAGCCGTCCACCGCCCCGGGGACGGTGACAGCGTGAATTCCCGCCAGCGGCATGGTGGTCTCACCGCGGCCCGCAAGAAAAGCCGGCGAGAGGCCGCACGGAGCGGGTCCGGATGCGTTCAGGCCTGACAGCTCCTTGGCCTCGGCGTCCCAGTAAAGCACGAACAAGTCTCCGCCGATGCCGTCCATCATGGGCTCGACCACGCCCAAGACGGCGTTCGCGGCAATCGCGGCATCGACCGCCGAGCCGCCGTTCGCCAGAATCTGCGCGCCGGCTTGCGACGCGAGGGCATGGCTGGTGGCCACGATTCCCTGTTGCGAGATCACGAGCGAGCGGCCGTAGTTTCGTCCGAATCCAGAATGAGCGGGAGTCATCGCAAACCAGAGTAACAAGGATGAGGATGCAGCGGGAAGCGCGACCGCGTTTCAGGGCAGCGGTGCATCTAGTGCGATTTTGGATCGGTCTTCGTGAAGGCTCGCTTGAGCAACTCGCCGAAAGCCTTGCGCGTCATCTGAGGCCTTCGTTTCTGCGCGTCGGTGGAGGGCTTGAGCGGTTTATCGGAGCTCTTTGGAGGCACGCTGTCGGGTGGGCGGCTCATGACTCAAGCATGGCACACCTGTTCGTAGGGGTGGGCGCGTTGAATCCCCCCGGCCCAAAGAAACGCTCGCACCGCTTCGTCATAGTCGGCGCGAGGGATGGCGGCGTCTCCGTTCCAACAGCCCAAGTTCTGGCACGCGGCGATGGCGGCGGTCAGAGCTTCGATGCGGAGAGCCGGGAACAGCGGAGCCAATGTCTGGGCCACCTCAAAGGGCGGCGACTTCCGTGCCCAGGCCTTGGCCTTCGCGAAAGCGCGGAGAAACGGTTCCAGCAGATCGCTTTCGGTGAACGCACGCGGCGCGGCGACGCTTGAAAACGCCAACGGCGTGAGGCCCTGGCCGACGTATGCCACGATGTGTCCCGCCCCTTCCAGTTCCATCTGCTGCGGCACACCGCCCTGCAAGTGAACGTAGTCGCCCTGACCCGCGCGGAAGGCTGCTTGCATGGCGGGCGGTGAACCAAGGTTCAGCAGGTTCGCTCGCGACAGATCGCCGCCGTTCCGGTGCGCGGCCCAGCGCAGCAAGGCGAGAGGCTGATTGCCGTGATCAGCGATCAAGGTTTTGCTCTCCAGTTTTTGCCACGTGAAATTCGGATCCGCCTCGCGGCCGAGGATGACGAACCCATCGCATTGGTTGATTTGCGCGATGTGTGTGGGAAAATCGGTCACGCCTTTTTCAATTGCGGTCCAGGCAGCGGAGACGGCGCTTTGGATGACGTCCACTTCGCCGCGACGCAGAACGGCGGCGGTACTTTCGCCTTCCGCCGGCAACCGCAGCGTAGATTCGATCCCCTCGTGCCGCAGGAACCCAGCCGCGTGGACCGCGAGCAGGGGGCTATAAAACGGAGAGTGGCGGGTCGGCATCAGGCGCAGTGGCATAGATTAGGCTCAACGATCCTTGAGAATCTCGCGGGCGGCATTGTGACCCGGCGCGCCCATCACTCCGCCGCCGGGATGCGCGCCCGAACCGCACAGATACAGGCCCTTGATGGGTGTTCGGTATTTCGCCCAACCCGCTAGCGGACGCATCACGAACATTTGATCGAGCGACATCTCGCCGTGAAATATGTTGCCGCCGGTGAGGCCGAAGCGGCGCTCCAGATCAAGCGGCGTTAAGGTCTGACGCTCGACTACGATGTCGCGGATATTGGGGCAGTATTCCTGGATTACATCGAGCACGCGGTCGGCGTATGGTTCACGCTCGGCATCCCAATCGGTGCCGTGGAGCGTGTAGGGCGCGTACTGCAAAAAGATGCCCATGATGTGACGGCCCTGCGGAGCGAGTGATGCGTCGTACATGGTCGGAATCGTCATTTCGATCAGAGGTGAACGCGACGGGCGGCCGTACTTGGCGTCGTCCCACGCGCGTTCGACGTACTCGATGGAGGGGCACAGGTGCATGGTTGCGCGGTGCTGCGGCCCAGGTGAACCAGGGAATGCAGCGAACTCCGGCAGGCCACTCAGCGCAAGGTTCATTTTTAGCGAGGTCCCTTCGGAGCGGAAGCGTCGCATCCCGGAGGCAAAATCCGCGGGCAGCGCGGTTTCTTCCACTAAATGAAGGAACGTCCGGCGAGGGTCGAGATTGCTCGCGACG
>Ga0207657_10007236_pt1 | contig 11401 bp, 8 predicted proteins | sample KBSC33metaG_FD_184316 | JGI IMG/M metagenome (GOLD analysis project Ga0207657, IMG submission 184316) | Corn rhizosphere microbial communities from Kellogg Biological Station, Michigan, USA - KBS C3-3 metaG (SPAdes) (version 2) | ecosystem: Host-associated > Plants > Roots > Rhizosphere > Soil ... | reverse complement strand
AAGGTGGCACGTGCCACGAGCGACGTGACCGGCTCGATCGGCATCGACGCCCGCGTCGGACGTGCGCGCGAGGCCGAGATCCAGGCCGCGGTGGATGCGCAGCGCGCCAAGGTGCTGGCGCTCAAGGAAACGCGCGACCAGGTCGCCGTGCTGCAGCGCGACGTCGACAACGCGCAACGGTCCTACGACCTCGTCTACAACCGCGCCAGCCAGACCAACCTCGAGAGCCAGAACCGCCAGAGCAATGCGACGGTGATCAGCCAGGCGACGGTGCCGTCGACGCCGTCCTCGCCCAAGGTCGGGCCGGTGCTGCTGATGGGCATCGTGGCCGCCCTGGGCCTGGGCCTGGGCACGGCGCTGCTTCTGGAGCAGATGGACAAGCGCATCCGTACCACCACGGACGCGTTCGACTTCCTGGGCCTGCCGGTCATCGGCATCATGCCCAGCCCGAACATGAACCGACGTTTGAAGGGCCAGATGGCGATGATCCAGGATCGCGTCGTCTCGGGACGTCGACTGCCAGCACCAGAAAAAGGGCAAGCATGAACGCCAAGATGGAAACAGCCGACCTGTCGATCGGCGAGGGTTCGACCGCGGAGACGGCGTCCAAGACGCGGGCGATCGGCGAGTTGATCCAGGACGCCCGCAATTTGTCGGCGGACGACCTGGACCGCATCGGCCGCTATCAGCGCGAGAACGATCTGCGCTTCGGTGAGGCCGCCATCGCGCTGGGCCTGGCCGATACCGAGGACGTGCTGCAGGCCCTGGCGCAGCAGTTCAAGTATGCGTATGCCGACGAGGAAACGCGCAAGGCGGCGCCGGAACTGGTGATGCTGAACCAGCCGTTCGGGCACCAGGCCGAGGCGTTCCGCGCCATTCGCAGCCAGATCCTGATGCGCACCCAGAACGAGAACAAGGGCCAGCGCCGGCCGCTGGCCGTGTGCAGCCCGGACAGCGGCGACGGCAAGACCTTTTTCTGCGCCAACCTGGCGGTTGCCCTGGCTCAGCTGGGCGGCAAGGTCGTCGTGATCGATGCCGACATGCGCGGCGCGCGCATGGACCAGGTGTTCGGCGTGACCGGCGGCGCCGGCCTGTCGGGCGTGCTGTCGGGACGTGGCGGCAAGGGCATCGTCAAGACGGTTCCCGGCATCCCCAACCTGTACGTGATCCCGGTCGGCGTGCAACCACCGAATCCGCTGGAGCTGGTCGAGGGCCCGTCCTTCGGCATGCTGCTGCGCGAAGTGTCGATCAAGTTCGACCACGTCATCGTCGACACGCCGGCCTCGTGCTACGGCAGCGACGGCGTGGTGATCGCCTCGCGCTGCGGCTCGGCACTCGTGGTCACGCGCAAGGATGCCAACAAGGTCGCCAGACTGCAGGAACTGGTCGGTTCGCTGCAGGCCGGCCAGGTGCGTCTGGCCGGCGTGATCATGAACGAGCTGTGAATCGGGCGATGAGCGCCGTCCAGCGACTGACCGCGCCGCGCACGATCCCGTGGTGGATCTGCGCGCTCGGCCTGCTGGCGCTCTACGTCCCCACGGTCTGGAACCTGGCCGTCAACCTCTGGTTCGGGGAGGCGCAGGAGCAGAGCCAGGGCCTGATCGTGCTGCTGATCTGCATCTGGCTGATCTGGCGCTCGTGGGATCGCATCGACGATCAGTCCGCCTCCTCGCCGCGGCCCGTGCTGGGATGGGCCATGGTGGCGATCGCGCTGCTGCTGTACGTCTTCGGACGCTCGCAGCGCATCCTGAGCGCCCAGACCCTGTCGGCGCTGTTCATGCTGCCCGGCGTGGTGCTCTTGCTGCGTGGCCCCAGGCAGCTGCGCGGAGCGGCGTTCGCGCTGTTCTTCATGATCTTCCTGATCCCGCTGCCGGCCACCTTCGTGGACGCCATCACGCAACCGCTGAAGCTGGCGGTGTCGAGCGCGGCGACGACGATCCTGTACGCGGCGGGGTATCCGATCGCGCGCACCGGCGTCATCCTGCAGATCGGCCAGTACCAGCTCCTGGTGGCCGACGCCTGCGCCGGCCTGCACACGCTGTTCTCACTGGAGGCGATGGGCCTGCTGTACCTGAACGTCGTGCGCCACAGCTCGGTGTTCCGCAACATCACGCTGGCCATCCTCATCGTTCCGATCTCGTTCATCGCCAACGTGATCCGCGTGATCGTGCTGGCACTGATCACCTATTACTACGGCGACGAGGCGGGCCAGGGCTTCCTGCATGGTGCCGCCGGCATGGTGCTGTTCATGACGGCACTGGTCTTCATCATCGCCACCGACAATGGGCTGCGCTGGCTCGCCCTCAAGTCGAACGCGAGGCCGCAGCATGTCTGACGCCCATCTGACCCGCCGCGCCGCGATCGCGGCCGTCCTGATGGCCGCCGCCGCGGCCGGTGGCCAGGCCCTGGTGCCGACCAAGCGCATGGCCCTGCTGCGCGGGCCGTTCAAGCTGGACGAGCTGGTGCCGATGCAGTTCGCCGACTGGCGCGTCGACACGCGCTCGGGCGGCGGCATCATCGATCCGCAGACCGAGGCGCTGCTGAACAAGCTGTACAGCCAGATGCTGAGCCGCTTCTATGTGGACGACGCCGGCCACCAGGTGATGCTGTCGATCGCCTACGGGGCGGACCAGGCCGACGACGACGTGCAGCTGCACTACCCCGAGGTGTGCTATCCGGCACAGGGCTTCCAGGTCAAGAGCAACCGGACGGCGCAGATCGGCTTGCCCGAGGGAGTCGTCCGCGTCAAGCGCCTCGAGACCCAGCAGCTGGCCATCGGCCGCTTCGAACCCGTCACGTATTGGACCATCGTCGGCGACCAGCAAAGCCTGAGCGGGCTGGATCGCAAGATCTCGGAGATCCGGCACGGCTTTCACGGCGAGATCGTCGACGGCCTGTTGTTTCGCGTCTCCACGCTGGGACGCGATTCCGAGCAGGGCTTTCTTGTTCAGGACCGATTCATTCGTGACTTGGTGCATGCGCTGACACCCGCCGCGCGCCGACAACTCGTGGGCCTTGCCTAGAGCCGACGAGGAACAAATGAGCCTGCGAAACTGCGTTGTCACGCGTATCGGCGTGACGCTTTTGCTCACACTCGGCATCTTGTGTCCGCTCCCGGCGGCCGCTATGGTCGAGCACCTCGCAAAGGCCGACGCGATCGAAAGCGGCTCGCCCGATTCCGGGCTCGACGGATCCACGCCTGGCCTTTCCGGCCAGACCGGTGGATCTGGGGTTGCATTCCCTTGCTATTTGCATTCACTTACGTCCCTGACCGGGCCGATAGACAGTGCATCGCAGCACGTGTCATCGGGGTTAGCCGTTGACGAGACAGGGCTGCGGCCCTACTCGATCTTGGCAACCCACATGGCTCTGAACTTCTTCGATTCGATCCGCGCATCCGCGATCGCCCTGGCGACAGGCGCTGCCCTTGGCGGCTGCGGCGGCGGCGGCGGCAACTCCGGTGAGGCGGACAGCGTTCCGTCGACCCAGTCCGCGGTGACGTCGACGACCTCCACCGATACGGCGTCGTCTTCGGGCACGTCCACCATCTCGCCGACCGGCGGCTCCGATGCGCAGGCCGCAGGCCTGACGTCGACCGTGATCGATGTCACGCCGGTGAAGGCGCCGACGACCACCCCGTCGAATGTCGATCCGGAGGCGACCGTCGTGGCGTCCGCGTCGCCGACGCCAATCTCCACCATCAAGAATGCGCAGATTGCCGCGCGTTCGGGCGTCGGCATGAACGTGGGCGGCCTGAGCCCCTACTCGCCCGAATATCCCTCCATCGACCTGATGAAGGTCTCCGGCTCGTGGCTCACCCAGTGCACGAACACGACCGGTTCGAACTGCAACAACTTCACGAGCCCCGCGCGCGACTTCGACACCCTCGAGGAGTCCAAGCTGGATCTCGATGCGCAGGGCTGGGTCAAGAGCCTGCCGGCGAGCACCGACACCACCGTCAAGTACCGTCGCGTGATGGTCGCCATCACCGCCGGCCTCGGCCTTCCGGACGGCCAGTACGTCGTGCGCTATGACGGCCAAGGGACGCTGAGCTATACCGGCGGCACCAAGGTCGCGGCCGCCTCGTCGGCGGGTCGGGATGTCATCCAGTATTCGCCGTCCAAGGGCGGCCTGTTCCTGACGATCTCCGCCACGACGCCTTCGAACTACCTGCGCAACATCCGCGTCTACGCCCCGGGCGGCGCCTGCGCGAACGACTACACCACCTACGCGGCCAGCGCCTCGAGCTGCGGCGGCGACAAGGGGGCCTTCGTCGCATTCGAATCGTTCCCGGCCAGCCAACCCTGGTTCCCGCAGTTCATCTCCGACCTGAAGGGCTTCCGTACGTTGCGCTTCATGGACTGGATGAAGACCAACACGACGATGACCGCGGACTGGGCCTCGCGTCCGCTGCCGACGGATCGCAACTGGGGCGGCGCCAACGGCGCGCCGGTCGAGACGATGATCGATCTGGCCAACGCGACCGGCTCCGATCCCTGGATGAACATTCCGCCGCATGCGACGGACGACTATGTGCACCAGTTCGCCCGCCTGGTTCACCAGCGGATGTCGCCTTCGCTGCACCTGAACCTGGAATACGCGAACGAGACCTGGAACTACAGCTTCGCGCCGACCAACTGGATGCTGGCCCAGGCCAAGGCTGCCTGGCCGACGCAGGTCGCGCAGGGCGCCAACGTCTACTACCTGGAACTGAACTGGTATGCGCGCCGGCTCGCGCAGGTGTGCACCATCGCCAAGCAGGAGTTCGGTGCGGATGCGTCCCGGGTCACCTGCATCGCCAACACCCAGGCGTCGATGTCGAGCGGTACCCAGCAGGTCCTCGCGTGCACCTACGCGGCCGCTGAGCTCGGCAAGCCGTGCGCCAAGTTCTTCGACGCCGTCGCGGTCGCTCCGTACTTCGGCTTCTACATCGGCCTGCCGACCTATCGCCCGACCGTCGCGACCTGGTACGCCGACGCGGACGGCGGCCTGAGCAAGCTGTTCTCGGAGATCAACGGTGCCGACGCCAGTGGCACGCCAATCACTGCACCGCTGGCTTCGCTGTCGAAATTCCCCGCCGGCGCGCGTGGCATGTCCAAGGGGTGGATGACGACCACCAAGGCCGTGGCCGATACCTACGGACTGCCGATGTGGGCCTATGAAGGCGGCCAGCACCTGCTGCCTTACGGCGGGGACACCGACGCGAACTTCTACAACCTCGTGCTTGCCGCCAATCGCGATGCGCGCATGGGCACGGCCTACTCGCAGGATCTGGCCGACTGGAAGGCGGCGGGCGGCCAGGTCTTCGCGTACTACAACCACGTGTCGCCGGCCTCCAAGTACGGCTTCTGGGGCGCCAAGGAGACCCTGGGCGACAACGCCAATCCGAAGTGGCAGGCCATCCTGCAGGCGCGCGACGCGAGCGCCTGCTGGTGGGCGGGCTGCTGATCGACTGCAGCGCGAACGACATCGGAAGGGCGCCTCCTCCTACGCGCGGCGCTCGACCGATCGGCTAGACTGGCCTGCCGTCCCAGGGTGGCGGCCAGCATCTGCTTGTGAAGGCAAGGCGGCTCAGGCCGCCTTTCGTCATTTTTCCCGGGCTCGAAGAACCCTCCCGAGCCGACCTTGCGATCCGAGAATGAGTGAGCCCCATCCCTTGCCGAGCGTCCGGCTCGGTGCCTTCGAATGACCGCGACGACCGCCACGCCCGGCGCGTTGCGTCACCGCGTCGCGAAGGCTGGAACCTGGGTCCTCATCGGCCACTTCGCCACGCAGAGCGTGCGCCTGGGCACCAATGTCGTGCTCGCTCGCCTGCTGGCGCCGGATGCCTTCGGCCTGATGTCGGTCGTCTACATCCTGGTCATCGGCATGGCGCTGTTCAGCGACCTGGGCATCAATCGCAGCGTCGTGCAGAGCCCGCGCGGGAACGACCCCGACCTGCTCGATACCGCGTGGACGATCCAGGTCGTACGCGGCCTGGGGCTGGGGGCCGTCAGCCTGATCGCGGGCGCCGTCATTGCGCTGGCAGCGCACTGGGGCCTGTCCTCCGCCAAGACGGTCTATGGCGACCCGCGCCTGCCATGGGTCGTCGCCGCATTCGCGTCGGTTGCCATCCTGGCCGGCTTCGAGTCGATCCGCGTCGGCTTGGCCAAGCGGGCCATGCAGATGCGCGTGCTGACCAAGATCGACATCGTCAGCCAGCTCGTCGCCGCGGCGGCGATGATCGCCGTCGCCTGGGCCTTCCACTCGATCTGGGCGCTGGTGACCGGCGCCGTCGTGACGGGGGCGCTGCGTTGCGGCATGGGGCACCTGATGCTGCCCGGGCATCGCGAGAAGCTGCGGATGGTGCCCGATGCGGTGGCCGAGCTCATGGGACACGGCAAGTGGATCCTCATGTCGTCGATGCTGGGGTTCGCGGCGATCAACGGCGACCGGCTGCTGCTGGGCGGCATGATCGACAAGCGCTCGTTCGGTCTCTATTCGGTGGCGTTCATGCTGGTCAACACGCTGCAGGTCGTGGCCAACACGCTGTGCACCAGCGTCGCCTACCCGGCCATCGCGGAGGTCCACCGCGAGCGCCCGCACGACCTGGGCGCCACGCTGCAGAAGTTCCAATGGCTCTACGACGGTCTCGTCGTGCTGCTCGCCGCCATCATGATGACGGCCGGACCGGCGATCATCCACGTGCTCTACGACGTGCGCTATCGCGACGCCGGCTGGATCATGGTGGTGCTGGCCATCGGTGCGGTCGGCCTGCGCTACCAGCTGGTCGAACAGTGCTACCAGGCCACCGGCGAGCCCAAGTACATCACATTCGCCAACCTCATCCGGCTGATCGCGCTGGGCCTTGGAATCGTCGTCGGCAACCACTACTGGCGAACGACGGGGGCCATCTGCGGCATCGCGCTGAGCCAGTTCGCGGCCTGGCCGCTCGCCTGGTGGTTCAAGGCCAAGCATCACGTCCTGACATGGCGCTCGGAGATGATGCTCGCACCCGCGCTGCTGGCGGGCACGTCCATCGGGTGGCTGATTTCCACGGGGCTGGCCTGGCTGCTGCCTGCACATTTCTTGCGTTGAACAATCCATGAGCCGACCTGACACTTCCTTTGGCATCCTGACCCTGGCGACGCCCAACGACTACCTGAAGGCGATCGGACTGGCGCTGTCCGTGCGGGTCAGCAACCCTGGCGTGCCCATCGCCGTGGCCTGCTCCGCGCGCGTGCGGCCGCTCGTCGAGGCGTACTTCGATCACGTCGTGGAGGAGAAGGCCGGCCTGCGCGGCTTCGTCCACAAGGTCTATCTCGACCACTACTCGCCGTTCGACGAGACGATGTTCTTCGACTCCGACGTGCTGGTCTTCAAGCCGGTGATGCCCTATGTCGAGGCATGGCGCGAGCACCCGTACACCGCCGCGGGGCGCTACGAGTCGCAGGGCAAGAGCGCGTTCGGCATGGATCGCCCCGAGATGCTGCGCCAGCTTGGCAAGCCGAGGATGGCGGTCATCGACGGCGCCGGACATGCGTTCTTTCGCAAGCCCGACTGCAGCAGGATCTTCGAAGCCGCGCGCGACGTCACGGCGCGCCACGCCCAGATCATGGGCGGCATCCCCTATGCGGACGAGGACGTGATGGACTACGTCATGACCATGTTCGACCTTCCGCCCATGCCCCGGGCCGACTTCTTTTCGCGCCATGCGAGCGCCAAGCCCGGCACGCTCAGGATGGACGCCTCGAAAGGGGTATGCGAGTTCGTCTTCCGCGACACCGGCCAGGTGATGCACGCCTGCATGATGCACTTCGCCGCGGACGAGGCGCCGTTCACCTACTACTACCAGCTGCAAAAGCTCTTCCGCAAGTTCGGCGTGGCGGCTCCGGGCCTGCTGCGCGGGGCATTCCACGATTTCTACAAGCGCTCGATCCATCTGCAGTTGCACGACTGGAAGAAGCGCCTGCTCGCGCGCGCGTGATGGGTGCGGCGCAAGGGCACGCCCCGCGGCAGAAGTCCGGCGGGACTTCACACCGCAGCGCGCTGGACGGATTGCGCGCGCTGGCGATCGCCGGCGTGATGTTCGTGCATGCAGGGGTTCCCGGCTTCAAGTCGGGCTGGATCGGCGTCGACCTGTTCTTCGTCCTCAGCGGCTTCCTCATCACGACCCTGCTGGCGATGGAGTCGTCCGCCACGGGATCGATCGCCTATGTGCCGTTCATGGCCCGCCGCGCGCTGCGACTGATGCCGGCGTACTTCCTGTACGCGATCTTCATCACCGTCCTGATCTGGTGGTGGCCGGGAAGCATCAGGAGCCAGAACGGTCACTGGGATGCCGTGGGGCTGACGGCCGCGCTCTGGGGCTACGCGATCAACTTCGTGCCGCAGGGCGGCGTGTGGAACGCGCAGGACCTCACGATCCACCTGTGGTCGCTGGCGGTGGAGCAGCAGTACTACCTCGTGTGGCCACTGGTCTTCCTCGCGCTGCACCGGCGCCCGCGGGCACTCAGGGGCGCGGCCGTGGTGCTGGCGGTGTGCGTCACGGCCAGCTTCGTCGCGGCGCCGGACGGCCTGTACAAGACCGCGATGCTGTTCACCCGCGGTTTCAGCCTGATGGTGGCCTCGGCGCTGGCCTTGTGGGTCTTCCACCGGCCCAGCCTCGTGTCGCACGCGCGGTTCAACCGGCTGGTCGACGTGATCGGCGCCGCGCTGCTGGTGGGCCTGGCCGTCTTTCCGTATCGACCGGGTTGGAGCGAAAACCTGACGCGCAACGTGTTCGTGCCGTTCCTGGTGCCGATCTTCGCCCTCTGGATCGCTCGCCTGTGGAGCGGCCAATCCGCCGGTGCGGTGCGCCGCCTGCTGCAGCAGCGCTCGCTGGTCTACATCGGCCAGATCTCGTACGGGATCTACCTGTATCACGAGGCCGTGCGGGTGGCCGTCTGGGCGCTGATGAAGCCCGCCATGGGTGGCTGGCCGTCCGGCATCGGATTCGTCGTGCGCCTGGCGGTCTATCTGCTGGTCAGCATCGCCCTGGCCGCCCTGAGCTACGAATGCTTCGAGAAGAAGTTTCTTCGGCTGACCGGGCGCTTCAGGCCGGCGCGCGCGGCCGTGGACGCGTCCCCGGCGCGCTGATCGTCAGGCGGTCTGGCGCCGCGCCGAGGCGTCCAGCTTGGCCACCAGCGCGCGGCCGAGGTTCACCGACCAGGCCTCCAGGGTGCGGGACGACACCCACGCCACGGCGATCGTGGCCAGGCTGACGACCACCAGCGCCACGCCGAAATCGACCAGGTTCGCGCGTTCCGAATGGCGCGGCAGCCAGGCGGCCACCACGTCGATCACGGCGAAATGGAACAGGTAGGCCGAGTAGGAGATGCGACCGAGGAAGGCGAAGAACGTCCATTCGAAGCGTCGCAACACGATGCCTGCGAAAAGCAGCATCAGCAGGACCTCGCCCCACAAGCCAGGCCTCGTCGGCCATCCCAGCGCCCGACCGCCCAGGGCGGCCGCGGCCCAGAGGACCCCGACGATCGCGAACGTCCGCGCCGCGGGGCGGGCATCGCCGCCGAACAGCATCGCAAACAGCGCCATGGCCACCACGAAGATCGGCAACTGGGTCAGCAGCGAGTAGTACAGCACGGTCCCATCGACACCGGCGCCGCGGGCCAGCAGCACTTCGCAAGCCGTGCACGCCAGATACAGCGCCAGCGCGCCCCACAGGCGCTGGGACACGGTGCCGAGCCGGCTCACCATCAGCGGGAACAGGAGGTAGAACCCCACTTCCGCTGCGATGCTCCAGCCTCCGGGCACGACCAGGTTGATGTCGTGCGGCACGATGCCATGCAGCAGCAGGGCCGTCACCAGGGCATCGAGGGCGCCGGCGGGTTCGAGGTTCGCGTAGCCGGTCAGCCGCCACAGCATGTAGAAAGCGATGGCGAACCAGAACGGCGGAGCGATGCGGCAAAGCCGGCGGATCAGGAACTTGGCGGTCTCGCCCGTCTCGTCCTTGCGCGCCGCCCACATGTAGCACATGGTGATGCCGCTGACGATGAAGAACAGCTGCACGCCGTTGTAACCGAGCAGCGCGAGTCGCCCCAGCAGTCCCGGCGCCGGAAAGTGCAGTTGGACGTGAAACAGGATCACCGTGGCGATGGCCACGCCGCGCAGCGAGTCCAGGCCGCGCAACCGGCGCGGCGTGTTGATGGTGACGGCGACCGTCGGGTCCGCAGGGGCCATGGGAGTCGTGACGGCGAGCGTCGAAGGGGTCGTGCCGGAGCCGGCAAAGCGGGGAAGCGGCAGTCTACATGCCGAACCCGCGCCGTCGTGGGTTCGCGGCACCACTTCGGGGCCGCCGCGCCGCGCAGGACGGCGGCCGCGGGGTGGCCCGCCGATTGCTACGGCTGCGCTTCGATACCCGTCCCGGCGCACGCCGGACGATGCATGCGCGTCGCCGTGCCGGATCGGCGATTCGCGCAAATCCCACACGAGTCGGCCCGAGGCGTCACGGGCGGGCGCGATGCGGGACGGTATCATTTGAGCTTGGACATGCGAGCGCTCGGGTCGACGCGCTTCGCTGCCCGGCGCGGTTCCGTGCGTGCATCCTGTTGTCCGACCCCTTCCGGTCGGAATGAATTTTTTCCGAGCCCCGGGCTCATCGATTGGAACCTTGGTGGTCTACGCGCTGAAGCTTCTGTTCCCCGTGCTGATCGTCGGCATGCTGTCGCTCCTGGAGCTGCGCCCGGCGTTCTCGTCGCTGCTCACCAAGACGCAATACCAGCGCGCGGCATTTCTCCTGATCGTGACGACCGTCGTCGCGTTTCTTGCGCACAGCCAGCTGATCTACGTCGTCGCGCTCGCCGGCGTCGCCCTGTTCGCGCAGGCCTACCTTGGCGGCGGAGTGCGCGGCAAGGCGGCCGCCTACATGCTGCTGGTGATCGTGCTGCCGCCGCTGGCGTACGGGATCGGCGGTGTCGGCGGCATCAACTACGTGCTGGACGTGTCGGGCACGCGCGTGCTCTCGCTGGTCCTGCTGCCCGCCGCCGCGCTCAAGCTATTGGGCGACAAGACCTTCCAGCGGCCTCGCTGGGTGATCAGCGTCGACCTGGCCGTCATCGGCTACGCGGCGCTGCGGATCATGCTGATGGCGCCGCATGGCAGCGTCACCGCGTCGCTGCGCTCGATCGCCGAATTCACGCTCGACGTGCTGTTGCCTTACTACGTCTTCTCGCGCGGCTTCCGCACGGAAGCGGACCTGCGCTTCGTGCTGGCGCACCTGGCGATGGGTCTTGTGCTGGCCGCCAGCATCGGCTGCGCCGAGTTCGCCGTCCATCGCCTCCTCTACAGCGAACTGCAGTGGGTCTACGGCTACAAGTGGCAGCTCACGATGAACCTGCTGCGCGGCGAACACCTGCGCGTGCAG
>Ga0207657_10007233_pt1 | contig 11402 bp, 8 predicted proteins | sample KBSC33metaG_FD_184316 | JGI IMG/M metagenome (GOLD analysis project Ga0207657, IMG submission 184316) | Corn rhizosphere microbial communities from Kellogg Biological Station, Michigan, USA - KBS C3-3 metaG (SPAdes) (version 2) | ecosystem: Host-associated > Plants > Roots > Rhizosphere > Soil ... | reverse complement strand
CTTCCCACGCGCTTTTTTCGGCAACGATGTCGTCGAATTCGATGACGCCTGTAACCAGCATCAGCGCGATCACGACGAAAACCGCCATGGTCGGGTTGATGAAGTTGGAACCCAGCACCGGAAGGCTGATGGTGGGGTTAGAGCCGGTGATCCAGAGAAACATCGCCAGCAGCACCAGCGCGGCCATGATCCATTCGTTGCGCGTGGGCGGCCCCATCGCTGCGAGCTCGTTCGAACTCCATGTCACGATCTCCGGGCTTTGCTTCACCTGCGGCCGGCAAATCACGTAGCTCAACAGCGGCACCAGCAGCAGCAGCGGAATTCCGAGCGGCGCGAAACCTGCGAACCATTGCGACCAGCTGATGTCTACATTCACAATCTTTTTGGCTATACTCAACGCCGCGGCGTTGGGCGCGAGCGCGGTCAGGAACAGCGAGCTTGTGACGGCGGTGGTCGCGAACGCGGTCCACATCACATAAGTCCCGATTTTGCCGGCGGTGGGTCCGGGCTCGGAGCCGTAAATCTTCGGAATGTTGCTGACGATCGGATAGATGGTGCCGCCGCTGCGCGCGGTATTGGACGGCGTCGCCGGAGCCAGCACGAGGTCCGACAAAGCAACGGCATAGCCAAGGCCGATCGTATGGCGGCCGAGGCCGCGCACCAGCATCAAGGCGAGCCGTCTGCCTAATCCGCTCTTGCGGTATCCGATCGAGAACACAAAAGCGCCGACGATCAGCCACACCGTGCTTTCGGAAAAGCCTGATAGCATCCAGCGCAGCGACTTGTTGGGATCGGACTCGACATAACCCAGGACGCCGGCAACGGTGAGGCCGATCAGGCCGACCGCCCCCACCGGCATGGATTCAAGAATCAATCCGGCAATGACGGCCGCAAACAGCGCGAAGTAGTGCCACTGGTTGGCGTTGAGGCCGGCCGGCACCGGCACCAGATAGATCGCAAGCCAGATGCCCAGCGGGGCAATGGTCTTCCAGGTGATTTTCACGAATGCCCCCCGATCGGCGTTCCGCGCCCCGCCCATTCTTCGAGTGCGCCGCCATTTGTCCGCAAGATAGCATAGCCGTCTGCCGACGGCGGTGCGAAACCTTCGAGGCGACGGGGCGTTGTGGACACCAAGGCGGTATCGCCAGCCCCTTCGCACGCCTGCCTTCAGCCTGCTATCCTGCCGCCCATGACGTCACGCGACTCCGCCTCTTACGAAATCACCCCCGAGGTGCTGCTGCGCGCCTATGCCTGCGGCATCTTCCCGATGGCCGAAAGCGCCGACGATCCGACCCTGTTCTGGGTCGAACCGGAAATGCGCGGGGTCATTCCGCTCGATGGCTTCCGCATCGCCTCGCGGCTGGCGCGCACGGTGCGCTCCGACGCCTTCACCGTCACCGTCAACACCGCGTTCAAGGCTGTGATCGCCGGATGCGCGGCGCCGCAAGCAGGCCGCGACGACACCTGGATCAACAAGCGGATCCGCGATCTCTATGTCGGGCTGCACGAACTCGGGCACGCCCACAGCGTCGAGGTCTGGGACAATGACGACCTTGTCGGCGGGCTTTATGGGGTCAGCCTCGGCCGCGCCTTCTTCGGCGAGAGCATGTTTCATCGCGCCCGCGACGCTTCCAAGGTGGCGCTGGTGCATCTGGTGGCGCGGCTGATCACCGGCGGATTCGAGTTGCTCGACGCGCAATATGTGACCGAGCATTTGCGCAGCTTTGGCGCGGTCGAGATCTCGCGGCGGCGCTATTGTGCACTGCTCGACAAGGCGATCGCGGCGGAGGCGGATTTCCAGAAATTGCCGGCCGATCGGCCGATCAGCGGCGCACGGGCGCTGGAAATCATTGCGGGGCGCAGCTGAAGGCGGAACGATACTCACCTCATCCTGAGGAGCTTGCGAAGCAAGCGTCTCGAAGGATGGACGCAACGCAGCACTCGGGGCCATCCTTCGAGACGCGCGCAAGGACGCGCTCCTCAGGATGAGGTCGGGGATATAATCTACAATCTCAGGATGGAGCAGGCCGCGAGTGCGGCGCGCTGCGCCGCATCCGGGGAACAGATCGGTTCTACTGCCGGAAAATCCCGAACAGCCCGCCGGGTTGCTGTGGCGGCGGCGGCGGTTGGGGCTGCTGTTGGGTTTGCTGCTGCGGCGGCGGGCGCGGCGCCGCCTGTTTGGGCGGGGCGCGCTTCTGAACCGGGAGCGGGGCCGCCGGTTTCGGCGGCTCGGGCGGCGCAGCGTTCACGACGGTGGTGTCGGGGACTTTGCAGTCCGTCAGCCAGATATCGTAGATCGGATGCTCGACGCCGTGCAGGCCGGGGCTGGCCGCGAACATCCAGCCCGAAAAAATCCGCTTCACCTCGCCCTGCAGCGTGATCTCGTCGACCTCGACGAAGGCGTCGGTGTTGGCGGCCTCCGTTGCCGGACGCGTGTAGCAGGCGTCGGTCTTCACCCGCAGCGCGCCGAACTGGACGGTCTCGCCGATATCTTCATCGAAATTGATGATGCGCCCGGTGATCTTGTCGAGGCCGGAAAAGCTCGCCTTCTTGTTGACGATCTTCTGCGCCGGCGGCTCGGTGACCACCTCGTCGCCGGGCTGCAATGTGGCCGGCGTTTGCGGCACGCCCTTGGGTTGACGCTGTCCCGGCGGCAATCCCGGCAGCGGATTACCAGCCGGCGGCGCGACCGCGACGCCCTGGTTGGGCTGCGGCGGCGCCACCGCGATGCCGGGCGGCGCATTCTGCGGAATGATGGTGGTGCCGGGCGGCGGCGCCAGCGGTTGCGACTGCACAGCTCCCGGTGCGGGGACGCCCTGCCCCGGCAGCGGACGATTGGGCGTCGGCAATAGCCGGCCCTGCGGCAGCTCCGGCACCTCTTCTTCGTCGTCGGGCGGCGGCGGCTGGGCGCCGCGGGGAATATTGCCGGGCGGACGCGGCGCGGGATCGGAAAAGATATTGCCGATCTGCGCCTGCGCAGGCAGCGCAAGCGGGATCGTTGCAGCGGCAAGGAGGGCCGCAAGACCAGTCAGGGCAATGGTTCGAAGCATCTCGCGGCTTTGACAGGCGAATCGGGCTCGCGACATTGTACAGGGGTACAGCTTATCCGCCGCTCGCAGGGCACCGGTTAACACGGCGAATACGGCGGGGAAAGGGCGGTTTGCCACCTCCCCGGCCACTGGTCAGCCCACGCGCCAGGTGAAATAGTCGCACCCGATCAACGTTCGCGCGCCCGCGCCGAACCACCAGAAATCCGGGACAACCGGACCAGCCCAGGGGAAATGCCAGACATGCCCGATCGAATTCGCCTCGATGGCAAGGTTGCCGTCGTCACCGGGGCTGCCGGCGTTATCGGCACCGCGACCATCCGCCTTCTGGCCGAACGCGGCGCGCGCGTGGTTGCCGTCGACCGCAGGGAGCAGGACCTGCAAACCGCGGTCAAGGATTTGCCGGCCTCGGCGCAGGCACTCGCCGTCACGGCCGATGTCACCGATGAAGACGAGGTCGCGGGTTACGTCCGCGCCGCCGTCGACAAGTTCGGCACCATCGACGTGTTCCACAATAACGCCGGGGTCGAGGGCGACGTCGCGCCGATCACGAAATATTCGCTGCAGACGTTTCGCCGGGTACTCGATGTCAATGTGGTCGGCGTGTTCCTGGGGCTGAAGCATGTGCTGCCGGTGATGCTCAAACAGAACAAGGGCAGCATCATCAACACCGCCTCGATCGCCGGCCTGTTCGGTTCTCCGGAAGTCGCGGTTTATAGCGCCAGCAAACATGCGGTGATCGGGCTCACCAAGAGCGCCGCACTGGAATGCACCGCAACCGGCGTGCGCGTGAATTGCGTCTGCCCCGGCCTGATCGACAGCCGCATGCTGAGCGCGATCATCGAAGGCCGCAATCCCGGCAACGCGCCGGTTCCTAACGACAAGATCGTCGAGCGGATTCCGGCGCGCCGGCTCGGACAGGCTTCTGAAGTCGCCTCCATCGTCGCCTTCCTCGCCTCCGACGAGGCAAGCTACGTGTCGGGCGCCGCCTACACCGTCGACGGTGGACGAACCGCGAGCTAACAATTCGCTTCGTTCAAAAAACCTAACGCAACAGGTCTTCGCATCATGCCCGTTATTCTCGATCCCGATGCCGCCGCCGTATTCAAGGCGTTTCAGGAAGCCGGCCGGCCGCCTTATGAGACGGTTTCGCCGGCGGAAGCGCGCGAGCTCTATTTGAAGGGCCGTCTCGTCACCAATCCCGAACCGCCCGAACTGAAATCGGTGGCGCCGCTGGCGATCCCCTCGCCCACTGGCCCGATCCCCGCGCGCCTCTACACGCCGATGCGGCTAAGGAAGACTGACGGGCTCGCGCCGTGCCTGGTGTTTTTTCATGGCGGCGGCTGGGTGATCGGCGATCTCGATTCCCACGACGTGGTGTGCCGGAAACTGGCCGACGAAGGCGAGCTCATCGTTGTTTCCGTCGACTATCGGCTGGCCCCCGAGCACAAATTTCCGGCCGCCGTCGAAGACGCCATCGCCGCGACCAGGTGGATCGCCGACAATGCAAAGCAGCTCAATGTCGACGCATCGCGGCTGACGGTTGGCGGCGACAGCGCCGGCGGCAATCTCGCCGCGGTGGTTGCGATATCCGCGCGCGACGGCAACGGCCCTGATATCGCGGGCCAGCTGCTGATCTATCCGGCCACCGACTTTGCGCTGACGCACCCCTCGCACGGCGAGCCCGAGACCAGCATCCTGCTGACGCATTCCGTCATCAGATGGTTTCGCGATCATTATCTCAACGGCGCCGCCGAGGTTCACGACTGGCGCGCGTCGCCGGCCCGCGCCAAGACCCTGATCGGCCTGCCGCCGGCCTATGTGCTGACCGCGGGCGCCGATCCCTTGCGCGACGAAGGCGACGAATACGCCCACCGCCTGAAAGAGGCCGGTGTCCCCGTGACCTACCGGACCTTTCCCGGCCAATTCCACGGCTTCTTCACCATGGGCAAATTGCTGCAGCAGGCCAATGTCGCGGCCAAAGAAATCGGCGCCTGGCTGAAGGCGCTGGGCTAGGGCGCGAACTCATTTGCTGGCATGCGCGAATTGCAGCGGGACGATAAATCGGGCAAGCCGAACAAGCACCTGCGCCTTGTGCCCGTTTCGGAACTGACCAGCGCTCATTCGATCACACCATCGGCGAGCGCCAGCAGGTTCGCGGGCACGCTCAGGCCGAGCGATCTGGCGGTCTTGAGATTGATGACGAATTCGAATTTGGTTGGCGCCTGTGCCGGAAGACTGGCCGGGGCTTCTCCCTTCAGGATGCGGTCGATATAGGATGCGGACCGCCGAAAAATTTCCTCCGAGTCAGGCCCATACGACATCAACGCGCCTTCCTCGGCGAATTGCCGATAGGCCGAAAGCGTGGGCAGCTTGTACTGGGCAACCAACCGCAGGATCGCTTAACGGCGCACTATATTGGATGCAGCGGCGCCAACGATCAGGCTGCCGCCGGGTTTCACCGTGCGCGGGTCACTTCCGGTCTACCCGGATAAACAGACATCCTCAGGGTCTGGCGGCATGTCTCAAAGGTGCCACGAACAGACGCGCTCAATTATTCGTGCCGCAACAAAGAACGGTCTACTCGATTACCTCGTCGGCGGTCGCAAGCAGCGTCGGCGGTATGTCCAGGTTGAGTATCTTGGCGGTCCTCGAGTTGACCACCAGCTCAAACTTGGTCGGCAACTGCACGGGCAGATCAGCGGGTTTCTCGCCTTTGAGAATGCGGTCTGCGTAGATCGCTGCCTGTCTAAATAACTCGATCAGATCAACGCCGTAGGACATCAGGCCGCCATCGGCGACTGCCGCGCGTAATGCAAATATCGTAGGTAGATGGTGCCGCGTGGTGAGCTCCACAAAGAGCTTGCGCTGCGAGTTGGTGGTAGGATCGGACGGCACGATCACGCCGTAGTCAGGCGCATTTGCGAGTCGCGACATGGCAGTTTCGATCTCGGCGGGATTGCGCGCCGCGGCCGACTCGATACTGACGGCGAAGCCGGAAGCCGCAGCTCCCAGCGAAGTCAGCACATGTTTGTGGGTCGCGTTGTCGGGGTTCATCAGGACGGCCACGCGGGTAACGCGCGGCGCGATCTGCTTGAGCATCCCAAGCAATTTTGCGCCGAGAGTCGGCTCCATGACCGCAAACCCAGTCACGTTGCCGCCGGGGTGGGAGATGCTTCGCACCAGCCCGTCGGCCACGGGGTCCCCGGAGCCAATGAAGATGACGGGAATTGTTTTGGTCAGCAGGAGAGCCGAGTGTGCGGATGCATCGCCATTGGCCAGCAGCACATCAGGCGAAAGCCGCAGCGCCCGCTCGGTCGCAGCCTGCACCCAGGCCGCGTCACCCGTGCCCCACTGAAAATCGACCTGAAGGTTACCGCCGATGCTCCAACCGGCCTTCTCTAGTTGACGCTGGAATGCCGTGGCGCGGAGCTGTCCCTGCGAATCGTTCTCAGGGTATAACATGACCACGCCGATCCGACGCATCTGCTGAGACTGCTGCGCACAAATGGCAAAGGGACAACTTGCAGCGGCGCCTGCAAACATAAAGATTACTTCGCGGCGCCTCATGATCCCTCGAAGGTTCCGATAAAGCATCACTGGCTTCGGTTGGGTGTTCGCTACCTTGCTGCTCTCGACGGCTAACACCAAACACTAGCATACATTCCGATGGTAATTTGCCGAAGGACTGCCTGCGGGCCAAGCCTGCATTGGGTCAAAACCGGAAGTCTCGCCGCTTGCACGGCATGTCCGTTCTACCCCCAGGAGCAGACATCGTATGGACGCCCCGGGATGTCCGAAAAGTGCCAAAACCGGACTCATGCACTGCGACAAGAGAAGGCTGTTCGATTACTGCGTCGGTACAGTCGAGCAATGGCCGCGATGACACGGCTGGACACGGTCGACCAACTTCTGCGCAAAGCGCTAGCCGTGCTTGACGCCAGCGGCACGGCGGATGGTGTCAATAATCTCGGAGGCCGTAATATCATGGATAAAATCTCTTAGCGCCTCGATATCGAACGGCTTGCGTAGTATTCTCAGATTTGAGGGAGCTTCTTTTGCCGCATCGCTGTAACCGGTCGTAAGGACCACCGGCAAATTGGGATACTGCGAACGGATTTCTCTCGCAAGCCCGACGCCGTCGATGGTCCCTGGCATGACGATATCGCTGAAGACGAGATCGATCTTCGTACCGGCCTCAAGCAGTTTCAATGCCGCTTCGGCCGAATCTCGATAGATGGTCTCATAGCCCAGATGCTCGAACAGCGAGGATGTCACTTCCGCCACATCAGCGCTGTCGTCGACAACGAGGACCGTCTGCCGTTGCGAATGCCGTGCTTTTGTTTTAGCGGAGGCCTTTTTGCTGGTGATTTGCTCATCCGCACAAGACGGTAAGTAGACTGTAATCGTTGTTCCCTGTCCGACCTCGCTGTCTGCCGTCACCGTTCCGCCGGCTTGGTGCGCAAAGCCATAAACCTGCGACAAGCCGAGCCCGGTTCCTTTGCCGACCTCTTTGGTCGTGAAAAATGGATCGAACATCTTGGACAGAAGATTTGGCGGAATACCGGTGCCCGTATCGCTAAACGCTATCGCCAGGAAGGCCCCTTCAAGGCGATTATCGCCGACTTCCTGATTTATCGTCACGTCGCTGACGGATAACGTGAACGTGCCGCCGCTTGGCATTGCGTCGCGGGCATTGACGGCGATATTGACAATCGCAAGTTCCAGTTCGGCGAGGTCCACTTTAACCGGCCAAACACCATCACCAATATTTTCGTTGTACACAATGTTCCCGCGCAGCGAGCTTTCAATCATGGTCCGCATGTTCTTTATGGAAGCATTCAAATCGACGACCGTCGGGCTAAGATGCTGATGACGAGAGAACGTCAACAATTGGCGCGTGAGACTTTCTCCGCGTTTGGCAGCGTTCTGTATGGCTTCGATTGCTCTTGGCAGTTTCGGATCAAGTAGGCGTGCAAAGATCTGAGCACTACCTCCAATGATCATCAATAGATTATTGAAGTCGTGCGCAATCCCGCCAGTCAGTTTGCCGATTGCCTCCATTTTCTGCGACATCGCGAGCTGTTCGCGTGCCTGGACCAGTTTTTCTTCCGCGTCGCGTCGCTCGGTTGCGTCCCGGAGTATATTGATAAAACCGAGCAGATTTCCTGCGTCATCACGGGTCGAAGCGACCGATCCGGTGATGAAAAACGGCGTGCCATTTTTTCTGATGCGCCAACCCTCAACTTCGTGCTTGCCTCTTTGGCTAGCCAATTCCAATGCGCGGTCTGGTGCGCCCGCGCGGCGCTCATCCGGTCGATAAAATATCCCAAAATGCTTGCCGATAATTTCTTCCGCGGTGTAGCCCATGATTTTTTGTGCGGCGCTATTCCAACTTGCAATGTGCCCTTCTTTATCGAGCGCAAAAATTGCATAGTCGACAACGCCTTCGATTAGAATTTGGAAGTGGCGTCTAACGCTGTTGAGCGCCAAATTTTTCCGTTCAATCTGACGGTTCAATTGGTCCTGCACAGAAAGCAAATAGGCTTCGGTGTTTTGGCGTGTCGCAATTGCTGCGGCTAAAGCGAGAGGCGGCACTGACACGCTGATCGAAAGTACGAACAACGATAACAGGGCTCCATTGAGATCCGTTTTCGGAAATGGATCGCTACCCACCGAGAAACCCCACACGGCGATCCCGAAGAAAATGAGCGCGGCCGTGGCGACGTTGCGTTGATTACCGCGCAAACCAGCCCACATCAACGGTAGTAAAACCACAAAGCCAAGAAGGCTCCGATACGGCAGCAGCACGTTGAGGTCGTTGCCGATGAGGCTGCTGCCGACGAGCGGGCTGTAAGCAACGATCCCGATGACGCTCACGAGAATAGAGACTGCGACCAATTCCAACAGGTTCCATCTGGAAAAACCACGTAGCGGCATCATCGCCCAGAGCACGACGACCGGAGCAATGACCAAGGTCCCAGCCGCGTCGGCAAGCCACCAGGTTAACCAGGTGACGACAGAATCGGAAAAACCTGGTTGGTTGGCGAGAATGAATCCTGCCAGGGCGATGGTTGAACTAATCATCGTGGTCGGCGCAAAGGAAATGATTGCAAATTTTGCGATACCAGAGGGGGTATCAAACGTCTGGTGACCGTTCGACCAGCGACTAATCAGCCATGTCCCGGCAAACGCAGCGAGGAGAGTACCGATCGCGACGGAGCCCAACTCCAGGAGCGATCGGCCGGCCATGAGGTAAGGAGAAAGACACCCCACTAAAATCGCGGGCCAAATCCGGTAGCCGCGCAGCAGGACCAGCGCGAGCGCGAACCCGGTTGGTGGCCACAACGGTGTCGCGGCCGGATTAATGGCGGGTAGCAATAGCGCGGACTCGGCAAGGCCAACGTAACTCGCGGCGGCTATTGAAAGTTCGACCAAGTAGGTTGCAGCACTCCGAGCGCTGCCAAAAGCGGAAATCTCAGCTTTAGCAAACCTTGCCCTTTCCATCACAAACCCTTGCAGTGGGGCAGCTCAAAAAATGCGGTGGGGAACCTCGCCCCAAGGTGACAGTCTATAGGTTCAATGGCGTGTTTTGACAGGGGACAAACCGCTTTCGGGAAAATTTTCATCAAACGGCACCGATGCCGCTTTGGGTCATCAACGGACCTACAGGCAGGTTTGAGCGGGTCCGCTCATCCCTGGCAACTGCGGACATTCATCACGGCACGGCTAGGTCAGCTTTGTGCCAAAGCAGAAGTCGCGAGCTTACCAGGAATACCCACCATGCCCTTGCGGCGTAGCTGGTGGTCGTGCTGGAGAACTCGCCCTCGAACGCGGCGTGCAAAATGTATTGACTACCCGAGCACTACAGCCCTTAGTTTTGCCAAAACGTCACCGAAGGAGCGCACTGTGAACACGAGGGACTCGAGATCGCGAGGGTATCACTCCTGCTGTACCTGTTGTGGCCCATCGTCATCACGACGCGGCTTCCTCGCGGGGCTCGGCGCACTTGGTGCAGCCGCGATTGTCCCGGCCGTCGCGGCGCGTGGACAGACAAGCCCGACGCTGATCGATACCCACCTTCATTTTTATCCGCCCGAATATCAGAAACTCTGGCTTGATTACGAAGACGCACGCAAGCAACCGCACTTCTCCGGTCAGGTCGCCTGGACCCGCAGCAAGGTGATCGAGGATATGGATCGGAATGGCGTACGTGCAGGCATCCTGTCGCTCGCCTCCACCCCCGGCGTGTGGTTCGACGTCGGGCCATCGGAAGCGAGCCGGCTCGCCCGCGTGTGCAACGAATACGCGGCCGAAATGATGCGCGATCATCCGGGTCGCTTCGGCCTGTTCGCAACGCTGTCGATGCTGGACGTCGATACCACTCTCAAGGAGATCGAATATACCTTTGACACCCTGAAAGCCGACGGGATCGGTTTGCAGAGCAGTTACGGCGACAAATGGCTCGGCAATCCGGCTTACAAGCCAGTGCTCGAGGAACTCAACCGGCGCAAGGCCGTCGTCTACGTGCATCCGCTAGTTGCGAGCTGCTGCAGCGCGCTCGGCGTCGGCACCTTTCCGGCGGTGATCGAAGTCCCGCACGACACCACGCGAACGGTGACAAGCCTGCTGCTGAGCGGCTCATTTGCCCGCTTCCGTGACATAAAATGGCTGTTCTCGCACGCCGGCGGCACGATTCCGATGATGGCCGGGCGGATCAACTCGTTTTACGGTGCGCGGCCGAACCTGAAGGAATTCGCGCCGGAGGGGATCGAAGGCGAACTTCGACGGCTTCATTACGACACCGCGAACGCGACCTTTGCGCCGTCAATGGCCGCGCTGATGAAGCTCGTGCCGATCTCTCAGATCACCTACGGTACCGACTACCCCTATTTCGGTTTTGGCCAAGTCGCCGACCTGCAGAAGCTCGGATTGTCGGCCGGAGATCTCGATGCCATTGGCCATGAGAATGCGACGCGCCTAATCCCCCGGTTGAAGTAGACCTCAAGCAGCAAATGTTTGATGTCCGCTCTTCTCAACAGCGGACATTCACCAAAGCAACTGGCACGTCAGCTCTGTGCCATGAGCGGAAGTGATTGCTAAGGCCGCAAGCCTTTGTCATCCACTTCTAGTCTACCCCCGATATAAACAGACATCCTCAGGGTTCTGGCGGCATGTCTCAAGGGTGCCAATCCCTATTCGATCACCTCGTCGGCGGTCGTAAGCAGCGATGGAGGAATAGTCAGGCCGAGCGTTCTTGCTGTCTTCAGGTTGATGACGAATTCGAATTTTGTGGGCTGCACCACTGGAAGGTCGGTAGGCTTCTCGCCCTTGAGAATTCGCCCGGCGTAAACA
>Ga0207657_10007232_pt1 | contig 11403 bp, 5 predicted proteins | sample KBSC33metaG_FD_184316 | JGI IMG/M metagenome (GOLD analysis project Ga0207657, IMG submission 184316) | Corn rhizosphere microbial communities from Kellogg Biological Station, Michigan, USA - KBS C3-3 metaG (SPAdes) (version 2) | ecosystem: Host-associated > Plants > Roots > Rhizosphere > Soil ... | reverse complement strand
GACTCGGTCGGATTCGGCAACGGGATGTACAAATCCACCGACGCCGGCAAGACGTGGACGCACATCGGCCTGGCCGATTCGCAGCACATCGGCAAGGTGGCGGTCGATCCTCGGAATCCGAACACCGTCTTCGCGGCCGTCATCGGCCACTACTACGGCCCGCACCCCGATCGCGGCGTGTATCGATCGAAAGACGGCGGCGCGACGTGGCAGAAGGTGCTCTTCAAGAACGACAGCGTCGGCGCCATCGATGTGGCAATCGATCAGACGAATCCGCAGGTCGTGTACGCGAGCCTCTGGAACACCCGTCGTCCGCCGTGGTACGTCTACGCGCCGTCGAACGGCCCGGGCGGCGGCATTTTCAAGTCGACCGACGGCGGCACGACCTGGAACCAACTGACGAAAGGCCTGCCGAGCGAAGGGGTCGGGCGCAGCGGCCTCGCCATCGCGCCGAGCAATTCGAAGATCGTCTACGCCGTCATCGATGCGAAGGAGGGCGGCCTGTTTCGATCGAACGACGCCGGCGCGACGTGGACGAAGACAACAGGCGACGAGCGCGTGTGGGGACGCGGCTGGTATTTCGAGAAGGTCGGCGTCGACCCGAAGAATCCGGACATCGTCTACGTGCCGAACGTGGGCATCCAGCGATCGAAGGACGGCGGCAAGACCTTCAGTACGTGGGCCATGCGCGGCTCGCCGGGCGGCGACGATTATCAGGGCGTCTGGATCAGTCCGACGGATCCAAACGTCGTCTTTGCGGCGAGCGATCAAGGCGCCATCATCACGATGAACGCGTCGGCGGAGACGCCGTCGTGGAGCTCGTGGCTGAATCAGCCGACGGCGCAGATCTATCACGTGTCGTCCGACTATCGCTTTCCCTTCTGGGTGACGGGCGCGCAGCAGGACAGCGGCGCGGTCGCGGTGCGCACGCGCGGGAAGTTCGGCGAAATCTCGATGCGCGACTGGGAACCCATCTGCACCGGCGGCGAGAGCGGCACGACCGCCGCCGATCCGCTGCACCCGGGCATCCTCTACGGCGGCACGGTGTCGAGATGCGACCTCGACCTCAACGGCGACACTGCCACCCTCACGCCGCCGGCCGGACCCGAGGCGGCGCGGCAGGACTGGACGCAGCCGCTCGTCTTTTCGAAGGCGGATCCGCGCGTGCTGTACTTCGCGGACCAGTATCTCTATCGCATGACCACCGGCGGCACCGCCTGGACGCGCATCAGCGACGATCTGACGCGGCCCGATCCCGGCATTCCGTCGAATCTCGATCCGGCCTCCGCGGCGCTCACCGATCGCAACGGCAAGCGCGGCGTGATCTACACGATCGCGCCATCGCCACTGCTCGTGCCGATGGTCTGGATTGGCACTGACGATGGATTGATTCAGCTGACGATGAACGACGGCAAGACGTGGCAGAACGTCACGCCGCCGCCGCTCACGGCGTGGAGCCGCGTGACGACGATCGAGGCGTCGCACGTGCAGGTCAACGAGGCCTACGCGTCGGTCGATCGCCATCAGCTCGAGGATTTCAATCCCTACATCTATCGCACGCGCGACGCGGGCAAGACGTGGCAGCAGATCACGAATGGTTTGCCGGCCGGCGTCTACGTCCATGCAGTGAAGGAAGATCCGCGTCGGCCTGGCTTGCTGTTCGCCGGGACGGAGCGCGGCGTCTACGTGTCGTTCGATGACGGCGACGCGTGGCAGTCGCTGCAGTTGAACATGCCGGTGACCTCGGTGCGCGATCTCGAAGTGCACGGCGACGATCTCGTCGCGGCGACGCACGGCCGCGGCTTCTGGCTGATCGACGGCATTGCCGCGCTGCGCCAGGCGGACGCCGGTATCGCCGGAGCGGACGCGTATCTGTTCAAGCCGGGCGACGCGATCGATATGATCGCCGGCGGCGACAACGGTACGCCGCTGCAGAAGGACGAACCGCAGGCGGAGAATGCGCCGGTTGGCGCGTATATCGATTACTACCTGAAAACCGCGGCGTCAGGACCGCTGACCATCGAGATTCTCGACGCCGGCGGCCAATCGGTGCGGAAATATTCGAGCGCCGATGCACCCGCGCCGGCGCCCACGCCGCAGACGGTGACGGCGCTGTGGGAGCGCGTGCAGACGCCGCCATCGGCCGCAGCCGGCATGCACCGCTTCGTGTGGGATCTGCGTCATACGCCGCCCGAGGGCGGCCGCGGACGCGGCGGGCGGGGTGGCGGCGGCGGATTTGGCCGCGGCGGCGGCCCGCTTGCCGCGCCAGGCAGCTACACGGTGAAGCTCACCGTGAACGGCAAGACCTACACGCAAGCATTGACCGTGACGCCGGATCCCCGCATGCATCGATAAACCTGGAGGCAGCGATGGCGAAGAGCGCGTGCATCGTCGCAGCAGCGATCGTCATGTCGGTCGTGTACCTTCCTGCGCAGACCGTCAGCTGGCGGCCGACGATCATGGCGCAGCACGGCATGGTGGCCGCCGGGCATCCTCTCGCCGCCGAAGCCGGCATGCGCGTGCTCAAAGCGGGCGGCAACGCCATCGACGCCGCCATCGCCACGTGGGCGGTGCAGGGCGAGGTCGAGCCGGGCATGACCGGCCTCGGCGCCGACATGTTCATCCTCTTCTACGACGCCAAGACGCACCAGGTGCACTTCATCAATGGCACCGGCTTCGCGCCGCACGCGGCGACGATCGATCTGTACAAGAGCCGCGGCGGCATGCCAGACGAAGGACCGCTGACGATTTCGGTGCCAGGCGCCGTCGGCGGCGCCGCGTTCGCCGTGCAGAAGTACGGCACCAAGCCGCTCTCCGAGGTCTTCGCGCCCGCCATCGAGATCGCGGAGGAGGGGTTCCCGATCACGGAGGGGCTCGCGGTCGGCCTTGCCGGCAGCCGCGACAAGCTCGCCACGTTTCCCTCGACAACGAAGATCTGGTTCAAGGATGGCAAGCCGCTGGAGATGGGCGACATCCTCGTCAACAAGGATCTGGCGCGCACGCTGCGCACAATCGGATCGCAAGGCTCGGCGCCGTTTTACCGCGGAGAGATCGCGAAGAACACGGCGGCGTTCATGAAAGCGAACGGCGGCCTCATCACCGACGCGGATCTGGCCAGCTACGAGGCGTTCGAGGATGCGCCGATCCGCACCAATTACCGCGGCATCGACGTGTACGAATGCCCGCCCAACTCGCAGGGCTTCGTGATGCTCGAAGCGCTCAACATCCTCGAGGGCTTCGATCTGCGCGCGATGGGGCACAACACCGCGCCCTACCTGCACGCGGTGACCGAATCGCTGAAGCTCTCGTTCGCGGACCGCAACAAGTACGTCGGCGATCCGAAGTTCGTGCCCAACATCCCCATGCGGGCGCTGTTGTCGAAGGAGTACGCCGCGTCGCGCCGGGCGGCCATCGATCCGAACCGCGCGATCGCCGGCGAGCCGGCGCCGGGCGATCCGTCGCGCTTCTCGACGTCGACCGCGGGGATGGCGTACGCCGGCCCGCAGCCGTCGCCGTCGACCGTGTCGGCCTTCGATCCCGACAAGGTCTTGAACCTCACCACGTATCTCGCGGTCGTGGACAAGGATCACAACATGGTGTCGGTGACGTCGAGTCTGCTCAGCGGATTCGGCAGCGGGATGGTGGTCGAGGGCGGCGGGTTCTTCCTGAACGACCGGATGAAATACTTCTACCTCGACCCGAGCGACGTCAACGCGCTGCAGCCCGGCAAACGCGTGCGCCAGACGATCAACCCCGCGATCGCGCTCAAGGATGGCCAGCCGTTTCTGGTGTTCGGCACGCCGGGCGCCGACACGCAGCCGCAGACGCAGCTGCAATTCTTCCTGAACGTCGTGGAGTTCGGGATGACGGTGCAGCAGGCGCTCGAAGAGCCCGCCGTGATCAGCAACAGCTTCCGCGATTCGTACTATCCGCACGCGGTGCTCGGCAAGCTGCTCACGCCCGCGCTGCTGCCCCAAAGCGTGCGCGACGCGCTCGCCGCCAAGGGCCACCAGTTGGATGTGCGCAACGTGCGCGGCGTGGGGTCGGTCAAGGGGATCATGATTCATCCGCGCAGCGGCGCGTTGATGGGCGGCGTGAGCCCGACCGGCGACAGCTACGTGATGGCCTGGTGACGGAGCGGCCGCCGTCGCGCCGGGCCGCGGCATTTCGGCATCTGCTACGATGCGGCGCATGAACCGACCGCTCCTCGCCATCGTGCTCGCCGCGTCGGCCATCGCGCTGGCATCGGCGCAGACCGACACGCTCGATTACGTCACGCTCGGCCGCATCCGCGACGAAGGCCTGTCGCGGTCGCAGGTGATGGACCACATCTCGTGGCTGAGCGACGTGTATGGTCCTCGCCTCACCGGCTCGCCGGCCATTCAGCAGGCGAGTGAATGGGCGATGAAGAAGTTCGTCGAGTGGGGCCTCGCGAACGTACATCAGGAGCGCTGGAAGCTTGGCAAGGGCTGGTCGCTCGAGCGCTTCTCCGCGCAGCTCGTCGCGCCGCAGGCGCAGCCGCTCATCGGCTATCCACACGAATGGTCGTCCGGCACGAAAGGACCGATCACGGCCGACGTCGTCCGCACGGCGATCGCGAGCGAGGCCGACTTCGCCAAATACCACGGGACGCTCGCCGGCAAAATCGTGCTCACGCAGCCCGCGCGCGGGGTGCGCATGCTGGAGGGGCCGTTCATTCTCAAGATGGACCCTTCCGAGATGGCCGAGGCGGAGACGATGCCCATCCCGGAGGAATCGAGCGGCGCTCGCCGCAATACGCAGGCGTTTCGCGAAAAGCTCGAGAAGTTCTACATAGACGAAGGCGTGGTCGCCACGTTCGATCGCGGCGGCGACAGCGACATGGCGTCGGGCGGCAGCGATCTGTCGTGGGAGCAGCAGCATCCCGACGGCGGGACGATTTTCCCCTCGGGCAGCGAGCCGCGCGACGCCAACGCCGGCAGAAACGTGCCGGCGATCACGCTCGCGGTCGAGCACTACAACCGCATGATCCGTGTGCTGGACAAAGGCGTGCCCGTCAAGGTGGAGCTGAACGTCCAGACGACGTTCTACGACGAAGCCGACATGAATGGCTTCAACACGATCGCGGAGATGCCCGGCACCGATCTCGCGTCTGAGGTCGTCATGCTCGGCGCCCACTTCGATTCCCATCCATACGCGACCGGCGCCACCGACAACGCGACGGGCAGCGCCGCGATGATGGAGGCGATGCGCATCCTGAAGGCCGTGGGCGCGAAGCCGCGGCGCACGATCCGCGTCGCGCTGTGGGGCGGGGAGGAGCAGGGACTGCTCGGCTCGCGGGCGTACGTCCGCGCGCACTTCGGCGATCCGGACACCATGACGCTGAAGCCTGAGCACGCGAAGATCTCCGCCTACTTCAACTCGGACAACGGCACCGGCCGCGTCCGGGGTATCTGGCTGCAAGGCAACATGGCGGTACGCCCGATCTTCGAGCAGTGGATGGCGCCGCTGCGCGGCCTCGGCGTCACCGGGCTCGGTCCGCGCTCGGTTGCCTCGACCGATCATGTGTCGTTCGACGATGTCGGCATTCCGGCGTTTCAGTTCATGGTGGATCGCCTCGAGTACAACGCGCGGACGCACCACTCGAACATGGACACCGTGGATCATGTTCAGCGCGACGACATGGTGCAGCAGGCGACGGTCATCGCCTCGTTCGCGTACGACGCCGCGATGCGCGACGGGAAGCTGCCGCGCAAAGCGCTGCCGGCGCCGAAGCGGCGTCCATCGACCACGGCCGGCGAGTCGAGATAGTCGTGTCGCGACCGGACACGTTTTAGCCGAGCGTCCGGCATGTGAAACCGACGTAGCGCCAGGCTTTCGCCGAGCGTCTGTCAATGTCGACGTTGACGGGCGCGTAGCAATTAGCTAATGTGCTAACTATGCAAGGCCGAAACGCCGTCTTCCGCGCGCTGGCCGACCCGACTCGCCGCGAGATTCTTCGCCTCCTGCGCGCCGCCCCGCGCACCTCCGGCGAGATTGCCGCGCGGTTCGAGTCGAGCTGGCCCACCGTGTCGCGGCATCTCGGCGTCCTGAAAGAGGCCGGCCTGGTCACCGCCGAACGGAACGGCCAGGAGATCCATTACGAGCTCAACACGTCGGTGTTCGAGGATCTCGTCGAGCACCTGCTGTCATGGGTGAAACCGAATGGCCGCACACGCTGACCGTCGCTCACTCGCCACCATCGCCGTGCTGTACGCGATCAGCGCCGTCGCGTACGCCAGGCTGCCGCCCGCCACCGTCGACCGGGCGTTCATCGCCTTTCTGCTCCCGACGGCCGCGGCGGTCATTCTCGTGTTGATGCGCCTGCTCGCCGACCACGATCACGTGCGCCACGGCAACGGCCCGTTCACGCGAACGTACGACGCCATCGTCTTCCGCGTGGTGCTGTTCGTTGGGGCGCTGCACGGCACGGTTCTGATCGGGCTGCTCGGACGCGGTCTGGTCGATCGACGGGGCCCGCTGGTGCCGCGCCTAGCCCCCGCCCTTCTCGGCGTCGGTTTGATCGCCATCGGCAATCTGCTGCCGCGCCTGAGGCCCAACGTGGCGATTGGCATCCGCACGTCGCGAACGCTCCGCGATCGGAACGCCTGGCTGCACGCCAATCGGATCGCCGGGTACGTCGCCGTGGCGCTCGGCTGCGCCATCATCGCGGCGGCGCTGCTCGTCCCGCCGGGGCCGAGTGTCGCCGCCATCGTCGGCGTGACCGGAATCCTGGCGATCGTAACGCTCGTGGTGTGGACGTGGAGGGACGTCCATGGCCGACCTGAAGCTGTTCGTTGAGGGACGCCGCGACGGACCGATGTGCTGACGGCCTGGCGGGGCCGCGAATCGCGCTCGCGATCGTGTTCGTCACGGCGGCGCGCAAAAGTCAGGCGCTCGGCTGAAGCCTTCGCGCTACGTCGCACGAGGACGCTCGGCTGAAGTCTTCGCGCTCCACCTCTGCTACGATGCCGCGCATGCACAAGACGATCGTCGTCGCAGTGGCTGCGCTGACCGTTTCGGCGCTCCTGGCGGCGCAGGGGCAGCCGCCCAATCCGAACGCGCCGAGCAATTTCATCACCTTCAACTCACCGGTGACCGTGCTTACCCACGTGCGCGTCATCGACGGCACCGGTGCGCCGGCGCGGGCGAATCAGACTATCGTCATCCGCGACGGCCGCATCGCGCAGGTTGGCGACGTCGCCGCGATCACACTGCCATCGGGCGCGAACATCATCGACCTGCCCGGCCGCAGCGTCATCCCGGGCCTCGTGATGATGCACGAGCACTTGTACTATCCGACCGGTCCCGGCGTGTACGGTCAACTCGGCGAGAGCTTCGCACGGCTCTATCTCGCCGGCGGCGTGACGACGATGCGCACCGGCGGGAACACGAATGGCATCATGGATTTCAATCTCGCGCGCCGGATCGACGCGGGAGAGATGGTCGGCCCGACCCTCGACGCGACCGCGCCGTACTTGAACGGACCGAGTCCGTTCCTGCAGATGTACGGCTTGAAGGACGCTGCCGACGCACGCCGCCAGGCGAATTACTGGGCCGACATGGGCGCCACGTCGTTCAAGGCGTACATGCAGATCACGCGAGACGAGCTGAAGGCGTCCATTGAAGAAGCGCACAAGCGCGGGCTGAAGGTGACCGGCCATCTCTGCTCCGTCACGTACGGCGAAGCGGCCGACCTCGGCATCGACAACCTCGAACACGGCTTCTTCGCTGCGACCGATTTCGTCCCCGACAAGCAGCCCGACGTCTGTCCCGGCCAGGCGCGGGGCCAGGAGTCGATGGCCGCTCTCGACGAGAACGGCGCGCCGTTCGCGGCGCTGGTGAAGAAGCTGGTCGACCGGCACGTCGCGCTCACGTCGACGCTGACGGTGTTCGAGACCTTCACTCCGGGACGCCCGGGTCCGAGAGGCCTCGACGTGCTGACGCCGCAGCTGCGCGAGCAGTTCGAGCGCGCGCACGAGCGCGTCGAGCAGAACGCCTCGTCGACTTATGCGACGCTGTTTCCGAAGGACATGCGGATGGAGCGCGCCTTCGTCAAGGCCGGCGGCCTGCTCACCGCCGGCATCGATCCCACCGGAGCCGGCGGCGTCGTCCCCGGCTTTGCCGATCAGCGGCAGCTCGAGCTGCTCGTCGAAGCGGGGTTCACGCCGCTCGAGGCGATCGCGATCGGCACGCGCAACGGCGCGACGTATCTCGGGCGCGACGCGGTCATCGGCACGATCGCGGCGGGCAAACAGGCCGATCTGGTGATCGTCAACGGCGACCCCTCGACGACGATCGCCGACGTTCAGCGTGTGCAGACCGTCGTCAAAAAAGGCGTCGGGTACGATCCGTCGAAGCTCATCGCCTCGGTCACGGGCCGCGTCGGGTTGTGGTGACGCGCCCGTCGTCATTCATCGCCGCTCCGTTGCACCGCTCCATAAACATGAAAATCTGAAGAACCGACGGAATCATTACGCCGCCCCGCCAAGCGGCGTGTTTCCATCAACGGGTGAACATTTCTGAGCTGTTCATCCGCAGGCCGATCGCGACGAGCCTGTTCATGCTCGGCATTGCCGGCATGGGTGTGGTCGCGTACCGCGTCCTCCCCGTCAGCGATCTGCCGAACGTCGACTTTCCCACGCTGAACATCGGCGCCGGTCTGCCCGGCGGCGATCCGGGTACGATGGCGTCAGCGGTCGCCAGCCCGCTCGAGCGGCAGTTCACCACGATCGCCGGCATCGACGAGATGACCTCCTCGAGCTCGACCGGCAGCTCGAACGTCACGCTGCAGTTCGATCTCAACCGCGACATCGACAGCGCCGCCGTCGATGTGCAGACCGCGATTGCTGCGGTGATGCCGCTCCTGCCGGCGGGGATGCCGGCGCCGCCATCGTTCCGCAAGTTCAATCCCGCCGACTCGCCGATCATGTTCCTCGGCCTCACCTCGGATGTCGTGCCGATGTACGTCCTCGACGACTACGCCGAAACGATGATTGCGCCGCGCATCTCGATGGTGTCGGGCGTCTCGCAGGTGCAGGTCCAGGGGGCGCAGAAGTACGCGGTCCGCGTGCAGGTGGATCCGAACAAGCTGCGCGCGCAGGGGATCGGGCTGAACGAGATCAATCAGGCGCTGCAGGACTGGAATGTCAACACGCCGACCGGCCAGCTGTTCGGCCCGCAGGCCACCTACAACATCCACGCGCAGGGCCAGTTGATGCGCGCTGCCGACTTCCGGCCGATCATCGTCTCCTACGTGCGCGGAGCGCCGGTGCGCCTCGACCAGGTCGCGACCGTGCTCGACAACGTCGAAGACAACAAGAACGCGTCGTGGCTCTACACGAAGACCGGCGCCCGGCGCGCGATCAACCTGCAGGTGATGCGGCAGCCGGGCAGCAACACCATCGAAGTCACCGACGCCATCCGGGCGCTCCTGCCGTCGTTCGAGACGCGCCTGCCGCCGTCGGTTCATCTCACGGTACGCGGCGATCGCTCGAGGAACATCCGCGAAGCGTTCTCCGACATCCAATGGACGATGCTCATCACGCTGCTGCTGGTGGTGCTCGTCATCTTCGTCTTCCTGCACAGCGGATCGGCCACCATCATCCCCGCGCTCGCGCTCCCGTTCTCGATCCTCGGCACGTTCGCGGTCATGGCGGTGCTCGGCTTCACGCTCGACAACCTGTCGATGATGGCGCTGATTCTCTCCATCGGCTTCGTCGTCGACGATGCGATCGTGATGCTGGAGAACATCGTGCGCCATATCGAGCACGGCGAGCAGCCGCTCGAGGCGGCGCTGAAGGGATCGCGCGAGATCGGCTTCACCATCGTGTCGATGACGGTGTCGCTGGCCGCCGTGTTCATCCCGATCCTCTTCATGAGCGGCATCCTCGGCCGCCTGTTCCGTGAGTTCGCGATCACGATCACGGCGGCCATCCTGATCTCGGGCGTCGTGTCGGTGACGCTGACGCCGATGCTGTGCAGCCGCTTCCTGCGCGCGGCGTCGCTGCACGCGAAGGGGCGCTTCGCCACGTTCATGGAGCGCCAGTTCAACCGGCTCTTCCACGCCTATGAGTGGAGCCTCGGCCTCGTGCTGCGCCACCGGCCGGCCATGCTGGTGGTGTTCGCGGGCGTGCTCGTCGCGACGATCGAGATGTTCAGCATCGTGCCGAAGGGCTTCATCCCCGACCAGGATAACGATTCGCTGAACGTCAACGTGCAGGCCGCGCAGGGCACCTCGTACTACGACATGGTGGCCAACGTGTCGACCATCGCGAAGGTGATCAACGCGAATCCGTACGTGGACACCTTCTTCGCGAGCACCGGCGGCGGCTTCGGATCGATGAACCAGGCGCGGTTCAACGTGCAGCTGACGCCGCGGCGCAACCGGCCGATCTCGGCCGCGGAGATCGCGCAGCAGATCCGTCCGCAGCTGCTGCGCTTTCCCGGGTTCCGCGCGTTCGTCAGCCTTCCGCCGGCGATTCAGATCGGCGGCCATATGGGCAACAGCTCGTACAACCTGACGGTACAGAGCGCCGACACATCGATCCTCTACAGCTGGGCGACGAAGCTCGAGTCGGTGATTGCCACGCTGCCCGAGGTGCAGGACGTCTCGGACGACATGCAGATGAAGAGTCCGCGGGTGAACCTCGTGCTCGATCGCGATCGCACGGCCGCGCTCGGGTTGAACGCCAGCACGATCGAGACGGCGTTGTACGACGGCTTCGGTCCGCAGTGGGCGTCCACGATCTACGGTCCGACGGCGCAATACAAAGTGCTGCTCGAGCTCGACCCGCGTTATCAGGAGCAGGCGGCGTCGCTCGACAAGATCGCGTTCAAGGCGCCCAACGGCAAGCTCGTGCCGCTCGAATCGGTGATGCACCTGGAGGAGACGGTCGGACCGCAGACGGTGAATCACGTCGGCGAGCTGCCGGCGGTCTCCATCTCGTTCGGGCTGAAGCCGGGCGTGTCGCTCGGCGCCGCGGTCGATCACGTCAATCAAACGGCGGCCGCCGTGCTGCCGGAGACGGTGACCGCCAGCTTCCAGGGCTCGGCCAAGACGTTCCAGCAGTCGATGCAGAATCTCGGTCTCCTCCTCTTCGTCGCGATCGGCGTCGTCTATATCGTGCTCGGCATGCTGTACGAGAGCTATATCCACCCGCTCACGATTCTCTCCGGTCTGCCGCCGGCGGGCCTCGGCGCGCTGATCACGCTCTATCTGTTCGGCAACGAGCTGAATATCTATTCATTCGTCGGCCTCGTCATGCTGATCGGCATCGTGAAGAAGAATGCGATCATGCAGATCGATTTCGCGCTGGAGGCCGAGCGCCAGCATGGTAAGAGTCCCGCCGATGCGATTTACGAAGGCTGCCTGATCCGCTTCCG
>Ga0207657_10007231_pt1 | contig 11403 bp, 5 predicted proteins | sample KBSC33metaG_FD_184316 | JGI IMG/M metagenome (GOLD analysis project Ga0207657, IMG submission 184316) | Corn rhizosphere microbial communities from Kellogg Biological Station, Michigan, USA - KBS C3-3 metaG (SPAdes) (version 2) | ecosystem: Host-associated > Plants > Roots > Rhizosphere > Soil ... | reverse complement strand
CCGCGCCACCGTGCACGACGTGGCGCGCGAGGCAGGGGTGTCACTCGCCACGGTCGACCGCGTCCTCAACGGTCGGCCCGGCGTACGCGCGGCGACGGCCGACAAGGTTGGCGCCGTCATCAAGGCGCTGGATTTTCGCCGCGACATGTCGGCATCCCTGCTCGCCCGTTCGCGCGACCTCAATGTGCAGTTCCTCATCCCCGAGGGCGGCAACGAGTTCATGGAAAATCTCGGCGCCGCCATCCGCCGGCGCGGCCGGGCGGCGCGGGCCGAGCGGCTGCGTGTCGAGACCAGCCTGCTCCGGCCGCTCGACGCCGAGGGCCTCGCCACGGCGCTCGACGGGTTGAGCCGAAAATCCTGCGATTGCGCGGTGATCGTTGCCACCGAGGCCGATGCGGTGGTCCGCGCCGTCGATGCCGCGACCCGCCGCGGCATCGCGGTGATGACGCTGGTATCGGACCTGCCGGGTTCCAGCCGCCGGCACTTCATCGGCATCGACAATTTCGCCGCCGGCCGCACCGCCGCCGCCATGCTGGGCCGGTTTTGTCCGGCGGGCGGCAAGGTGGGCGTGATCGCCGGCTCGCTCGGCTTGCGCGATCATACCGAGCGGCTCGCCGGGTTTCGGGCGGTACTGGCCAGCGACTTCCCCGACCTCGAGATTATCGGCCCGCTCGAGGGGCACGACGTCCCGGCGGAAACCCGGATGCTGGCGGGAGGGCTGCTGGCCCGGCCGGATCTCGTCGGCCTTTACAATCTCGGCGCCGGCAATGCCGGACTGCTGGCGGCGCTCGAGGCTTCGGGCCGCGTCGGCGCGGTGCGGGTGATCGCTCACGAACTCACCGAGTCGAGCCGCCACGGCCTCATGTCGGGAGCGTTCGACGTGGTGCTCGACCAGAAACCCGACGACGAGATCGGTGCCGCCCTGGCCGCCGCGCGGGCGCTGACCCAGCAGCCGGGCGCTCCGCTCGATGCTGTCAGCATCGAAATCGGGATTTTCCTCCGCGACAATCTGCGCTAGAACCCGGAACGGCGAAGTGCCGCAGCGGGAACGGCCATTGGGGGAGATTTCAAGCATGCGTGCGCCCAGCTTTGAGGTACGTGCATCATGACCACTTTCCTCGGCATCGATATCGGCACTTCGGGCGTCAAGGCGATGCTCATCGACGACGCCGGCAAGGCCCTTGGGGACGCTACCGCGCCGGCCCGCGAACCGGCCCGGCCATTTCCCGGCTGGTCCGAACAGGATCCCTCCGACTGGTGGAAGGCGACGCTGGCCGCCGTCGACAAGCTCAGCCAATCGCACCCGAAACAACTCGCGGCGGTGGCCGGCATCGGCCTGTCCGGCCACATGCACGGCGCGACCCTTTTGGGCGAGGGCGACCAGTTGATGCGCCCGGCAATCCTGTGGAACGACGGCCGCGCCTCGCTCGAATGCGCCGAGATGGAAGCCGCCTGCCCCGACCTGCGCAAGATCGCCGGCAACATCGCCATGCCCGGCTTCACCGCGCCGAAACTCGCCTGGGTCAGAAAGCACGAGCCCGACGTCTTTGCCCGCATCAGGAAAGTGCTGCTGCCCAAGGACTATGTGCGGCTGCTGCTGACCGGCGAGTACGTCTCGGACATGTCGGACGCCGCCGGCACCCTCTGGCTCGACGTCGGCAAGCGTGACTGGTCCGACACCCTGCTCGCCCTTACCGGCCTCGACCGCAGCCACATGCCGCGTCTCGTCGAGGGCTCCGCTCCCTCGGGCGCGCTGAAGCCGGCGCTGGCCGAGCGCTGGGGCATGGGCAAAGCCGTTGTCGCCGGCGGTGGCGGCGACAACGCCGCCTCGGCCTGCGGCATCGGCGCCATCCGGCCGGGCGATGGGTTCGTCTCGATCGGCACCTCCGGCGTGCTGTTCGTCTCCAACGACCGCTTCCGGCCGAACACCGCCGGCGCCGTGCACGCCTTCTGCCACGCGATTCCCGATACCTGGCACCAGATGGGGGTGATCCTCTCGGCCACCGACAGTCTCAATTGGCTCTCGAGCGTCACCGGTCGCAAGCAGGCCGAGCTCAGTCAGCAGGCGGAAGCCAGTTTCACCGGCCCGGGCGAGGAAATCTTCCTGCCCTACCTCTCGGGCGAGCGCACGCCACACAACAATGCCAATGCGCGTGGCTCGTTCGTCGGGCTCTCGCACCTCTCCGATCCGGCGCGCCTGGCGCAGGCGGTGATGGAGGGTGTCGCCTTCGCCTTCCGCGACTGCCGGCGGGTACTGGCCGATGCCGGGACGAAGATCGATCGCCTGCTGGCGGTCGGCGGCGGTTCGCGCTCGGCCCTGTGGCTGAAGCTGATTGCCACCAATCTCGACATGGACATCGCACTGCCCGAGGACGGCGATTTCGGCGGTGCGCTGGGCGCTGCGCGCCTCGGCCTCTGCGCCGCCACCAGCCGACCGCCGGCGGAGGTAATGACCATGCCCGGCATCAGATCGGTGGTGCATCCCGACCGGGCGCTCGCCGACGCCTATGCCGCCCAATATGCGCGCTACCGCGCACTGTATCCCGCCATCGAGGAGGCTCGCAAATGACCGATTTCTTCAAGGGACTGAAGCCCGTCACGTTCGAGGGGCCGTCGAGCCAGAATGCGTTCGCCTACCGCCACTACAACAAGGACGAAAAGGTCCTCGGCAAGACGATGGAGCAGCACATCCGCCCCGCCGTCGCCTATTGGCACAGCTTTGCCTGGGAAGGCGGCGACCCGTTCGGCGGCCGCACTTTCGACCGCCCATGGTTCGGTCCCAGCATGGCAGATGCCAAGCTCAAGGCCGACGTGGCGTTCGAGCTGTTCGACCTGCTCGACGTGCCGTTCTTCTGCTTCCACGACCGCGACATCGCCCCGGAGGGCGACTCGCTGGCCGAGAGCAACAGGAACGTCCGTGCCATCGGCGAGATCTTTGCCCGCAAGATGGAAAAGTCGCGCACCCGCGTGCTGTGGGGCACCGCCAATCTGTTCTCCAACCGCCGCTTCATGTCGGGCGCCGCGACCAATCCCGACCCGGACGTTTTCGCCTATTCGGCGGGCCAGGTGAAGAACGTGCTGGAAATGACGCACGAACTCGGCGGCGCCAATTACGTGCTGTGGGGCGGTCGCGAGGGCTATGAGACCCTGCTCAATACCCGCATCAAGCAGGAGCAGGACCAGGCGGCGCGCTTCCTCACCATGGTCATCGAGCACGCCAAGAAGATCGGCTTCAAGGGTCAGATCCTGATCGAGCCGAAGCCGCAGGAACCCACCAAGCACCAGTACGATTACGACGTCGCCACGGTCTACGGCTTCCTCAAGACCTACGGGCTGGAAAAGGAGGTGAAGGTCAACATCGAGGTCGGCCACGCCTTCCTCGCCGGCCACAGTTTCGAGCATGAGCTGGCGCTGGCCGGCGGGCTCGGCATCCTCGGCTCGGTCGACGCCAACCGCAACGATCTGCAGTCCGGCTGGGACACCGACCAGTTCCCCAACAATCCCGGCGAGATGACGCTGGCCTTCTACCAGATCCTCAAGGCCGGCGGTCTCGGCAGCGGCGGCTTCAATTTCGACGCCAAGGTGCGCCGCCAGTCGCTCGATCCGGCGGACCTGCTGCATGGCCATATCGGCGGCCTCGACGTTCTGGCGCGTGGGCTGAAAGGCGCCGCGGCGCTGATCGAAGACGGCACCTACGACAAGGCGATCGACGCCCGCTACGCCGGCTGGCAGACCGCCGAGGGCAAGGCCATCCTGGCGGGAAAACGCAGCCTCGCCGACCTCGCGGCGCGGGTGGAAAAGGAAAACATCAACCCCGACCCCCGCTCCGGCCAGCAGGAATACCTCGAGAACCTGGTCAATCGCTTCGTCTGACGCGGTCACCAGGGCTCGCCATCTTCTCCTCGTGTCCTGGGGAGAGGGTGGCGGGCAGCACCGGATGCGGGAGCGTTTGCCGGCCGGCCTGCGGTTCAGGCTCGATTTGGATCGTTCGCCCTCGGCGGGCGCGCATCCTGCCTGACCCCCGTTGGCATCCTCGCCCAAACCCCCTAGTTTGCGGGCCCGATGACCGAGCAAGCCCCCTACGAACCCGACCTCTCCGAGGCTGACGCCCGCCCCGCCGAGCCAGGGCCGCCGATCGTCACGCCGATGATGAGCCAGTATCTCGAGCTCAAGGCGGTGAACCCCGGCTATCTGCTGTTCTACCGCATGGGCGATTTCTACGAGATGTTCTTCGAGGACGCCGAGATCGCCTCCCAGGCGCTCGGTATCGTGCTCACCAAGCGCGGCAAGCATCTCGGGCAGGACATTCCGATGTGCGGTGTGCCGATTCACGCCGCTCCGGATTACCTCAAGAAACTGATTTCGCTCGGCCACCGCGTCGCCATCTGCGAGCAGGTGGAGGACCCTGCCGAAGCGCGGAAACGCGGCGGCAAGTCGCCGGTTAGGCGCGACGTGGTGCGGCTCGTCACCCGCGGCACCATCACCGAGGACGATCTGCTGCCGCCCCGCGCCAGCAATTTCCTCGCCGCCCTCGCTATGGTGCGGCACGGCGAGCGCGCTTTCGCGCTGGCCTGGGCGGATGTTTCGACCGGCGAGGTCGCGGTCATCGACCTGACCGCCGCCGCCCTGGGCGACGAGCTCGCCCGCATCGACCCGGTGGAATTGCTGCTGGCCCCGAGCGCCCGCGACGCCCTCGATGAACTGAAGCTCCGGCCAACTGAAACCGCCATGGTGGTGCTCGACGCCGAGGCGTTTGCCGCCGAGGCCGCCGCGCGCGAAATCGCTGCAGCCTTCGGCGCCGCCGTTGATCCGAGCGCCTATTCGCGGGGCGGGCGGGCGGCGCTAGGTGCGTTGCTCGGCTATGTCCGCACCAGCCAGAAGGGGCGGCCGCTGGCCCTCGCGCCGCCCGCTGCGGCCGATATCGAGAGCCATCTCGCCATCGATGCCGCGACCCGCGCTTCGCTCGAATTGCTGACCACCCAGCGCGGCACCCGGCAGGGAAGCCTGCTCGCGGAGATCGACTGGACCGTCACGCCAGCCGGCGCGCGCCTGCTCGCCCACCGCTTGGCCGCGCCGCTCTGTGATCCAGCCGCCATCAACCTCCGGCTCGACGACGTCGAAACATTGTCCGCCGATGCCGTGCTCGGCATGAAGCTGCGCGGCGCGCTCAAGGCGGTGCCCGACCTGACGCGCGCCCTGACGCGCCTCGCCCTCGATCGCGGCGGCCCGCGCGACCTTCGCGCCGTCGCCGCGGCGATTCTCGGCGCCCGCGAACTGGGCGGCCTGCTCGGCCGCCTGGTCGAGGCTCCGGCCGGCCTTGCCGCCATTGGCCGCACCCTGGCCGCCGCGCCCGAGGCGCTGGCCCGCGATCTCACCGCGGCTTTGGCCGACGACTTGCCGCTTATCGCCCGCGATGGCGGCTTCGTCCGGGCGGGGTTCGATGCAAACCTCGACGCCGAGCGGCAATTGGCGTCCGAGACCCGCGCCGTGGTGGCAGCCTTGCAGGCCCGGCTGGCCGCCGAAACCGAGATCAAGGCGCTGAAGATCCGCCACAACGGCGTGCTCGGCTATTTCGTCGAAGTGCCCGCCGGGCAAGGGGCAAAGCTGCTGGAGGAGCCGCTGAAACAGCACTTCATCCATCGCCAGACCCTCGCCAACGCGGTCCGCTTCACCACCCCCGAACTGGCCGATCTCGAGGGACGCATCGCGCGCGCCCACGACGCGGCGCTGGAGCTCGAAGCCTCGATCTTTGTCCGCCTCGTCGCGGCGGTGGTTGCCGCAACCGACGACCTGCGTCAGACCGCCGAAGCGTTGGCCGAGCTCGACGTCGCTGCCGCTCTCGCCCACCTCGCCGCGGCGCGCAATTTCTGCCGCCCGACCATTGATCGCTCGCTGGCCTTTGCCGTGGTCGGGGCCCGCCATCCGGTAGTCGAGGCGATGGTCGCCGCCGCGGGGCAGAGCTTTGTCAGCAACGACGCCGACCTTGGCGGTACCGACGACGGCGGCCAGATCTGGCTCGTCACCGGCCCCAACATGGGCGGCAAATCGACCTTCCTCAGGCAGAACGCGCTGATCGCCATCCTCGCACAGATGGGCAGCTTCGTGCCGGCCACATCGGCCCATATCGGCATTGTCGACCGCATTTTTTCGCGCGTCGGGGCCTCGGACGACATCGGCGGCGGTCGCTCCACCTTCATGGTCGAAATGGTCGAGACCGCTGCCATCCTCAACCGCGCGACCCAGCGCTCGCTGGTCATCCTCGACGAGATCGGCCGCGGCACGGCGACCTTCGATGGCCTCTCCATCGCCTGGGCGACGGTCGAGGCGCTGCACAACGATACGCGGTGCCGCGCCTTGTTCGCCACCCACTTCCACGAACTCACCAGTCTCGCCAAAACCCTGCCGCGGCTCTCCAACCACACCATGAAGGTCAGGGAATGGGAGGGCGAGGTGGTCTTTCTGCACGAAGTGGCAACCGGCGCCGCCGATCGCTCCTATGGCATCCAGGTGGCCAAGCTCGCCGGCCTGCCGGAATCCGTGCTGGTGCGGGCCCGCAGCGTGCTGGCGGTGCTGGAACAGCGCGCCGCGGCCGGGCAAGGGCCTTCCGGTCGAATCGGCGCCGTGCTAGACGATTTACCGCTCTTTGCGCATCAAGCAGCGCCGCGTCCGGCTGCCACTGATCCGCTGCATGGGTTGCTGGATCAGGTCCAGCCCGACGAGCTGACACCAAGAGAGGCCATCGAACTGGTCTACGAGTTGAAGAAGGTCCGCGATGCTGCTCGCCGACGCTGAAAGCCGGCCGCGCAAGCCGCTGTTCACGCTCCGGCCCGCCAACGAGTTGCTGGACGAAGTGAAACAGAGGCTGGCCGGCGCCTCGCCGAAGAACGCCGCCGCGCGCGCCCAGGTGCTGGCCGTCATGCGCGAGACGCTGGCCGCCGCGCGCGCCGGCGCCGAGGCGGAGCTGGTAGCGACCGGACGCGGCACCCGCTGCGCACAGAACCTCGCCGCCGCGCAGGACGAGATCATCCGCGCCATCCACCTGTTTGCCGTGCGCGACGTCTACCCGGTCGACAACCCCTCGGGCGCCGAGGCCATTTCGATCGGTGCGGTCGGCGGCTACGGCCGAGGCACGCTGGCCCCCGGCTCCGACATCGACCTGCTGTTCATCCTTCCCTACAAGCAAACGCCCTGGGGCGAGCAGGTCACCGAATACATCCTCTATATGCTGTGGGACCTCGGTCAGAAGGTCGGCCACGCCGTTCGTTCGGTCGACGAATGCCTGCGCATGGCGCGCTCCGACATGACGGTCAGGACCGCCACCCTCGAAGCGCGCTACCTCACCGGTGACCAGAAACTGTTCGAGACACTGGCCAGTCGTTTCGAAACGGAGATCATGCCCAAGACCGGGCCTGAATTCATCGCCGCCAAGATGGCTGAGCGTGAAGAGCGGCACCGGCAGATGGGCAATACCCGCTATCTGGTCGAGCCCAACGTCAAGGACGGCAAGGGGGGGCTGCGCGACCTCAACACGCTGTTCTGGATCGGCAAGTACTTTTACCGGGTGAAGACCGGCGGCGAGTTGGTCGGCAAGGGCGTGCTGAGCGCCGACGAATACCGCCTGTTCACCCGGGCCGAGGATTTCCTCTGGGCCATCCGCTGCCATTTGCATTTTCTCACCGGCCGCGCCGACGAGAAACTGACCTTTGATGTGCAGCCCGAGCTCGCCGCCCGCCTCGGCTTCGCCGATCGCGCCGGCATGCTCGGCGTCGAGCGGCTGATGAAGCGCTATTTCCTCGTCGCCAAGGACGTCGGTGACCTGACGCGTATCTTCTGCACCAGCCTCGAATTCAACCACGGAAAGTCGCCCGACCTGATCGGCATCATGTTGCGCCCGTTCCGGCGCGGCCGGGCCAGGATCAAGGGGGAGCCGGATTTCGTCATCGATAGCGGCCGGCTCAACATTGCCCATGCCGATGTGTTCGAGAAACACCCGGCCAACCTCATCAAATGCTTTCGCGTAGCCGGTCAGCAGGACCTGCTGTTCCACCCCGATGCGATCAAGGCGATCCGCCGCTCGCTCCGCCTGATCGATGGCGACATCAGGAACGATCCGGCGGCCAATGCGAGTTTTCTCGCCATCCTTACCGATCCGCTGTCGGTTGAGCGCATCCTCCGGGCGATGAACGAATCCGGCGTCCTGGGCAAGTTCGTGCCGGACTTCGGCAAGATCGTCGCCCTGATGCAGTTCAACATGTACCACCACTACACGGTGGACGAGCACCTGATCCGCGCCGTCGGCGTCATGGCCGAGATCGCCAACGGCGGCATGAAGCAGGAGCTCCCTCTCACCTACGAATTGCTGCCGCACCTCAACGACACCCGGCTGCTCTATGTGGCACTGTTCCTGCACGACATCGCCAAGGGGCGCCCCGAGGACCATTCCCTCGCTGGCGCCCGCATTGCCCGCAAGTTCTGTCCTCGCCTGGGGCTCAGCCCGGCCGAGACCGATACAGTTGCCTGGCTGGTCGAGCATCACCTGCTGATGAGCGAGATCGCCCAGTCGCGCGATATCCAGGACCCCGAGACGGCGCGCGCTTTCGCCGACAGCGTGCAGTCGCTGCAGCGGCTGGCGCTGCTGATGATCCTTACCGCCTGCGATATCCGCGCCGTCGGCCCCGGCGTATGGACCGGCTGGAAGGGCTCCCTGCTGCGCTCGCTCTACTTCGCCACCGAACCGCTGTTGTCGGGCGGCCATTCCCAGATGTCGCAACGCAACCGGGTTGAGGATGCCAAGGCGGCGCTGCGCCGCCAGCTCACGGCCTGGCCGCCGGAGGAGGTGGAGGCCTATCTCGGCCGCCACTACGATCACTATTGGCTCCGGGCCGAGCCTGAATTGCAGCTCGAGCACGCCAAGATGATCCGCGCCGCCGATCAGGCGCAAAAGCCCTTCGCCGGGGCGATCCGCGTGCAGGCCTTCGAGGGTATTACCGAGGTCAGCTTCTACACCCCCGACCATCCGCGGCTGCTGTCGCTGATCGCTGGCGCCTGCACCATGAGCGATGCCTCGATCATCGGCGCGCAGATCTTTTCGATGCGCGACGGACAGGCCCTCGACACCTTCCGGCTCAGGCGCGCCTTCACCTCCGACGAGGATGAAAAGGTCCGCGCTACCCGCATCATCGAAACCACCAAGCAATTGCTGCAGGGCAAGCGGCAGATTCTCATCGATCTCGGCAAGGAGAGCCGCCACAACCGCCGCCTCCGCCCGTTCACGCTGCCGGCCGAGGTGCAGGTCTCCAACACGCTGAGCGAAAAATTCACCGTCATCGAGGTCTCCGGCCTCGACCGCAATGGCCTCCTGCACCAGCTCACCCGCGCCATTTCCGACCTCAGCCTCACCATCGGCTCGGCCCATATCGGCACCTACGGCGAAAAGGCGGTAGACGTGTTCTATGTAACCGATCTCACCGGCGACAAGATCGACGGCAAGCCCCGGCAGCGCCGCATCCGTGACGCCCTGCTCGCCGTGTTCGACCCGGAGCAGGGCGAAGCCAAGCGGGTCACCGGGTGAGGCGGACAAGCTCTTGATCGCCGGCGCACGGAAGGCCCCCTCACCCGGATTGCCGACGCAATCCGACCTCGCCCCCAAGGGAGAGGTGGAGCGGAGGCGTAGCTTCGCCAAACGTCACCTCTCCCTCGGGGGAGAGGTCGGTCCGCGGGGCCAGGTGAGGCGGCCTTGGCCGCTCGCCGCACGGGCGCCCACAGGTGGGCGTCAATGAGCCTCTATCGCAATTTCATCAATGTCGGGGTAATGACGACCGGCAGCCGCATCCTCGGCTTCATCCGCGACGCACTGGTCGCGGCGGTGCTCGGCACCGGCCCCGCCGCCGACGCCTATCTCGCCGCTTTCCGCTTCCCAAACCTGTTTCGGCGCCTCTTCGCCGAAGGCGCCTTCAATACCGCTTTCATCCCGCTCTTCGCCAAGGAACTGGAGCAGGACGGCGTCGAGCCGGCGCGCCTCTGGGCCGCGCGCATCTTGAGCTGGCTGGTGATGGCGGTGACCTCGGTGACCATCGTCGTCGAAATCTTCATGCCGTGGATCCTGCCGATCTTCGTGCCGGGCTTCCTCGATGATCCGGCCAAGTTCGACCTGACCGTGCTGCTGACCCGCATCTGCTTCCCCTATCTGATGTGCATGTCGCTGATGGCGGCCTATGCCGGCATCCTCAATGGCCTCGGACGCTTCACCGCTTCGTCCTTCGCGCCGATCCTGCTCAACATCGTGATGATCGCCTTCATGCTGCCGCTGGTGATCTGGCGGAATACCGATATCCAGACGGCCATCTGGATCGCCATCGGCACCATCGCCGGCGGCATCGCCCAGCTCGCCATGGTCTATTTCGCCGTGCGCCGTGCCAATTTCGTGCCGCGCCTGCATTGGCCGAAATTCGACGCCGAAGTGCGCCGCTTCTGGGTGCTGGCGATTCCCGCCGTGCTGACCGGCGGCATCACCCAGATCAACATCTTCGTCGGCACCATCATTGCATCCGGCGCCCCGAGCGCCATTTCCTACCTCTACTATGCCGACCGGCTCTACCAGTTGCCGCTCGGCATCATCGGCATCGCCATCGGCACGGTGCTGCTGCCCGAACTGGCGCGGCACCTGACCGGCGGCCGCGATGCCGAGGCCGATGCGGCGCAGAACCAGTCGCTGCTGCTTTCCATGCTGCTGTCGATGCCGGCGGCCACGGCGCTCATCGCCCTGGCTTTTCCTATCGTTCGCGTGCTGTTCCAGCACGGCGCCTTCGATGCCATGGCAACGGTAGAGACGTCGAAGACGCTGATCTGGTTCGCGGCGGGCCTGCCCGCCTATGTGCTGATCCGCGTGCTGCAGCCGGGGTTCTTCGCCCGCGAGGATACGCTGACCCCGACCTATACCGCAGGCATCTCGGCGTTCATCAACATCGTCGTGTCGCTGGCCCTGTTCCCCAGCCTGCAGCACGTCGGTATCGCCATCGCCACCTCGCTCGCCGCCTGGGCGAACGCCGTGCTGTTGGCCGTCATGTTGCACCGGCGCGGGCATTTCTCGCTGCCCCGCGCCGATTGGGGCCGCCATGCTTTGATCATCACCGCCTCGGTGGCCATGGGGGTCGTGCTCTGGGGCCTCTCCATCCCTGCGGCGCCGTTCTTTTCGCTGCATGCCCATCTGCTCGTGCAGCTCGTCGCGTTGGGTGCGCTCTGCACGGTGGGCGCGGTGCTGTATTTCGCGCTGGTGCACGTCACCGGCGCGCAGCCGCTGGGGCTGCTGCTGCGGCGGCTGCGGCGCGGGGCGTAACAGTACGTCCACCCCCGCCCACAAGGGCACGGGTGCCAATCCGGATTTGGCCTGCTGTCGTGCCTCGT
>Ga0207657_10007230_pt1 | contig 11403 bp, 8 predicted proteins | sample KBSC33metaG_FD_184316 | JGI IMG/M metagenome (GOLD analysis project Ga0207657, IMG submission 184316) | Corn rhizosphere microbial communities from Kellogg Biological Station, Michigan, USA - KBS C3-3 metaG (SPAdes) (version 2) | ecosystem: Host-associated > Plants > Roots > Rhizosphere > Soil ... | reverse complement strand
CGCCTACTACGCCGAGCACCGGCACGATCCCCCGTATGAGATCGACGGCGTGGTGGTCAAGGTCGACCAGATCGCGCTGCAGCGCCAGCTCGGCTCGACCAGCCGGGCGCCGCGGTGGGCGATCGCGTTCAAGTACCCGCCGGAAGAGGTCACCACCCGGCTGCTCGACATCCAGGTCAACGTCGGCCGCACCGGCCGGGTCACCCCGTTCGCCGTGATGGAGCCGGTCAAGGTGAGCGGGTCCACGGTGGACCGGGCCACCTTGCACAACGCGGACGAGGTCAAGCGCAAGGGCGTCCTCATCGGCGACATGGTGATCCTGCGCAAGGCCGGCGACGTCATCCCCGAGGTCCTCGGGCCCGTCGCCGACCTGCGCACGGGCGACGAGCGCGAGTTCGGCTTCCCGACCGTCTGCCCGTCCTGCGGTACCACGCTGGCCAAGGAGGAGGACGAGGTCGACTGGCGCTGCCCGAACACCAAGTCCTGCCCGGCCCAGCTCCGCGAGCGGCTCTTCCACCTGGCCGGCCGGGGCGCCTTCGACATCGAGGTGCTCGGCTGGGAGGCGGTCGCCGCCTTGCTCGACTGCGGCCTGGTCGCCGACGAGGGCGACGTGTTCGCGCTGACCGCGGACAAACTCGAGACCTGCCCGTTCTTCATGGTCAAGCAGGGGACGCTGAGCGCCAACGCCGTCCGGCTGCTGGCCAACCTGACCGAGGCCCGCACCAGGCCGCTGTGGCGCATCCTGGTCGCGCTGTCCATCCGGCACGTCGGCCCGACGGCGGCCCGCGCGCTGGCCAGCGAGTTCGGCTCGCTGGACGCCATCGAAGACGCCAGCGTGGACGCGCTGGCCGGGGTGGACGGGGTCGGGCCGACGATCGCGGCGTCGCTGCGCGAGTGGTTCCTCGTCGACTGGCACCGGGCGATCATCGCCAAGTGGCGAGACGCCGGGGTCCGGCTCGAGGACCCGGACTGGGACCCGAACCGGGCGGCGGCCCGGCTGCTGGCCGGGGTGTCCGTGGTCATCACGGGGACGCTGGACGGGATGAGCCGGGACGAGGCGGGCGAGGCGGTCCGCCAGGCCGGCGGCAAGGTGACGTCCTCGGTGTCCAAGAAGACCAGCTTCGTGGTCGCGGGCGAGAGCGCCGGCTCCAAGTACGACAAGGCGGTCGAGCTCGGCGTGCCGATCCTGGACGAGGCCGCCTTCCACGTCCTCCTCGCCCAGGGCCCGGACGCGGTTACCCCCGCGGCCCCGGCCGGGTGAACCGGGCGCTCGGCTCGCCGGCCAGGCGTCCGGTTGGGAGCGTCCGGCCGCACAGAACGAGCAGCAGGTCGGCCGCGGCGCCCGTCAGCGGCACGCCGGCGCCGAGCGTCCAGTCCATGTCCTGCGCCCGCAGTTCGATCCCGTCCAGGTCGACGCCGAAGAACTTCACCGACCGGTCGGACAGGCTGGCCGGCAGGACCAGCCGCAGCCGCTCTTCAGGCACCGGCCGGTCCAGCCCGAGCGGCACCGTGAGATCCAGGCCGTGGATCAGGTCATGGGCCAGCGCCCCGGTGTACCCGCCGCCGGGCGGCTTCCACGGATGCCCGGTGTTGGACCGGACCGCCCCGGTCAGGTCCGCGGGCGACATCGCGGCCGCGTCGCGTCGCGCCACCCGGTCGGCCATGTCGTTGAACCGGCCGCGCGACTTGGCCAGCTCGAGCGCGAACCGGCGGCCCGAGAAACGGAACGGCATCGTGATGTGCGCCACGACCTCACGTACCCGCCAGCCCGCGCAGAGCGTCGGCTCGTCCCAGCTCGGCGCGGGCAGGCCGGCCAGGACCTCGGCCAGTTCGGCGCGCTGGGCGGCGATCATGTCCCTGATGGTGTCCATCGCTGTCATGTCTCCTCGTGAAGAAAGGGTCTACGTGCCAGCGACGACTGGGCCGTTGCGGAAATGGACGTTTTAGCCGGAACCAGTTTCGGCCAGGCGGCGGCTGAGATAGCGCCGCTCGGCGTCGGTGCTGGCCAGTCCGATGGCCTCGCGGTAACAGGCCGCCGCCTCGTCCGCCCGGCCCAGGCGGCGGTACATGTCCGCCTTGGTGGCGGGCAGCAGGTGGTAACCGGCGAGGCGGCCCGATTCCTCCAGCGCGGCGACCAGCGCCAGCCCGGCCTCCGGACCGTCGGCCATGCCCACCGCGACCGCCCGGTTCAGCTCCACCACCGGCGTCGGCAGGAACCGGGCTAGCTGACCATACAAAAGGGCGATCTCGGCCCAGTCCGTGTCCGCCGCGCGGGCCGCGGTGACGTGGCAGGCGGCGATGGCCGCCTGCACCTGGTACGGCCCGGGCCGTCCCCGCCGTAGCGCCGCCTCGAGCAGCGGGACGCCCTCGCTGATCTCGGCAGCGTCCCACGTGCTGCGATCCTGGTCTTCCAGGGTGACGATCTCGCCGTCGGCGTCCAGCCGGGCGGCGCGGCGCGCGTCGTGCATCAGCATCAGCGCCAGCAGTCCCGCTGCCTCCGGTTCGTCCGGCATCAGCCGGTCCAGCACGCGGCCCAGCCTGATCGCCTCCGCCGACAACCCCTGCCGGATCAGGTCCGCGCCGGCCGTGGCCGAGTAACCCTCGTTGAAGAGCAGGTAGAGCACGCCGAGCACGCCCGGCACGCGCTCGGGCAGCAGGTGAGCCGGCGGCACCCGGTAGGGAATCCCGGCGTTCTGGATCTTCTGCTTGGCCCGGACCAGGCGCTTGGCCATGGTCGGCTCGCTGGACAGGAACGCCCGGGCGATCTCCGCGGTGGTCAGCCCGGCCAGCGTGCGCAGGGTCAGGGCGACCCTGGCCTCGAGCGACAGCGCCGGATGGCAGCAGGTGAAGATCAGCCGCAGCCGGTCGTCGGGTACGCCGCTGTGGTCGGACTCGTAGGCCGGCGACGGCTCCGGGTCGACCGACAGGGCGGCGACCTCCCGGAGCTTGGCCGCCCCCACCGCCCGGCGGCGAAGCACGTCGATCGCGCGGTTGCGGGCCGCCGTGGTCAGCCACGCCCCCGGCCGCCGCGGAACGCCGTCGGCAGGCCACCGCTGCAGGGCCATGGCGAAGGCATCCTGGGCGCACTCCTCGGCCAGGTCCCAGTCGCCGGTGACCCGGATCAGCGTGGCCACGACCCGGCCCCACTCCTCCCGGAACGCCGCGTCGACCGCCGCCTTGACGACCGTGACGTCAGCGGTCATAGCGGCGGCCACAGCTCCCTTACCTCGATGGTCCCGTAGGTGGCGGCCGGGTGCTCGGCGGCCACCGCGACCGCCTCGTCCAGGTCTGCCGCCTCGATCAGGCAGAACCCGCCGATCTGCTCCTTGGTCTCGGCGAACGGGCCGTCGGACAGTATCAGCTGGCGGCGGCGGATCCGGACGGCCTTGCCCTCGGCCGGCGGCCGCAGCCCGCCACCGCCCTGCAGCACGCCACGTTCGGCCATCCGCTCGCTCCACCCGAAGCAGCCTTCGTCCGCGTGCGCCGCGGCGCTCTCGTCCCCCCGGATCAGCAGCAGGTATCGCATCACTCCTCCTTACCAAACCGGTATGACGAACCGCCAGGCCACTAATCACCGCTCCCGGCGTTATTGCTTACAGCCTGCCGCCGGATCGCCCCTAGAATCGCGTGCATGCCCATTACCCGTGACGAGGTCGCGCACCTGGCGCGGCTATCCAGGATCGCGCTCAGCGACGCCGAACTCGACCATCTGGCGCCCCAGCTGGATCAGATCATCACGGCCGTCGCGCAGGTCCAGGAGGTCGCCGCCGAGGGCATCCCGCCGACGTCGCACGCGACCGGCCTGACCAACGTGTTCCGCGACGACGAGCCGACCCCGTGCCTGACCCCGGCTGAAGCCCTCGACCAGGCGCCCGCCGTCGAGCAGCAGCGGTTCAAGGTCCCGCGGATCCTGGGGGAGGTGTAGACGCCATGGAACTCACCCGCATGACCGCGGCCGAGCTATCCGCCGCGCTAGCCAGCCGAGAGGTCTCCGCGACCGAAGTCACCCGGGCCCACCTGGACCGGATCGCCGCCGTCGACGACCGCGTGCACGCGTTCCTGCACGTCGCCGCCGACAGCGCGCTGGAGCAGGCGCGAGACATCGACGCCCGGCGCCACCATGGCGAAAACCTGAGCCCGCTGGCCGGCGTCCCGGTCGCGGTCAAGGACGTGTTCGCCACCAAGGGCCTGCCCACCACCTGCGGGAGCCGCATCCTGGAGGGCTGGCACCCGCCGTACGACGCCACCATCGTGCAGCGGCTCAAGCAGTCCGGCGCGATCATCCTCGGCAAGACCAACATGGACGAGTTCGCCATGGGCTCGTCCACCGAGAACTCCGCCTACGGCACCAGCCACAACCCGTGGGACCTGGACAAGATCCCGGGCGGCTCGTCCGGCGGCTCGTCCGCCGCGGTGGCCGCCTACGAGGCGCCGCTGGCCATCGGCACCGACACCGGCGGCTCGATCCGCCAGCCCGCCGCGGTCTGCGGCATCGTCGGCACCAAGCCCACCTACGGCGGCTCCTCCCGGTACGGCGTGGTCGCGTTCGCCAGCAGCCTGGACACGCCGGGACCGTTCGGCCGGACCGTGCTCGACGCCGCCCTGCTGCACGAGGCGATGTCCGGGCACGACCCGATGGACTCCACCTCGATCGACGCGCCGGTGCCGCCGGTGGTGGCCGCGGCCCGCGAGGCGGACGTGAGCGGCATGCGGATCGGCGTGGTCGCCGAGCTCGGCGGCGAGGGCTACCAGCCCGGCGTGCTGGCCAGGTTCGCCGAATCGGTCGAGCTGCTCGAATCGCTCGGCGCCAAGGTCACCGAGGTGTCCTGCCCGCATTTCAGGTACGCGCTGCCCGCCTACTACCTGATCGCGCCCAGCGAGTGCTCGTCCAACCTGGCCAGGTTCGATGCCATGCGGTACGGCCTGCGGGTAGGCGACGACGGCACCAGGGACGCCGAGGAGGTCATGGCGCTGACCCGGGAGCAGGGCTTCGGCGCCGAGGTCAAGCGGCGCATCATCCTCGGCACCTACGCGCTGTCCAGCGGCTACTACGACGCCTACTACGGCAAGGCGCAGCAGGTCCGCACGCTCATCATCAGGGACTTCGACGCGGCCTTCGGCCAGGTCGACGTGCTGATCTCGCCCGCCACGCCGACCACGGCGTTCCGCATCGGCGAGCGCGCCGACGACCCGATGGCGATGTACCTGGCCGACCTGGCCACGATCCCGTCCGACCTGGCCGGCAACGCCGCCATCTCGGTCCCGTGCGGGCTGGCCGACGAGGACGGCCTGCCGGTCGGGCTGCAGGTGATGGCGCCCGCCATGGCCGACGACCGGCTCTACCGGGTCGCCGCCGCGGCCGAAGCCGCGTTCACGCGGCGCTGGGGCCATCCGCTGCTCGCCGAGGCGAAGGGGCTGTAGAACCATGACGGAGACGCTGATTCCGTTTGCCGAGGCGATCGAGCGCTACGAGCCGGTGATCGGCCTGGAGACCCACGTGGAGCTGGGCACCAGGACCAAGATGTTCTGCGGCTGCGTGACCACCTTCGGTGCCGAACCCAACAGCCAGACCTGCCCGGTCTGCCTCGGCCTGCCCGGCTCGCTGCCGGTCGTGAACCGGACGGCGATCGAGTACACGATCCGCATCGGTTTGGCCCTGAACTGCACCATCGCGGAATGGTGCCGGTTCGCCCGGAAGAACTACTTCTACCCGGACATGCCGAAGAACTTCCAGATCTCGCAGTACGACGAGCCGCTGTGCACCGACGGGTACCTGGACGTGGAGGTGAACGGCAAGACGGTGCGGGTCGGCATCGAGCGGGTCCACCTGGAGGAGGACACCGGCAAGTCGCTGCACGTCGGCGGGGCCACCGGGCGGATCCACGGGGCCGAGTACTCGCTGGTCGACTACAACCGGGCGGGCATCCCGCTGGTCGAGATCGTGACCAGGCCGGTCACCGGCACCGGCGAGGACGCGCCCGTCGCGGCCCGGCTGTACGTCACCGAGCTGCGCGACCTGCTCCGCTCCCTGGGCGTCTCGGACGTGCGGATGGAGGAGGGCTCGCTGCGCTGCGACGTGAACACCTCGCTGGCCCCGCCCGGCGCCCCCTGGGGCACCCGCACCGAGACCAAGAACGTCAACTCGCTGCGCTCGGTGGAACGCGCGGTCGAGTTCGAGATCGAGCGGCAGGCCGCGGTATTGGACGCGGGCGGCCGGGTCATCCAGGAGACCAGGCACCTCCACGAGGACACCGGGACCACCACCTCGGGCCGGTCCAAGGAAGAGGCCCAGGACTACCGCTACTTCCCCGAGCCCGACCTGGTGCCGGTCGCGCCGCCGCGGGACTGGGTGGAGCAGATCCGCGCCTCCCTGCCCGAGGCGCCGGCCAAGGTCCGCGCCCGGCTGCGGGCCGAATGGAACGTGTCCGCGCTGGAGATGGACGCCATCGTCAACGCCGGCGCGCTCGACCTCGTCCTTCAGACGGTCGCGGCCGGCGCGTCGCCGGCCGACGCCCGCAAGTGGTGGCTGGGCGAGCTGTCCCGGCGGGCGCACGACACCGGGACCGAGCTGACGGCCCTCCCGATCACCCCGGCCCAGGTCGCCCGGATCGCTGAGCTGGTCGCCGCGGGTACGCTCAACGACCGGCTCGCCCGCGACGTCATCGACGCCGTGCTGGCCGGCGAGGGCGACCCCGACGCGATCGTGGAGGCCCGCGGCCTGGCCGTGGTCAGCGACGAAGGCGCGCTCACCGCCGCCGTGGACGAGGCCATCGCGGCCAATCCCGAGGTGGCGGCCAAGATCCGCGACGGCAAGATCGCCGCCGCAGGCGTCCTGGTCGGCGCGGTCATGAAGGCCACCCGCGGCAAGGCCGACGCCGCTCGCGTCCGCGAGCTCATCCTGGAGCGCCTCACCTAGCGTCCCGGCCACCATCATCGTGTGCGGTTAGGTACCGAATCCGGCGCCGAACTGCACACAATCGCTTGGCGCCTAGCCCGGCAGGGCCGAGCGGCGCCAGGCGCCCGGGCCGGGGGCCAGCGGGCGGCGGAGCTGACGTGACCGGTCGGACCAGGCATTTTGGACCGAACGGGCCGGGCCGGGAGCCTCGGCGTCGGCCGATCGCGCCAGCAGCGCGACGACCAGCGCCGCGATCTCCTCTGGTGTCGCGTCACCGCGTACCACCCGGAGCAGCGGCGGGCCGGGCGGCTGATCGTCGTCGGGGGGGCGTGTCATCCCGGCCCGTTCGGTCCCAAGGATTTCAGCCGCGGGATTTGCCGATGCTGATGCCGAACTCGCGGTGCACCCGCTCCCAGAACGCGTCCCGCAGCCATTCGCGGGCCTCCTGGTAGGGCCGCAGCGACAGGCCGAGTTCCTTCTCGGCGTCGACCAGCAGTTCCTTGTCGATGACCGGCGGCAGGATCGGGCCGGGCAGCAGGTCGCGGATGTTGTCCCGGCCACGGGTCAGGATCCACTTCTGCGCCACGTGCTCGCCGGCCTCCTCGACCCGGCCCCGGTCGGGGCCGAGGCGGGGCATCGGGCCGGTATCCCTGATAGCCGGGAAGCTCCCGGTGTCCCTGATGGCGGGGAAGCCGCCGGTCCGCGTCGCGGACCTCGTGTGCCGCTCGCCGAACAGCTGGGACGGCGACGGCGTCGGCGTCGTCGCCGAGGGCCCGAGCGCCGGGTCGGACCTCGGGTCCACGGCGGTCGGGTTCTTGACGAAGTAGGGGCGCAGGAACGCGCCCTCGAGCACGTCGACCGTGTCCGACTCCCAGACCAGGCGCTCGGCCTGGTTGGTGCCGTACGGCGGCTCGATGCCCCACAGGTGGACCCGGACCCCGAAGGCCTGGGCTGCCTCGACCGCGGGCACCATGTCCTCGTCGCCGGCGATGAGGACGGAATCGGTGATGGCCCGGTGCCGGGCCAGCGCCTCCATGTCGGCCCTGATCTGGGCGTCCACGCCCTTCTGCTGGCCGCGCGCGTTCAGGTTGCCGAGCCGGAGCTTGACCCAGGGCATCTGCGCGATGACCCGCTGGTCGATGGTCGGCACCCGGTCGCGGGCGGCGTCGTACCAGTAGACGCGGAGCAGTTCACCGCGGATGATCTCGTCGGCGTGCTTGGTGATCACCTGGATCAGCGGGACCGCGTCGACCCGGAAATCCCGCCGTGAACTCGAGCCGAACAGCAGTTCCCCCGCCGCGGCATAGATATAGCCGACGTCCACCAAGACCGCGTAGCGGGCCAGGATGGGAAGCGGGGCTGCGAAATCGGTCATCATCTCAGACTCTAGGATAGTCAGCTGGGTGCGCGTGCCAGTTGTGCCACTTTGGCCGACAGTTCGAATCGGACTAGATACGCATGGTAAACAATTCCTTCACGCAATTGCGTCAAAGCGGGATGTTGCCGTGTTTCTTGGGCGGCAGGGTTTGCCGCTTCGTCCGCAGGGCGCGCAGCGCGCGGGTGACCGCGAGCCTGGTCTCGGCCGGGCGGATGACCGCGTCGACGTAGCCGCGTTCGGCCGCGCTGTACGGGTTGGTCAGGGTGTCCTCGTACTCGGTGATCCGCTGCGCGCGCAGCGCGTCGGGGTCCGCGGCGGCGGCGAGCTCGCGGCGGTACAGGATGTTCACCGCTCCCTGCGCGCCCATGACCGCGATCTGCGCGGTGGGCCAGGCCAGGTTGACGTCGCCGCCCAGGTGCTTGGAGCCCATCACGTCGTAGGCGCCGCCGTACGCCTTCCTGGTGATCACCGTCACCTTCGGCACGGTGGCCTCGGCGTAGGCGTAGATGAGCTTGGCGCCGCGGCGGATGATCCCGCGCCACTCCTGGCTCACGCCGGGCAGGAAGCCCGGCACGTCGACGAAGGTCAGGATCGGGATGCTGAACGCGTCGCAGGTCCGGACGAACCGGGCCGCCTTCTCCGAGGCGTCGATGTCGAGGCAGCCGGCCAGGTGCATCGGCTGGTTGGCCACCACGCCGACGGACGCGCCCTCCACCCGGCCGAAGCCGACCACGATGTTCGGCGCGAACCCGGCGTGCACCTCGAGGAACTCGCCGTCGTCGAGCACGTGGGTGATGACCTCGTGCATGTCGTACGGCTGGTTCGGCGAGTCCGGGATGAGCGTGTCGAGCTCGGCGTCGGTCGCGTCCGGCGCGCTGCTGTCCCTGGTGTCGGCCGCCTCCAGCCTGGGCGGCTCGTCCAGGTTGTTGGAGGGCAGGTAGGACAGCAGCTCACGAGCGAAGTCGATGCAGTCCTGCTCGCCGTCGGCCTGGTAGTGCGCGACGCCGGACTTGACGCCGTGCGCCTGCGCCCCGCCGAGCTCCTCGAAGGTCACGTCCTCGCCCGTCACCGTCTTGATCACGTCGGGGCCCGTGATGAACATGTGGCTGGTGCCCTCCACCATGAGGGTGAAGTCGGTGATGGCCGGCGAGTACACCGCGCCGCCCGCGCACGGCCCCATGATCAGCGAGATCTGCGGCACCACGCCGGAGGCCATCACGTTGCGGTAGAAGATCTCGGCGAACAGGCCGAGCGCGACCACGCCCTCCTGGATGCGGGCGCCGCCGCCGTCGTTGATCCCGATGATCGGGCAGCCGGTCTTCAGCGCGTGATCCATGATCTTGACGATCTTCTCGCCGTAGACCTCGCCGAGCGACCCGCCGAACACGGTGAAGTCCTGGCTGAACACGCAGACCGGGCGGCCGTCGACGGTGCCGTACCCGGTGACCACGCCGTCCCCGTACGGCCGGGTGGCCTCGATGCCGAAGTCGTGCGCCCGGTGCCTGGCCAGCTCGTCGAACTCGGTGAACGAGCCGGGGTCGAGCAGCATGCCGATCCGCTCCCGGGCGGTTTTCTTGCCCCGGTCGTGCTGCTTGGCCACCGCCTGCTCCGAGCCGGCGTGCACGGCCTCGTGCCGCCGTCGCTCCAGGTCGGCGAGCTTGCCCGCGGTGGTGTGCGGATCGGGGGCGGGTCCGGTTTCGGCGGCTTGCGTACTCATGGGGATCAGGCTAGCGGGACATTAACCTAGGCCGATTACGCTCTAGCCGTGAACAGAACCATGGAGAGGACCCGCGATAGGGACCGGGCCGCCCTCCCCGAGCCGATGCGCCGCGATGTCCGGCTGCTCGGCGACATCCTCGGTGAGATCATCCGCGACTCCGGCGGCCCCGGGCTGCTGGCCGACGTGGAGCGGCTCCGGCACGCGGTGATCGATGCGCGCCACGGCGACCACGACGCCGGCGACGAGATCGCCACCCTGGTCGCGTCCTGGAGCCTGGAGCAGGCCGAGCAGGTGGCCCGGGCCTTCGCCGTCTACTTCCACCTGGCCAACCTGGCGGAGGAGCACCAGCGCATCCGCAACCTGAGGGAACGCGACACCGGCACCGAGCCGGTGCGGGAATCGCTGGCCGCCGCCGTGGCTGAGATCGGCCACGACGCCGGGCCGGAGCACCTGCGCGAGCTGCTCGCGTCGCTGCGGGTGCACCTGGTGCTCACCGCTCACCCCACCGAGGCGCGGCGGCGCGCGGTGGTGGCCGCGCTACGCCGGATCAGCAGGCTGCTCGACATGCTGGACGACCAGCGCGCCGCGGCGGCCGACCACGCCGAGGCGCGCCGCGAGCTGCGCGAGCAGATCGACCTGCTGTGGCGGACGTCACAGCTGCGGGTCAAGGCGATGGACCCCATCGACGAGGTCCGCACGGTGATGACCGCGTTCGACGAGACGCTGTTCCGGGTGGTCCCCGCCGTGTACCGGGAGCTGGACCGCGCCGTGGCCGAGACCGCCGGCCCGGGGTCGCCGGCGCCGGCCTTCCTGCGCTTCGGCAGCTGGGTGGGTGCCGACCGGGACGGCAACCCGTTCGTGACCGCGCAGGTCACCCGCGAGACCGCGACGATCCAGGCCGATCACGTGCTGCGCGCGCTGGAGAACGCCACCACCCGGATCGGCCGGGCGCTGACCCTGCACGCGGCCACGACGCCGCCCTCGGCCGGGCTGCGCCGGGCGCTCGCCGCGGCGCACGCCGCGCACCCGGAACTGCTCGCCGAGATCGAGGCGCGCTCGCCGCAGGAGCCGTACCGGACCTACCTGCTCTTTGCCGCGCAGCGGATCAACGCCACCCGGGTCCGGCACGCCGACCTGGCTTACCCCGGGCCGGCTGAGTTCCTCGCCGACCTGCGCACGGTCCAGGAGTCGCTGACCGCGGCCGGGGCCGTCCAGCAGGCCCGCGGCGAGCTGCAGCACCTCATCTGGCAGGCGGAGACGTTCGGCTTCCACCTGGCCGGCCTGGAGGTCAGGCAGCACAGCGAGGTGCACGCCCGGGCGCTGGCCGAACTCCGCCCCGCCGGCTCGCCCGGCTCCGAGCCCGCGGCGCCGCTGTCCGCGCGGACCGAGGAGGTGCTGGCCACGTTCCGC
>Ga0207657_10007229_pt1 | contig 11404 bp, 12 predicted proteins | sample KBSC33metaG_FD_184316 | JGI IMG/M metagenome (GOLD analysis project Ga0207657, IMG submission 184316) | Corn rhizosphere microbial communities from Kellogg Biological Station, Michigan, USA - KBS C3-3 metaG (SPAdes) (version 2) | ecosystem: Host-associated > Plants > Roots > Rhizosphere > Soil ... | reverse complement strand
ATCCAGCGCCGCCACCAGAAGCTGGTCGAAGAGTCGCCGTCGGCCGCGCTCACCGACGAGACCCGCGAGCAGATGGAGGCGGCCGCCGAGCGCGCATGCCGCGCGGTCGGCTACCGAAACGCGGGCACGTTCGAGTTCCTGCTCGGGCCGGACGGGAGCTTCTACTTCATCGAGCTGAACGCGCGCCTCCAGGTCGAGCACCCGGTGACGGAGATGTGCACCGGCATCGACATCGTGCGCGAGCAGCTTCGCGTCGCCGCCGGCGAGACGCTCTCGGTGACCGGGCGCGCGCCGCGGCACGGCCACGCGATCGAGATCCGTCTGAACGCCGAGGACCCCGAGCACGACTTCAGGCCGTCGCCGGGCCGGATCGCGCGGTTCCGGGCGGCGGAGGGGCCGGGCGTGCGCCTCGACACGTTCGTCGAGTCGGGCTCGGTGGTACCGCCGTTCTACGACTCGATGATCGCGAAGCTGATCGTGTGGGATACAGACCGCGACGCGGCGATCGCGCGCGCTGAGCGCGCCTTGCGCGAGACCGCGATCGAGGGCGTGCCGACGACGCGAGAGCTCGCGCTGACCGTGCTCGCGAGCGAGCCGTTCCGGACGGGCGACTACTCGACGTCGACGCTCGACGCACTGAGGGCGCATGGTGCTCTCGCGTAGGCAGTCGCGCCGCCAGGCGCTGATGCTCCTCTACCAGTGGGATCTCTCGGGGCAGGAGATCGGCTCGCAGTACGCGGGCGAGATCGACCCCTGGGCGCGCGGTGTCGCCGAGGCGGTCGCCGAGCGCGCGGAGGTGCTCGACGCGCGCATCACGAATGCGTCGGACGGGTGGACCGCCGACCGCCTCGGCGCCGTGGAACGCAGCGCGCTGCGTGTAGCGGTGCACGAGCTCGACACGCGCGAGGTGCCGGCGGAAGTGGCGATCAACGAGGCGGTCGCATTCGCGAAGCGGTATGCGTCCGAGGACGCCGCTCGTCTCGTCAACGGGATCCTCGGTCATATACAACGGGAGGTGGCATGACGGCCGAAGAGTCACTGAATCGGGCGGAAGACCTGCTCGCGCGGCTCGAGCAGGCGCGGACGCGCCTCGAGGGCACCGACGACCCCGACCAGGCGATCGACATCCTGCAGGAGCTCGCCGAGCTCGCGAAAGAGGTCGAAGCCGAGCTGCAGCGCGCGAAGCGCGCAGCCGAGACCGAGGCGGTCGCGCCTCCCGATGCTCCGGCCGGCTAGAGAGCTTCGCGAGCTCGTCGAGGGCTACCTCGCACAGCTGGCGCTCGCGCCCGACCTCGGCTCGCTCGAGGAGCCGATGCGGCACGCCCTCGGCGGCAAGCGCATTCGGCCGGTGCTCTGCCTCGCGACGGGTGACGCCCTAGGAGCGCGCGTCGAAGACCTCCTGCCGGCGGCGGCAGCGGTCGAGCTCGTCCACTCGTTCTCGCTCGTCCACGACGACCTGCCGGCCCTCGACGACGACCGCGAGCGCCGCGGCGCACCGTCGGTATGGGCGCAGTACGGCGAGGCGTCGGCGATCCTCGCGGGCGATGCGCTGCTCGTCGAAGCGATGCGGCTGGCGCTCGCATACCCGTCCGGCGCCGTCGCGCGTGAGCTCGTCGATGCGACGCTCGCGATGATCGGCGGCCAGCAGCTCGACCTCGAAGGCGGCGCTCAGCTCGACCACCTGCATTCGTTGAAGACCGGTGCGCTCTTCCGCGCGTCGGTGACGTGCGCGCTCTGGGCGGCCGAGATTCCGGACGACGAGCATCCGCCGTGGCGCGCGTTCGCCTCCGACGTGGGGCTGCTCTTCCAGATCGTCGACGACCTGCTCGACGGCGACGGATACGTCGCGTCGGTCGGCGAGGGCGGCGCACGGCGCCTGGCGGACGAGACCGCCGACCGTGCGCGGGCGCAGCTCGCGACGCTCGACGCCGACAGCGACGTGCTCGCCGAGATGGTCGACGGGCTCGCGGTCCGGACGGCGTAAGTGCTCCGCCGTCGGTCGCATGTGGCGACCGCCGCCTCGTCGAGCTTCATCGCCGCCGTCCTCGCGGAGGGCCCGGGCCTTGCCCGAGAAGCAACGTGATCTGAGCGCGCGCCTCGGCGCCCTCGCCGAGCGCGACTTCCGCCTCGTCTTCTCCTCGACGACGATCTCCGCCGTCGGCGACGGTGTCGCGTACATCGCGCTCGCGTTCGCGATCCTGCACATCTCCCACAACTCGCCGACCGCTGTCGGCATCGTCCTCGCGTGCCGGCAGGCCGCCGCGGCGATCGTGACGCTCGCGGCCGGCGTGATCGCCGACCGGCTGCCGCGGCACTTCGTGCTCGTCGTGGTCGCGTGTGTGCAGGCCGCCGTCCAGGGCGTCGCTGGATTCCTGGTCATGGGCGGGCACGCGACCGTCGCGTTGCTCGCCGTGCTTGCGGCCGTCTACGGGCTGGCGGACGGGTTCGTGATCCCGGCCCAGAACGGGCTGATCCCCGCCGTCGTGAGCACGGTGCGCCTGCAGCAGGCGAACGCGCTGCTCGGGCTGTCGCGTTCGATCCTCGGTTTCGGAGCGCCTGCCCTCGGCGGCATCCTCGTCTCGCTCGGGAGCCCCGGCTCCGCGATCCTCGTCGATGCCGCGAGCTTCGCGGTGGCCGCCGCGCTGCTGGCTCGCGTCCGGGTCGAGCCGCGGGAGGACGTCGTCGAGCCCGAGCCGTTTCTTCGCGAGCTCCGTGACGGCTGGAGCGAGTTCCGTCGCCAGCGCTGGATCTTCAACACGATCGTCTTCTTCGGGATCGCGAACTTCGCCGGGCAGGCGTGGGGCGTGCTCGCACCGCTCGTCGTCAAGGTGCACTACGGCGGCGCGGCGCAGTTCGGGCTCGTCGGCTCGGCGTTCGGGATCGGGCTCGTCATCGGCGGCGTCATCACACTGCGTTGGCATCCTCGCCGGCCGCTGCTCGTGTCGTGCATCTGTGCGGCGCCGTTCGGGCTCGGCACGTGGATGCTCGCGTTTCTCGTCCCGTTTCCGGTGCTGCTCGCGGCGCAGGTCGCGGCGGGAACCGGGCTCGCGATTCACCTCGCACTCTGGTTCACGGTCTTCCAGCAGCAGGTTCCGGCGGAGGCACGGTCACGCGTCAGCTCGTACGACGCGCTTGGGTCGTTCATCCTGATCCCGCTCGGCACCGCCGTCGTCGGCCCGCTGGCCGGCCAGTTCGGCGTGCGTGCCACGCTGATCGGCGCCGGCATCGTGGTGCAGGTGATGAACCTGCTCGTGCTCGCACAGCGCGAGGTATGGAAGATCACGTCGGAGCCTGTCACGCCGTGAAGAAGCGACTCGACGTCCTGCTCGTCGAGCGCGGTCTGGCCGAGTCGCGCACGCAGGCGCAGGCGCTCGTCATGGCCGGTCGCGTGCCGGGGTACGCAAAGCCGGGAGAGCAGGTGGACGAAAACGCGCCGCTCGAGGTCGAGGCGGCGCCGCCGTACGTGTCACGCGCAGGTCATAAGCTCGCCAACGCGCTCGATGCGTTCGGGATCGACGTCCGCGGTCTCGATGCGCTCGACGTCGGCGCGTCGACGGGCGGTTTCACCGACGTCTTGCTCCAGCGAGGTGCCGAGCGCGTGATCGCGCTCGACGTCGGCTACGGGCAGCTTCATTCGAAGATACGAGACGACCCCCGGGTGACCGTCCTCGAGCGCGTGAACGCACGCTCGTTGACCGAGCTGCCATTCGCGCCGCAGCTCGTCACCTGCGATGTGTCGTTCATCTCCGTGAGGATCGCGCTGCCTCCGGCGCTCGCTCTCGCGGCGCCCGGCTGGCGCGCGCTCGTGCTCGTGAAGCCACAGTTCGAGGCGGGCCGCGCGGAGGTCCCGAAGGGCGTCGTCCGCGATCCCGCCGTCCACCGGCGCGTCGTCCGAGAGGTCGCAGAATCCCTGCTCGCACGCGGTGGTGAGCCGCTTGGGGTCGTAGACTCGGGTCTCCCCGGCCCGAAGGGAAACCGTGAGTTCGTCCTCCATCTCGTCCAGCGAGAGCAGCCCCAGCTCCCAGCCGACCTCGACCGGTGGATCGCCGATGCCACGGGTTGAGCGTGCGTCCGTCGCGACGATCGACCGCGACGGCGTCGACGAAGCGGTCGCCCGGCTGCGCGCGGTCGCGGAGCGCTGCGGCGTCGAGTTGACCGACAGCGACGACGCGGACATCGCGATCGTGCTCGGAGGCGACGGGACGATGCTGCGCGCGCTCGGGCGGTTCCGCGGCTCGGGCGTGCCTGCGGTCGGCGTCAACTACGGGCGCGTCGGGTTCCTGACCGCGATCCCGGCCGACGACCTCGAGGACGGCCTGCAGCGCGTGTTCGCGGGCGACTACCGCACGATCGAACTGTCGACGCTCGAGGTTGTCGTCAACGGTGAGACGCGTACTGCCGTCAACGACGTGGTCGTCGCCGGCGGGACGCTCGGCCGGATGATCGAGGTCGGGTACGCGATCGGCGGCGAGGATCTCGGCTCACAGCCGTGCGACGGCCTGATCTGCGCGACGCCGGCCGGCTCGACCGCCTACAACCTTTCGAACGGCGGGCCTGTGCTCGTGTGGGGGCTCGATGCGATGGTGCTCACGTTCGTCGCGCCGCACGCGATCCACATCCGGCCGCTCGTCGTCCCACGCGGCCCTGACGTCGCGATCACGAACCTCACGACCGGAGTCGAGACGACCGTCCTGGTCGACGGCCAGCAGGTGGGCGTGCTCGGGCAGGGCGACCAGGCGGTCGTCCGGGTCGGCGCCCAGCCGAGCCTGCTCGCGACGCTCCCCGAGGCGACGTTCTTCTCGCGGTACGCGGCCACGTTCGGGAGCTAGTGAATCGCTCGTGCTCCGGCGTCTCCGCATCTCGAACCTCGTCCTGATCCGCGAGGCTGAGCTCGAGCTCGGGCCTGGGCTGAACGCGATCACCGGCGAGACCGGCGCCGGGAAGACCATCCTCACGAACGCGGTCGGCCTCCTGCTCGGCGCCAAGGGAGATGCCGCGCTGATCGGCGCGGCAGGTGACGAGGCGTACGTCGAGGCGGAGTTCGACGCTGCGAGCGACGAGGCGCTCGGCGCGCTCGCCGAGCTGCGCCCCGAGGGTGAGGAGGACGTCGTGCTCGCGCGGCGCATCTTCGCCGACGGCCGCACACGGGCGTATGCGTGGGGTCGAAGCGCCGCGCGGGAGGACGTCGCCGGCGCCGCGGAGGCGCTGCTCGCGATGAGCGGCCAGTTCGAGCAGCGCCGCCTCGCGCGTCCGGCGTACCAGCGCGACGTGCTGGACACGTTCGCCGGGGTGGACACGGCCGAGGCCACCCGGGCCTGGCGCGAGCTGCAGGCGGCGCGCCGGCTGCACGACGAGTTGACGCGCGACGCCGCGAGCGCGCGGTCGCGTCTCGAGGAGCTCCGCCTGCTCGCCGCCGACACCGACGGGCGCGAGCCGGGCCGCGAGGACGACTTGCGGTCCGAGCGGGAGCGGTTGCGCCACGTGACCGAGCTCGCGCAAGCCGCCGCAACGGCTGCTGCTGCCCTCTCGCCGGAGGACGGCGACGGGGCGACCGACCTGGTCGCGACCGCCGAGCGCGCGATCGCGCCGGTCGAGCGCCTCGCGCCCGAGCTGGCGGCGGCGGGCGATGCGCTGCGCCAGGCCGAGCTGCAGCTGCGTGAGACCGCCTCGGAGCTCAACGCGTTTCTGTCGTCGCTCGAGGCCGAGCCGAGACGCCTCGAGGAGGTGGAGGCCGAGCTGGAGGATCTGGCGGACCTCCGCCGCCGTCACCGCGTACAGACCTATGTGGAGCTGCTCGAACGCGGGGAGGAGGCGCGCCGTGAGTTGGCGGCGCTGGACGAGGGCCACGATCCGGTCGAGGCGGCCGCCGCGGCGCTCGGCCGATCGGAGGAGGACGTGGCGCGGATCCACGCCGAGCTGCATGCCGCGCGGCAATCGGCGGCCGAGCCGTTCGCGGCGGCGGTGGCGACGGAGCTACGAGGCATCGGGCTCGGGGACGGCGAGTTCCAGGTCGTCCTCTCGGAGCGCGACCCCGGCGCGACCGGCGCCGACGACGTCGCATTCCTCATCCGGCCGAACCCCGGCCTGCCGTTCGGCCCGGTCGCGGATACGGCGTCGGGAGGCGAGCTCTCGCGCATCGCCCTCGCGATCGCGGCGGTCGCCGGCGGCGAGACGATGGTGTTCGACGAGATCGACGCCGGCATCGGTGGCACGACGGCGCACGCGGTCGCGGAGACGCTCCGCCGGCTCGCGGCGCGCGCGCAGGTCGTCACGATCACGCACCTGCCGCAGATCGCGACGGTCGCCGACCGACATTTCCGGGTCGAAAAGGTGCCGGGCGACCCGACGCACACGCGCATCGAGCAGCTTGACGACCCGCAGCGCCGTGACGAGCTCGAGCGTATGCTTGGCGGCGCCGAGTTCCTCGCGTCGCTCGAACGATGAAGATCCTTCCTCTCGTCCTCGCGCTTGCGTTTGTCGCCGCCGGCACGGCGCAGGGTCGTTCCCGGGCAGCCTGCAGCTGGGGCGCCACGACGTCCAACGTCGGGTGCCTGGCTCCCTATACGCATTGCACGAAGGCGCGCGAGGCGGCGTACCGCCGCCACGCCTACTCCTGCGTCGCCGGGAACCTGCAATACGACTACTCGCAGCTCCGCCGCCGACCGGTGCGTCAGCCCGCGTGCACCCTCACGTCGCAGCAGGGGACGCTGAAGCGGAACGGATTCGGAAGCGTCCCGGCGTGGGGAAGCCCGGCGTCGCCGTTCATGCCCGAGCGCTCGCTGGTCGCGCCCGTCGAGTACGACCCCGGAGCGTACGCAGAGTACGGTCTGTTCAAGGCGATGTGGGCGATCGACCCGCGGTACGTCGGCCCGGTGCTGGTGCGTGGCAGGCAGCTCGACGGCACGGACATCCTCAAGTTCGAGAAGGGCGAGCCCGGCTTCAGCGACTACACGCGCACCCATCCGACGACGGAGCTGCACGAGTCGGGCGGCTATGTCCATCCGTCGGTGACGCGCGTCCAGACGCTCGGCTGTTACGCATACCAGGTCGACGGCATCGGCTTCAGCTACTCGATCGTCTTCCGCGCAGTCGCTGCGTGAGCGTAGGCTCGACGGAGCTCAGCAAAGAGCGGAGGCCCCGGCTTCGCCGGCGCCGGAGCGGGATATGAGCGAAGCGTCGCTCGAGCTGCTGGCCCCGCGGGCGGACGTGTGGGGATTTCTCGCCGAGCCGTACCACCTCTCCGACTGGTGGCCCGGGATCACGGGCGTCGATCCCGACCTGCGCGGCTTCGCGCCGGGAGCCCGCTGGAAGGTCCACTCGACGAAACGAAACATCTTCACCGGAAGCCGCGTCGTCGAGACGATGGTGCTGATCCGCGAGATCGAGCCGTACGAGCGCTGGACCTGGCACCTGCTCCAGCCCGCGACCGACGTCGAGGTGCGCCTCCGTGCCGTCGCCGGCGACCGCACGGTCGTGTCGGTCGAGACCAGCCGGGGGAACCCGGCGGTCGCGGTGAAGCGGCTCTACGACCTCGTCCAGACCGCCGCCAAGCTCTGACCGGTGCGGTCCCTACCATCGATTTCCGTGAGCTCCGAGGACGGACTGCTAGAGTGAAATCCCGTGAGCAATTCCACGGGAGGCGCGTGTAGGTGACCAAGTATGTGTTCGTCACCGGCGGCGTCGTTTCGTCTCTCGGGAAGGGCATCACGGCCGCGTCGCTCGGCCGGTTGCTGAAGGCGCGCGGCCTCAAGGTGCAGGTCCAGAAGTTCGACCCGTACATCAACGTCGATCCGGGGACGATGAGCCCGTTCCAGCACGGCGAGGTGTTCGTGACGGAGGACGGCGCCGAGACCGATCTCGACATCGGCCATTACGAGCGCTTCATCGACGAGAACCTCTCTCGCGCCGCGAATCACACCGCCGGCGCGGTCTGGGACCGCGTCCTGCGCAAGGAGCGCAAGGGCGAGTATCTCGGCTCGACCGTGCAGGTGATCCCGCACATCACGAACGAGATCAAGGCACGGATCAGGTCGGTCGCCGACGCCACCGACACCGACGTCGTGATCACGGAGATCGGCGGCACGGTCGGCGACATCGAGTCGCAGCCCTTCCTCGAGGCGATCCGGCAGTTCCGGCGGGAAGTCGGCGTCGAGAACGTCGCCTACCTCCACGTCACGCTCGTCCCGTTCATCGACACCGCGGGTGAGCTGAAGACAAAGCCGACGCAGCACTCCGTGAACGAGCTGCGCCGCATCGGTATCCACCCGGACATCCTCGTCTGCCGCTCGACCGAGCCGCTCCAGCACGACATCCGCGACAAGATCGCGCTCTTCGCCGACGTCGACGTGGACGCCGTCATCTCGAACGCCGACGTCTCGGACGTCTACCTCGTGCCGCTCGATCTCCACGAGCAGGGGCTCGACGAGCTCGTCTGCCGCAAGCTCCACATCGACGCGCCGGCGCCTGAGCTCACCGACTGGATCGAGCTGAACGAGCGGATCAAGGAACGGCGCGAGTCGATCGAGATCGCGCTCGTCGGCAAGTACGTGAAGCTGCACGACGCGTATCTCTCGGTGCACGAGGCGTTGAAGCACGCGGGCATCGCGAGCGGTTGCCGGGTGCACGTGCGCTGGGTCGACGCGGAGGACATGACGCTGGACGAGGCGCGCGCCGAGCTCGCCGACGTCGACGGCGTGCTGGTTCCCGGCGGCTTCGGGTCGCGTGGGTGGGAGGGGAAGATCCTCGCCTGCCGCGTCGCGCGCGAGGACGAGATCCCGTATCTCGGCATCTGCCTCGGCATGCACGTCGCCGTGTCGGAGTTCGCGCGCCACGTGTGCGGTCTCGACGGCGCGAACTCGACGGAGATGGATCCCGAGACGCCGTATCCGGTGATCGACCTGCTGCCCGAGCAGAAGGAGGTCGAGGATCTCGGCGGCACGATGCGCCTCGGTGCGCAGGCGGTCGAGCTCGCGGACGGAACGCACACGCGCGAGGTCTACGGCGGGGAACCGGTGATCTCAGAGCGCCATCGGCATCGGTACGAGGTCAACAACGCGTATCGCCAGCAGCTCGTCGAGGGTGGGCTCCTGGTCAGCGGGACGTTCCAGGAGGGCCGCCTCGTCGAGATCGTCGAGCTGCCCGACCACCCGTGGTTCGTCGCGTCGCAGTTCCACCCGGAGTTCAAGTCGCGCCCGACGCGGCCCGCGCCGCTCTTCCGTGAGTTCGTCGCGGCGTCGCTGCAGCGGGCGCGGTCGCGCTCCGGCGTGCACGCGGCTCGCTAGTCTCGGCCTCCGTGGCGACGGAGGTTGTCGATCTGTTCTGCGAGCTGGCGGCGATCCGGAGCCCGCCCGGCGACGAGCGCGCGGTCGCCGACGTCGTCTTGCGGTACATGCGTGATTGCGGTCTGACGGTCGACGAGGACGACGCCGGCCCGCGCGTCGGCTCGAACATGGGGAACCTGTACGCCCGGATCGAGCCGATCGCCGAAGGCGAGCCGCTCTTCTTCTGCGCGCACCTGGACACGGTGCCTCCGACTGCGGCGATCGAGCCGGTGGTCGAGGACGGAATCGTCCGGAACGCCGCCGGGACGATCCTCGGCGCAGACAACAAGTCGGCCGTGGCAGCGATGCTCGAGGGCACGCGGCGCGTCCTCGTGGAGGGCCGACCTCACGCAGGGATCGAGTTGCTGTTCACGCCGAAGGAAGAGGTCGGGCTGAACGGGGCATATGCGTTCGACCACACCCGGCTGCGGGCACGCACCGGGTACGTCTACGACCAGGCGGCGGCGATCGGCACGGTCATCCTCGGCGCGCCGTTCTCGCAGGCGATCCAGGTGACGTTCCACGGACGCGCTGCGCATTCAGGAATGCATCCCGAGGACGGCCGGTCGGCGATCGCCGCAGCATCGCGGGCGATCTCGGAGTTCCGCCTGGGCCGCGTCGACGAGCTGTCGACGGCGAACGTGGGAACCATCACGGGCGGCACGGCCGGGAACATCGTTCCGGAGTGGTGCACGTTCGAAGCGGAGGCGCGCTCGCACGACGAGCGGCTGCTCGCCGATCTGATCCAGCAGATGCAGGACGCGATCACGTTCGCCGCCGGCGTCGCCGAGTGCGATGTCGAGACGACGTCGCGCAAGAGCTATCGGGGCTATCGGTTCGCGAAGTCGGATCGCGCAGTCGTCCTCGCGGCGGAGGCTCTTCGGCGGTGCGGCTACGAAGCGACGTACGAGCTCTCCGGCGGCGCCGCGGATGCAAACGTCTTCAACGAACGCGGTCTCGAGTGCGTCAACCTCGCAAACGGCATGACGGACATCCATACGCCGAACGAGCACATCGCCGTCGCCGACCTCGAGACGATGGTGGATGTCACGCTCGCGCTCGTGGACGCCGCGGTCGGTCGGTCGTAGGCTCGAGGAGCACGACCGGAATGAGGCGGGTGGTTCGGTGCGGGTAGGCGAGGTAGCCGGGCGCCTGGGCGGTCACCTCTGCCAGAGGCGTTCGCGTTCGCCCGACAGCGCGTGACGCGCCCCATGCCGTCGTGGCTGATCCGGGCCGAGCCGGACCGTCGCCTGAGGCTCATGCTCGAGCTTGAGCCACCATGACGGCGAACGGGCGAGCACGCCGTAAGTGGCGATCACGACGACGCTGTCACCGTCGCGCAGCGAGCACAGCGGCACGGTCCGCGCGCAGTCCGACCCAGATGCGCGAGCCGATCCGGCCGCCGCTCGCCGTGTAGAGGCCGCGTTGCGGCGTTCGGAGATAGCGGGTCGCGAGCCGTACGAGCAACGGGCGCACCCCGGAAGCTTGCACACTGTCGATGTGTTCTCGAAGAGGGACAAGGGAACGAGCGATGGGGCAAAGCGGGCTCGAATGGTGTTCGCCGAGTGTGCAGGGTGTGGCGCGCGGATCCGGGTCTGGGACATCAGTCGTGGAGTCGCGCCCTCCGGCCGAGCGGCGACCGCACGCCTGACCGCGGTCAGCGACGCGGATCGTGGTTGGCGGTGTCCGCAGTGCGGCTCGCGCCGGACCCTGCCGCGAGGCGGTGTCTACGTCGTGTACGACCGCAAGAAGCGTGAGGTTCGATATGTGGGCCGCTCGGTCGACGTCCAGCGCCGGCTGGACTGGTGGGAGCGACCCGAGTCACCGTACGCCGATCACTCGCGCTATCGCGGCGTGCAACTGGTGACGTCGGGCGTCTATCCCGACGTCGGCTGGTTCGGAGCACGCGAGGCCGAGGGTTGACCCGGTCAGCCGAGCTGAGACACGAGTCTCTGCACGTCCGTGAGCCAGTCGTCGTTCCCTGCTTCGTTCCAGAGAGCCACGAGCTCTGATCGGTCGGCCAGGACGCGCTCGAGCGCGCGGGAGGCGAGCGGGCGCAATTCCGGAGGGCAAGCGCCTCGGTG
>Ga0207657_10007228_pt1 | contig 11406 bp, 9 predicted proteins | sample KBSC33metaG_FD_184316 | JGI IMG/M metagenome (GOLD analysis project Ga0207657, IMG submission 184316) | Corn rhizosphere microbial communities from Kellogg Biological Station, Michigan, USA - KBS C3-3 metaG (SPAdes) (version 2) | ecosystem: Host-associated > Plants > Roots > Rhizosphere > Soil ... | reverse complement strand
CGGCGATCGCCGGATACTGTTCGATCCGAATGCGGCACTGGCGATGGATATGGCCGCGACTGCACGGGCGCGCCTGCTCCATTGGACGGATGCGGGCGGTCAGGTCTTTACAGGCCAGTTCTTTCAGGCACACACGGCGAACGGCGCTCCACCGCCTCTGTTCCTGACCTACTACAGCTGCGCGGGCTTCCTGCGGGGCGGGGTAGGTGATGAGTGGCCGCTGGCAGCGTTGGCGGAGCAAGGTATTTCTTCCCTGTGCATCAACGATGCTCCCGGATACCTTCTCGATGCGGTGAAGCGTTATGGCCAAGGCCTTTCGGCCGTCCAGAGTGCTATTCAAAAGCTGGCTTCGGAGGGAAAGATCGATCCTGCCAGGGTCGGCATGGGCGGGCTCAGTTTTGGGAGCGAAGTGACGATGTGGACGGTTACCCACTCGGATGCTCTTGCTGCAGCGTCCATTACATCTACATCGATCGAGCCCAACTACTATCTGTTCAACACCTTGCGGGGAGACGCTTTTTTCGCCGAGTTGAGGAAGTCTTGGGGGTTGGGAGCGCCAGACGAAACGCCTGATCGGTGGCGGGAAATCTCCCCTGTGTATCAACTCGATAGGGTCAAGGCGCCAATCCTGTTTCAGATGCCCGAACAGGAGTATTTGTATTCGCTGGGCGTCACGCTGCCTTTGGTTCGCGACGGCAGGGCCGATCTTTATGTGTTTCCCAACGAAACGCATCAAAAGTTCCAACCCAAGCACAAGCTGGCGGCCTATGAACGGAATCTCGACTGGTTTCGCTTCTGGCTGGAGGGCTACGAAGATGCGAATCCGACCAAGGCGCGGCAGTACATGCACTGGCGTCGGATGCGCGCGGCTTCGGCAAAGCATGTGGAGGTTGCACAACGCGGCGGCCTCTAGACTTGGTGGCGAATCCAGTTCTCGATCATGCACAGGTCGAAGGCGCGCATGAACGACGTATCGCGTGGCGGCAACGCAGTCTCGAAGAAGTCTTCCAGTGCTTTGGTGTCCAGTAGCCCCTGCGCCTGCAGGTGCCCTGTCAACAGGTATTCGCGTATGTGCGGCTTCTTGCGCTCGTAGATCGCTCCGGAATAGCTCATGAAGGTGCCTTTGCTTCGACGCTCGAGAACGTCCCGGGGCAGCCGGTCAGCGAATGCCGCACGTGCGATGGCGCGGTTTTCACCTCCGGCGATCCACATCCAAGTGGGTGCCTTCAGGCAGGCTTCCATTACAGGTTGTGAGAGAAGGGGAAGCCGTAGCCAGTGTGTGGATCCGCGCGGCGCGCCGTCACGGAACACCTGGGTTCCCGCCAGATCGGCGATTCGCTCTTGGTCACCCGCCAGCGTCCCTGTCGGTGCAGCGAACCAGGGGTGGCGGTCGAGCTCGGGGATGGCGATGGACGGATCGAGAAACGAGGTGTTTGCTTTGAAGGGTACCTTCGCGCCGCGCAGCAGCTTTTTGAGTGTCAATCGTCCTGCTTTCCAGTATGTGCACTGATGCAATGTGGATAGATCCCGGACGGCCGCCAAGCCGGCCGACAGACTGACCTCCCGGAAAGCGTCCGCGGCGGGCACTGCGCCCGCTGCGTAGCAGAAGACAGTATCCCCACCTCCGCCTGAAAAGAAGCTGGTGGCGCCCTGAGTGCTCGCCGCTGCTGCCATGGCCTCTTGAGACACATACTGCAGGACCGACATGCGAGGCCTCGTGGTCTGCACAGGTGGCACAAAATCGAAATTGGCATTCACGAAGGTGAGCTTCTCTGTATGCAGCTCGATGCCGAGAGCATGGGCTACCTGGCGCGCATACTGCCGTTCGTCGGCGCCGGGCACTGGTGTCACCAAATTGCAGCAAGTTGCTTGGGTGGCGGTTCCCTGTAAGCACATGGCGACAATGGAAGAATCGAGTCCACCGGATAGCTCCACGAGGATGGTCTTGTCTGTCTCCGCCAAGGCCTTGATGACGGTGTCTACGGTCGTGCGAACCTCGGCCGCTGCTTCCTGGGAATCGTGGTGCCGGTGTGGGCTGGTCACGAATGCCCAGGGCGACCAGGCCTGCCTGACCTTCGCGGCAGTACCGCTCAGTGTCAGCGAGCAACCGGGCAACAGTTCACGGACGCCAGCGAACCCTGTGCGCGCCGTATTGACGTGGGGATAGGCCAGCGCCTGCGCGATGAAGTCCCAATCGATCTGCCGATCGTGAAGCCCCAATCCTGTCGCCAGTGAGATATCGGACGTAACGAAGCCGGCATTCTCTTGATAGGAGTAGACGCAGGACACGCCACCGGAAGGCTCACGCAGAATGTCGAGCCCTCGGGAATGGCATACGGTGGGCTGGACAAGCAGATATTCGCCCCAGTAATGCGTCAGCATGTGTTCGGCGAGGCATTCGGCACTTGTCTGCGCCGGCAGATTTTCTGGTTTGGCGGGTTGGCCGCCCTTGGAGAAGAGATGGCCAATTATCATCCCGCCAGGGACGGTCATAGTTGGAGTCTCATGCGAAACGAAAAGGGCGATCGGACCCGGCATCGGGACACGCTGCATGTGGCGGGAGCGTAGAAAAGCGATCTGGCTGTCAGACACTTGTGGCGCCGTTCCGGAAGAGCCGGTTTCCACCAGAGCAATATAGTGATAGCCCATCAGACTTTCCGAATCGGCGTATGCGCAGCGACGTTGCCCACTGTGTCGTTCAATACCCAATCCCCGGCCTGTACCCAGCAATGCGCGGCGAATGGGTTGTGCGTGACGCCGAAGATGAGATCGGCAGACAGCCGCCGACGAGCAAGAAACTTCACCATCGCAATGGAGTCCAGAAGGCAGCAAGTTTCGATGGGTACGTATTGGCGCGCATGCCTGAATGCACCCGCACTTTCAATCACGCGCTCCGCCTGTGGTCCGTTTGGCGGGAACAGGATGTGCGCCGCCATGCGCTGTCGATAAGCGACCATGCTGGCGATGATGCGATTGAGATGTCGCGTCCTTAATTGAAATTGCGTCAGGCAGACGATGGTAAGTACCTCCAGCAGAGTTAGAGCATCGAACGTAAGCGCAGGGGACTTGTGTTCAATTGCGCTAAGGGAGGGGGCTGCAATCGCTGATGCGGGCGACCTGGGTTCCGTGTCGAGAGCCTGGGTCAGGATGTTCTGCCGCACCAGGTCGCTCACATCCACCTCGGGCCGCCCATTGCTGCATAGGTGGGCGAGGAACATTTTTTCCAGGCGGTTGGATAGGCGGAAATATCGGTCTTCGTCCAGATCCAGGAAAATCAGAGATCCATCCACCTGGCAATGGGAAACACCCTCGCGCAGTCGGTAGGACATGGTGGGTTCCTCCTTACGAGTGGAAGGCGCGCCTTTCGGCGCGCCTTCGTTGTTCACTCTTCCGAAATCCCTGCGCCGATGGTCAGGCCCATCGCCTCGCCGGGATCGAAGACCCCTCCCTTCGTCTCGGCACTGGCGACGCCGAGCTCGATGACCTCTTCCGGCACGTTGGTGCGGATGTTTTCGTTTGTGTCCATTTCAGTCTCCTACGCTACTCGCGTCATGGCAGTCCCATGACGCGAGTAGCGTAGGAGGCGAAAAAATTGATTTTCAAATGATTATTGCGTTGTCATCCGGTGATTATTCCGGAAGCGCGATGGTCGTCCTGTAATGCCGGGCGCTGCTTCGACGTCTCTAGGCTGGCGGTGTACCGCTGAACTCGATCGCCCGAACCTGCCGCTCGTTGTCAGCTCGCTGGCGCTGATCAACTTCTGGCTGAGCGGCTGAGTCCGCTGTCGGTTTCCGCCGGTCAATGTCGGCTCGCAGCAGATCATGGTGGTCGTCAGGCCGGTCGCTGTCGATCGTCGTGCACGCGCACCGGAGGATTGTTCTTGGCTGTCATCAACCGCGATTGTTGGGATGCTTCAATGGAAATCGCGCGACCGCACGTCCAGCCCGCCAAGCAGTTCGCTCATGTCGAGCAGGCGACTGGCGATTAGATGGCACACGCCATCGACCGCCTCCCACTTTCCATCGACGCCAAGCAGATCGGATTCCAGTAGCACACGCCGGTGGGTTTCGGCCACATCACGCCAGACGATGACGTTGACCAGGCCGTGCTCGTCCTCCATCGTCAGGAACGTCACACCGCTGGCCGTCTGCGGCCGCTGACGCATCGTGACCACCCCCGCGACGCGCGCATAGCTGTTGTGAGGACGCTTCCGCAGCGTTCGTGAGTCCGTGCATCGGGCGGCGCGTAACCGATCCCTGATCTGCGCCATGGGATGCACCCCTAGCGTCAGGCCCGTCCGTGCGTAGTCCGCGAGTGTGTCCTCGGCCTGCGTCGGTCTCGGCAACGTCACCTCGATCTCCGCTGGACTGGCGTTGCCGAAGAGCGGCAGTTGCTTTTCGACACCGGCGATCTCCCAGTGCGCATGGTGCCGGTGCCGCGATAGCCCACGCAACGCGCTGGCCTGGGCCAGCAAGTCCTGATGGCGCTTGTCGACGGCCGCCCGGGCGCAGAGGTCCGCGATGTCGGCGAAGGGGCGCTGTGCGCGGGCGGCCATGATCCGTCGGGCGGCTTCTTCGCCGAACCCGCGAACCTGGCGCAAGCCAAGCTGGATCGCCGGGGGTTCTTCCTCCCGGGTGATCAGCGTGTTGTCCCAATCGCTGAACTGGACGTCGATGGGAAACACATCGACGCCGTGGCGGCGAGCGTCCTGCACGATCTGGCTCGGTGCATAGAAGCCCATGGGCTGGCTGTTCAACAACGCACAGGCGAAGGCTGCCGGCTCGTGGCACTTCAGCCAGCAGCTTGCATAGACGATGCCGGCGAAACTGGCCGCGTGCGATTCGGGGAACCCATACGATCCGAAACCCTTGATCTGCTCGAACAGCTTCTCGGCAAAGGCCGTGGTGTAGCCGCGATCGGTCATGCCGGTCAGGATGCGCTCGCGGTGTTTCTCCAAACCGCCACGCCGTTTCCACGCAGCCATGTCGCGCCTGAGCCCGTCCGCCTCGCCTGCCGTGTAACCGGCGGCGATCATGGCGAGCTTCATTACCTGCTCCTGAAACAGGGGCACGCCCAGCGTGCGCTCGAACACTTCCTTCAACTCTTCCGACGGGTAGTCGACAGGCTCCTCGCCTCTGCGGCGCCGCAGATACGGGTGCACCATGTCGCCCTGGATGGGGCCGGGCCGAACGATCGCGACCTGCACCACGAGATCAAAGAAGTTCTTCGGTCGATGCCGCGGCAGCATGGCCATCTGCGCCCGGCTCTCGATCTGGAACACGCCTACCGTGTCCGCGCGCTGGATCATGGCGTAGGTGTCGGGATCTTCTGATGGCAACGTGGCCATCGAGTAATCCTGCCCGCGCTGGTCGCGCAGCAGGTTCAAGCATTTCTGCACGCACGTGAGCATGCCCAAGGCCAGACAATCGACCTTGAGCAGGTTCATCGTGTCGAGGTCATCCTTGTCCCACTGGATGATGGTGCGATCGGGCATCGCGGCGTTCTCCACCGGCACCAATTCGCTCAAGGGCGCATCGGCGATCACGAAACCGCCGACGTGCTGCGACAGGTGCCGCGGCATGTCCAGGATCTCGGCCGTCAACTTGATGATGCGCCGAATGACCGCGCTCTCGGGATCGAACCCACGTTCACTCAGTCGCTCGGCAAGTGACTCCTCGCCATCCCACCACGCGAACACTTGACTCAACTGATCGACCTGATCTAGCGGTAATCCCATCGCCTTGGCCACATCCCGCACAGCACTCTTGCCGCGATAGCAGATGACGGTGGCCGCCAGCGCGGCACGCTCGCGCCCGTATTTGCGATAGATGTACTGGATGACCTCTTCGCGACGCTCGTGCTCGAAATCGATGTCGATGTCCGGCGGCTCGTTGCGTTCCTTGGAGATGAAACGTTCGACCAGCAAGCTCATCTTCATCGGGTCGACTTCGGTCACACCGAGGGCGAAGCACACTGAGGAGTTCGCTGCCGATCCCCGACCCTGACACAGGATTCCCTGGCTGCGCGCGAAGCGCACGATGTCGTGCACGGTGAGGAAATAGGGTTCGAAGTGCAGCGCTTCGATCAGTTCCAGCTCGTGCTCGATCTGCCTATGTACTTTCTCCGGCACACCCTCAGGCCAGCGCCAACGCGCTCCCTCTTCGGTCAGTAGACGCAGCCAGCTGGTGGGCGTGTGGCCTTCTGGCACGAGCTCGGCCGGATAGCGGTAACTCAGCTGGTCGAGTGTGAAGGTGCACCGCGCCGCGATACGTACGCTCTCGTCGAGCAAAGCTTCGGGGTAGAGCTTGGCGAGCACGTGGCGGCGGCGCAGATGCCGTTCGCCATTGCGCGCGATCAAGCCACCCGCTTCGGCAATCGGCACCCGGTGCCGGATCGCGGTGAGGGTGTGCTGCAGAGCCAGCCGCCGCCGAATGTGCATGTGCACGTCGCCTGCTGCCATCAGCGGCAGGCTCAGTTCGCGGCCGATCGCCTCCAGCTCACGCACCCGCCGCGCATCGTTCGGCCCGCGATGCAACTCGACGGCCAGCCAGGCGCGATCGCCAAACGTCTGTCGCACCCAGCAACCGTGTGCCATGTCGACCACCAAATCGGGTACCCACAGGACCAGCGTGCCCGGCAAGCCAGTGGCCACGTCGGCACACGTCAGACGGTAGGTGCCTTTCCTGGAGGCGCGTCGTCCCGTGGTGATTAGACTGCACAGTGACGTGTAGCCTGCCTTCGTTTCGCACAGCACGACGATCTTCGGACCGTCATCCAGTTGGATCTCCGAGCCAACGATCAGCGGCACGCCCGTTTGGCGCGAGGCTTCCAGCGCGCGGACGATGCCGGCAAGCGAGCATTCGTCGGTGATCGCCAGGGCGGCATAGCCGCACGTCTTCGCGCGCTCGAACAATTCGCGTGCGCTGGATGCGCCGCGGCCGAACGAGAAGTTCGACAGGCAGTGGAGTTCCGCGTAGGCCGTCATGCGAACCATCCATGGATCATCCAGCCGGTTTGTTCGTCGGGTGCGCAGAACGCCCAGGCCTCCTGCCCCAGCGAGGTCTCGATGACGTAGTAGTCGCGGCAGACTTGACCGCCATCCCACCAACCCGTTTCTACACGCTCCGGACCGGCCAGGATGATCGGGTTACCGCCGCGCAAGGGAATGGGGCGTGGAAGCAGCCAGGTGGGGCGTGGGTGCGGCTCGATCGGCACTTCATCATGCGTGGCCTTCCGCTGCGCACGTTCCGGCCGGGGATCCTGCGTGCTGCCCAGCCGATAGACCGCACCATCCCCCAGCCGCGCCCGCAGTCGCTCGCGCAGCTGCTCGATCGGCAACGCATTCGCCGGCCGCTCGTCGAATAGGTCGCGGCCCGCGGGCACGAACGCCGGCAGATCGCGGGCGATCAGGCGCAATGCCAGCACCGGCTCGGGAAGCGTCACGTGTTCCAGCCGGCCCCGTGCGAATTCAAACAACAGCGCGCCGTCCCGCTCCGGTGCCAGCAGCCCCACCGGCACATCCGTGAAGCGACCTTCGCGATGCTCCAGGCGCAGCAGGAAACGCTGCACTCCACCGTCGCGTCCGGCCAGATACGCGGCCAGATCATCGACCATGCGCCGCACGGGGAAGATGAGCGCGGACTGGTTCTCGACCTCATGGAGCAACTCGATGCGCAGGTCGAATGTGTCCGGTGGCCGATACAACGCCAGGCCCGAGGGCAGGTCGCCGGTCAGGCGATCCAGGGACGCCAGCAGTTCCGTGCCGAAGCGTCGACGCAGCCCGTCACGGGGCAGCGCCAGCACCTGGCCCAGCGTGCGAATGCCCATGCTCGGCAGCGCTGCGACGGCATTCGCAGGCAGTCGACTCTTCGCGATCGGCACGCGCTGCAGGGCGTTGCGCAGCGTGTCGATGGAGAGCACCGCCTGCCCGTCGGAAACCGTGGTCAGCACGTGTGCGGCATGAGCTGTCGGCGCCACCGCCATGCGGTGACGGAAACCCAGGTCGGTAAAGTCCGCTCGCAACATGGATTCAAGCCGTGGCCACGGCCCGAACAGGCTCATGCTCCTGCTGACCTCCAGCACGATTGCATGTGGCAGCAAACTGACCTCGGAGCTGTAGCGGTAGGCCACGGCGGCCAGGAACCGGTGCCATCGCTCCACCGACTCGCGGTCATACGGGATCGCGTCGAACTGCGACACCAGCGCTTGCGCGGCGCTCAGCCGTTGCCCGGCATGCAAGCCTGCCGCTCGTGCAGCGTCATTGGCTGAAACGATCGTGCGCGCGTTGATCGGCCCGTCGACCAGCACCAAGGGCTCGTCCGTGGGACGGCGTCGGAGAATCCCATCCAGCGCCAGACTTGGCAGGTTGATGCAGGCCCATAACATGTCTGAGCGCCATCAATGGACAGAACGTGGCAAGGGAATGGCCTGGGCGGAGACGGCCCCACCTCGGCATTTGCGCACCCAGATCTGCGGGCGTGGCGGTGCTTCCAGTTCCAGTCGCAGCGCAGCAGGCGAGGCGTTGGAAAGGTGGGAGCGATCGCGGAATACGAAAGCGAGGGCCTGCCCGGTGACCGCGGCAACTTGCAGGCGACGCAAGGCGCGATCGTCGGCGTGATGCGGCCACGCCAGCACGGCGGCGCAGCTGCCCGATCGCAAGCACTGCTCGGTGGCCCAGAGCACATCCTTCTCGCCGGCATTCACGATTTCCACCCGGCGCATGTCGACACCCTGCTGGCGCCAGCCAGCGACACACGGCGCATACGGCGGCGACACGATCACCACGTGGCGCTGACCTTGGGTCAATCGCGCGAGCGTGGGCAGCACGAGGCGAAGTTCGCCCACGCCATCGACGGGCAGCAGGATTTCGGATAGCGCGGCCTCGGGCCAACCGCCTGCGGGCAACACCGCATCCAGTGCGCGCCATCCCGTGGGCTGCTCGCCAATCGGCACCTCGGTGGCCCGACCACGCCAGACTTGACGTGCATCGAGCAAAGCGGACAGGGAAACCACGGCGTTCATCAGCCGCTCCGCAACAGGCCCGCAAACAGACCTTCAATCGCGAAGTCTTCCGTCGGGTCCACGTCGATCGGCTTGAAGCCTGGACTGTTCGGCATCAAGCGGATCACGTCGCCCTTCCAGTACAGCCGCTTGATGGTGAATTCGTTGCCGCGGACACGCGCCGCGACCACTTGGCCGTGACGGGCCACGGGCGTGGCGTGCACCGCCACCAGATCACCGTCGAGGATGCCTTCGTCGCGCATCGAATCGCCGACCACCTTCACCAAGTAGTCCGGCCGCAGCCGGAACAGGTAGCGCGACACGCGCAGGCTGCGATCGACCCGCGACTCCGAGAACAACGGCTCGCCGGCTGCGATGCGGCCGATCAGCGGCAGGTCGAGCGTGTCGGCATCCATCGGGTCGGACTCACGCACCAGGCGAATGCTGCGGGCGCGATTGGGCTCGATCGTCAGCCGGCCCTTCGCTTCGAGCGACCGGACGTGCTTGAGCACCGCGCTGACGTTGCCGATCCCCAGTGCCTCGCCGATTTCTTCGAGCGTGGGCGACTGCCCGTCCCGCTCGATCCGGGCGCGGATGAAGGCAAGAACGTTCGACTGGCGGTTCGTGATCTGGATGGTCATGGTTCGCATAGTTTCACCCAAATAGGTGAAAATAAAAGATAGAAAAAAGCCACGCCGAACCACCTGAGACAGATCAAGGGTTTAGCGCGCATCCAGCTTCGAAGCGGATTCAGCCCAGCGTCCCTCGGAGCCATCTCACGGGATGAGATGGCAGGGGACATCGGCGAGGTCTAGTGAAGGTAGTCACTGCCTTCGCTCAGCAAGGCCACGATGCACGGCACGAGTTTCTTCCGGCATTCGTGATAGTCGTGCAGCGCGGACTTCAGGGCCGGCATGTCGCGGGCCTGCCAGTGCCGGTTCAATTCCGAAAACTCTTCGAAGCCGTTCTTGAGCAATTCTTGCGCGGTCCGGCGTACCGGCGCCAGCCGGTCGTTGGCCTGCTTCACGGCGTGGTGCAGGGAGCCGTGGGCTGTCGCGCGGGCGATCGCGTCGAACAGCTGCCACGTCAGCTTGACCAAGTCGTCGCCAGCGGATGCAAGCTCCAACTGCTCTATCTTCCGGGCTGCCGGCGCTACGCCAATGTCGCATGCCATCGACAACAGGCGTTCCATCCAGTCATAGAGATCGCGCATGGCGACTTCGGTGAGCAACGGGACGTGCAATCCGCCGCGGGCATGATCGACTAGCAGGGCTTCGCCGACCAGCCGGTAAAGGGCGAACCGAACGGGCGTGGGGCTGGTGTGGAACTCTTCGGCGAGCGTGGCCGGATCGATCCGCTGCCCAGGCACGTAGCGTCCTGACCGCAGGGCGCGTTTGACTTGCCCGTACACGAATACACTCTTGGAGTGGATCGCATCCATAGCTGAACTCCCTGTCTGCCGATGCCTCCCAGGCGGGGTGGTACAAGGATTTGGCGTCACGCAAAAGGATCGGATCTTCGGCCCGTCCCGGTGGTTATTTCGCGTTGCCTCTTTATGACTGCCTGTGAAATGGCACGCTTGCACGTCACGTTGTGTGATACGCATCACAGAATATAAGGGTGCCACGGCGCTTCTTTGCACGCTCGCGGCGCGGTCGGGCCGCGTACATCTGCAGGGTTATGACCGTGCATGCGCCCAGGCCTGCCAACAGGTAGTCGAAGAGGGCGATCAAAGAGGACGGAGTGAGCTGGCGGTGATGGGCGTGTGGCGACCGTCCCGGAACTCTTCGGGCAAGAACGCGCTCCACACCGACATCGTGTTCGACAAATTCCATGTCAGCGGGCCATTCTCCGTCTCAACCCCCTTCAGCTGCCTGGCGTCCGACACCCTCATGCCGCCGAACTTGTTGCGCCACAGGTAGTAGAGGGCCTCGCCGAAACCGTGTCTGCGGTACGGGTCCTTGCCCGCTATGCCGGCTTCCGCTTCACGCAGGAAGCTGAAGATCTGTTCCTCGAAAAACGCTTTCTCGCGTTCAAGCTGTTTCGGTGGTGGATTGGACTCCAAAAACCACGTGTTACTCGAAAGTGAGGGCGTCGCGGTTGCGGCGGCTCGCTGCGAGGCTCCAATGTCCGGAACTGTGGTGTGTTGTGCAAAAACGACTGGCGCCGCCGGATTTTACGGTTGACGTCGCAAGTATTTGCGCCCAGTCTTGCCCATAGCCCGTGCGTGGCGCCGGGCTCAAGGGGAAAACGCGATGTATACCGTCCGGCAAGGGATCTGCTTGTGGGCAGTCGTACTGATTTCGGTCGCGTCGTTGTGCCACGCGCAATCGACGGTCACGCCGGAAGACGAATACAAGAAGCTGATCCGCGTCAGCGAGGACATCCAGCCGCTGGGCGAGAACC
>Ga0207657_10007223_pt1 | contig 11407 bp, 10 predicted proteins | sample KBSC33metaG_FD_184316 | JGI IMG/M metagenome (GOLD analysis project Ga0207657, IMG submission 184316) | Corn rhizosphere microbial communities from Kellogg Biological Station, Michigan, USA - KBS C3-3 metaG (SPAdes) (version 2) | ecosystem: Host-associated > Plants > Roots > Rhizosphere > Soil ... | reverse complement strand
GTGCGCCGCCTGGTCCGCGGCGCCGCTGAAAATGTAAAAGTCGAAAATCGCCCTCCACGCCGCGCGATGCTCGGGCGGCAGGTTCTTCAGCGCGAGCAGGCCGTGCAACAGGCAGCCCAGCGCCGAGTCCGGTCGGTCGGTCGATCCCAGCGAGCCCTTCCACCAGTAGTTGATCAGCACGTTGTATTTGGCGAGCGATTCGACGTGATGCCACCATAACGTCGGGATGTACAGCGCGTCGCCCGGCTCGAGCTCGGCGACCTGCGCGGCCGCCAGCGCGTCGCGAAAGCGCGGAAAGCGCTGGAAGTCAGGCTCGCGGAACGCGACCATGCTGATCGGTGTTCCGGTCGGCGCATAATCGAGCGGGCCGACGTAGAGATTGGCGACTTGCTCCGGCGGAAAAAGCGTGAAGCGTCGCCGGCCGCTGACGACGCAGGCGATGTTGTTCGACTCGTCGAAGTGCGCGGGCGTGATGACCGAGCTGCCCAGCCAGATTCTCGGCGGGACCGTCTCGTCGAGCACCGGCAGGCGGTTTTGCTCGGCGAACCCGGGCAGGCATTCGGCGATCAGCGCGCTCTGCACGGCCAGCGAGGGGCGGTTCTGAAACGCCGAATAGCGCAGCAGCTTGTCGTTCACCGCGGAAATCGATTGCCGCTCGCGCGTAAAATTGAAGCCGCTCATCTTGTCGTTGTAGAAAATCCGGCCCTTGACATGCGGCGGCATCAGCAGCACGTCGACCGGCTTGCCGCTGTCGAAGCCGTTCAGGTAGCGGCAGATCGACTCCTGCGACTCGGTCGCATGCCGCACCGCCGGCCAATGCCGGACGATGCCCTTGAGCACCGCTGGGCGGTAGGCGGTGACGATGTCGTTGCGGAAGGCGGCCTCGTCGACGCCGTGCCATTCCGGGATCTGCTGCAGGGCCTGATTCATCGCGATGCGATGGCGGTAACGGGACCAGCGGGGAACCGGACGGGGCGCCGGCTTTCCTAGTTTACGCGTCGAGAGGCGGGCCGCGGCGGGGCGGATTCGAAAGCAAGACGCGGAGTGCTTGGCATGCAGGCGCGAATTACATTTCAGCCATCGATACGATCCGCTGAAAGGATGACGACGTGAAGACGACTTCGAAAAGCATCGCCCTGGCCGCCGCGACGGTGGCCGACCCGCGCTGGGCGGCGGTCCTCGCACGCGACCCGGCCGCAGACGGCCGCTTTGTCTATTCGGTCGACACGACCGGCGTTTACTGCCGGCCGTCGTGCGCGTCGCGCCGGGCGCGACCGGAACACGTGGCGTTCCACGCGACAAGCGCCGACGCCGAGCGCGCGGGCTTCCGGCCGTGCCTGCGTTGCCGGCCGGACCGGCCGCCGCGGATCGAGCAGCATGCGGCAACGGTGGCGAGCGTCTGCCGCTTTATCGAAAGCGCCGAGCAGCCGCCTACGCTCGACGCGCTGGCGCAGGAGGCGGGCTTGAGCGTGTCCCACCTGCATCGCGTGTTCAAAGCCGCGACCGGCTTGACGCCGAAAGCGTATGCTGCCGCGCATCGCGCGCGCAGGGTCCGCGCCGAGCTCGGGCGCAGCGACACGGTGACCGAGGCCATCTACGACGCGGGGTACAACTCCAACGGGCGGTTCTACGCGCAATCGAACGATATGCTGGGCATGACGCCTTCGCGCTACCGCGCCGGCGGCATCGACACCGACATACGGTTCGCGATCGGCGAATGCTCGCTGGGTTCGATCCTCGTCGCCGCCAGCGAGATCGGCGTGTGCGCCATCCTGATCGGCGACGATCCCGATGCGCTGGCGCACGATCTGCAGGATCGATTCCCGCGCGCCAGGCTGATCGGCGGCGACGCCGCCTTCGAGCAGCTGGTCGCCAAAGTCGTCGGGCTGGTCGAAGCGCCGCGCGTCGGGCTGGATCTGCCGCTGGACGTGCGCGGAACCGCATTCCAGCAACGGGTCTGGCAGGCGCTGCGCGACATCCCGGCCGGCACGACCGTCAGCTATGCCGATCTCGCCAGGCGCATCGGCGCGCCGAAGTCGGTGCGGGCAGTCGCGCAGGCGTGCGGCGCCAACCCACTGGCGGTGGCGATCCCCTGCCACCGCGTCGTGCGCAACGACGGCGCGCTGGCCGGTTATCGCTGGGGCGTCGAGCGCAAGCGCACGCTGCTCGACCGGGAGACGCGCCGATGAACGCCCGCGACGGCGCCATCGCGAAGATCGCTGCGGCAGATACGCCAACGCGCCTGGCCTCGGTCGACTGGGCCGGCCTCGCCGGCGAGCTCGATGCCCGCGGCAACGCCGTCGTCGAGCGCCTGCTCTCCCCCGCGCAGTGCCGGTCAATCGCCGCGCTGTATGAGGACGACGACCGGTTTCGCAGCAGGATCGTGATGGCGCGGCACGGCTTCGGCCGCGGCGAATACAAGTATTTCAGCTATCCTCTGCCGCCGCCGGTGGCCGAGCTGCGCACTTGTCTCTATCCGCCCCTGGCTGCGATCGCCAACCGCTGGAATGCCGCGCTCGGGATCGACCTGCGCTATCCGGCCGCGCATCCGGCCTTTGTCGCGCGCTGCCACGCCGCGGGGCAGACGAAGCCGACGCCGCTGCTGCTGCGCTACGGCGAGGGCGACTACAACTGCCTGCATCAGGACCTCTACGGCGAGCACGTATTTCCGCTGCAGGCGACGATCCTGCTCTCCGACGGGAGCGAGTTCGCCGGCGGCGAGTTCGTGCTGACCGAACAGCGGCCTCGCATGCAGTCGCGCCCGGAAGTCGTACCGCTGCGCCAGGGGGACGCGGTGATCTTCGCCGTGCAGCACCGCCCGGTGCAGGGCTCGCGCGGCGTCTATCGCGTCAATATGCGGCATGGCGTCAGCCGCGTGCGTCGCGGCCAGCGCCAGACGCTCGGCATCATTTTCCACGATGCCGCGTGAGATGAGCGGCGATCTGTTCGAGCCCGATGCCGGGATCGAATTGCCGCAGTATCTGGCCCCCGGCGCGGTGTTGTTGCGCGGGTTCGCGACTGCGGAATCGGCCGCGCTCGCGGCCGATCTGCGGCGAGTGCTCGCCCGGGCGCCGTTTCGCCACATGGTCACGCCGGGCGGCCTGTCGATGTCAGTGGCGATGACCAACTGCGGCTCGTACGGCTGGGTCAGCGAGCGCACCGGTTATCGCTACGACCCGATCGATCCCGAAAGCGGCAAGCCGTGGCCGCCGATGCCCGAGTCGTTTCTGAAGCTGGCAGGCGAGGCGGCAGCCGCCGGCGGGTTCCCGGGATTTGCGCCCGACGCTTGCCTGATCAACCGCTATCAAGCCGGCGCCAAGCTCTCGCTGCACCAGGACAAGGACGAGCACGACTTCGGCCAGCCTATCGTGTCGGTATCGCTCGGGGTCCCCGCGACCTTTCTGTTCGGCGGCGCGAAGCGCGCAGACAAGACGCGGCGAGTGCCGGTGCGGCATGGCGACGTCCTCGTCTGGGGCGGGCCGGCGCGCCTGAATTACCACGGCGTATTGCCGATCAGGGCCGCGCATCATCCGTTCGCCGGCGCGCATCGCATCAACCTCACATTGCGCAAGGCGGCCTGACGTTTTCGCGCGGGCCGGGATGCCGCGCGCAGCACCGGCCCCGGCGCCGCAGCAGCTACCAGAAGTAGATCTGCAGCGACTTTTCGTGGATTTTCTTCGGAATATCCGCCAGCAGCTCCTTCTGCGGGCGGAAGTTCTGCACGCAGCGCTCAATCAGGTTGTCGATCTCTTCCATGCTGTAGAGGGCTGCCTTGCCGTTGGCCGGGCGCAGATCCTTCTGGTCCGGGAAGATGCCCATGCCGGACATGATGCAATACCAGGAAAAGATCGGATAACCCCGGCCGATCTCCTGCCGGCCGACTTCCGCGGCGATGCTCTTGCCCGACATCCAAAGTCCGTACAGCCGCCGCAGCGAATCGGACAGGTTGTTGTTCTGCGCGTTGGCGCGCCAGTAATCGGTGTCGGACCGCGTGTTGGTCTTGTAATGGGTGACGATGTAATCGCGCGTTCCCTCGAAATGATCGTTGACTCGCTGATTGAATTTGGCCTGCGCCGCTTCGCCCATGTCGCCGGCCTCGATGAACTCGACGAACCCCGTCACCGTGCGCTGGATGAACAGCAGCGCCGTCGCTTCGAGCGGCTCGATGAAGCCCTGCGCGAGGCCGACGGCGAGGCAGTTCCTGTTCCAGTGCTTGGTGACGCGGCCGATCTTCATCTTCAGATGACGGGCGGGCACATCGGAATCGAGCATGCCCAGCGTCTCGCGCAGCTCGCGCTCGGCTTCGTCGGCCGAGCAGAACGACGAGCTGTAGACATAGCCGTTGCCGAAGCGGCTCGTCAGCGGAATCTCCCAGCGCCAGCCATGCTTCATTGCGTACGAGATGGTCTGCGAGGGGATATCGTCGCCGATCGGCGTGGGCATCGCGACCGCGGCATCGTTGAACAGGTTGTTGGAGAAGCTCACGAACGGCGTCCCCATCGCCTTCTGGATCAGCAGTCCGGCGAAACCGGTGCAGTCGACAAAGAAATCCGCGCTTATCGTCTCGCCTTCCGCCGTGACGACGGCGGCGATGTCGCCCCGCTCGTTCAATCGGACGTCGCTGACGTGACAGGGCTTGTAATGCACGCCGCGCTGCTCGGCTTTTTTGTGCAGATACTGACCGAGCATGACGGCGTCGAAGTGATAGCCGTACCAGACGTCGAATGGAAAATTGCGGCTCGGCTTCGGCGCCATGCGCCGGTCCGCGAGTTGGGACGCTATAAAAAACCGGTTCGGATGCGCATGCACATCGGCGCCGTTGACCCTGGCCTGCGCGTTGTGCACGAACTGGGTCATCGTCAGGTTGTCCAGCATCGAGGCGAACGGATGGAAGTAGCTCTCGAAGCCGGGCTTGGTCGACCATCCGTCGAAGGTGATGCCGCACTTGTAGGTCGCGTTGCACTCCGGCATCCATTCCGCTTCCTCGATGCCGAGGCTGTCGAAGAATCCGCGCAGCCAAGGCGTCGAGCCCTCGCCGACGCCGACGATGCCGACGACCGGCGACTCGAGCACCGAAATCTCGACGCCCTTGGGGATCAGCGCATGGGCCAGGATCATCGCCGCCATCCAGCCCGCCGTGCCGCCGCCGACGATGACGATCTTCTTCAGCGCCGGCGGAACCTTCGTCGGTCGCGCGCCCGGGGTGAACGTGTACGAGTAGTTGAAAAGCGTCGCGGTCGGGTGCTTTTCGGTTTGCGTAGCCATGTCCGCTGATCCCGCAAAGAACGCCGCTTTCAATCCTGGCGCGGCTCGACCGCTATTCTGCGCGGACCCGGCGGGCAAAGGCAAAGGCCCGTCCAGACAATCACGATGTCGTTTGCGCTCGACGCTTATAATCGGCGCAGCGCCGGGTAGCTCTCGCAGCGTCGGCAAAGCGCGTCAATGCCGCATGGGCGGGACCAGGGAGGCCGCCGCACGATGAAGTGTGTTCGTTTCTGGGGAACGCGAGGCTCGCTGCCGGTGGCGCTGACCGCGGCGGCCGTGCGCCGCAAAGTGGTCGCGGCGCTCGCCGGAGCCGCCGGTCGGCGCTTCGCTTCCGCCGCCGAGCTGGACGCGTATGTCGACACGCTGGGCATGGCCGTGGCTGGGAGCTACGGCGGGCATTCGTCCTGCGTCGAAATCGAACCCGGCGGCCGGGACTATGTCCTGTGCGACATGGGCAGCGGCTTGCGGCGCTTCGGCCACCAGGCGATCGAGCGGCACGGCCGGGGGGCGCCGCAGACCTATCACTTCTTCATGTCGCACGCGCACTGGGACCATATCATGGGGTTCCCTTTTTTCACGCCCGCGTACTTTCCCGGCAACCGGATCTTCATCTACGGCGGCCATGCCGTACTCGAAGAAGCGCTGCGGCGACAGCAGTCTCCCCCGTCGTTCCCGGTGACTTTCTCGGCGTTGCGCGCGGACATCGAGTTCATTCGTCTCGATCCCGGGCATCCGTACGAGCTCGCAGGCATGTCGGTGCGCATGATGCAACAGCGGCACGGCGGCGACTCTTACGGCTATCGCTTCGAGTCGAAGGGCAAGACCGTCGTCTATTCGACCGACTCCGAGCACAGGATGAGCGATGTCGCGGAGACGGCGACCTTCGTCGATTTTTTCCGTGGTGCTGACCTGGTCATTTTCGATGCGATGTATTCGCTGGCCGATACGATGTCGGTCAAGGCCGACTGGGGCCATTCGAGCAATATCGCAGGCGTCGAGCTGTGTCAGATGGCGGGTGCGCGGCAACTTTGCCTGTTCCACCACGAGCCGATGCACGACGACGAGGCGATCGACCGCCTGCTGGCCGAGACGCGGCGCATCGAGGAGATCACGCGCACCGGCGAACCGCTGTTGATCAGCGCGGCCTACGACGGGATGGAAATACGCTGGTGAGCGTCAGCTTCTAGCGCCGAGGGGTGCGGCGGCTTCGAAGCGGTTGCGTCCGGCGAGCTTCGCCCGATAGAGCGCGTCGTCGGCCTGCCGCACCCAGGCGTCGACGTCCATTTGCGCGCTTGCCTCGGCCGCGCCGAGACTGACTGTACAGTGCAGGTCCGGGGCCCGCTCGAACGAGACAGCTTCCAGCTTCGCGCGAATGCGCCGCGATGCCTCTTCGGCGCCGCGCAACGTCGTCTCGGGCAGCATTATCACGAACTCGTCCCCGCCGTAGCGCGCGACCGAATCGCTTTTGCGGCTGGACTCGAGCAGGACCTTCGCGACCTTGCATAGCACTTCATCGCCGATCGGGTGGCCGTAGCGATCGTTGATGCTCTTGAAGTGGTCGATGTCGAGAATCACCAGAACGGCCGGCCGGCCGTTGCGGCGATGGCGCGCCAGCTCCGATTCCACCAGCGCCAGGCATTGCCGGCGATTGGCAAGACCAGTCAGCGCGTCGGTGCGTCCCAATTCGTCCAACCGCTTGTTCTGCCGCGCCAGCCGCTTGGCAAGCGAGTACGTCGCATTGCCGATCGCCAGCGGATAGATCGCCAGCAGCGGCAGGCACGCGAGCATGACGTCCATCGGTGTCGCGATCTGCACGGGAAGCCCCAGCACGGCCCAGGTCACGCCGCAGGCAACGATCAACAGCGCCGAGGTCTTCGCGAGCAGCCGCATGCCGCCGACGCCAACCTTGTCGACCGAAAGCATCGTTGCCAGCACGACGCTCGGCAGCAGATTGAATTGCATCACCGCGATCCAGACGCCGCCGAGTGCGGAGTCGATCATCAGATTGCGGATCTCCGATCGCGTCGGGTGCGCGCTGCGCGCCGCCAGCAACCACGCGACGTGCGGCCAGGCGAAGGCGTTCACCGCCAGCGCAATCCACCATCCGATCGACGACTGGTGCAGCTGCAGCACCGACGCGACGCACACGAAGCCGAGGGCTAAGCCGAGCGTGCGCATCCAGTGAATGCGGCGGACAAACCGCATTTGCCGGACGCGGTCGTCGCCCTGCACGGGATGATCGCCGGAAGCGGAGATTTCAGCCAAGTCGTCGTCCCGCAAGCTGGCGCTGTGGTCAGCGCAGCAGTCGCACATTATCGCAGGTGCAGCGAGAGCATGCTCCTCTGTCGCACCGGCGATTGTGGCAAACAACCGCATCGCAGGTGCTGTCGAAGAACGCGCTGTCCCCTTCACCTTACGTTGCCCCGCCGGCGCCGGTACGCTACATCCCGGCGGAAATTTGGCGTAAGCTTTTTTCGTGAGCGAAGCAGCCACCTTGTTCAGCGCCCTGCGGCAGGCCGCCGATCCGGAGGTCGTTTCCGCGATCGAGGCACTGGTCCGCGACGCACCCGACCGTCGCTTGAGCCGGATCAACGCGCTCGACTTCGCGGCCAAAACCGGCCTGGACGAGGACCGGGTGATCGCCGCGTTCCTGCATGCCGCGCGCCTGGGCCTGTTCGAGTTGTCGTGGAATGTGCTTTGCCCCGGCTGCGGCGGCGTGCTCGACGCAGGGGCGTCGCTCAAAACCGTCAATCGGGCGGAGTACGCCTGCGCGCTGTGCGCCGCCGGCTACGAGCCGACGCTCGACGAAATGGTCGAAGTCACGTTTACCATCAGCCCGCGCGTGCGGCGGATCGCCGCGCATTTGCCGGACCAGCTTCCGGCGAGCGAATACATGCGCCAGATCTTCTGGAGCTCGGGACTCGACCTCCCGGACGATGCGTTCGCCCGGATGATCGACGAGGTGACGCTCGAGATGGTCGAGCTGCCTCCGGGCGAGAAAGCGATGCTGTCGCTGACCTTGCCGGCGGAATTCGTCATCGTTTTCGAGCCGGTCACGCATTGCGCGCAGTTCATCGACGTCAAAGGCGAACCCACCCGCGAGCGACAATCGCTTGCGATCGTGTACAGCAAGACGCACGCGCGGAACGAGACGCTGATCATGCAACCCGGGCCGCTAAGGCTGACGCTGGAGAATCGCAGCGATATCCGCGTCGTGCCCGGAGTCTATGTCGCCGGGCAAACGATGCACGACATGCTTGGCCGGCGCCGGCCGTTCCTGACCGCGAAGCGGCTGCTGACCAACCAGACGTTCCGCGAGATCTACCGGACCAGCACGCTCGACGTCGACCAGCGGCTGAAGATAACCAGCCTCACGTTCCTGTTCACCGATCTCAAGGGCTCGACCGATCTGTACGAGCGCGTCGGCGACCTGGTGGCGTTCGACATCGTCAAGGAGCATTTCAGGATCCTGCACGAGATCATCGCCGCCGAATCGGGAGCGGTCGTCAAGACGATCGGCGATGCGGTGATGGCGACCTTCGCCACGCCAGATCGCGCGATCGCCGCAGCGCTGCGCATCCGTGCCGCGATGGGCGACCTCAACCAGCGACGCCATAACGAGGACATGCTGCTGAAAATCGGGATACACGAGGGCCCGTGCCTCGCAGTCATGCTGAACGATCGCCAGGACTATTTCGGCCAGACCGTCAATATCGCGTCGCGCGTCCAGGCGCTTGCGGTATCGCACTCGATCCTGGCGACCGGATCGGTCGTAGACCATCCGCAGTCGACCGAACTGCTGCAGACCGACGGCATCAAGCCGATGTCGCGCCGCCTGCCGTTGCGCGGTATCGCCGACGAAGTCGCGGTGTACGAAATACCGTAAAGAGCCGGTATGACGGCAAGTTGCTATCTTTGCGCCATCGGCAACAAGACGATCCCCGATACCGATGCCGGGGACGCCGTGGGCGTTTGCAAGCTATGCCACGTGCTGGCCTGCCAGGGTCACGCCATCCGCGATGCGAACTATCCGCGCTGGATTTGCGCGCTTTGCGATCTGACGCTGCTCACCGTTGCCGCGGTGCTGCAGAGCGGCGACGAGGGCGCACAGCCGGACGCGTTGAGCGAGGTCTCGGAAGAGGTGATCCGGGCCGCACGATCGATACGCTCGGCGAGACAGTATTTCCGGAATCGCCCGAGGAAATCCTGGGACTGGCTCCAGCGTGCCGCCGACGAATTTCGCGGCTTGCCCGCGTCGGCGCTCGACGGCGAGTTGTCGCGGCTGTGGCGCGACATGTCCGACGACGGCCAGGAAATGATCCGCTGCGCGCTGGCCATCGCCGACAAGCTCGAGGTTCGCGATGCGGATTTGATCGGTATATTGCGCGGCGTTCGCGCGGGGACTGCACGCCGTGTCTGAGAACTTCAATGCTCTCGGCGATCCGGGCTGGGCGTCGCCGGGACAGGTTTCGGTGCCGCAGCAGACCTGGGACAAGACCTCGCTGCGCAACGAACGGTACGTTCGGCTGACGCGCAGCGACAACCAGACCAGGAACGTGTTCAAGGTGATGCCGCGCGAGGGGGCTGCAGGGGACGTCGTTTGGGTGAGTCCCGGTCAACTCGGCCTGGCGGCGAAAGAGGTCGCCGCCGTCGTCATCGAGGCCGCAGACAAGAATGCGTACCAGTGGATGCAGCTGGTCGGAACCGAATGGGGTCGGCTGACGCTGGCCGGTCTAGCGCTGGGCCTGATCGGGATCGGCATCGACGCCGCGTTCGACATCGGCAAATACCAGCTGCTGTTTCCGACCAGCGATACCGTCGCGGCCTGGGCCCGGGTCGTCGCCTACGTCCTGAAGGCTCTCGGGCTGTTGATCGTATTTCTGCAGGCTACCTGGTTCAGGAAGGATTGACGGCGAGCGACGCGTTCGTGTCAGCGCTCGTCGCGCGCATCGTCGAACATGTCGTGCAGCAGATACTGCTCGAGCGCCGCGGTGTCGGCCGGTCGGGCCGACAGCGTGACGACGCGGCCGTGGCGCCCCGAATCCCAGGTGAAATCTTCCTTGGAGTATTGGCGGATGATCGCGATGATCCTGCGCACGACCGCGATTTGCATGTTCGGGTTGGTGCCCTTGCGCACCTCGATCAACTGCGGCGTGCGCCGGCCCATCTCGGTGTTCCAGCCGAAAAACTCGAACGCCGCATCGTCGTAGGTCATCCGCTTCATCTGAAACATGCCGCCGCCCCGGATCGGCATCTGCGCGGCGACGCCGCGCGCGCCGCCGGGAAGATTGGCGGCGATCTTGGTATTGAAATCGACCTCGGCATTGTCTTGCGCGGACTCGGCCACGCCGCGCGCGCGCCGATTGGCCTGTACAAACGAAAGGAAGTCGCCTTGCGCCGGAGGTCTCGCTTGCGGCGGCGCCGGGATGGCGGCGATCTGCGGCGGGGCGATGACCGGCGATCGAATCGCCGGGGCCTCGAGGCGCGGCATCGCGACCATCGGCGGCGGTCGCACCCGTGCGGCCGGTGGTCGCGTCTTCGGGGACGGCGCCGCGGCGGGCTCGGCCGGAGCGGACGGCGGCGAGGGCAGCGGCGGCTTCGCCTCGGCGATCTCGACCTGGACCGGGGCGCTTTCCTGGTCGAACGCCTGCTGCTCGACGCCGGGGATCGGCGGGTGGGTGACGAACAGCAGCAGCGCCGCCATGTGGACGAGCAGCGATACTGCCGCCGTTACCCATACCTTGCGAATGGTCACAACATCCTGCCGCGTGGCAGGCTTGTGAAACAAATGACTCATTGGCCACTCGTCGGGCGGTGGCCGCGGGTTGGGGATGGAGATAAGGGTGGGCATCGGTTTGGGCTGCGAGCCCCGGCTATTCAATAGTCGCACCGGAGAATCCACAGATTCAATACGAGCCGAAGACGGGGGTTTTGTTCCCATCCCCGGGGCAGCGCGCTGTCAGCGTCCAGTCCGGATCGCGCTGGGCCAAAATCGGCTACGCTCGCGGTTTTGCAGCCAGCCCCCATCTTAGCAATGTCCTCCGCCCTGTTCACGCCGTACAAGCTGCGCAAGCTCGCGCTCGCCAACCGCATTGTCGTTTCGCCGATGTGCCAGTACTCGGCCGTCGACGGCTGCGCGACC
>Ga0207657_10007221_pt1 | contig 11408 bp, 13 predicted proteins | sample KBSC33metaG_FD_184316 | JGI IMG/M metagenome (GOLD analysis project Ga0207657, IMG submission 184316) | Corn rhizosphere microbial communities from Kellogg Biological Station, Michigan, USA - KBS C3-3 metaG (SPAdes) (version 2) | ecosystem: Host-associated > Plants > Roots > Rhizosphere > Soil ... | reverse complement strand
TAAGGGTTTTGCAGACCCTCCCCTTAGCCACTTGGGTACGGCGCCCTGAGGTCAAACAAGGATACCCGCCATGTCATCGCGACGGGCGTGCGTGGCGGCCGTCGTCAAAAGGCGTTTCAGTCGATTCCTGATCCGCAATCCCCAGCCTGGAAGACGCCGGTAGAATCTGAACCTCCGATGCGCCTCTCAGACCAATTCGCCGCCCTCCGCAGCCGAGGAGAAAAGGCGTTGGTCCTCTTCGTCACCGCAGGCGACCCTTCCCTCGCCGCGTTGCCGCCCATCTTGGACGCGCTGGTCGAGGGCGGAGCCGACATTATCGAGGTTGGGCTCCCGTTCAGCGATCCCATTGCCGACGGACCCATCATCCAGGCTTCCTCCCAGAGAGCATTGGATCAGGGAGTGACGCCGTCGGGAGCGCTAGACCTCCTGGCCGGCCTCGACCTCCCAGTGCCGCTCGTGGCGATGGGTTATTACAACTCTCTGCACCGCTTAGGACTCTCGGAAGCCGCAAGCCGGTTGAAAAAAGCCCACTTCGGGGGCACGATCATCACCGACCTGACGCCGGAAGAGTCCGGCCCCTGGGTGCAAGCCGCATCAGCCGAAGGGATCGACAACATCTTCCTCGCGGCACCCACTTCAACCGACCCGCGGCTTGAAGAAGTCTGCAGGCGTGCGACGGGCTTCATCTATGCCGTGTCGCGCACCGGGGTCACCGGCTCGGCCCAGGAGGTGCCAATCGAGGTCAAAGGCCTCGTGGAGCGCCTACGCGCTCGCACCAAGCTACCGATCTGCGTCGGCTTCGGCATCTCGAAACCTGAACACGTCCGTATGGTCTGTCAAGTCGCAGACGGAGCGGTTATCGGGAGTTGGCTAGTGGACCTACTGCACCGCGAATGGAATGGCGGCAGAGGTCGCACTCAGATCGTCGAGCAGATCCGCGCTCTCAAAGACGCCACCCGCGACTAGCGCTCGCAGCCGCAGTTGCAACCGCAACGGTGAGCAAGGCGCTGGTTGACCACGTGAAAGGTCACCAGGCACAAACCACCCATAACACTGAAAACCGTACTCGCGATCGCCGAAGGCGACGCCGCGGCCACCGATTTCGAGTGTTCATGCCCGAACACAAAGTGGCTGATCAAGATGCAGATCAGACCACCCACAAAGAACAGGCTGGGAACGTACGAGTGGTGCTTCTTCACCCCGTGTCGCACCGCCCAAATCCCAAGGACAAAGGCAGTCCCAACGAAAATGGCTTCCGAAGTCTCGCTTCCAAAAAAGGCCAACCCCACGACGGAGAGCAGCCCGAGAGCCAGACCGGTTAGCAGGCAATGCACCGCGCACACAGTGCCCGCAATGGCCCCGAGTTTGTCGATGTTCAGCTTGCTAACGCGCTCCGCCTTCATGCGATGCAGATACTATACCCCACTATCCCTGGACAAGACAAATGATGAGTGATAAATCCTGACTTTTGAAGAACCATGTCGATTCGAGCCGGCACGACCACTCATCACCCACAATTTCATCACCCATCATTCCTCACTCGTCACTCATCACCCTCTCACCCCCCTATTCCCCGCCCCCATTTGCGCCGACAATCCCCTAAGGCAGGCTCGTGTTATTGCTTGCTCCTTGACATTTCTTGCAAGTCCGGGTCACAATGACCCTTCGCAGCCAGGCAAGAGGAGGTTCCAAATGCGCAACTGCTCACACAAAGTGGGAGCAATCCTTCTTGTTCTCGTGTGCGCCATGACGGCAAACGCGAACAAGAATCGAAAGCAAGACACGAATCGGGAAGAGCTCAAGGTAGAGACTTTTCCGATCCCCGCTCCGGTCCGCTATGAGCTGACCCGCCAAGTGGGCGCCGGCCGGTTGGTCAAGGCGCAAGAAGGCAAGCCAGGAGCCATTATCCGCACCTATCAGGTGTCATACGAGGACGGCAAGCCACACAAGAAACAGGTGAAAGAAGAGCGGCAGGATCCCGTTCCAACAGTTTTCTATATGGGGAAAGCCGGCAACGGCTGGCAGCCCTCACGCGGCGACTTCATTCGCCATCGCGTACTCACCATGAGTGCAACCGCTTACGACCCCAGCCCTGAGACTATCGGTCCCGGTGCAACCGGCCGAACTCGGATGGGCTACGTGGCGACACGCGGCATGGTTGCTGTGGATCCGCGAGTTATTCCGCTCGGCAGCTTGGTGTTTGTCGAGGGATACGGGATCGCTCTCGCCTGCGACACGGGCGGAGCGATCAAGGGTAACCGCATCGATCTCTGCTATGCGAGCAAGAGCGTCGCGGATGCGTTCGGCCGTAAGAAGGTCCGAGTGCACATCCTGAAGACGCCCCGCTAAGTTTGGATTTTTGATTTTGGATTCTGGATTCCGGATTGCTTTGAAAGGTGTACAGCCGAATTAGGGAAAACCAATGCGGTTCTTCTGAGCAATCAATCTAAAATCTAAAATCCAAAATCAAAAATTCATGGACCTCACGGACGCCCCCACGCTCCGGAGGTTCCTTTCCAAATACGAGTTGGCTGCAAAGAAGGGCCTGGGACAGCATTTTCTCTGTTCCAGGCCCGTCGTCTCTAAGATCGTCGATGCCCTCCAAGGCTATCCGGGAATCCTCGAGATCGGCCCCGGCCCGGGGGTTCTGACTTCCCCACTCTCGGAACGGGCGGAAAAATACACCGCCATAGAACTCGATTCTCGCATGATCGAAGCGCTGGCTGAGTCCGCGCCCCAAGCCGAAGTGCGTCAGGAAGATGCCCTCAAAACGGACCTGAACGTCCTCTTAAGGAACCTGCCGGAGCCTAAGGCCGTTGTCTCCAACCTTCCCTACTACATCACAGGACCGCTACTTACTCGGATCGCGGAAGCCCGACACTGCTTTCAGAAAGCCGTCCTCATGATGCAGAAGGAAGTCGCTCAGCGGGTGCTCGCCCGAGCAAAGGAATCCGCAAGAGGTTCGCTTTCCGTCTACCTGCAGCTCCAATTCGAGATTCGAAAAATCGTTGACGCGCCCGCAGGAGCGTTCCTACCACCCCCAAAGGTCGATAGCACGGTGCTCGAGTTCATGTCGAAACCCGATGAATACGAGGACTCTCTCTTCAAGCTCATTCGCTTCGGCTTCGCCCAACCGCGCAAGACGATGGTGAACAACCTTCTCGCTGGCTATCATGTTCCCCGCGACGAAGCAATGGAGTGGCTAACAAGAGCAGGCCTGGACGAGAAGTCCAGGCCGCAAGAGCTCTCAAACGAGCAGTGGCTGACGTTGCACGCCAGCCACTGACCTACGCTGCAGCTTCAGCCGGAGCTGGCGCAGGATCGCTGTCCTTCGTGCGCATCAGAACCGCTGGCAGAATCGGGATGAGGAACAGCACGATAACCGTCGTTCCCGCGTTCATATACACCAGTGAACTGAAAGAGAAGTTCATATCCTTAAGCTTCGAGCCCAAGATATCGGTCCCGAACAGCGCAAGGTTGCGGACAGACAGAATGAGCGAGTATCCCAAGCCTTCGCAGCCCTTCGGCGTCGAACGTGCGGCCAAGTCCAGCAACGCAACCTCCGCGATCGTGCCAAAGAACGCACCTTGGGCTTCGATAATGATCGCTTGGGTGGCACCATTGTAAAAGAGGTACGCCAGAGTCGAAACTGCGCCAGTGCCGATGCCAATGTACAGCATCGTCCGAATGCTCAGCTTCTTGATGAGCACGCTATACAGATAGGCGGAGATAAGCCCCGCGATTCCGGCATAGATTCCTAAGTTCCCGATGAACTGCTCGCTGAGCTTCAGCTCGTTGGACTGGCGCAGATACAGGGGTGTCGAAAAGCCCGGCGCAAAATAGTACAGCGCAATAAAGCCGATTCCAATCCAGAGGTTGCGCGACTTGAAGATCACCTTCAGCTGCTGGCTCGCGTTCCTCAAAACGTTCTCATCCCGCGTGTGTACGCGCTTCTCGCGGAGGAAGAACCAGGCAACCGGCAGGATCGTAAAGGCAATAGCCGCATTCACGCCCGCAGTAATTGCAAAAGCCCCTGAAGCAGCCAAAGCACCCGCGATGGGCCCGTTAATGAGCGTACAACCGCTCGACACAAACTGCCGCAAAGCGGAGAGCCGTCCCGTGGCACCGATCCTTTGACCCGCTTCCACCAGCGTCGCGCCCACGACCGTCGACATGATCACCATAAAGATGTTCACGACGATGCAGCCGAGCAGCAGACCATTGTAAGTTCGGGGCACGAACGCGAGCGCAATCCAACTCAGAACGGTCAAGCCTGTAGCGATGAGAAGGTAGTGCCGTCGACGAGTGCCGAACAACGGAAAGGCATCGGTCAGAATCCCCGCGAATGGCTTGAAATACCACGGCAGGCCGCAGAGAAAGAAGAACGAAGACAGCTGCGTCGCCGAGACATGCAGCTCCTTGTTAAGGATCGTCTGCAGGGGCAGCTTGCCGAGGACCTGAGGCTGTGCAAGCGTCGTCGCGAAGATGCCGAAGATGATGACCAGCCCCAGGTGCAGGAGGCTTTTGTCTTCGAACCGGGTGTTCTGCGGAGCCGCGGCGTCAGCGCCGGGCATGTGTTGAGCTTCTTTTTCCATAGGGAGTCCGAACGATAAAGCGCATTATAGTGCGCCTTGCTCTCCCTGGTGCAAATTCCAGGCTGCCGAAGGGCAGCCTGGCTCAAAATGACTGCTTAGCCCCCAAGCTTAGCGCCCCGAAGCGGCTTCGGCGAAATGTCGGCCGTATCAACCGTCTTCCCGCTCACGCCCTGGTTGCCCAAGCTGTCGATGATCTTGTCGATCGTCTGCTTCGAGAAGCCCTGGTAGTAGCCGATCGGGGGTGTGTCGTTCTGATCGAACTTCGGCACGAGCGCCATGTCGAAGCCCATCTGCCCCTTGTACTTCTTCATCGCCGCGCCCTCAACATCGGGAAGAATTCGAATGACGTTCCCGAGATCGGATGTGAGCTTTAGAGCGGTTTCGCGATCGCCCTCGATCACACCCACGACCGCCAGTCCGCGGCCATAGGCGTCGCTAATCTTTCCGAGCGTCTTCACTGCAGTTTTTGTTGCGTCGTCGGCGGTGTTGTTCAAGAAGACGACGAGCACGGGCGACATGTTGGTCCGCCCGGTTATCGCGCGATCGGCCGGAGCCGTAACCGACGCGATGTAGGCACCCTTCGCGATCGAGTCGTCGCCGTTGGAGCCCGAGACAACATGAGCGAGAGCGGCTTCTCTGTCCTCATTGAAAAGCTCGAAGCTCAGCCCGTTCGCGCCATAGAACTGTCCGCGGAAGTTCCGAGGGCCGCCACCGGCGGGGTTCACATGACAGTAGCCGCAGGGCTTCTGCTCTTTCGCCGCATACGGCGGACGGGCATTGGCTTCGTAAATGCCGGCGGCAAGGACGACGGACGCGAGCGTGAGACCGGTGATCAGGCGCTTCATAGCTTTTCTAGGATAACGCCTCAGAAGGCCAAATGCTTCACCATAATTCACGAATGGCATCCGCACCGGTCGGCAACCCAGGCGGCATCACGCTCCTCGAAGAGGAACTTGGAGGATTCGGGGGCTTTCCCGACAAGCTCTTTCTGATCTCGATGGGTGGCGACAAGTACGCCGCGAACAACGCCACCGCGCCCGACGGCACTATCCTCGACGGCCTCGCCTGCTTCCTTTCCGCTGACGACGCAACCACCTACATGGGCCTGCTCGCTGGGCTCAGCGGAGACATCGTCAGCAAGTCCTTCGAAGAGGCTCGCCAGATCGCTCAGAGCAAGCCGAAACTGAACTGCCTGCTGCTCTTCGTTGCTGGGCGCATCGTTGAGATCCACTTCGTCAGGTAAGGGCCCCTAAGAACGTCCCGGATACCCGACCGACTCAAACGGCCAGACTTCGGCAATCCAACTCTTCACCGTCTCAAAAAGCACCGGATCGAGCCCCTTCTCGAATTCGCTTTGCCGGACCCACAGGTACACGTCCGCCTGAACGTCCGACCCCTTTGGCGGGACGATGTACACACAGCCGAGGCACTCCGTTTCGTCCAAACTCATCACCGTGTAGGCAAACGAGCGTCGTGTCTGGAACTCCTTCTGATGCCAACCAAGGTCGATCAGGTCCTGCTCGAGAGTCAGCGTACTCTCCGGCCACGAATCTCCAAAAACCTTCTGCCGCTGCAGGTGCTCCAAGCTGCTCATCACCGCATCGTAGTCCTTCACCACGTCCTTGACCGTAAGCATCCGCAGCAGAAAACGATCGGTCTCAAGGACCTCCGGCACGACGAACTCTGACGGGACAAGCTTCTTCACACGATCAGTTTAGTAGCGCCTCGAAGCGTGACGCAGTAAGGGTCAATATCTCCTCCCCCTGTCGTGATGGGGGGAGGATCTTCGCCGTGAAGCGTGCGAAGAGGAGGGGGTCAATACTCAGACCCGCAACTCACCAAGCAGCTCATCGAGTTGATCGAGCGTCTCCGGCAAAGCGTTCGTTGAACCGCTGGACTCCAGCGCTTCCTTCGACGGATAGCAATCGTGCACCGTCAACAGCGTCCTCCCGTTGCTCTCCTCAAAGGTCACGATGGTGACGGTATTCCCTTCAGGAGCCTCCTCGTTCGTCCAAACGAGCCGCGCGTTTGGGATCACCTCCAGGTACTTGCCGAAGAACTCCATCTTTGAACCTTCGTGAAGGAACACGAGCTTATACTGCCCCCCAACCCGCACGTCCAGGTCGCAGGAAAGCAGGTTCAGCCCAAACGACTTCGGAACCCACCAGCGCCGAAAGAGCTCTGGGTTGGTCCAAGCCTCATACACGAGGTTCGCGGCGGCGTCCACCGTCCGCGTGACAACGAGGTCGACGTCGGATTTACGCTCGACCGTCGTAGGGTTTTTCGTGGGGGTGGCCCCCGTTTCTTTATTTTCCATTTGATTTCTCCTTGAACTTCAATTCCTCGACAACGACGTCCAGTTCGTCGAACCGCTCGGCCCAGAGTTGCCGATAGCGCTCGATCCAGGCTGCCTCTTCCTCCAAACCGCGCCGACCGATGCGGCACGACCGCACCCGCCCGATCTTTTCCGTACTCACAAGCCCCGCATGCTCCAAGACCGCGACATGCTTCTTCATGCCCGTGAGAGTCATCTGGAACTGCTCGGCCAGAGCGCTTATGGAGGCATCCGCCTGTGCCAATTGCTCCAAGACGCCCCGTCTCGTAGCGTCCGCAAGCGCTCCGAAAGACTGGTCGAAGCCACCGACACTATACTGAACCATCTAGTTCAGTATAGCCGTGCATAACGGCAAATTTAAGATGAACTGCAAAATCCCGCAGGAAATTAGCTGACCGTCTCGCCTTCCGCAGGCGGAGACAACCAGGCCTCCTCGTTTTCACAGAAATGCACCACGCCGATGAAACCATGGACAAAATCGAGAAAACTCAGAAGCTCCGGTCCAGACGCTTGAAAGCTTCACCCGCAAGGTATCTTCGCCAGTACGGTTCCTGATCTATGACCCGATTCGGATTCATCATCCACCCTCTGAACGCAAAGCACATCGCGCGCAAATATCCGATCGCGAAGTTCTTTCCTGACACCTGGATCGAGGCGTTCGCCCGCCGCAAGAGCCCCGTGGTCATGAGCGAAATCAAGGGGATTCGCTCGATCACCGGTGCAGAAACCGAGGGCTGGTTCATCGGCTTGCCTCTCACGCCGAACCAGATGGTCCAGACGGTCCCGATCGATGAGGTCTACGACAAGATCGCCGCCTGTGGCGACCTCGCTGCCAGCCTCGGTGCCGACATCCTCGGGCTTGGAGCCTTCACCAGCGTGGTCGGCGATGGCGGCTTTTCAGTTGCCCAGCGAACGAAGATCAAAGCCGTCACCACGGGCAACTCCTACACCGTCGCAACGGCGATCGAAGGCACCCGCAAGGCTTGCGAAATGCTGGAGATCGATCTCCCGAGCGCAACCTTGGCGGTTGTGGGCGGAACCGGTTCCATAGGCAAGACCTGCGCAACCGTTCTCAGCCGCTCGTTCGGCAAGACCATCATCGTCGGCCGGGACCTCGCAAAGGCGCAAGCGGTCGCCGAGACGCTCCCGAATGCCTACGCTTCCATTGAGATCTCGGACATCAGCCAAGCTGACGCCATCGTCACCGTCAGCTCGGCAGGAAAGGAACTCATCCTTCCCTCCCACCTCAAGCCCGGCGCCGTCGTCTGCGACGTGGCCCGCCCGCGCGACGTAAGCGTCCTCGTCAGCAAGGAGCGGCCTGACGTTCTCGTTATCGAGGGTGGAGTAGTGAAGGTTCCCGGTGATGTGGAATTCAATTTCAACTTCGGCTTCCCGGGCCGCACCGCTTACGCCTGCATGAGCGAAACCATGATGCTCGCCCTAGAAGGCCGTGTCGAAAACTTCACCCTAGGCAAGGACGTGACGGTTGAGCAAGTCGACGAGATCAACGCCCTCGCTCACAAGCACGGCTTCGAGTTGGCTGGCTTTCGCTCTTTCGAGCGCGCGGTGGATGAAGCCGCCATCGAAAGGGCCCGCCAAGCCCGCCGAGCCTCTCCGCATGCGGCATGAGACCTAGTAGCGCGGACCTCCAGGTCCGCAAGCCTTTGATGCCGTAGCCTGCGAACATCGCTCAGGAGAGGTGAGATCCCTCGGCTTTGCGCGGGATGAGGAAACCGTCCCTGAATCTGTGCGACACTAGAAGGGTCGTGGACCCAAGACGCGAGCATGAACTCCTGCTGACCCGTCGTCAGCTCTTCGGCCGAACCGCGCTCGGCGTAGGCACCGCCGCGCTGGCTTCGATGGTCCATGCATCGCCATTTCAGGCAATGCCGAAAGCTCATGGCGGTCTGCCCGGACTGCCGAACTTCGCCCCGAAAGCGAAGCGCGTCATCTACCTCACGATGAACGGGGGGCCGAGCCAGCTCGACCTCTGGGACTACAAGCCCAAGCTCATCGAGCACTACAACGAAGACCTCCCGAACGAGGTCCGCCACGGCCAGCGCATCACCACGATGACCAGCGGCCAAGCCCGCTTCCCCCTCGCGCCAAGCAAATACAAGTTCGAGAAGCACGACAACAACGACGAGGGCGTCTGGGTGAGCGAGCTCCTGCCGCACACCAGCCAAATCGTCAAGGACCTTTGCATCGTCCGGTCGATGTACACGGAGGCGATCAACCACGATCCCGCCGTCACCTTCATCCAAACCGGAAGTCAGCTCCCGGGGCGTCCCAGCTTCGGCTCATGGGTGAGCTACGGGCTCGGCACCATGAACCAGGACCTGCCGACCTACATCGTCCTGCACTCGACGTGGTCCAGCAAGGCGGACGCCCAGGCCGTCTTCACGCGCCTTTGGGGCTCGGGATTCCTGCCCAGCGAACACCAAGGGGTTGCGCTTCGAAGCTCCGGCGATCCGGTTCTGTTCCTCCAGAACCCTCCGGGCGTCGACGCGGTGAACCGGCGCAAGATGCTGGACGGCATTGCCAAGCTCAACCACATGCAGCTCGACCATTTCGGAGACCCGGAGATCGCCACGCGCATCGCCCAATACGAGATGGCCTACCGCCTCCAGACCAGCGTGCCCGAGCTGATGGACCTGAGCAAGGAGCCGGAGGAGACTTTCGAGCTGTACGGAAGGGACGCGCACAAGGCGGGCACCTTCGCCGCGAACTGCCTCCTCGCCCGGCGCATGGCCGAGCGGGGCGTGCGGTTTATCCAGATCTTCCACCGAGGCTGGGACCAGCACGGCAACCTCGCCGGCGACCTTCCGCGGCAGTGCCAAGACGTCGACCAAGCCTGCGCCGCCCTCGTCACCGATCTCAAGCGCAGGGGCCTGCTCGACGACACGCTCATCATATGGGGCGGCGAGTTCGGGCGGACGGTCTACTGCCAGGGCCCGCTCAGCCACGAGAACTACGGCCGAGACCACCATCCGCGCTGCTTCACCGTCTGGATGGCCGGCGGAGGCGTGAAGCCGGGCATCGCCTATGGCCACACCGACGAGTTCGGCTACAACATCGTCGACAAGGACGGGGCGATGATCGACCCAACCCCCGACAAATTCACCCCCGGCGCGGTCCACGTCCACGACCTGAACGCGACCATCCTCCACCTCCTCGGCATCGATCACACCAAGCTCACCTACCGCTTCGCCGGCCGAGACTTCCGCCTGACCGACGTGCACGGCTTTGTGGTGAAGGAGCTTCTGGCGTAGGGGCGTTTGGGATGGCGATGAGGCGACGACGCGCTGAAGGGAGTCAGGGAGTCTGAGCCGGTCACGGCGAAGTCTTGATGTAACTCATGGACCAGGCAGACGCCAAGGCATTGCTATCGCGCGAAATTCTGGACGCGTTGCAAGAGCGAGGCGTCCACCTAGCCGAAATCGACTGGGACCTCGAGAGAACATACGAAGCGGAGGCGTACACGTCAATGGCGTGGTTTGAGAGCGCCGCGTTTACCGACAACACCAATCCGATTCCAGACATCTTGCCCCTCTTCATCCGACTCTTAATGGAGCTAGAGCGGGATCCCTCCACCGGGCCCATTCTTCCCGAAGGCGCAGACGAAGAGTTCTTCTCAATGGAGATCCGCTTGGGCTCGCTCGCGGAGTATCTGACAGGATCCTTCGCCAACGAAGATAAAAGGATCATTAGCCTTCTGCTTGTTCACGTAACGGCTGCCTACGTTCATGCGACTTGGCCGAGTCCGTCAGCAGAGTCGATCAGGCTCTCGCTGGTGACGCTTGAAAAGCTGTTACTTAGCAAGACCTAGCCCGGCTGGATGGCTCAGGAAGCATCCAACTTGCAACTCCGCAATCGGCGCTCGCCGCGTGCTGACACGGACTTGAAGCCCCTTCTCGATGCCTCTGCCTCGCCAATCACCGGCAGATCCTGGTTGGCTGCGGGCAAGGAGGTAGAAGCTTTCAGCCGCCCATCAGCAAAGCCTCTACCCCTTGATCCTGCGCCGCCACTCGGCCGGCGAGCTTGGCGGGGCAGAGGCATAGGAAAGGGCGGTGCCCGATGCTCGACTGCAGCGGCAGCAGGGGTTCATTTCTGCCGAGTGGGACATCATTCCTGCCGCCGTTGATCTCATTCCTCGCGGAAATGCATCATGCTTGCCACAAATGAATGCGTTTTTCGGAAGAATGAAATCATTTTTCCGATCCCTGACGTCATTACTGCCGTTTGTGCATCCCTAATTGAAAGAATGATGTCACTGCCAGAAAGAATGAAGTCCCATACTCTGAAAAGGAGCTCCTTGTGAGCGAAGAAGATGGGGTTTGGAATCGGAACGCCAACAAGCGATCGATCCAGTTCGTGATCGAGGCGAAGATCGGCACTGCGACCTCTTGGACCCTGGTCGACGTGACGACCGCCACAAAGTACGCCCACACCCTCCAGCAACCCGGCGTGAAGGCGAT
>Ga0207657_10007218_pt1 | contig 11410 bp, 11 predicted proteins | sample KBSC33metaG_FD_184316 | JGI IMG/M metagenome (GOLD analysis project Ga0207657, IMG submission 184316) | Corn rhizosphere microbial communities from Kellogg Biological Station, Michigan, USA - KBS C3-3 metaG (SPAdes) (version 2) | ecosystem: Host-associated > Plants > Roots > Rhizosphere > Soil ... | reverse complement strand
ATCACCCGCGGCGCCTCGCCGACTACAGCGCCGACTATCGGATGCTCATTCTCGCCGCGATGGCGGTCGTCGCCGGCACCGGCGGAGCGTTCAGTGCGTGGGCGTTGCTCAAGCTGATCGCCTTCGCGACCAATGTCTTCTGGTACGCGAACGCCTCCTTCGCCCCGGCGCTGATCGCCGACCGCGGATGGCTGCTCGTCCTGCTGATCCCCGTGATCGGCGGGCTCATCGTCGGGCTGATGGCGCGCTACGGTTCGGACAAGATCCGCGGCCATGGAATCCCCGAGGCGATCGAGACCATCCTCTTCGGCGAAAGCAAGCTGTCGCTGAAGGTCGCGCTGCTGAAGCCCTTGTCATCGGCGGTGTCGATCGGAAGCGGCGGACCGTTCGGCGCGGAAGGGCCGATCATCATGACGGGCGGCGCGATCGGCTCGCTGTTCGCGCAGCTGTTCCGGCTGAGCGCAGCCGAGCGCAAGACGCTGCTGGTCGCAGGCGCGACCGCCGGGATGACGGGCATCTTCGGGACGCCGTTCGCCTCGATCATGCTCGCGGTCGAGCTGCTCCTGTTCGAATGGAAGCCGCGAAGCTTCGTGCCGGTGGTGACTGCGGTCCTCGTCGCGCTGGCGTGGCGCTCGCTGCTGATGGGCTCGGGGCCGCTGTTCGCGTTCGCCGCGCCGACGCCCGCCGGGATCGAGCCGGTCGCGATCGCCGCGGGCATCGGCCTCGTCACCGGGCTGCTCGCAGCGGTGCTGTCCTACATCCTCTACCGCATCGAGGACGGCTTCCACGCGCTCCCGATCCACTGGATGTGGTGGCCGGCCATCGGCGCCGTCGTCGTCGGGCTCGGCGGTATCGTCGACATCCGCGTCCTGGGCGCCGGCTATGGCGTGATCCAGCAGCTGGTGGACGGCGATTTCGTGATGAAGGCGGTCGTCCTGCTGCTGGTCGTCAAGGCGGTCGTGTGGCTGGTGGCGCTTGGCTCGGGGACCTCGGGCGGAATCCTCGCGCCGTTGCTGATCCTCGGCGGCTGCGCCGGATTCCTGATGGGCCATTATCTTCCCGGCGACCCCGGCTTCTGGGCGATGATCGGGATGGCGGGGATCATGAGCGGCGTGATGCGCGCGCCGATGACCGGCGCATTGTTCGCCGCGGAGCTCACCAACCATCTGTCGGCGCTTCCGGAGACGATCGCCGCGGGCGCGGCGGCCTATGCGATCAGCGTCCTCATCCTGAAACGCTCGATCCTGACCGAGAAGATCGCCCGGCGCGGCCGGCACATCCTGCGCGAATATAGCGTGGATCAGCTCGAGTTCCTGCTCGCCGGGCAGCTGATGACCCGCAATCCGAAGACGCTTCCCGCTTCGATGGCGATCCCCGACGTGCTCCGCTTCTTCGCCGAGGAGGCCGAGCACCGGTCTTATCCGGTGGTCGACGGCGAGGGGCGGCTGGTCGGGCTGGTCTCGCGCACCGATGCCCTGCGCTGGCAGGTCGCCAAGAAGATGGAAGGGCAGCTGGGCGAATGGCTGTCGGACGCATCGACGCTGGTCGTTTTTCCCGAAACCCCGTGCGGAGCGGTCGCGGACATGATGGTCGACTCTGGAAGCGGGCGGGTCCCGATCGTCGATCCTCAAAGCCGGCGCGTGGTCGGGATCATCTCGCGCCAGGACCTGCTGAAGGTTCGCACGACCCAGAAGCGCGGCGAAACGGTGCGGCCGGTCAGGAAGAAGAAGAGGCGCCCGAGCGAAACCGCCGGCTAGCGCGCCGAGGCCAACGCTTCCGAGACGATCGCTTCGAACTCCTGTCCGCGCGGGAAGCCGGCCGCGATCCAGCGGTCCTCGATTGCCCGCAGGGTGCGCGCGATGATGGGTCCTTCCGGCAGCCCGCGGGCCATGAGCGCCGCACCGCCGACCGGCAATCGCGGCGCATGCCATTTGGCGATGCGGGCGGCGTCTTCGGCACGGTTGGCGAGCAGGAGGCGGTCGACCGCGCACGCGTTGCCGAGACGGTAGGTGAGCGCTTCGGGCGTTGCGCTCGCGTCGGCGCCGGCCGCGCAGGCGAGGCGCTTGCGCGCCTTGTTCGACAGTTTCAGGCGAACCGCCACGGCTGAGGCGACTTCGGTATCGTTCGGCAGCAAGGCCGCGAGGCGCCGAAGCGGGTCCGGCGCGATCCCGGCCTGCCGCTCGGCCGCAATGAGCGCGCGAAGCTTCGGTAGACGGCCGTCCGTAATCTCGGGCAGCACCGGCTTCAGAATGTCGCGGTCGACCATGATCGCCACGGTCACCGACGGATCGGCGAGCGCCAGCAGCTTCAGAAGCTCGTCGGCGATGCGCTCGCGCGACAGAGCCATGAGGTCGTTGGCGCGCCGGGTGCAGGCGTCGATGGCCGCTTCGTCCGGCTCGCCCGAGCCGAAGCGCGCGTGGAAGCGGAAGTAACGCAGGATGCGGAGATGATCCTCGGCGATGCGCTTGAGCGGGTCGCCGATGAAGCGCACGTGCCGCGCAAGCAGATCGTCGAGCCCGCCGAAATAGTCGAACACTTCGCCCGTTGCCGGGTCAGCGGAGAGCGCGTTGATCGTGAAGTCGCGCCGGGCGGCATCCTCCTCCCAGTCGGGCGTGAAGGCGACCGTCGCTCGGCGTCCATCGGTCGAGACGTCGCGGCGCAGCGTCGTGACTTCGTAAGGGTGGCCGTCGCTGACCGCCGTGACCGTGCCGTGGTCGATCCCCGTCGGCACGGCCTTGATGCGCGCGGCTTCGAGGCGCTCCACAACCTCTTCGGGCTCGAGGCGCGTCGCCAGGTCGACGTCGCTGACGGGAAAATCGAGCAAATCGTCGCGAACCGCGCCGCCGACGTAGCGGGTCATGCCTTCGTCGGCGGCGAGGGCTGCCAGCAGCCGCTTCATGCCGCGCCGGCGGCGCCATTTCGCCGCGTCGATGGTCAGCGCCACTGCAGCCGCCGCGAGAGGTTCACGATCATTGCGGCGGTTGCCCCCCAAATCCTGCGTCCGTTCCAGAGGATCTCGTAATAGTGCCGCTGTCGCCCCTGCAACAGTGCGCTGCGGCGAAGTTGGTTGGCCGGATCGAGCAGGAAGGCGAGCGGCGCCTCGAACAGATCGGCCACTTCACGCTCGTGCGGCTCCAGCGGAAGGCCGGGCGCAACGACTCCGATGACCGGCGTGACGACGAAGCCGGTGACGGTTCTGTATTGATCGAGCGTGCCGACCAGATCGACAGCAGAGGGATCGAGCAGGATTTCCTCATGCGCCTCGCGAAGCGCCGCGGAGACGGGGTCCTCGTCCGGCTCGACGCGTCCGCCGGGGAACGCGATCTGCCCGGCGTGGGTGCGCAGATTCTCGCGCCGGACGGTGAGAAGAACGCCCGGCTCGTCGCGGTCGGTGATCGCGATGAGGACCGCGGCGGCGTTTGAAGCGGTCGCTCGGAGCTCCGGATGATCGCCCTCGAGCGGAGGCTCCGCTGGGGCGGCGGCCAGCGCGATGCCAAGCCTTTGGGCGAGATCGCTCAACTGGCCGCGTCCAGCGGGAAGAAGGCGCCGCAGCTCCAGACGCCCGCCGGATCGCCGCTCTCGCCAAGAGCAAGTTCGGCCAGCTCGTAATAAAGCGCGCGCGTCAGCTCGGCCTCGAGCCCGTGGCGGACGAGAAGGCGCGGGGAGGGGCCGTGGTCCGTCTCCACCATCCGCAGAGGATGGCCGGCGTCGAGCATCACCGCATCGCCGCTGTCGAGCCGGAAGGCGATGCGGCGCTCGCGGCCATCGCCCTCGCTCTGCATTTCGACGGCGCGGAAGGCAGTGCTTTCCACGTCGATGTCGAGCTTCTCGGCCGGCGTGACGAGCACGTGGCGGCCGTCGGGCTCGCGCCTCAAGACCGTGGAGAAGAGGCGGACCATGGCTGGCCGATCGATTCGTGCGCCGTCGTGATACCACGCGCCGTCGCGCGCGATCCGCATGCCCGAATGGCCGCAAGCTTGGGGATCCCATTGATCCACCGGCGGAAGCCGCCGCTCGTCGATCAGCTTCTGAAGCTCGGCGAGGCTGATCCCCTGCAGGTCGATCGGAGGGCGGCTCTCGGGCATCTTGCCGTCATTGCGAGGAGCGCAGCGACGAAGCAATCCAGTATGCGCGGCTGGATTGCTTCGCTGCGCTGGCAATGACAGAGACGCGGCCATGCCGCCCCAGCGAACCGCAATCGTCACAGGCGCCGGCAAGCGTGTCGGGCGCGCGATCGCCGCTGCGCTCCTCGACGACGGCTGGTCGGTACTGGCTCACGTCCACCATGACACCGATGACGTGCCCGATGGCGCGGTGAAGGTTGCGGCGGATCTCGAGGACCCGCGCTGTGCCGAGACGATCTTCGCCGCGGCCGAGGGGCTTCCCCCCGTGCGGCTGCTCGTCAACAATGCGGCGCGCTTCGCCTGGGACGGCTTCGGCGAGTTCGATCCGGGCGAGCTGTCCGCGCACATGGCGTTGAACGTCCGCGCTCCCGCGCTCCTGATCGAGCGCTTCGCTGCCGAGCACGCGCCGGGCGAGGACGCGCTGATCGTGAACCTGCTCGATTCCAAGCTGGCTTCGCCCAACCCCGATTATCTCAGCTATACCTTGTCGAAGCAGGCGCTTGCCGGCTTGACCGAACTTGCCGCGCGTGCGCTTGCCGAGCGCGGGATCCGGGTGAACGGGATCGCGCCGGCGCTGATGCTTCAGTCGAGCGGCCAGAGCGAGGAGAATTTCGAAGCGATGCATGCGAACAACCCGCTCGGGCGAGGGGTCGAGGCTGCCGACGTGATCGGCGCGATCCGCTATCTTGCCGGCGCGCGATGCGTCACCGGGCAGGTCCTGGTGATCGATGCCGGCCAGCGCTTCCTCGGCCTCGGCCGTGACGTGCAGTTCCTGGGCGCGCAATGAACGAGCCCAAGCTCGAGGGACTCGTTCCGGACAGCCTCAAGGTCCGCTCGGCGCGAATCCTGTTGGAATCGCTCGAAGTGACGGCGGACATCGGCTTTCACGATTTCGAGGTCGGAACTCCGCAGCGGCTTCTCGTCTCCGTCGAGATCTGGCTTGAGGACAGCACGCCCCCCGCAGACGACAATCCGGAGCGCGCGTGGAACTATGACTTCCTGCGCAAGGAGGTGGACGAGATCGCCGCGTCGCGCAGGTTCAACCTCCAGGAAACCTTGGCGAACGCCGTGTTCGAACGGCTTGCCGCCTTCCGCGGCGTGCGTGCGCTCAGGGTTCGAACCTCGAAGCCGGACGTCTATCCCGACGCGCATGGGGTAGGCGTCGAAATCGCGTCTTTTCGCGGCTCCTGGCCGGCCGACTGACCAAGGCATTGCGCGCACGCGGGTTTCAGGCCTTCCGCTTGTGGAACAAAATCCGTTGCGCCGTCTTTGAGCCGACGATAAGGAGGCGCGCTTGTCGCCGATGTCATTTTGTTACTTCGGCGGTTCCATGAATGCCAGGGCGAGCGTTCCGAACGCCCGGTCTGACCGTGGCCACCACGGCGTGTCGAGGAGAAGTGCGGGTTAAATGTCCTACGCCCAACGCAAAGAGCTGAGCGGTAACCGCGGCATATCGATCTTCATGACGGTCGCCGTCGTTGGATCGCTCATGTACGCGATCGTCACCGGCCTCGCCTACAACGTGATCAAGCACACGGCCGAGCAGCTCAAGGTCATCGACGTGGAGCAGCAGCCGCCCCCGCCGCAGGAACCGCCGCCTCCGCCCAAGGACATGCCGAAGGTGCCGCCGCCGCCGGTCACTCCGCCGCCGCTGGTCCAGATGAACACGCCGCCGCCGCCGACGATCACGACGGTCACTGCGCCTCCGGTGCCGCCGGTGATCCCGCCGGTCGTGACCGCGCCGCCGCCGCCGGCTCCGCCGCCGCCGCCGCGCAAGGTCCAGTCGGCGCAGAGCGCGAAGGGTGACCTTCGGACCCTCTTCAGCGCGGACGATTATCCGCCGTCGGCCGTTTCGGCGGGCGCGGAGGGAACGGCCCAGGCATCGATCACGATCGGTACCGACGGCCGCGTCCAGTCGTGCAACATCATCCGCTCGAGCGGCAACAGCGCGCTCGATTCCGCGACCTGCAACATCATCCGCCGCCGCGCCAAGTTCGTTCCCGCGAAGGACAGCAACGGAAACGCAACGACGGATACGATCACGACGCCGCCGATCACTTGGCGTCTCGAAGGCTGACGAAAGTTTGGGTTCTCTTCTTTGACGGGTTTTCAGAAGGAAAGTTAAGTGATGCAAGCAGCACCAGAAGGCGCCAATTACGGGCTCGGCGCCGCTCTCCAGCAGGGCGGAATCATTGCGTGGTCCGTGTTCATCATCCTCGTCGGGATGTCGATCTTCTCGTTCTACATCCTGTTCACGAAGCTGATGCAGCAGCAGAAGATCATCAGCCAGGGCCGCAAGGTCCGGGCGAGCTTCTGGAATTCGCCAAACTTGCGCGAAGCAGCGACGAAGCTCGACGCCAAGAGCGCCTATCGCTCGATCGTCGACGATGCGCTCCAGGCGCAGGACCAGCACGGCAAGCTGACCGACCCGGTCGACCAGCACGACTGGATGGCCAACAGCCTGGCGCGCAGCCAGGGCGCGATCGGCGCGCGGCTCGGTGAAGGCCTCGCCTTCCTCGCGACCGTCGGTTCGACCGCACCGTTCATCGGTCTGTTCGGTACCGTCGTCGGCATCTACCGCGCGCTCATCAAGATCGGTTCGTCGGGCGAAGCTTCGATCAACACGGTCGCGGGTCCGGTCGGCGAAGCGCTCATCATGACCGCGCTCGGCCTTGTCGTCGCGGTGCCGGCGGTGCTCGCCTACAACTGGCTGATCCGCCGCAACAAGTCGATCATGGAGGACCTCGCGGCCTTCACGAACGACCTCCACGGCTACCTGATGTCCGACGGTGCGGTGAAGCCGCGCGTCGGCGGGCCGACGGATCCGGGCACCAGGACGACGGCGCAAGCCCGCACCGGCGCTCCGGCGTCCGGAAGCGAGCCGGTTCGCACGCCCACCCCGGCCAAGTAATCGCTACAGGTCCGGCCCCGCCCGGGGGCCGGACCTCGCTTCGTTGAAGTAGGAAAGAACCGAGCCGTATGGCAGGACAAGTAATCCAAGACGGCGAAGAAGACACCGCGATGTCCGACATCAACGTCGTTCCGCTGACCGACGTCATGCTGGTGCTTCTGATCGTCTTTCTGATCACCATTCCGGTGGTGGTCCACCAGGTCCCGGTGACTCTGCCGAAGGTTCGCTACGAGCCGACGGTCACCAAGCCCGAAAATGTGTCGCTGAGCGTCCGCAACGGGCCGGGCGGCACGTGCGAAGTCTATTGGCAGCTGAAGAAGGTGACCCAGAAGGAGCTGCTCGATCTCGCCGTCAAGAAACTCGAGGACCAGATCCAGAAGGTCGGCGGCGTCCAGAACATCAATGAAGAGAATATGCCCGAGGCGCACGTCCGCGGCGACATCAACACGCAATACAAGTGCATCGGGGCGGTCATCATCACCATGCAGGAAGCCGGGTTCCAGCGCGTCGGCTTCATTTCCCAGCCGGCCGGCGGCCCGGCTGCGCGCCTGTAGGAGCTTTTCGCCATGTCGATGCAGACCACGAGCGACAATTCCTCGGGCGAGCCGATGCTGGACATCAACGTGACGCCGCTGATCGACGTCATGCTGGTTCTCCTCATCATGCTCATCATCACCATCCCGCCGCAGACCCACGCGGTGAAGCTCGACCTTCCGGTCAACCAGCCGAACCAGCCGCCGCCGCCGATTCAGCCGGTGAAGAACACCGTCGGCGTGACGGCGCAGGGCGCGATCACCTGGAACGGGTCTCCGATCAGCAAGCAGCAGCTGCGCCAGTATCTGGAAGTCACGCAGCAGATGAACCCGATCCCGGAGCTTCACCTGCAGCCTGACGCCACCGCGAGGTATGAGCTGGTCGACGAAGTGCTGGCGATCACCAAGAAGGCCCACGTCCAGAAGATGGGCTTCGTCGGCAACGAATATTACGCGCAGGGCATCTTCTAGAAGCTCGCTCGACGCCTGTCCTTCGAAGGGCGGCTCCCATCCGGAGCCGCCCTTTCTTTTTGCGTCATCGCGAATGCAGCGAAGCCGTCCAGATCACTGCGAACATTGGATTGCTTCGTCGCTAGCGCTCCTCGCAATGACGTGCCATTGCTCGCGCCGATGAGCGACCAGCGCCGCTTCGCCGTTGTCATTCTTGCCGCGGGGCAGGGCACGCGCATGCGTTCGGACACCCACAAGGTGCTCCATCCGATCGCCAGCCGTCCGCTGCTGCTCCACCTGCTCGACCGCGTCGATGCGCTCGGCGCCGACAGGCGCGTCGTGGTCGTCGGGAAGGGGCGCGAGCAGGTCGAGGCAGCGATCGCCGGGCGCGACGCGACGCTGGCCATTCAGGCCGAGCAGAAGGGCACGGGCCATGCGGTCCAGCAGGCGGCGGGCGCGCTCGCCGGCTACGACGGCCCCGTCCTCATCCTCTACGGCGACACGCCCTTCGTCGAGGCGGAGACGCTGCGAAGGATGCTCGACCGGCTCGACGGCGAGAGCGGACCCGGCGTGGTCGTCCTCGCATCCTGCCCGCCGGACCCGCTGAAATACGGACGGATCATTCTCGGCGAAGGCGATCGCATCGCCCGAATGGTCGAATATAAGGACGCGACCGAGGAGGAGCGCGAGGTTCGCCTGTGCAACTCCGGAATGATGGCGGTTCGCGCGCGCGACCTGTTCCGCTGGCTCGCCGAGGTCGGCAACGACAATGCCGCGGGCGAATATTATTTGCCCGACGTCGTCAACATCGCCGCCGCCGAGGGCCGCGACGCGGTGGTCATCGAGGGCGACCCGTACGAGACAGCGGGCGTCAACAGCCGCGCCGAGCTCGCCCATCTCGAGCTCGAATGGCAGCGCCGCCGGCGCGAGCGGGTGCTTGACGAGGGCGCGACCCTGATCGACCCCGAAAGCGTCTGGTTTGCCTATGATACCAGGCTCGGGCGCGACGTGACGGTCGAGCCGCATGTCGTCTTCGGTCCCGGAGTGCAGGTCGCGGACGGCGCCACCATCCACGCCTTCAGCCATATCGAAGGCGCGACCATCGGGCTCAAAGCGAGCATCGGCCCGTTCGCGCGAATTCGTCCGGGGACCCGGCTGGGAGACCGCGCCAGGGTCGGCAATTTCGTCGAGCTGAAGAAGGCGGAGGTTGGCGAGGGCGCCAAGGTCAATCACCTCTCCTACGTCGGGGACGCGTCGGTTGGCGCTCGGGCGAACATCGGGGCGGGTACGATCACCTGCAATTACGACGGCTTCGGAAAGTACCGGACCGAGATCGGCGCCGGCGCCTTCATCGGCTCGAACACGGCGCTCGTGGCGCCGGTGAGGATCGGCGACGGCGCGATCGTCGGCGCCGGATCCGTGATCACCGACGACGTGGAGGCCGACAGCCTCGCGGTCGAGCGTACCGAGCAAAGGGGCATCGCCGGCTGGGCCAAGCGTTTCCGCGAGCGGATGACCCGGAAAGCGGCGGAGTAGCCGCCTATCTGAACTTGCGAAGGAAGGCCGTCAGCTTGGCGAAGTAGGTCGGCTGGTCGTCGTACATCGCCATATGCCCGCCGTTCGTGGCGGCAAGCTCGCCGTGCGGAAGCTCGCGCGCCATCTTCGCCATGTAGGCCGGGTCCATTGTGTCGTACTTGCCGGAGATCACGAGCGTCGGCACCTGGATGCGCTTCAAGTCGGCGAAACGGTCCCAGTTCACGAGGCGGCCGCTGGCGCCCATCTCGCTCGGCCCTTGCATGAGCACGTAGAGGTGACGATTGATGTGGCCGAAGCCGCGGTTCACCGGGTCGGGCCATTGGTCGAGCGGGCGACGCAATATGTGCTGCTCGTACCAGTTGGGCACGAGCAAACCCATGTAGCCAGCGTCCTCGGTCCTGCCGGCCGCTTCCATCGCCAGGATCTGCTTGAGCGCGTTCTGGTCCATCTGGGGCTCGAGGACGTCCTTTGCATACGCGTTGTACGCCGGGATCGACGCCATCATGTTCGAGATCACGAGGCATTTGAGCTGGTCCTGGTGCGCAAGCGCATATTCCATCGCCAGGATTCCTCCCCAGCTGTGGCCCAGCAGGCAGAAATTGTTCTTGTTGCCGCCGATTGCCTGGCGGACCTGGTCGACCTCCGAGACGAAGCGCGGGATCGTCCACAAATCATCGTCGTTCGGCTGGTCGCTGAAGCCGGATCCGAGCTGGTCGTAATAATAATATTCGACGCCCTCCTTCGGAAGGAAACTGTCGAACGCCTCGAAATATTCGTGCGTCGCCCCCGGACCGCCGTGGAGCAGCAGAAGCTTGAGCCGGGGGTTGTTTCCTACGCGCTTGACCCAAACGTGGAAGTCGCCCTTCGGCGTCGAAATGGGGATAAGCCGGGCCCCGCCGCTCCATGCGTCGGGGTGGCTGCCATTGTCGTAGTAGGAGGTGGGCACAGCCTTGGTCGCTGGACCTTGGTCCGGTTCGCGGCCGCAGGCTGCGGTGAAGAGCAAGGCCGCGCTTGCGGCCAACAACATTGTGCGCGACATGCCGGCCCCCGAAGTTGCTATGCCGCGCATAGCGCTGCGTGGATGCGCTTCAAAGGAGTTACGCTGGCGTAATGTGTGGGATCGTCGGGATCGTCGGCAAATCCGACGTCGCGCAGCGGCTGTTCGACGGGCTCAAGCGGCTCGAGTATCGCGGTTATGATTCGGCGGGCATCTGCACGATCGTCGATGGAAATCTCGAGCGGCGCCGGGCGGAAGGCAAGCTCGACAATCTGGCGCGCGAGCTTGCGGCCCATCCGCTCCACGGCGTCACCGGGGTCGCGCACACGCGCTGGGCGACCCATGGCGCGCCCACGGTCGGCAATGCCCATCCGCACATCGTCGGCGGCGTGGCGCTGGTCCACAATGGCATCATCGAGAATTTCAAGCCGCTCCGCGACGAGCTGATCGCCGAGGGGCGTACGTTCGAGAGCGAGACGGACACCGAGGTCGTCGGGCATCTCGTCGCGCGCGAGATCGAGCGCGGAGCATCGCCGCAGGACGCGGTCGCGGCGGTGCTTCCGCGGCTCACCGGCGCCTTCGCCATCGCCTTCCTGTTCCGCGACCACCCCGACCTCATCATCGGCGCCCGCCGTGGCGCCCCGCTGACGGTCGGCTATGGCGATGGCGAGAATTACCTGGGATCGGACGCGCTCGCGGTCGCGCCGTGGACGCAGCGCATCGCCTATCTCGACGAAGGTGACTGGGCGATCGTTCACCGCGACCGAATCGACATCTTCGACCGGGACAACCGGCCTGCGGAACGCGAGATCGTCGAATCCGGCGCCTCCTCGGCCCCGGTCGAGAAGGGCAATTACCG
>Ga0207657_10007215_pt1 | contig 11413 bp, 8 predicted proteins | sample KBSC33metaG_FD_184316 | JGI IMG/M metagenome (GOLD analysis project Ga0207657, IMG submission 184316) | Corn rhizosphere microbial communities from Kellogg Biological Station, Michigan, USA - KBS C3-3 metaG (SPAdes) (version 2) | ecosystem: Host-associated > Plants > Roots > Rhizosphere > Soil ... | reverse complement strand
TGCGGCTGGCCGCGCTGTCGGTGGAGGCTGGCGCGCAGGGCCTGGTCTGCTCCCCGCGCGAGGTCTCGGCCGTGCGGGCCGAGGTCGGCGACGACGTGACGCTCATCACGCCGGGTGTACGGCCGGCCGGCAGCGAGGCAGACGACCAGGCGCGGGTGGCCACACCGGAGGAGGCACTGCTGGCCGGCGCGGACCTGCTGGTGATCGGCCGCCCCATCACCCGGGCATCCGATCCCGGCGCCGCCGCGGCGGCCATCGCCGCGTCGCTGCGGCGGGTGGCCATCGCGCGGTAGTTTTCAGTTCGTGACCTGGGGTGACGTCTGGCTTACCCAGCGAGTATGATGCGGGGCGGGAGCCTTCGCGAGGCAGGGATAGAAATCAGCGTCACAGTTGAGACTCACGTCGCCGAATATGCTCCGGGTTACCCCGGCGGCGTAGTGAGATGAGTGGACGATGTCAGCCGAATCCGTGACGCGCCGGGCGGATACCCGACCTGCGGGGCGATATGCCCTAGGCTGGTGCGCGGAGGCCGTGACTGCGGGGATATCACCACGTGAGACCCCTAACCGGGGTGGGGGACGCGGCTTGATAGCTCTAAGTAATAAAGCGCTTACAGAGAGTAATATATTTCAATTTGTAATGACGTAAGCGGCAGTTTGCGTTGCATAAAGGGTACGTGATTGGCTAGTTTCCCCTCCCGACAAACCTTTTTCCAACGAAACCCGAGGTGACCCCGAGTGGCTCTTCCTCCCCTCACTCCCGAAGAACGTGCGGCTGCCCTGGAGAAGGCGGCCAGAGCACGCAAAGAACGCGCCGAGGTGAAGAACCGCCTCAAGCGCGGGGCCACGTCCTTGTCCGACGTCATCAAGGAAGGCACAACTGATGACGTGATTGGCAAGATGAAGGTCTCCGCTCTGCTCGAATCCCTGCCGGGCGTAGGCAAGGTCCGGGCAAAGCAGATCATGGAAAGGCTTGGCATCGCGGAATCGCGCCGTGTGCGCGGGCTGGGTACCAACCAGCGCTCCGCGCTTGAGCAAGAGTTCGGTGCCGATATCTGAGCAACGCGGCAGGCGGCCTAGTCCCTCCGGCGCCGCGGTCGCGAGCCCGGTGCATTCGCGGCTGACCGTGCTCTCCGGGCCCTCCGGGGTCGGGAAGAGCACGGTCGTCGCGGAACTCAGCAGGACGTGTCCGCAGATCTGGATTTCCGTGTCGGTGACGACACGCCGCCCGCGCCCGGGAGAAGTCGACGGGCGTCAATATCACTTTGTCGATGACGACGAGTTTGACCGGTTGATCGCCAGCGGGGCGCTGCTCGAGTGGGCGCGGTTCGCGGGCAACCGGTACGGCACGCCGCGCGAGCCGCTCAACGCCAAGCTCGAGGCGGGCGTGGCCTGCCTGCTCGAGATCGACCTAGCCGGGGCGCGCCAGGTCAAGCGCGTGGTGCCGGACGCCCGCCTGGTGTTCCTGGCTCCTCCGTCCTGGGAGGAGCTGGTGCGCAGGCTCACCGGGCGCGGCACCGAGCCCGCCGAGGTGCTGGAACGCAGGCTGGCGGCCGCCTCCGAAGAACTCGCGGCGGCCGATGAGTTCGAGGTCACGCTGGTGAACACATCCGTCCAGGACGTATGCCGCCAGCTGGTAGCCTTGATCGAGGATTGTGACGATCGATCTTTAAACTTCGCTTTACCAGTACGGAAGGCAGAACGTGGCAGGCACTCAGGCCCACCAGGCCGCCGACGGCATCATCAACCCGCCGATCGACGAGCTCCTTGACGTCGTGGACAGCAAGTACCGGCTGGTGATCATGGCCGCGAAGCGCGCACGGCAGATCAACGCCTACTACTCGCAGCTCGGAGAGGGCCTGCTCGAGTACGTCGGGCCGCTGGTGGAGACCCGCAGCCAGGAGAAGCCGCTGTCCATCTCGCTCCGCGAGATCAAGGAGCACATGCTCAACGTCGAGGCCATCGAGGGCTGACGGGGCGTCAGGGTTCCATGTCTTCCCGCGTCGTCCTCGGCGTCGGCGCGGGTATCGCGGCGTACAAGTCATGCGAGCTGCTCAGGCTGCTGACCGAATCCGGGCATCAGGTCCGGGTCGTGCCGACTCCCGACGCGCTCCGGTTCGTCGGCGAGGCCACCTGGGCCGCGCTGTCCGGCCAGCCGGTGACCACTGACGTGTGGACCGGCGTGTCCGAGGTGCCGCACGTCCGGATCGGGCAGGATGCCGACCTGGTCCTGGTCGCGCCCGCCACCGCCGACCTGCTGGCCCGGGCCGCCGCCGGGATGGCCGGGGACCTGCTGACCGCTACCCTGCTCACCGCGCGTTGCCCGGTGCTGTACGCCCCGGCCATGCACACCGAGATGTGGGAGCACCCGGCCACCCAGGCCAACGTGGCGCTGCTGCGCCGCCGCGGCGCCATCGTCATGGAGCCCGCGGTCGGCCGCCTGACCGGCCGCGACAGCGGGCCCGGGCGGCTGCCGGAACCGGCCGGGATCTTCGCCGTCGCGACCAGGCTGCTGGCCCGCGGCGCCGTGGGCCCTTGGACGGCCGACCTGGCCGGCCGCCGCGTGGTGATATCGGCCGGCGGAACCCGGGAGGAGATCGACCCGGTCCGGTTCATCGGGAACTGGTCGACGGGGACGCAGGGGTACGCACTGGCCAGCACGGCAGTGGCTCGCGGCGCCGAAGTCACCGTGGTAGCGGCCAACGTGGCGCTGCCCGACCCGGCCGGGACCAAGGTCACCCGGGTGGTCTCGGCACGCGAGATGCACGACGCGGTGCTGGCCGCCGCCGAAACCGCCGACGCGGTCGTGATGGCCGCCGCGGTGGCCGACTACCGCCCGGCGGCGCGCAGCGCGGCGAAGATCAAGAAGGACGGCCAGCCGCCGGAACCGCTGCAGCTGACCGAGAACCCGGACATCCTGGCTGGGCTGGCCACGGCGCGGAACGCGCGGGAGGCCGCCCGTTCGGCCCATGATCCCGAACGGGCCGGGCTCGTGCCCCCGCCTCCGGCACATCAGGTTCTGGTCGGGTTCGCCGCCGAAACCGACACCTCGCCGGAACAGGCCCGGGCTAAGCTGGAGCGAAAGGGCTGTGACCTGCTCGTCGTCAATCCGGTGGGGAACGGGCTCGGGTTCGGCACGCCGGATAACGAGGCGGTCGTCTACGGCGCCGACGGGACCGTCACGCCGGTCTCGCGCGGGCCCAAGGAAGCCCTGGCCGACGTGGTGTGGGATCTAGTTGCCGCCAGGCTGAGCGAATCGCCCGCTGACGGCTAAACTCACCGCAGTCCAGGATAAACTCACCGCAGTCACCCAGAGCGAGGGGAGAGCCCAAAGTGGCGCGTCGTCTTTTTACCTCCGAATCGGTTACGGAGGGCCATCCTGACAAGATGGCCGACCAGATCAGCGATGCCATCCTGGATTCCATGATCAAGGATGATCCGGGCAGCCGTGTGGCGGTGGAGACCATGATCACCACGGGCCAGGTGCACGTCGCGGGGGAGGTCACCACCCAGACCTACGTCGACATCCCGGGCATCATCAGGGACAAGATCCTCGAGATCGGCTACGACTCCTCGGCCAAGGGGTACGACGGGGCATCCTGCGGCGTGTCGGTCTCGATCGGCTCTCAGTCGCCGGACATCGCGCAGGGCGTGAACGACGCGTTCGAGTACCGGGAGGGTGAGGGCACCGACGAGCTTGACCGGCAGGGCGCGGGGGACCAGGGGCTGATGTTCGGCTACGCGTGCCGCGAGACCCCCGAGCTGATGCCGCTGCCGATCATGCTGGCGCACAAGCTCGCCCGCCAGCTGTCCCAGGTGCGCCGCGCGGGGACCGTGCCGTACCTGCGGCCGGATGGCAAGACCCAGGTGACGATCGAGTACCAGGGGGACACCCCGGTGCGGCTGGACACCGTGGTGGTCTCTACGCAGCACGCGCCCGACATCAACCTCTCCGAACTGCTCGCCCCCGACATCAGGGATTATGTGGTCGCGCCCGTGCTGGCCGACGCCGGCCTCGACTGCGAAGGGTTCCGGCTGCTGGTCAACCCGACCGGCCGGTTCGAGATCGGCGGGCCGATGGGGGACGCCGGGCTGACCGGACGCAAGATCATCATCGATACCTACGGCGGAATGGCGCGGCACGGGGGAGGAGCCTTCTCGGGTAAGGACCCGTCGAAGGTCGACCGCAGCGCCGCCTACGCCATGCGCTGGGTAGCCAAGAACGTGGTGGCGGCGGGCCTGGCGGACCGCTGCGAGGCCCAGGTGGCCTACGCGATCGGCAAGGCCATGCCGGTCGGGCTGTTCGTCGAGTGCTTCGGCACCGAGAAGGTCCCGGTGGAGCGGATCCAGGACGCCGTGCTGGAGGTCTTCGACCTGCGGCCGCGGGCCATCATCTACGCGCTCGACTTGCTCCGGCCGATCTACGCGCAGACCGCGGCCTACGGGCACTTCGGCCGCACCGAGCCCGACTTCTCCTGGGAGCGCACCGACCGGGCCGACCAGCTCCGCGACGCCGTCGGCGCCTGACCGGCGCAGTCCGCAGCTCCGCGGGCGGCGCCGGCGTCTGACCGGCGCCGCAGAGCGGTCTGCAGCTGCATGTCGCGTGCGGCTACCCGTGCCGGAACCGTCGATTCCCCATGATCACGAAGGATTTAGTACTCCCTGCGGTACCAAACCCTTCATGATCATGAAAATCCGTGCTTCTGTGCGAATCATGTGCCTCCTGATGGAAGGGGTGGCGTGCTTGGCTTCGGCGGCGACCTCGCCCTGACGTTGGCGCAACCTCCCGTCTGGCTCTGGTAGGACGGAACCGTGGCGAAGGGGCCGAAGGACCAGGCGGTGAGCGAGCGGCTGCCCGTCGCCCGGGTTGCCGTGGACATCTCCCTGGCTCACCTCGACCGTCCCTTCGATTACCTCGTCCCGGCCCGGCTGGACGTCGAGGCCGTTCCGGGCTGCCGGGTCCGGGTCAGGTTCGCGGGCCAGCTCGTCGACGGCTACCTGCTGGAACGCGCCGAGACGAGCGAGCACCAGGGCAGGCTGGCCCGGCTGGAGCGCGTGATCTCGCCCGAGCCCGTCCTCACCCCGGAGATCTTCGACCTGGCCCGGGTGGTCGCCGACCGGTACGCGGGCACGCTGGCCGACGTGCTCCGGCTGGCCATCCCGCCGCGGCACGCCACCGCCGAACGGGAGGCCCCGGCGGTCGGCGCCGCACGCGCCCCGGTGCCGCCCGCTCCCGATCCCGGCTCCTGGAGCCGCTATCCCGCCGGGGCTGCCTTCCTGGCGGGCCTGGCCGAGGGCCGCCCGGTCCGGGCCGCCTGGTCGGCGCTGCCCGGAACCGGAGCGGGGGAATGGCCAGCCGAGATCGCCGTCGCCGCCGCCACCGCGGCCGCCGCCACTACACCCGCTACTACACCGGCCACCACAGCCGCCGCGGGCCGCGGCGTGCTCATCGTCGTGCCGGACGCCCGCGACCTGGACCGTGTCGACGCGGCCCTGACCGAGACCGGCCTGGATCACGTCTGCCTCACCGCGGACCTCGGCCCGGCCGAGCGCTACCGGCGCTGGCTGGCCGTGCGCCGCGGCCTGGTCCGCGTGGTGGCGGGCACCCGGGCCGCGATGTTCGCCCCGGTCGCCGGGCTCGGCCTGGTGGTGCTCTGGGACGACGGCGACGACCTGCACGCCGAGCCGCGCGCCCCGTACCCGAACGCCCGCGAGGTGCTCGCCCTGCGCGCCCACCGGACCGGCGCGGCCGCGCTGATCGGAGGGTTCGCCCGCACCGCCGAGCTCACCCAGCTGGTCGCGGGCGGCTGGGCCAAGCCGCTGGTCGGCAGCGCCGAGGCGCTCCGGCAGGCGGCGCCCAGGGTCAGGGCCGCGCCGGACGAGGCCGAACTGGCCAGGGATGCCGCCGCGATGACCGCACGGCTGCCCAGCCTGGCGCTGCGCACTGCTCGTGAGGCCCTGACGGGCGGGGCTCGCGGTGGTCTTGCCCAGGGCCCGGTCCTGGTCCAGGTGCCACGGCGCGGCTACCTGGCCGCGGTCGCCTGCGCCCGGTGCCGCGCCCAGGCCCGGTGCGCCACCTGCGCCGGGCCGCTGGAGATCAGCGGCTCGCACAGCACGCCCGGCTGCCAGTGGTGCGGCGCGCTGGCGGCGGACTGGACCTGTGCCCGCTGCGGTTCTGGCCAGCTGCGCGCGCTGGTCACCGGCGCGGCGCGCACCGCGGAGGAACTGGGCCGCGCCTTCCCCGGCGTGGCCGTGCGCACCTCGGGCGGCCAGCACGTGCTCGCCACCGTGCCCGCCGAACCCGCGCTGGTCATCGCCACCCCCGGCGCCGAGCCGGTGGCGCCGGGAGGGTACGCCGCGGCGCTGCTGCTCGACGGCTGGGCCCTGCTCGGCCGGCCCAGCCTGCGCGCCGCCGAGGAAGCCCTGCGTCGCTGGATGAACGCGGCCGCCCTGGTGCGTCCGGGCGGGACCGTGGTGGTGCTGGCCGAGTCGACGCTGCCTGCGGTGCAGGCGCTGATCCGCTGGGATCCGGTCACGTTCTCAGAACGCGAGCTGGCCGAGCGTGCCGAGCTCGGCTTCCCGCCCGCGGTGCGGATGGCCTCGGTCACCGGCCCGGCCGATGCGGTCGCGGACTTCGTCGGCGTGCTGTCCTCATCCGGGGACGGCCTGCCCGCCCGGGCCGAGGTGCTTGGTCCGGTGCCGGTCGATGCCGGGCCGGGCGTTTCCGCGGAAACGCGGGAACGCGCGCTGATCAGGATCGGCCGGCGGGATGGCCTCGAGCTGGCCCGGGCCCTGCACGCGGTCCAGGCCACCCGCAGCGCGCGCAAGGACGGCGCCGCCGTCCGGGTTCAGCTTGACCCGGCCGAGGTGGCCTGACCGATAGAATGAAGCCGTGAGTGTTAAGCCCATCCGTCTTTTTGGTGATCCCGTGCTGCGGACGCCGGCCGAGCCGGTCCGCGACTTCGACGCGGAGCTGCGCAGGCTGGTCAAGGATCTCACCGAGACCATGCTGGACGCGCCCGGGGCGGGCCTCGCCGCGCCGCAGATCGGGGTGGGCCTGCGGGTCTTCACCTACCATGTGGACGACCACGAGCCCGGCCACCTGATCAATCCCTCACTCGACCTGTCCAAGGAGGAGGACGAGGACGACGAGGGCTGCCTGTCGTTCCCCGGTCTCGCCTACCCGGTCAAACGGGCGTGGGGCGTGGTGGCCAAGGGCTTCAACATGTACGGCGATCCGGTGACGATCGAGGGCACCGAGCTGCTGGCCCGCTGCATCCAGCACGAGACCGACCACCTGGACGGCATCTTGTTCATCGACCGGATGGACTCCGCCCAGCGCAAAGCGGCCATGAAGGCGATCCGCGAGGCGGAGTGGTGGGGCGACCCGGTCCCGCGGGTGCGCGTGTCCCCGCACGACACCCGCGGGCAGGCCTTCTGACATGCGGTCTTCCGATCCGTCGGCCTGTGAGCTTTGATGCGCCTGGTTTTCGCGGGTACGCCGGAAACGGCGGTACCGGCGCTTGACGCGCTGCTGGCGTCGCGGCACGAGGTCGCCGCGGTGGTGACCCGTCCCGATGCCCCGGCCGGCCGCGGCCGCAAGGTCGAGGCCAGCCCGGTGGCCCAGCGCGCCGCGGCCGCGGGGCTCGAGGTGCTCACCCCGGACCGCCCCCGCGACCCGGAGTTTCTCGCCCGGCTACGCGAGATCGGCCCGGACTGCTGCCCGGTAGCCGCGTACGGGGCGCTGCTCCCGCAGGCGGCGCTGGATATCCCGCCGCACGGCTGGGTGAACCTGCACTTCTCCATCTTGCCGGCCTGGCGCGGCGCCGCCCCGGTCCAGCACGCCATCCTGCACGGTGACGACGTGACCGGTGCCAGCACGTTCCTGATCGTCAAGGAGCTGGACGCGGGCCCGGTGTACGGGGTGCTGACCGAGCCGGTGCGGCCCGGCGACACGACCGGGACGCTGCTTGACCGGCTCTCTCACTCGGGAGCCGACCTGCTCGTCGCGACGCTCGACGGGATCGAGGACGGCACGGTCAAGGCCGTCCCGCAGCCCGCCGAGGGCGTGAGCTTCGCGCCCAAGATCACTCCCGCCGACGCGCGGGTGGACTGGAAGCTGCCCGCGCACATGGTGGACCGGCAGGTCCGCGCGTGTACGCCCGACCCGGGTGCCTGGACCGAGCTCGACGGCATCCGCCTGAAGCTCGGCCCGGTCGCCCTGGATCTCGTGGACTCCGCGGACCGCGGGGGCTCGGGCGGCTCGGCGGCCCCGCCGGACCTGGCGCCCGGCGAGCTGCAGGCCGTCCGCAACGCCGTGCTTGTCGGCACCGGTTCCCGTCCGGTCCTCCTCGGCGACGTCCAGGCCCCGGGCAAGCGCCGCATGACCGCGCCGGAGTGGGCTCGCGGCCTGCGCTCCGGCGGTCCTGTGCGGTTCGGCTGAGATGCCCGCGCACACCCCGCGGCGCGCCGCGCGCCCCCGCTCGGGCCGGGATCACCCCGGCCGTCCGGCGGCGAACCGTTCCCGGACCGCCCGCCCGCGCACCGACCCGGCCCGGCGCGCCGCCTATGACGTCCTGCGCGCGGTCGCGGACCGGGACGCCTACGCCAACCTGCTGCTCCCGGCGCTGCTCGCCGAGCGCGGCCTCACCGGCCGGGACGCCTCCTTCGCCACCGAACTGACCTACGGCACGCTGCGCGGCCGCGGCAGCTACGACGCCATCCTGGCCGCCTGCAGCGACCGGGACGACATCGACCCGCCGGTGCGTGACGTGCTCAGGCTCGGCGCGCACCAGCTCCTGGCCACCAGGGTCGGAGACCACGCCGCCGTGGCGACCTCCGTCGACCTGGCCAAGGACGTCTGCGGCCCTCGGCCGTCCGGCTTCGTCAACGCGGTGCTGCGCCGGGTAGCCACCCGTGACCTCGACGGCTGGATCCAGATCGTCGCCCCGGACCGGAACCGGGATCCGTCCGGCTACCTCGCCGTCCGGTACAGCTACCCGCGCTGGATCGTCGACGCCTTCCGTGACGCGCTCGGCCCGGACGCCGCCGAGATCGACGACGCCCTCGCCGCGGGAAACGCCCGCCCCCAGGTCGTCCTCGCCCTCAGCCCCGGCGTGGACGGGCCGCTGCCGGACGGTGAGCGGACCCGCTGGTCGCCATACGGCTTCCGGCTGGCGGGCGGCGACCCCTCACCGCTGGTGGCCAGCGGTCTGGCGGCCGTCCAGGATGAGGCCAGCCAACTCGCCGCATTGGCCCTGACCAGGACCGGCGTACCCGGCCAGGACAAGCTGTGGCTCGACCTGTGCGCGGGTCCCGGCGGCAAGGCACGGCTGCTGGGCGGCCTGGCCGCCGAACGCGGTGCGCGCCTGGTCGCCGCGGATCTTCACCCGCACCGGGCCCGCCGCGTCCTGGACGCGCTGGCTCGCGCGGTCGGCGAGAACAGCGCAGGCCACGAGAACAGCGCGGGCCGCGAGAGCTATGGCGTCATCGCCGCCGACGGACGACAGGCGCCCTGGCTACCGGGCACGTTCGACCGCGTCCTGGCGGACGTCCCGTGCTCCGGCCTGGGATCACTGCGCCGCCGCCCCGAAGCCAGGTGGCGTAAGGCCCCCGGCGACGTGGCCGAGCTCGCCAGCCTGCAGCGCCAATTGCTCGGCACGGCGCTCGACTCCGTAAGGCCCGGCGGTGTGGTCGCCTACGTGACCTGCTCACCGCACCTGGCGGAGACCCGCGACGTCGTCCTGGCCGTGGCTCAGGCCCGGGACGACGTCACCATCCTCGACGCGCCGGCCGTCCTGGCCGAGGTTCCCCGGCTACGCCAAGCCGATTCCGGCGACGGCTCCCGGTTCGCCCAGTTCTGGCCGCACCGTCACGGCACGGACGCGATCTTCCTCGCGCTGCTCCGCCGGAACGACTCAGGCACGGCTGAGGGCGCGGGCTGACTTCAGCTTCGTGTTGCCGATATCGGCCCGCTGCCCCTGCGCGTAGCCGGCGTTGTACCCGCGGCCGCTGTAGGTGATGCGGGTCCGGCGCGTCACCGGGTACGCCTGTTCTAGCTGCCTGCGGATGACCACCGCCCGGTCGGCCAGGACCAGCGCGGTGCTCGGCCCCTCGTGCGTCTCGCCCTCCGCGGTCGAGGCCGCCCGGTCCTCGGCCGCCTTGACCCGCGTGATGACGGCGGTGACGAAGCCGAGCAGCCAGCTGCGCCGCCACGCCCGGACGCTGCGCACCCCGGCCGGGACCACCGCCACGGTCAGGCCGCGCGCCATCTGCAGCAGCAGCGAGGTGTACAGGATGTCGGCCCGCTCCAGGTCCGAGGCGTAGCCGAACACGTGGATGCGGGCACCCGGCTTGGTCGTGCTGAGCAGGACGCACTGGCACCGCATGGCCCCGGCCAGCCCCGCCAGCAGGTGCGCCCGCACCTGCGCCCACGGGTTGTCGATGTCGATGATGCGGCTGTCCGGCCGGTCGGTGTCGGGCCGCGTCGCGGCCAGCCGGGCCCGGTCGATCCCGTAGCGGGCCATGAGCTCCGCCGCCTTCGCGGTGAGCGCCTCCGCCTCCGGCGGAGTCACTCCCTCTGCCTCGGCCTTCGCCAGCAGCTTGCGTACCCGGTTGAGCAGGGCGCTGGGCGGGTCCGAATGCATACGCAACCTCCAGGTCGATCCAATCGAACTCAGTATCGAACTGTACCCGCGCCATACGACATTCCGGCGACGCCACACCGGACCGCTATCACGCCTGCGAGGATCCGCGCCGCGTCCAGGCACTCTACACTCAAGGACTACTATGGCCGTTCAGATCTCGCCGAGCGTCTTGTCCGCTGACTTCGCCCGGCTCGCCGACGAGGCCGCCGCGGTCGCCGCCACCGCGGACTGGCTGCACGTGGACGTCATGGACAACCACTTCGTGCCGAACCTCACCCTCGGCCTGCCCGTCGTCGAGTCGCTGCTCAAGCACGCCACGCTGCCGCTCGACTGCCACCTGATGATCACCGAGCCGGACCGGTGGGCCCCCGGGTACGCCGAGGCCGGCGCCAGGAACGTGACGATCCACGCCGAGGCGGCGCAGGCCCCGGTGCGGACCCTGCGCGCCATCCGGGCGGCCGGCGCCCGCGCCGGCCTGGCGCTCAACCCCGGCACCCCGGTGGAGCACGTTACGGACCTGCTCACCGAGGTCGACATGCTGCTGCTGATGACGGTAGAGCCGGGCTTCGGCGGCCAGCCCTTCCTCGACATAGTGCTGCCCAAGCTGCGCCGGGCCCGCGCGCTGATCGGCGGGCGGGACGCCGCGGTGTGGCTCCAGGTCGACGGCGGGGTCAGCGAGGAGACCATCGAGCGCTGCGCCGAGGCGGGCGCCGACGTGTTCGTGGCCGGCTCGGCCGTCTACGGCTCCGACGATCCCGGGCGGGCCGT
>Ga0207657_10007214_pt1 | contig 11414 bp, 9 predicted proteins | sample KBSC33metaG_FD_184316 | JGI IMG/M metagenome (GOLD analysis project Ga0207657, IMG submission 184316) | Corn rhizosphere microbial communities from Kellogg Biological Station, Michigan, USA - KBS C3-3 metaG (SPAdes) (version 2) | ecosystem: Host-associated > Plants > Roots > Rhizosphere > Soil ... | reverse complement strand
TGCAGCTCGTGTCGTTCAACCTGGCGAAGATCGGCGCCACCGACTTCTCGAGCATCATCGCGAAGCTCAAGGCCGCCGACCCGGACGTGGTGCAGCTGTCGATCTGGGGGCCCGACCCCGGCTACTTCGCCAAGCAGGCGGCCGCCGCGGGTCTGCGCGCGCAGATCATCGGCTGCGAGTACACGCCCACGGCCGTCAAGGTCGCGCAGTCGGCCTACGACAACTACTGGTTCGGGATGGACATCTTCGATTTCCAGAACCCGCCGAACCCGCTCTCCAAGTTCTTCGTCGAGAGCTACCAGAAGAAGTTCGGCGAGCGCCCGACGATGTTCTACTCGCCCAACTACTACGAGACGACGCTCGCGTTCTGGGACCTGACGCGCCGGGTGGCGAAGGCCGGCGGTGACATCAACAAGGGCTCTGACCTGCAGGACCAGCTGATGGCGAACCCGACGTTCGCCTCGGTGTACGGAGGCGACGCGTCGACGGTGGGCACCTTCGTGCTCGACAAGAAGACGCACTCGCTGGCGCATCGCCCGCTCGGTCTGTTCAAGGCGAAGGGGGCCACGATCGGGTTCTCGCCGATGGCGACGTTCGACATCGGCGCCAAGGAATTCAAGGTCGTCGCCTGAGCCGGTGATCCTTGCGTTCGTAGGCATCGACTCCGGCTCGGAGGTCCTGCAGGCCCTCGTCAACGGGGTGATCAACGGCTGTGCGTATGGCCTGCTTGCGGTCGGCTTCGCGCTGATCCTGAGCGTGACGGGGCGCTTCCATTTCGCGTACGCGTTCACGTACGCGCTCGCCGCCTTCCTGGCGGCGGTGCTGGAGCGGGTCTACGGCCTGCCGCTCTTGCCGGCCGCCGCGGCGGGACTCGCCGCCGCGGCGGTGGTGGGGGTGGCGTGCGACACGGTCGTCTACAGGCCGCTGGCCGAGCGCGCGGGCAGCGGCGCGATGCTGGCGGTGTTCGTGGCCTCGCTGGGGATCGTGATAGCGGGAGAGAACGCGCTGTCGCTCGCCTGGGGGCCCGGGCCGCGCAACCTCACCGGTATCGGGTCGCGCTCGATCAACGTCGCGGGCACCACCTTCACCACGCTCGACGTCATATCGGTGGTGGTGTCGGTGGGCCTGAGCGGCGCGCTGTGGCTGCTGCTCGGCAGGTCGGGCTTTGGCCGCGAGATCAAGGCGGTGCGCGCGAACGTGCAGATGTCGACCGCCATCGGGATCGACGTCAACCGCATCCACACGGCGGTGTTCATCATCGGCTCGCTGCTCGGCGGGGTCGCCGCTCTCTTGTACGGGCTCAAGTACGCGGCCAGCCCGGACATGGGGGAGAACGCGGTGTTCTACGCGTTGATCGTCACCTTCCTGGCGGTCAGCTCGAGCTCACCGCTCCGGCTGCTGGCGGTGGGCGTGGGCGTTGGCCTCGTGGAGCGGACCGCCGGCATCTGGCTCTCGCCACAGCTCAGCACCGGCGTGGTGTTCGTGCTGCTGCTGGCGTTCCTCTCCCACCGCTCGCTGCGCCTGGCGCTCGGCGGGCGGTCGCTGTCGATCGGCGCCGGTCGCCGCTGGCGGGCGCTGCGCGGGGTGGCCGGTTGACCTACTGGATCGACGTCCTCAACCAGGCCCTGATCTTCGGGGTGTTCGCTCTCTCGCTGAACCTGCTGATGGGGTTTGCCGGCCAGGTGTCGATCGCGCACGCCGCGTTCGGCGCCGTCGGGGGTTACCTGGCCGGCTATCTCGCCCAGGAGCACGGCTGGGCGTTCGGGCCGGCGCTGGCCCTGGGGGTCACCGCGGCGCTGCTGTTCGGCCTGATCGTGAGCCTGCCGGCGCTGCGGTTGGCGGGTGAGTACCTGATCCTGCTCACGCTGTCGGTCCAGATCATCACGCTCGTGGTGATCACGAGCATCTCCGCGCTGGGCGGGCTGCAGGGGCTCGCCGCGATCCCCGGCATCTCGCTCTTCGGCTCGGTGCTGCTCACCCCGCAGGACTTCCTCAAGCTGCTTGTGCCGGTGCTCGTATTGGTGTTCCTGCTGATGAGGCGGATCGCGGGATCGCCGGCGGGACGGGTGCTGCGAGGGATCCGCGAGGACGAGCTGGCCACGCAGTCGCTCGGCAAGGACGTGTTCGCCTACAAGAGCCAGGTGTTCGCCATCACCGCCGGTCTGGCCGGCCTCGGCGGCGTCCTGCTCGTCTACTACAACGGGGTCGTCGCTCCCGGGATGTTCGGCTTCAGCGTGTCGATGACGATCATCGTCATGGTCATCGTTGGAGGCAGCGCCAACCTCTACGGGACGCTCGTGGGGACCGCGCTCGTGGTGGCGTCGGGGCCGTTCTTTCAGAAGGTGATCGACCTGAGCCTCGACAAGTCGTCGCTCGCCCAGTTGCTCGCCTACGGCGTGGCGCTGGTGGTGGTGCTGCGCTTTCGGCCGCAGGGCCTGCTGCCCGAGGGCGTCACCCCCGGCGCGCTGGCCGGGCGGATGCGCCGGCGACCCCCGGCGCCCATCGCGAAACGCGCGGAGCGCGCGGTGCCCCGCACCGCCCACGCGGCCGGGGCCGTGCCGGCGCGGGTACTCGAGGTGCGCGGGCTGACGAAGAGCTTTGGCGGCATCCGCGCCGTGGAGGGACTGGACTTCAGCCTGGAGCGCGGGCAGATCACCGGCCTGATCGGTCCCAACGGCGCCGGGAAGACGACCGTGTTCAACCTGCTGACCGGCGCCCTCAGGCCGGACCATGGAACGGTGCTCCTGCGCGGTCGCGACATCACCGGGCTGCCACCGCACAAGATCGCCCGGGCGGGCATGGTCCGCTCGTTCCAGGACGTGCGCACGTTCGCGCAGCTCAGCGCGCTGGAGAACGTGATGATGGGCGTGGCAGGTCAGCGCGGCGAGCGGATGAGCGTCGTGCTCACTCCGGTGCCGCTCGGGCCGAGCGACCGCCGGACGCGCCAGCGCGCGCTGGAATGGCTCGACTTCGTGGGCCTCGCCGACCGCGCGCACGAGCCCGCGGGGAGCATGGCCTTCGGCGAGCAGAAGCTCGTGGCGCTCGCGCGCGTGCTCGCCACCGAGGCCGAGGTGCTGCTGCTCGACGAGCCGGCGTCCGGAGTGGACAAGCGCTGGAGCGATCACATGATCGAGCACATCGCGCGCCTGCCCGAGGCGGGACGGACCGTGTGCATCGTCGAGCACAACCTGCACGTGGTTCAGCAGCTCGCGCAGAAGATCTGCTTCATGCACGAGGGGTCGGTCACCGCCGAGGGCACGATGGCCGAGCTGTCGGGGCAGGAGCGGCTGCAGGAGGCCTACTTTGGTTCCATGGTCTAGGTCGCGGCGCTCCGCGGCCGGCGCGGCGGCCACCGCCGAGGCCGATCGCCAGAGCGGCGAGCTGCTCGAGGTCACGGGGCTGCGGGCGGGCTACGGCGGGCGCGCGGTCGTCTACGGCGTGGACCTCACGGTCTCGCCCGGCGAGATCGTGGCCGTGCTGGGCCACAACGGCGCGGGCAAGACCACCACCCTCAACGCCATCTTCGGATTCATCGCGCCGATGTCAGGCACCGTCGCGCTCGCGGGCTCGGAGGTCACGAAGCTGCCGCCGGTCGAGCACGCGCGGCGCGGCATGACCCTGGTGCCGGCCGAGCGGTTCGTGTTCCAGGACCTGAGCGTGGAGGACAACCTGCTGCTGGCGGCGATGCAGGAGCCCTCGGCGGAGCGCCGCGAGCAACACCGGCGGCGTGCTGCGGGCCTGTTCCCGGTGCTGGCGCAGCGCGGCCGTCAGCGCGCGGGCACGATGAGCGGCGGCGAGCAGCGGATGCTCAGCATCGGCATGGCGCTGATGGCGGGCCCGCGCCTGATGCTGCTCGACGAGCCGTCACTCGGTCTTTCGCCTCTGTACGTGGAGACGATCATGGACGCGATTCGCACCGTGGCCGACGAGCTGCACGTGGGCGTGGTGATGCTCGAGCAGAACGTGGCGCAGGCGCTGCGGGTGGCGGACCGCGTGTACGTGATGCGCTCGGGCGAGACGATCGCGCACGAGACGGCCGCGGAGCTGCGCACGCGCGAGCATCTCTGGGATCTGTTCTAGCCGCCGCCCGGGCTCTAGGCTGCCAAGCCGGGGCCATGATCGAGTACTCCGCCGACCTTCGCGCCCGGCTGCGGGCGGCTCTGGACGCGCATGAGCGGCGCGAACACCCGCTCGACGGGCGCCGCCACGCCGCGGTGGCCGTGGTGCTCGTGGACAGCGACGCCGAGCGCCACGACGGCGACCCGCTCAGCGCCGATGAGATCGACATGTCCGTCGTGCCCGGGCATCTGCACGGCGCTGAGAACCCGCCGCTGGACGGCCGGATGGTCGGCGTGGCAGGCGGAGCCGCGTTCCTGATGTGCCGGCGGGCGTCCCGGCTGAGCAAGCACGCCGGCCAGTGGGCGCTGCCCGGCGGGCGGGTGGACGCCGGTGAGGCGCCTCTCGACGCCGCGCTGCGCGAGCTCGACGAGGAGCTGGGCTTGCGGCTCGGCCCAGATAGCTTGGTGGGCGAGCTGGATGACTACCCAACCCGCTCGGGCTACGTGATCACGCCGTTCGTGCTCTGGGGCGGCAACGACCCGGACCTGCAGCCGGCGCCCGACGAGGTGCTCGCCGTGTACCGGATCGGGCTACAGGCACTGGCAGACAGCGAGCCGCGCTTCGTCTCAATTCCGGAGAGCGACCGGCCGGTGCTGCAGCTGCCGCTCGGCAACGACCTGCTCCACGCGCCGACGGGGGCGATCCTCTACCAGCTGCGGCAGGTCGGCCTGCTGGAGCAAGCGAATGAGCGGGTGGACCACCTCGAGCAGCCCGTGTTCGCCTGGCGCTGAACGGCCCAGCTCAGCGGAACGCCTGGATGCCGGTGAGCGCTCCGCCGATCACGAGCGCGTGCACGTCCGCCGTGCCCTCGTAGGTCACGACCGACTCCAGGTTGGTCATGTGCCGGATCACCGGGTACTCGAGCGTCACGCCGTTTGCGCCCAGCACCTGGCGCGCAGCGCGCGCGACCTCGAGCGCGGCGTTCACGTTGCCGAGCTTGCCCATCGACACGTGCTCCGGACGGAGCAGCCCCTCATCCTTCATGCGCCCGAGGTGCAGGGCCAGCAGGGTGCCCTGGTTGACCTTGAGCGCCATGTCGGCGAGCTTGGCCTGCTGGAGCTGCGTCGCGGCGATCGGCTTGCCGAACGCCGTCCGTTCGCCGGCGTAGTCGAGCGCGGACTCGAAGCAGGCGCGCGCCGCCCCGACCGCCCCGAACACGATGCCGAAGCGCGCCTCGTTCAGGCACGAGAGCGGGCCGCGCAGCGAGGTGGCCTCGGGCAGCAGGGCGGCGGCCGGCAGGCGGACGTCGTCGAGCAGCAGCTCCGAGGTGACGGAGGCGCGCAACGACAGCTTCTTGTGGATGTCCTGCGTGGTGAAGCCGGGCGTGCCCTGGGGAACGAGGAATCCCCGGATGCCCTCGTCGGTGGCCGCCCACACCACCGCGACGTCCGCGACAGAGCCGTTGGTGATCCACATCTTCTGGCCGTGCAGGATCCAGTCGTCTCCGTCGCGCCGCGCGCGGGTGCGCATCGCGCCGGGATCCGAGCCCGCGTCCGGCTCGGTCAGGCCGAAACACCCGATCGCCTCGCCGGCGGCCATCCTCGGCAGCCACTCCTGCTTCTGCTCCTCGGAGCCCCAGCGCCAGATCGCGTACATGGCGAGCGAGCCCTGGACCGACACGAGCGAGCGGATTCCGGAGTCGCCCGCCTCGAGCTCGAGGCACGCCAAGCCATAGGCGGTGGCCGAGGCGCCGGCGCACCCGTAGCCCTCCAGGTGCATCCCCAGCACCCCGAGCCTGCCCAGTGCGGCCGCCAGCTCGGTGGCCGGTACCTGGCCGGCCTCGAACCAGTCGCCGACGTTCGGGAGGACCTCCTTGGTCACGAACGCGCGGACCGTGTCGCGGATGTCGCGCTCCTCGTCGGAGAGCAGGTGGTCGATGTCCAGGAAGTCCTTGGGCTTGATCTGCGCAGGCGCGGCGGTGCTGGAGGTCATGGCCATAGGTCTACCAGGGTGCTCAGAGCGGGTGGCGGAAGATCGCGGCCACCGCCGAGCCGTCGGGCACGTCGTCCCCCCGCACGGCAAGCACCTCGCCGCCCGTGAGCATCACGCGGCGCGCGATCTCGTCCACCACGCCGTAGCTCTCGGAGTCGTCGCCGCCGAAGGTCACGGCCCCGGTCTCCTCGTCGAGCTGCCCCGGCACCTTCGCGTCGATGTCCACGAGCAGGGTGTCCACCGCGCCGGCGGTCGCCGCGCGGGCAACCGTCGCAACGTCGCTCGACCCAAGCCCGCGCGAGAACGAGAACCCGAAGCGCTCGCGGATCGCGGACAGCTCGCGCGCGTACTCCTCGTCGAGCACGGCGCGGGCCGCCGCCGCCAGCTCGTCATCGCTCTTGTCCTCGGGGCTGCCGGGGATCGAGGTGTCCACCAGGTGCGGGTAGCTGTTCACGGAGCGGTAGATGGACTCGAGCGGTTCGGTCGCCGCGAGGATGAGCGGCAGCTCCATCCCGGTGAGCACTCCGCGCAGCGCCTGGTCGATCTTCCGCGCGTACGAGCGCAGCAACACCTTCTGACCCTCCGAGCCCTGGAGCCTGCGGCTGGGCGAGCGGTCGGCGATCGACGCCTTGCCCGCGGCGCTGGCGGCATCGCTGGGCAGTCCCGGCACTGGCACGGTGAACGCCGGCCCCTCGCGCTCTATCTCCACCAGCCGGACCGACCCGGCGGCCAGCGCGAGCACGAAGGCGGCCTGCGGAAACGTGATCGCCCTGAGCAGCGGCTTCACGTAGAAGCGGTCGGCCACCTCCACGTGGCTAGTGAGCCGGTTGGGCAGCCGGAAGGTGCGCATGCCGTCGGCGGAGGCGAACAGCGCCAGGCTGTGCGACTGCTCGGCCCAGAAGTCCTCGTCCTCGGTGAGCTCGTCGAGCGATTCGCGGAACTCGAGCACGGTGGGCCGGTCGGCACCCGCCGCCTCGAGCTGCTCCGAGGCGGTCGCGCCCAGGTTCTTCAGCTCGATCCGGCTTGCATCCGCATCCGGTGTGATCGGCGTCGTGGGGATGTAGATCGACACGACCGGCCCGTCCCGCTCGGCGAGCAGGCGCTCGACCTCGGTGTGAGTCGGGATGTCCGTATGCAGCGTCATACGGTCGCCGGATTGAAAGTGTCGCACGCTGCAGGCTCGCTGTGACTCGACGCCCACCGTCATCACTCCGTGGTGCGTGACGCTTGCGTCAACCTGTAATCTCCCGGGCGGGAGGCAGGTTTGCAGACAGGGGAAGTTCGGCAGCAGCCTGGGATCACTCGCCGCCGCATGGTCGGCTATCTGCTCGCTGCGCCCACCGTGGTCGCGGCCGCGCGCTTCGGCATCGGGCCCGAGCAGGCGAAGGCCGCCGGCATCCCAACCGTCCAGCCGGTCGACCACTACGACCTGAGCGACATCCTCACCGAGGCTGCCCTGCCGACCATGGGTCTGCTCACCGTCACCGTCAACCCGGACGGCAGCGCGTCCTTCGAGCTGCCGCGCGCGGAGGTGGGGCAGGGCATCACCACCGCCACGGCGATGACCATCGCCGACGAGATGTCGCTGCCGGTCGACAAGGTGCACGTGACGCTGGCGGACGCCCGGCCCGAGCTCGTGTGGAACCAGCTCACGGGCGGCTCGAACTCGATGCACGCGCTCTACCACCCGCTGCGGGTGGCGGCAGCGATCGCGCGCGGCGCGCTCGTCGACGCCGCCGCGGAGGAGCTGAACGTGCTCGCCTCGCAGCTCTCGCTGGACGGAGGTGTGATCACGGCGCCCGACGGCCGCAAGCTCTCCTACGCCGACCTCGCGCACAAGGCGGCGGCGTCGAAGACCACGAAGGTCACCCCGCAGCTGAAGCCCGCGAGCGCCCAGTCGGTCGTGGGCAGCGAGCAGCGCCGGGTCGACGCGCTCGCCGCGGTGACCGGAAAGAAGCCGTTCGCGATGGACCTCCAGGTGCCGGACGCGCTGCCCACCATGCTCTGCCGGCCGCCGACGATCAACGGCCGCGCGGTCCGGGTCAACAACCTCGACGCCGTGCGAGCGATGCCCGGCGTGACCGACGTCGCCGTCGTCGAGCACAACCAGTTCGTGCAGGGCGGCGTGGCGGTGCGCGCCCGGACCTTCGGCCAGTGCATCGACGCCGTGCGCGCGCTCGACGTCGAGTGGGCGCCCGGCCCGGTGGACGGCAAATCGGCCGACGACGTGCTGGCCGACCTGAAGAAGAACGAGCTGCCGCTCACGCCCAAGCTGCCGGGCACCACGCTCGACCAGCGCTTCACCTTCCACTTCCGTCCGGGCGACGCGCTCGAGACCAACTGCGCGGTTGCCGACGTGCGCGACGGCAGCGCCGAGATCTGGTCGAGCCTTAAGTCGCCGATCTGGGCGCAGGAGCAGATCGCGCTGAGCCTCGGCATCCCGCTCGACAAGACCGTCGTCCACGTGGTGGAGGGCGGCGGCTCCTTCGGCCGCCACCTGTTCTGCGACGCCGCCTTCGAGGCGGCCTGGATCTCGAAGCAGCTTGGCAAGCCGGTCAAGCTGATGTGGCACCGCACCGACAACTTCCGCCACGGGCGCGTGCACCCGATGGCCACCTCGCGCGTGCGCGTAACTCATCTCGGCGGCAACGTGCTCTCGTTCGACCAGCGGCACACGAGCGTGGCCACCGACTTCACGCAGGGCATCGGCGACCTGCTCACCTCGATGGACCAGAGCCTGCCGAAGCAGAACTCGCTCCAGTTCTCACAGACGGTGTTCACGCTGACCGCGAACGTGCCCTACAACTTCGGCAGCGTCACGCAGCTGCTGAACGAGATCTACGACTTCAACACGTTCAACACGAGCAGCGTCCGCAACGTGTACAGCCCGAACGTGACCACGGCGATCGAGCTGATGGTGGACGCGCTGGCGGGGTCGATGGGCAAGGACCCGCTGGCACTGCGCAAGGAGTTCGTGCGCGACGACCGCCTGGCGGCCGTGCTCGACAAGGCGGCGTCGGTTGCGAACTGGGGTCGCCCGATGCCCGCCGGCACCGCGCAGGGCGTGGCGATCCACAAGGAGTACAAGGGCGCGTCCGCCTGCATCGCGGAGATCGACTGCCGCCCGCAGACCGTGAACCGCAAGGTGCGCGACGCCTACACCGGCCCGCGCGTGACGAAGGTGGTGTTCGTGGTGGACGTGGGGCTGCCGATCAACCCGCTCGGCCTGAAGGCGCAGATGATGGGCGGGATCATGGACGGGCTCGCGCAGGTGCTCTCGTACGGGCTGCACCTCGAGAAGGGCGCGTATCTCGAGGGCAGCTGGGACAACGCCTTCTACACGCGCCAGTGGAACGTGCCGCCCGAGGTGGACGTGATCGTGATGCCGCCCACCACGGGAGAGCCGGGCGGCGCGGGCGAGTTCGGCGTCGGCACCTCGATGGCCGCGGTGGCGTGCGCGTACGGGCGAGCCACCGGAAAGATGCCCACGAGCTTCCCGATCAACCACGACGGCCCGCTCGGCTTCGAGCCGCTGCCCACCGTGCCGCCGATCCCGCAGTCGCCCACCGGCGGACTCGACGAGGTCCGATAGATGCCCACCCACACCTTCATCCTCAACGGCAAGCAGGTGAGCGTGGAGGCGGAAGACGACGTCCGCCTGCTGTGGGTGCTGCGCGACCTGCTGGGCGTGACCGGGCCGAAGTACGGCTGCGGCCTGGGCGTGTGCAAGGCGTGCACGAGCCACATCAACGGCAAGGCGTTCAACCCGTGCTCGGTGCCCGTGTCGGACATCAAGCCGAGCGACGAGATCACCACGATCGAGGGTCTCGCGGCCAGCGTGGGGCAGGAGCTGCACCCGATGCAGGAGGCCTGGCTCGACGTGGACGTGGCTCAGTGCGGCTACTGCCAACCGGGCCAGATCATGGAGGCGGTGTCCCTCGTGAACGAGACGCGCGCCGCCGGCCGCGAGATCACGGACGCGGACCTGGACGGCATCCGCAACGTCTGCCGCTGCGGCACCTACCCGCGCATCCGACAGGCGATCCAGCAGGGCGCCGCGAAGATGTGAGCTGGGCTAGGGCCCGGGGTAGCGCACGCTGAATTTCCGCCACGTGCAGCCGCTGAAGTTGCACTTGCCGGCGGCGCGGACGCGAAGCAGCAGCTTGCCTCCCTGAAGCGCCTGGAACTCGTAGCCCACCGGATGATCGTGCGACGACCCGGTCTTCACGCCCGCCTCGAGGAACAGCGCGGTGCGCTTGAAGTTGGTGCGAGCGGTGATCTGCCACTTCGGGCCCCGGAGGTAGCGCTGCCTGTCGATGCCCGGCTCGAGGTCGCGGAGCGAGGCCAAGACCGTCTTGAACGGCATCGACGCCTTGGGCAGCGTGGCGCGAGCGACGCCCTTCAAGCGCATCTCGAGCGGGCGGCGGTCGGTATTGGGTCGGAGCAGTGCGGTGAGCACCCAGCCGCCGCCGCGGTACTTGCCGTGGAACCTGATCTTCTTTGGCTGGAGCGACCTTGGCAGCTTGCCGAAGCTGAGCGGCGCCGGAGCCTGAAGCTGGAGCGTGGTGGTCGTGGAGCCGGTGCACTCGTCGGGATCGAACTGCGTCCAGGACACGGTGAGCGGGAGCGGGCCCGGGGTGTCGGAGATCACCGTGTCGTTGCCGATCACATGAGCGCCGGCCGGCGCCGAGATCTGCACGTCGTCGACCCGCGTGCCGTCGGGCAGATCGGACACGGTGATGTCGATGTCGTGGGTGGCCGTGAGCGCGCCACCGGCGCCGGTCTGCCTGTCCTGCGCCGTCACCGTCGGCGCGGGGCTCCCCGGCGGGCACGGAGGAGCTCCACCCTGTGCACCGGCGTCATGCGCGGCGCCCACGGCGCCCGCTACGAGTCCAGCTAGGAGGAGTGACCGGCGCACGCTGTCCACCGTACGCCGGTCCCCGTGCCGCGGTCAAGAGACCGCTTGCTTCACGAGCGCGGTGATCTTCTTCTCCTCGGCGGCGGTCAGCTTCGTGAGCGCGTAGGACACCGGCCACATGGCGCCGTCGTCGAGGTTCGCCTGGCCCGTGAAGCCGAGCGTCGCGTACCTCGACTTGAACTTATTCGCGTCCTGGAAGAAGCAGAGCACCTGGCCGTCCTTCGCGTAGGCGGGCATCCCGTACCAGGTCCTCGGCGCGAGCTCCGGCGCCGTCTCCGTCACGATCTCGTGCACTCGCTCGGCTAGTACACGATCGGCTTGCGGCATCTCCTTGATCTTCGTGAGCACGTCGCTCTCCCCGGCCGCCCTGTCCTTCTCCGCCTTCATCTCGCGTGCGCGCTCGCGCATCGCCGCGCGTTCCTCCTTCGTGAATGCCATCTCCTGT
>Ga0207657_10007213_pt1 | contig 11414 bp, 8 predicted proteins | sample KBSC33metaG_FD_184316 | JGI IMG/M metagenome (GOLD analysis project Ga0207657, IMG submission 184316) | Corn rhizosphere microbial communities from Kellogg Biological Station, Michigan, USA - KBS C3-3 metaG (SPAdes) (version 2) | ecosystem: Host-associated > Plants > Roots > Rhizosphere > Soil ... | reverse complement strand
AACAGACCCGCCTGCTCGCTTATACCATTAATTATTCGGCGGATGTGACGACCGATAATGGTATTGTCTTCGCCGTCCTGGGCGTGGCTGGCGGGTTCAGGGGTTTTTTTTCGACCCATCCTTATTACATCAAGGCGAGAGAATACGGTGATTTCGAGAACCGCGATATTTGGGAATACCGTCTCAATCTCAGCCCGGAGCAGATCGAGCGATTGTTGATGCACACTTGGGAAATGGGCAATGCCTCATTCGATTATTTTTTCTTCAAAGAGAATTGCGCCTATCAGATCTTGTCTTTGATCGAGGTCGCCGATCCGGACATTCATCTCACCGACCGATTTTGGCTCTATACCTTTCCTTCGGACGGCGTGCGCCTAATCGCGGAGAAACCGGGGCTGGTCAAGCAAAGGACGTTTCGCCCTTCACGCTCTACGCAGATCCGGCGTGGGCGGGAAGCTCTGTCCATCGATGAGCGGGCATGGTTAAAAAAAATCGTCAGCAATCCACAGGAAGCCGGGGCCGATGCATTCATGGTGTTGCCGGCCGAGCGCCGGGCGCTGGTGCTCGACGTGGCATCCGATTATCTGCTGTACCGAGCGGCGACCGAGACGAGCGATACTGCGATTTACCAGCAGCGCAACAAGGCGGTGTTGCTCGCCCGCAGCCAGCTTAAAGTTCCACCGAGGCCAGTCGCCATCACGCCGGTAACGGGTCCGCCCGAGCAGGGCCATGACATTATGCGGGTGGGATTGGGTGGGGGATGGCGCACGGGCGAATTTTTCAACGAGCTGAACTTTCGCCTCGCCTATCACGATCTGCTCGATCCCGAATACGGCTATACTCCAAACGCTCAGATCGAAGCTTTGAGCATGGCGCTGCGTCATTACTACCGTAGCGATCATACGCGCATCCAACGCTTCACCCTGGTCAACATTCTTTCGCTGTCGCCGATGAACGATCTGTTTCGAAGCCCGTCCTGGAAGATCAACACCGGATACGAAACGGTTCAGCATAACGGTTGCCGTCTGTGCGGTATCGGCTATCTCAACACCGGCATCGGAGCTGCCACCGAAAGCTCGCTACTAAAACGCGAAGTCTATTTCGGGTTCGCTGAGCTCGCGGCCGAGTACGGTCGTGTTTTCGATAGCGACTATCGAATCGGTGCCGGCGCCACGATCGGCACTTTGATCGACGTGACCGAACGCTGGAAAATCGGCGCTTCCGCTAGTTATTTGCAGTTCCCCGTTGGCGAGAAATCCGCTGAATGGCGTGTTTCCGCGCAGCAGCGCTACACGTTACATCAAAACCTCGCGCTGCGATTTGATTTCAATCAGCGCGACGGCGCTCATGAATATCTTCTCGGCCTGCAACTTTACTTCTGATCACAAATCTGACGTCTCAGATTTTCCGGTCTGACGTATTGGACAGCGGTACCAAGATGCCAGACAAACTTGGATTCAAGCTGGGATTCGATTGATGATTCTCATCAGAGAGGTGACATCGTGCAAGGCTGCGACCGACCAAGCCGCCTCAATCAAATCTGCTTGCCGTGGTTGATCCAACGCTCCTTCGCAACATGAAGCGACTTTCGCTTCCAACTCGGCGTCGGTCAGCGGATTGTCCGGACCGCCACGGTAGCGCTCGTCGGCCCAGCCCTCGAGCTGCTGACCATTTTTGAGTCGAATGGCTATGCGCGAACGCATTTTATCGAAGCCCATTTGTTCTATTCCGGGGTCGAGTTCAGTGGTAATGTTTTTTTGCATCGCCTGCATCGAAGGCGAACCGACGAACTCGTCGGAAAATTCGCGCTTCCCAGCTTTGCGCGCGAGCGCGATCATCGCCAGCGCGGCGGGCAGGGAAAACTTGGCCTGTAAATGGTTGGCTGCGATAGGATAGCGAATCGGATTCAAAATATTGCTTCCGGCATAAACCTGTACGCTCACGATATCCTCGGGTTGTACGTCCGCTTCGGTCACGAGCTTGAGCATCAAGTCGATCGTCGGATGCGTGAGGACGCCGCACGGATAAGGTTTGATCGAGACTCCGGGATCGATGATGCTCCAGACTCTGCCAAATTCTTGCGAAACCTTTGCGGCGCTCACGCCGCCGCCATGAACCGCGTAGAAGCCCCACGGACCATCCAAAGCATCCGGATCGGCGGTAAAACCGCGCGCCGCCAGCAGCGCAGCGGTCACGCCATTTTCTGCCGCACGGCCTACATGGAGCGGCTTTGTCATTGTGCCAAAGTTGCAGCGGATTCCGGCAGCCAGGCTGGCGGCGATACCGAAACCGCTGCGCAATTGATTGCCTCCTAACCCGAGCAATTTGGCCGCGGCTGCGTAAGCGCCGAAAGTGCCCACCGTACCGCTCGAGTGCATTCCCCTAAGATAATGCTGCGGCAGCATCCACTCGGAGATTTTGCACTCCACTTCAAAACCAGCGAGAAAGGCGAGCATGAAAGTTTTGCCGTCGATGCCGCCCAGTTTCTGCCCCATCACTAGCGCGCTCGACAAAGGCGGAATTGTCGGATGGGTCAAAAGCCCGTAGACGTGCGCCGGGTCAAGGCTCACTTGACTGTCATCCCAGTCGTGAGCGTGCCCGGCAGTGCCGAGTACACGAGCCGCAAGAGGCGCTGGCACTTGGGTCGAGCCGCGCCGAAGTAAGAGCGCATCCGGCCTGCCGCCGGTGTGCTCGGCTTCATCGGCAATGATCTCGACCGAGTGTTCTTCGGCACCGGCGACGAATAGGCCAAGGCCGTCCAGTAAGCAACGCGTGCCGATGTGCACGGCCTCGGACGGGATCGTCGCATAACTTATAGATTCGATGAATGAGGCGGCTGCCGCCGTCGTATTCAATCCCGCCGGAATTTTGGCGAAAGGGTTTTGTTCGGCGGCCATGGATTAAATCTCACATAGATGCTTTCGCATCGGTAGCCTCTCGGCCCTAGCTTGGTCTGTGGAAAAATTTAGCGCTGGGGGTGTTATTCAAAAATTTCGGAAATGTAAAAATCGACGTGGCGGCGGCTTGCATCAGCCCGGTCGTGACCGGCAGCCATCTGCTCACACTCCTCTTTGCTATGAGTCTTGATGTGCCCGAGAGGCGTGGCCATTATTTGAATCCTTGCGGATTTTACGAAATCAACGCCGCGGCGGAGCAACATATCGAGATTGCTCGCGACCACGGTGCCGCCGTGACCGCGCAGCAGCACGGCGGTGCGATCGCCCAGGGTCGCAGCGACTTTGTCGCCGAGAATGTGAGTGCGGATCAACAAAGGGGAGTCGTAGATCGGTGTGCCGCGGTGAAAGTGAACGGCGCAGTTGGCGATCACCTTTATTTCTTGTCCAGACGCGGCGACCACGATCAACTCGTCGGGGTGGTAATGGAGAATGCACTGTACATCGGGACGCGCCTTATAGATTGAGGTGTGCATTGGAGTTTCGCCGTTGGGTTCTCCGGCGCCTTCGACCTTGTTGCCGGCATGATCGAGGATTATCAAATCGCGCACGGCAACTTTTCCCGGCGGCATATGCGGCGTGCTCAAAATACGGCCGTCGGCAAGACGCGCGGTGAGGTGCCCATAGCCATCGAGCAAGCGCTGTTTTTGTAGTGCCTTGCAGACCAGCACCATTTTTTCCTTGAGAGCATCGAGCGAATCGAGCATGGAAATCTCCTCTTAAAATTCCGATTCTTCGTGAACTGCTTCGTTGCCGTAGGGCAAGGAGTGAAGTCGATTTTACGCGCCGGATCGTTTGATGAAATCAGCAAACAAGGCGGCCATCTCGCTGGCCTTCTCATCCCATTCTTCACGTGGACTGAGAGGTTCATCGTAGTGGTTCGGAAACAAAATATGCACTTCGCTTTTTGGGATGAGGCGTCCGAGAGCTTCTCCCGTCTGGCGGCCGTGGGTGTTGTCATTGCCGGGAACGATGCAAGCAGGCACTTGAATCGATCTCAATTCCTGCTCTGTTGCGCCGATCACAGGAAGATCGATCCCTTTGAGAAAATATTCGCGCCAGTGAGACATGACCGTAATGAAATGTTCCGGCGTTAATCGCATCAATGACTCGCGGTTCTCCGGACGCGCCTCGATGCGCTCTTTCCAGTGCTCCATTTCACAGACGGCAGCCATGCCACCTTTTTTCGCCCCTTTGATGTATTGACCGTAATATTCCTCGGCTAATCGCTCACAGGCGAAACGTCCACCGGTAACGCGCCAAAGCAAAAGCCCGCGCACTGACGAGGGGTGTCGCAGAGCGAACAGCAAAGATGTGCGGCAGCCCGAGGAGCTGCCGCCGACAAACGCGGGTAGAGCGCCGAGCTGCGATAGCAACTCGTGAACATCATCGGCCCAGATTTCATATTCCGATTCATTTCCATCGATCACCACGTCGGAAGCGCCGCAGTTGCGGCGGTCGAAGATGGCGACGCGGTGCCTAAGTGCTGCGAGCGCTTTCGCCTGGGTCTCGATGCCGCTCATATCGCGCCGTCCGCCGGGGGAGAGCGCCACCCATGGACCACTATCACCGAGAATTTGGTAGTTGATGTTAACGCCACGAATCTTTGCAAATGGCATATCGTCCTCCGCCGACAGACGCTGTTCGAATGACGACTGTGTTTAGCACACTCACATTAACGAGTACAATTAAAGGCGATATCCAGAGATGTTCCTGTGGATAAATTCCGACGAGTTGTAGGAAGAGTTGTGAGAAAAACGAACACGATAGTTGAGCATCGTGGGGAAACTGCTACAATTTTTCTGGCATAGTCGTTGCTGAGTCCCGTAATTGTTGCAGCGATTAGTTCAATTGAGCAAGGTCATGGAAGATACTCTAGAAATACTTTCACTTAGTTTTTCTGCCTAGCGTCACAGCTTCGATTCCCAGCGCGGCTGTTGGCCGCGCATTGCGTTTGCTTTCTTCCGATCTGCCCATCGTTTCTACAGCTTCGCCCGCGCTGCATTTAGCGAATACATAACCAAAACGGCGAGCGCACTCGCCATTTGGCAACAACTCTGAAGGGAAGACCATGAGAATCGCTGAAGTCGCACCGCTCTATGAACGAGTTCCCCCGGTTTGTTACGGCGGCACGGAGCGTGTTGTTTCGTATTTAACCGAAGCCTTGGTCGAGCAGGGCCACGAAGTGACGCTTTTCGCAAGTGGCGACTCGTTGACCCAGGCAAAGCTCATTTCTCCATGTGCGCAGTCGCTCCGCCTCAATCCTGATTGCATCGACAACTTGGCTTATAATCTATTGCAGCTCGAGCAAGTTTTTCAAAGGGCAGATCACTTCGACATCGTCCATTTTCATATCGACTATTTTCATTATCCGTTTTCCCGCCGGCAAAAGGTGCCCCATTTAACGACCCTACATGGTCGGCTGGACATGGCGGATCTAGTGCCGCTCTACCGTGAGTTCGACGATATGCCGGTAGTTTCAATTTCCAACTCTCAGCGCGCGCCACTGCCATGGATTCGTTGGTGCGGCACAGTCTATCACGGCCTGCCACTCGATCTTTACAAACCAAAAAAGGAGCGTGGGCAGTATCTGTTGTTTCTTGGCAGAATTTCTCCGGAAAAACGTCCGGATCGAGCGATCGAGATCGCCAAACGCGCAGGCATGCCGCTCAAGATCGCGGCTAAGGTCGACGAAAAAGATCGCAGGTACATGGAGAACGAAATTCGACCGCTCCTCGACCATCCGCTGGTTGAGTTTTTGGGCGAAGTGGGCGATTCCGGTAAAGAAGAGCTTTTGCGCAATGCGTACGCGCTGCTCTTTCCCATTGACTGGGCGGAGCCTTTTGGTTTGGTCATGATCGAGGCCATGGCGTGCGGCACGCCGACGATCGCGTTTCGCGGCGGGTCTGTGCGCGAAATTATCACTGATGGAGTTACCGGATATATTGTCGGAACCGTGGAGCAGGCGACTCAAGCATTGAAGGGGCTAGACGCGTTCGACCGCACGCGCTGCCGAAGCATGTTCGAGGAGCGTTTTTCGGCGCACCGTATGGCGGAAAATTACCTGAAAATCTATGAGCGGCTGATTGACGCTGACCGGCGAGACGCGCGCTGGCGCAGTATCGACAAATCTCTGCGGCGGACTGCGATCATCGAGCCACGGCCGAAAACCGGGAACGCGGTGATTCTCGATCGTCCCAGACCAAATCAGTCGAGTTCTTTAATGGCTCAGCGCGCGCAGGCTCCGCGAGAACTTGGCAATGGCCAGCACCGCCGCGGAACCGATGCACCCGCCTATCACGAGCGCGCCCGGGACACCGAATAGGCTCGCCGCCGCGCCCATTTGGGCATGTCCCAGATAAGTTCCAGCGGACATGAAGACCTGATCGAAACTCTTGACCCGTCCGCGCATCGCATCGGGTGTGGTCGACTGCACGAGAGTATCTCTCAACGTCTCGCCCACCGCGTCCACCAATCCTAAACAGAAAACGATCGCAAGCGACAACATCAGAGAGCGCGATAGAGCAAAACAGATCAGACCCACGGTATAGAGCAACGTTACGCTGATGATGAGCTGGCCCTTACGACGAGGGTTGCCCGCGGCCAGGATTACTCCAGAGCCTGCCAGCGCGCCAAGCGCCGGTACTCCTAACAATAAGCCAAGAGCAGACGGTCCGGAGCCGAGAATGTCGCGCGCAAATACCGGCATCATCGAGCGATAGGCGCCGAAGAACTGTACGCAAGCATCCATTGCCATCAGAGCCAAAATAACAGAGCTTTCGCGGATAAAGACAAACCCCGCGCGTACGCTTTGGAAGGCCGATTCCCTTTTTTCCACGGCGGGCTTGATGCGGCGCTGCATGGATGCGAGGCAGATAATTACCGCGGCAAAACTCGCCGCGTCCAGATAATACGCCTGGCTAATTCCCCACGCGCTTAACACAATCCCGCCCACGAAAGGTCCTGCCAGAGTCGCGATTTGGCGCCAGGTAATATTGAGAGCGTAAGCGGACGCGAGCTGGTCAGCGGATACGAGCGCTGGAATCATGGCCGTGCGTGCCGGCGCATCGAAGATGCCGACCGCCCCGGACAGAAACGTCACGGCGTAAATCTGCCAAACCTCAATTTTTCCCGTCGAAGTCAAAGCAGCCAAGGTTAAAGATAACAGCGCCGCCAGGCTCTGTGTCATGATAAGAAGCTTGCGCCGATCGATCCGGTCGGCGACGACACCGCCCGGCAACGAGAGAATCATCACAGGCAGCGCCCGAAACAATCCGGTCAACCCAAGTTGGAACGGAGAGTTGGTAATTTGATAAACCTGCCAGGCGATCGCCACGGCAGAAATTTGAGTGCCGATCGCAGAAAATAAAAGGCTAACCCAGAAAAAACCGAAGTCGCGCTGTTTGAGAACTTTCCAGGGGGTGACTTTTGTTTTCACGCGGAAGAGAAAGACGACGGTTACTCGATGATAATCGCGCCTGAAGCTAAGCGACATCGGCTCCTGGAGTCAAGCAAAATCGCGTAGTAGCTCGGTTCGAGACGGAATTCTACGGAATCGTTGCGAGCCTGGCATGGGTTCGGGGCGACCGAATTACTCTGACCTGTCATTTCCGAGCGGGGCTGCATGCAAATTGCCGCCAGGTTTCTTTCGCCCCTCGATACGCGCGTGCCCTATTCGGGGAAGCGGTTTTAGACCAATATTCTGAGTAAGCAGTGCAACGCTCCTGTATCGAGAGATATGCGGTTCACGTTAAGCGGCCAATCGTGAGTCCGGCGAGGACAAGGGCGAGTCTTCGTACAGCCTGGCGGCGACCACGAACAGTTCATGAACTTATGATGGATCAAGCTGACCAGACCTTGCTTGACAGTCCGGTTTCATTATCGTTAAAACCGCGCCAGGCTAAGGAGGGCTCGATGGTTGCGTTCACGGTAGCGTGCATAATCGCCGTAATCCTTGCTTCTGCTCCGGCTTCGGCGCAAAAAAATCCGCCAACGGTGCGCATCGGCATCGAGGCGCCCGCCGGAACCAACGCGCACTATTACGTCACCCAACAGTTGGGATTGTTTCAAAAGCACGGAATCAATATTGAGCTCATTTCTTTTGCCGGCGGCACGGTGGGACTGCAGGCATTGCTCGCCGGCGATATTCAATTCGCTAGCGAGGACGGCGTCGCGGGATTGTCGGCGAACTTACGCGGCGCCAATTTGTTTTTCATCGCTGGCATGATCAATACGTTTCCATTCAGCATTTTGTCGCGCCCGGAGATTCACACGCCCCAGGAGCTGCGCGGTAAAAAGATCGTGATCAGCCGGTACGGTTCGTCTTCCGACACGGCGGTTCGCGTGGCGGTGGAGAAATACGGTCTCAGGCCCGACAAGGACGTCATCATTCTTCAGGGCGGCGGCCAAACCGAGCGTTTTGCCGCGCTCAGAGCCGGAGCTATCGATGCCGCCATCGTCAGCCCGCCGCTCAATCTCACTGGCAAGCGTCTCGGCTTCAACGAAGTCATCGACCTGTCGCAGTCCGGCGTCCCTTATTCGCACCAGCAGATCGTGGGGATCAAAGATTATCTCGATCGTAATCCTGATACAGTGCTGCGCACCTTACGCGCGCTGATCGAAGGGCTGGCGGCCTGGAAGGATCCGTCCAAAAAAGCCGTAGTGATGATGCATATCGCAAAGTATTTGCGCCTGGATGGCGAACGGAGCAAAGACCAGATCGAAGAGACCTATCGCTACTACGGCAATACCTTTCCGACCAAGCCGTACGCGACGGCAGAGGGTTTGGAATTTACCGCGCAAATCCTAAAAAAGAACCGCCCGGAGGCGAAAGTCATCCAGGCGACGGATTGGATCAATAACCGATTTGTAGCGGAGCTCGACAAAGAGGGTTTTCTCGCCAAGGTATTCGGCGCGAAGTAGCTCAATCGGTATAGAAGACATCTGGCGCGATTGAACAAAGATTCCTCAGAACCATTTGGAATGACGGCTTTCAGATTTAGCCCCGTCCCGCTGACTTACGGTAAACTCCCGGTGAGAAATTCTGCTCCCGTCTTAAAGAGATTTCGTGCACAATCGAATTCATGAGGTCCTGCCGGTTCGCCGGTGAACTCGCTATTCTCGTTCGCGCCACATGTACCACGTCGGCGTGCCGATCAGCTCTTCTTCGTGTTCGACGACGAAACCGAACTTTTCATAAAAATTAATGTTCTCAGGCTTGTCGGTTTCGAGGTAACCAGGAAGACTCTCGCGCCGCAGATGGTCCAGATAGCAGCGCATGAGAGCCGTGCCGACTCCTTGTCGCTGCGCCTGCGGCGCGACACCGATCGGGCCAAGATGCAGGTGAGGTTCGTCGGGATCGAGATGGCACCAACGGGCAAACCAGCGCATCAGCAGCGCACTCCCTTTTCCGAAGTGCTTCAGCAACGGACTGATCGCGACGGGCAGAATTTCTGGTGGCGGAAGGCAATCGGGCGGAGAACTGAAATGAGCATAGCCGCAAATCTCGCCGTTCACCAAGGCGACGACAGCTTCGCCACCAGACATTTGGCGTAGTCCAAGGCGAAACAATGATCGATTCTGATCGATCTGGTGAGGCCCGAACGCAGAGACATGAAGCGGGTTCGCGACAAACGCATCCGCCAAAATCGTGACGACGGGCTCCAATGCCCGTGCGGAGTACTTCTCAACTACGATCGCCATAAATTCGTCACTACTGTTTTCCTACCTACAATAAAAAAATCGCTCGAGCTAGACTTCTTTCGGGCAAATAAATTAAGTTGCGTCTACTCACACGAGATAATTCTATGCTGTTGAAGAAAATCCTTTTGGGATTGAGCCTGCTCCTCTGCTTCGCCCATTGTGAATTCGCCGGCGCGCAAACTACTAAGCTGGTCGTCGCTTATGCCTCACCGGCAGCGACTTTTTGTCCCGGGTGGATCGCAAAGAAAGAAGGGATTTTTGCCAAGTACGGTCTTGACGTCGAAATGGTCCTGATGCAAGGGGCCTCCGTGTACATGCCGGCGCTGGCGAGCGGCAATATCCAGGTGCTTTACGGTGGCGGCACTGCCGTGTCTCGGGCCATTGCCACCGGCGGATTCGATCTCACGGTGATCGCCACCGAGACCCGCTATGTCCCGTTGCGGCTCATGGTCCATCCAGCTATTCAATCAGCCGCGCACCTCAAGGGAAAGAAGCTGGGCGCCGGACAGGCTGGGCTGGATGAGTATGCGACGATACTGTTTCTGGAAAAAATCGGTCTGGTGCCGAATAAAGACGTGCAGCTTGTTTATCTCGCCGGCGGTGTCCCGAGCCGAGCCGCGGCGATGAAGCAGGGGTTGATCGATGGCGTAGCCGTTAATCCCCCGAACGAGTACGAGCTCGAGAAAGCGGGCTATCGCGAACTCGCCAATTTCCTGGATCTCAAGATGCCCTATGCCGGCGTGCCCCATACCGTGACTCGCGCATTTCGCGACAAGAATCGCAAAATCGTCGAAGACTACATGACCGGTGTCATAGAGGGCATGCAAATCTTTCGGACCCATCGGGAGAAGGCTTACAAAGCGATTTTCGAGCTAACCAGACAAAACGATCCCGTGCTGCTCGAACGCACCTACGATTCTTATATGAGACAATACGACGCGATCGGTGCTGTGCCGTTTCCGTGGGAAGCGGGCATTGAAAGCATGATTACCGGGTTTCACGAGCGCTTCAATCCGCAAGGCATCAGGAATCGCGATGCCAAAGCGTTTATTGATGCGTCTTTCGTACAAAAGGCTGCTGAGCGGTTGAAGCTGGGAGGAACTAATCGACCCTGAACGTGTAGCGTGTTCTTAGAGCTAACAAAAAGATAACAAGCTGAAGCCTGGAAAACGAACGGAAGACGTTTTCAGCCGCTGCGTCACGAAAGGTTTTGATGAGGATTGATGTTTGCCTGACGCTGATCGAAAAAATTCGTTAGAGGAACCGTAAAGGGTTTGCTTTACTACGCCAGAACGGCGTGCAAACGGTGCCCATCGTTGCAAAACTGATGAAGATTCCTCTGACTTAGCCGGAAAATTGACGGTATGGTGTTGTCTGACTCACCGGTACGAGAAACGTAGGTCAGCGAACAAGCTAATCAGCGAGCTCGCAGCCGCGAATAGCTACGCATCGTAGATGGATAGCCTGTTATGACGACGCTTTATGCGCGACGGGTACCGCAGAGATCTTCGCAGGTGCCGTACGAACGATACAGCCGCCGAGCGTCGCTCGAAGCTCGGCTCCTTTAGCGACGCGCTCACATTTCTTGGTGGACGCAGAAGGCAGTCTCAGCATTCCACGTCCAGAGTGGAGTTCTCTTATGTGCTGCATGAAGCTCGGAAAAGCGCAAGATGGATGCCATTGACCGTTAACCATGAGCACCATCACAGCAAGCATTAGCGCATGAGCATCGATCACAATTGAGACAATCGTTCGGGG
>Ga0207657_10007211_pt1 | contig 11414 bp, 9 predicted proteins | sample KBSC33metaG_FD_184316 | JGI IMG/M metagenome (GOLD analysis project Ga0207657, IMG submission 184316) | Corn rhizosphere microbial communities from Kellogg Biological Station, Michigan, USA - KBS C3-3 metaG (SPAdes) (version 2) | ecosystem: Host-associated > Plants > Roots > Rhizosphere > Soil ... | reverse complement strand
GCCGTACTGCGAACGGGCCTTCTTGCGGTCGCTGACGCCGGCGGCGTCGAGCGTCCCGCGGACGACCTTGTAGCGGACGCCCGGCAGGTCCTTGACGCGGCCGCCACGCACGAGCACGACGGAGTGCTCCTGGAGGTTGTGGCCCTCGCCGGGGATGTATGCCGTGACCTCGATGCCGCCGGAGATCCGGACACGGGCGACCTTGCGCAGCGCCGAGTTCGGCTTCTTCGGCGTCGTCGTGTAGACGCGCGTGCAGACACCGCGGCGCTGGGGCGCAGCAACCTTCTTCTTGCGGCCCTGGCCCGACTTCAGGCCGGGGGTCGCGAGCTTCTTGGTCTTCGGGTGCCGGCCCTTGCGGATCAGCTGGCTGGTCGTCGGCATGCGGCGCAGGATGGTAGCGCCTGGAAGTCCCTAGCCACCGAGGTCGAAGACGCCCAGGTCCTTCGAGCCCCCCAGGTACAGCGTGCGCCCGTCGACGCTGATCGTCACCTGGTTGAAGAACTTCACGCCGCGGACCTTCGTGCAGCCCTTCGCGTTGAGCGCGACGCACCCGGCGTAGGACAGCGCGCCCGCGGAGGAGTCGCGCGACCAGCTCGTCAGCACGCTGCCCGAACCGCCCTTGCCGGGATGGGTGTAGGCGACGAAGACCATCGCGCCGTCGTGGGAGGCGGCGATCGAGCTGGGATCGAGGAAGTCCGGGCCCTGGCCGCCGCAGTCGGGATAGGGCATCGCGGCGAAGCAGCCCTTGGGCGCGAGCTGGGTCAGCGTGCCGGAGTTCGCGTCGCGGGCGAAGCTCGTGATCGTGCCGCCGTCGGCGTAGTAGTGGGCGACGACGTAGAGCGTGCGGCCGTCGGGGCTGATCGCGATGCCGCGCGCGCCGGCCAGGCCGACGGCGGGGGTGCAGGCCCCCTCGTCCGTGTTCTCCTCGATGCAGTTGGCGAACCGCAGCACCCCGTTCCCAGGGTCGCGGTGGTAGGCGACGACGGCGCCGACGCCCTCGAGGCTCATCAGCACGTAGACGTAGTTGCCGTCCGGAGCCACGACGATGTCGAGCGGGATCACGTCGGGGATGGGCGCCCGCCGGCAGCTCGAGCCGACCGGGTTGAACGAGCTGAGGATGCAGCCGTACTCGCCCTTGGGCTGGTAGAGGGTGCCGCTCTCGGGGTTGACCCTGAGCGTCGCCACGCCGCCGGTGAGCGACGTGACGTACATCGACTGGCCGTCGAGGCTCATCGTCAGGCGGCTGCCCTCGTCCATCGAGCGGCCCTTCGCGCAGCCGGCCTTGCCGAGCTGGGTGATGCACCCGGCCTTCTTCTTGAGCTGGCGCAGCCGGCCGTTGGCGCCGATCGCCAGCGTGACGACGCCGCCGTCGTCGAGCAGCTCGGAGCCGTGCGTGAGCACGTACAGGTGCTTGCCGTCGGGCGCCATCCAGACGTCGACGGGCTCGCGCAGCGCGCGGCCGACCCCGCACAGCGCCTGGTAGCGGCGCGAGTCGGTCTTGCGGCGGATGCACCCGCCGGGAGCGGGCAGCGCCCGCAGCGCGCCGTTGCTGTCGCGGCCGAAGCCGGCGACGGTGGCCACGCCCTTGTACGTGGAGACGCCGTAGACGAACCGGTTGGACGGGTCGGCGACGGGCTGGACCGGGCCGTGGTCGTACGGCGTCGACGTGCAGATGTTGCTGGTGAAGCCGCTGATGCAGCCCAGCCGCCCCTTGAGCTGGACCAGCGCCGGCGCGGAAGCCGGCAGCGCCAGCGCCGCCGCGAGGGCCGTCAGCCAGCCGAAACGACGGATGCGAGGGCCTCCTCAGGAGCGATGAACTCGCGCTCCTGGTCGTGCGCGACGGGCTCGGACGTGAGCCGGCCTCCCGCGACCGACAGGCCGGCGAGGAAGCCCGGGTCGGAGCGCAGCGCCATGGCCACGCCCTCGGTCGCGAGCTTGACGATGTAGGGCATCGTCGCGTTGGTCAGCGCCCAGGTCGACGTCACGGGCACGGCGCCGGGCATGTTGGCGACGCAGTAGTGCGTGATGCCGTCGACCTCGTAGGTGGGGTCGGAGTGCGTCGTCGCGTGCGAGGTCTCGAAGCAGCCGCCCTGGTCGATCGAGACGTCGACGAGCACCGCGTGGCGCTTCATCAGGCCGAGCTGCTCGCGGGTGACGACCCGCGGCGCGCGCGCGCCGTGCACGAGGACGGCGCCGATCACGAGGTCGGCCTCGACGAGGTGCTGCTCGATGGAAAGCGTGGATGAGAACACGGTGTTCGCGCGCCCCCCGAACGCAACATCCAACTCGCGCAGGCGGTCGATGTTGCGGTCGAACACGCTGACCGATGCCTCCATGCCGATGGCGATGAACGCGGCGTTCATGCCCACGACGCCGCCGCCGATGATCATCACCTTCGCCGCCGGCACGCCGGGGACGCCGCCGAGCAGGATCCCGCGGCCGCCCAGCGGCTTCTCGAGGATGAACGCGCCGGCCTGGGTCGCGATCTTGCCGGCGACCTCGCTCATCGGCGCGAGCAGCGGCAGCCGCCCCTGGCCGTCCTCGACCGTCTCGTAGGCGATGCACGTCGCGCCGCTGTCGATGAGGCCCTGCGTGAGCTGTGCGTCCGGCGCGAGGTGCAGGTAGGTGAACAGCACGTGGCGCGGCTCGAGCCGGGCGACCTCGTCGGGCTGCGGCTCCTTGACCTTGACGATCAGGTCGGACTCGGCGAAGACCGCGTCGGCGTCGGGCAGGATCGTCGCGCCCTGCGCGGTGTAGTCGTCGTCGACGATCCCCGAGCCCTCGCCCGCGCCGGTCTGCACGTTCACCGCGTGCCCGCGATCGACGAGCTCGCGCGTGCCCGCCGGCGTGAGCGCGACCCGGTACTCGTCGGCCTTGATCTCGCTGGGAACGCCGATCCTCATGCCACGCCCATCCTCTCCGCCGCCTCGGTCAGAGCGGGCCGCAGCACCGCCTCGATCTCCGCCCACTGCTCGGGCCCCGCGATCAGCGGCGGCGCGAGCTGCACGACCGGGTCGCCGCGGTCGTCGGCCCGCGCGATCAGGCCGCGCTTGAACAACTCGGGGCCGAGGAAGCCGCGCAGCAGCTGCTCGACCTCGGGCCGCTCGAAGCGCTGCTTGGTCTCCTGGTCCTTGACGAGCTCGAGCGCGTGGAAGAACCCGGCGCCGCGCACGTCGCCGACGATCGGGATGTCGCGCAGCCCGTCGAGCATCCCGCGCAGCTGCGGCTCCTGCTCGCGGACGTTCTCGAGCACGCCCTCGTTCTCGAACACCGCGATGTTGGCCAGCGCGACCGCGCAGCACATCGGGTGGCCGGCGAACGTGAAGCCGTGGACGAACGAGTTCGTCCCCTCGAGGAACGGCTCGGCGAGGCGGTCCGAGACGAGCATCGCGCCCATCGGCGCGTAGGCCGAGGTCAGGCCCTTGGCCGTCGTGATGATGTCGGGCTGGTAGTCGTAGCGCTGCGCCCCGAACCACTCGCCGAGGCGGCCGAACGAGCAGATGACCTCGTCGGAGACCAGCAGCACGTCGTGCTCGTCGCAGATCTCGCGCACGCGCTGGAAGTAGCCCTCGGGCGGGGTGAAGCAGCCGCCGGCGTTCTGCACCGGCTCGAGGAAGACCGCCGCCACCGTGTCGGGACCCTCGAAGCGGATGCGCGCGTCGATCGCGTCGGCGAGTGTCTCGACGCCGTAGCCCGGCGCGAGCCGGTAGAGATTGGTGTTCGGGACGTGGCAGCCGCCGGGCGTGAACGGCTCGAAGGGCTGTCTGAGCCCGGTGATCCCCGTGGCCGCGAGCGCCCCGAGGCTCGTCCCGTGGTACGCGGTCTCGCGGGCGATGATCTTCGTCTTGTTGGGCTTGCCGTTGAGCTTGTGGAACTGGCGCACCAGCTTGATCGTCGACTCGACCGCCTCGCTGCCGCCGCTGGTGAAGAACGCACGGTTGATGTCGCCGGGCGCAAGCTCGGCGAGCTTGGCCGCGAGCTCGATCGCGCGGGGGTGCGCGTAGGACCAGACCGTGAAGAAGTCGAGCTCCGCCGCCTGGTCGGCGCCGGCCTGGGCGACGTCGGTGCGCCCGTGGCCGATGTTGCAGCAGAACAGGGCGGAGAGCCCGTCGAGATACCGGTTGCCGTCGGCGTCCCAGACGTAGCAGCCCTTGCCCTTGGCGATGATCGGGACCGGCGCGCCGGACTCGAACGCGCCGAGCCGGGCGAAGTGCATCCAGAGGTGGCGCTTGGCCTGCTGCTGGAGGATCTCCGACGACGGGGTGGTCGCGGCCATGCGACAAACGTATCGTTCGGCCATGCCTCTCGTGCACGACCGTCGCGGATCCGGCGAGCCGCTCGTCCTGCTGCACGGCCTGGGGTCGCGCTGGCAGGTCTTCGAGCCGGTGATCGACCTGCTCGCCGGGGAGTTCGAGGTCTGGTCGGTGGACATGCCCGGGTTCGGGGCGTCGCCCCCGCCGGCGCGGCCGGTGACGACCATCGCAGCCCTCACCGACCTGGTCGCCGAGTGGCTGCGCGAGGAGGGCATCGAGGGCTGCCACGTCGCGGGCAACTCGACCGGCGGCGGGGTCGCGCTGGAGCTCGCCTCGCGCGGGCTCGTCGCCTCGGCGTGCGGGCTCGCGCCGATCGGGTTCTGGAGCGCGCGCGAGCGGGCGTGGTGTCAGATGAGCGTCCGCAACTCGCGCGCGACGACGAAGCTGCTGCGCCCTGCGGTGCCCACGCTGCTGCGGTCGCGCGCGCTGCGCGCCGCGCTCTTCGCCCAGTACACAACGCACCCCGCCGACGTCGATCCCGAGGTCGCGCTCGCCGACGTCGACGCGCTGATCGGCGCCACCGCGTTCGACGACGTCTGCGCCGCCTTCACCGGCTACCTCGCGCCGGCCGACGCGGCCGACCGCGTCCCGGTGACGATCGCGTGGGGCGACAAGGACCGCCTCCTGCTCCCTCGCCAGCTCGAGCGGGCCCGCCGGCGACTGCCGAAGGCCCGCCACGTGCTCGTTCCCGGAACGGGGCACCTGATGATGGGCGACGACCCGCCCGCCGTCGCCGACGTCATCCGCGCCGCGGCGCGCGCGCCGCGGCCGGCCGTCGTGGCGTGAGCGAACCGGCGGTCACCGACCTCGTCGCGTTCGTGCACGTCGAGGACGTGGCGGCGTCGGCGGCGTTCTACGAGCACCTCGGCTTCGCCGTCACGGACCGCTACCAGCCCGAGGACACGCTCGACTGGGTCTTCCTCGCGAACGGCGACGCGCGTCTGATGCTCGCGCGCGCCGACGTCCCGGTCGATCGGGAGAACCAGGGCGTCCTCTTCTACCTCTACACGCAGGAGCTCGACGCGCTGCGCGAGCGCCTCGTCGCCGCGGGCCTCGACCCGCCGGCGATCGAGGAGAACGCGCCCCACGGGCCGAAGCGCCAGCTGTGGCTCTGCGACCCGGACGGGTATGCGCTCGGCATCGCGGAGATCGCGGGGCCGAGGGTTCGGATCACCTAGGGGAGCGGGTTCGAACCGCCGAGTGGAACGAAACAGGCGCCAGACGCCGGTTTCGTTCCGCATGACCGACCGCGAGGGGCGAAACCCCTCCCTAGATGAAAAGAGAGCCCGCGGGAGCGCTACGCCGAAGCGGGAGCGACGCCCGCGGCGCGGACCGGCGCCGGGGTCAGCGCGCTCGCGACGACCACCAGGACGAACGCGAACGACTGCAGCACGATCCCGAGGACGTGGCCCGGGAGCGGATCGCCGAAGACGATGATCCCGCCGGCGATGCCGGCGATGTTGGCCGCGGTGCCGGTGACGGCGATGACCGGGACAGCGTCGCCGTCCTGGAGGCCGCGGGCCGAGGCGTAGAAGGCGGCGACCGAGGCGAGGATCGTGACGAGCAGCCAGGGGCTGACGATCGCCAGGAACCCGCCGTGGCTGATGAGGCCCGTGAGGGCCTTGATCGCCACGTCGGAGACGCCGAAGAGGATGCCGGCCGCGGCGCCGAGCATGACGCCGTGGTGCTCGGCCGGAGCGCCGACGCGCGGGCCGAGGATGAGCAGGCCCCCGATGCCGAGCAGGCCGGCCTCGAAGCCGATCATCGCGGCGGTGGAGAAGGTCGAGTGGGCGCTGTGGGCGGCGGGCAGCGTGACGCCCAGCAGCACCAGGCCGAAGGCGGTGCAGCCGAGGCCGATCCACTGACGGCGGCCGACCTCGAAGCCGAAGAGGCGCTCGGCCATCACGGCGAGCAGGACGACGCCGCCGGCGAGGACCGCCTGGACGACGGACATCGGCGCCAGCGCCAGCGCCGCGACGTGGAAGCCCCACGCGCTGGTGGCGACCAGCATGCCGATCGCGAACCACTTCGACGAGTACAGCGACTTCGCGCTGCGCACCGGATGCTTGATGTCCACGGGCGCGGCGAGGCACGCTCCCCGGTGCTTGTAGAAGAAGCCCAGGTTCGTGGCGAAGGCGCAGACGAGCGCGAGAAGTATGCCCAGTTGGAGGGTCATGGGTGGGTGAGCTGTAACGCGGGCCCTGCCGGAAACCTGCGGTGTCGAGCCTCGCCCCTACCATCGACACCTACCGCCCCGATCTTGAAGTCCCGCGGGTCGAATGAATGTACACGCCGGACCCGCGCGTAGTTACAAACGAACATGAACTCCGCGAATTCGCCGCAAATCCGCGACAAACCGGTGCTGCTGGTGGACATAGACGGGGTAATCAGTCTTTTTGGATTTCAGCCAGACAAACGTCCAAGCGGGACGTGGCACGCGGTCGAAGGCGTGCCGCACCTCCTTTCGGCCACCGCCGCCGAGCACCTTCACGAACTGGCCGAATGGTTCGATCCCGTCTGGTGCAGCGGCTGGGAGGAGCGGGCCTCCGAGCACCTGCCCGCTCTGCTCGGTGTCCCGCACCTACCCCACCTGAGCTTCGATCGAAACCCGGGCAAGGACCGCGCCCACTGGAAGCTGGCGGCGATCGAGGCGTACGTCGGCGACCGCCCGCTGGCCTGGATCGACGACGCGCTGAACCTCGAGTGCGAGCGCTGGGCGGCCGAGCGCGGCGCGCCGACGCTGCTGGTCCACACCGACCCCGCGGTCGGCCTGACCGACGAGCACGTGCAGCAATTGCGCGCCTGGGCCGGTAGCGTCGCGGTGTGCTGACCCGCAGAGAGGCCATCGGCGCCGGCGCCGCCACGCTCGCGGCGGGCAGCGCCGTGGGCCGCGTGCTCGAGGCGATGGCCAAGGCGCCGCGCCATGGCAGCATCAAGGACGTCGAGCACGTCGTGATCCTCGTCCAGGAGAACCGTTCTTTCGACAGCGTGTTCGGGACCCTGCGCGGCGTCAACGGGTACGGCGCCAAGTCCACGGCCTTCGCCCAGCCCGGCTACGACAAGCCCGGCTACGACGGCCACCTGCTGCCGTTCCACTACGACTCGCGCAACGGCCCCGGCCAGTGCACGAACGACGTCACGCACGCCTGGGCGCCGCAGCACGGCAACTACGACGACGGCCGCATGGACGGCTTCGTCAAGAACGGCGGCCCGCTCACGATGGGCTACTACACGCGCGCGGACATGCCCATGCACCACGCGCTGGCCGACGCCTTCACGGTCTGCGACCGCTACTTCTGCAGCGTCCTCGGCCCCAGCTACCCCAACCAGGTCCACCTGGTCTCCGGCTGGCTCGATCCGCACGGCACCAAGGGCGGCCCGGTCGTCGAGAACGTCGACGCCTTCAGCCTCAGCTGGACGACGATGCCCGAGCAGCTGCGCGCCCGCAAGGTCAGCTGGAAGGCCTACGTCGCCGCCGACAACTACACGCCCCAGGAGATCGGCGACGCGCCGTTCTGGTTCTTCAAGCAGTACCGCGACGACCCCGAGCTCAACGCCAACGGCATCCAGCCGCAGTACCCGACCGACTTCGAGTCCGACGTGGCGAGCGGCTCGCTGCCGCAGGTCAGCTGGGTCTACACGCCGATCGAGTGGGCCGGCCACCCGCCGTTCCCGATCACGTGGGACGAGTACGCGGTCGGCCGCGTCGTCGAGACGCTCACCAGCAACCCCGCCGTGTGGGCCAAGACCGTCCTGATCGTCACCTACGACGAGAACGGCGGCTTCTTCGACCACGTCCGCCCGCCCACCGCGCCGCCGACCGCCAGGAACGAGCGGCTGACCGTCGACGGCAAGGAGGGCCCGATCGGCCTGGGCTTCCGCGTCCCCACGCTGCTGATCAGCCCGTGGACCCGCGGCGGCTACGTCTGCAGCGACACGTTCGACCACACGAGCGTCATGCGCTTCCTCGAGACGCGCTTCGGCGCCGAGGTGCCGTACCTGTCGCAGTGGCGCCGCAAGACGACCGGCGACCTGACCAGCGCGTTCGCGGGCTTCCACACGAAGCGCACCGGCGTCCCGAAGCTCCCCGCCACGACGCTGACCGACCCGACGCTCGCGACCGGTGGCTGCGCCGGCCAGCCCGTCGCGGCCGGCGACTACCCGATCCCGCCCAACGCGATGCCCAAGCAGGAGCCCGGCACGCGCCGGCGGCGGGGCCGCCGGCGCGCCCACGCCTAGGCGCTACTTCGAGAAGGACAGGTGGGCCGTGTCGGTCTCCTTGTAGGTGACCTCGTTGACGATGTGGACCGGGACCTTGTCGGCCTTGGTCCAGTCCTTCTGGTTGTACGGCACGAGCGCGACCGCACCGACCTCGGCCTCGCCGAACAGCCGGCCCTTCGCCGGGCCCTGGATGTTGACGTTCGTGCTGACCCACTGCAGCGACGAGTTCTCGGTCTCGCGGTCCATGACCATCACGTACTTGCCGTAGCCGAAGTCGGCCTTGTGGTGCAGCGCGACGGCCGCCGCCCCGAAGAAGTGCTGCTGGGGCAGGAACACGAGGCCGATGTTCGAGGCGCCCTTGACGTCGATCGCCTTGATGACGAACGCGTAGGCCGCACGCCGTCCGTGATCGGTGTCGACCAGCCCGGCCGCGAGGTACGGCGTGGCCGCGGTCGTGTTGTCGGTCGAGTAGATCAGCACGCCGCCGCCGCCCTTGAGCTCCACGAGGTCGTGATCGCCCGGGTGCGCCTGGATGTGCTGCACCTGGAAGTAGACGCCCTTGGAGATGTAGGTCAGCTGCTCGTCGTCGACCTTGGTCAGGCCGTCGCCGTTGATGTGCACCTGGACCTTGATCCCCGGCGGGATCTCGTACGTCGGCTCCGGGAGCTGGTTGACGTTGATCTGATCGGCGACCGGCCGCAGGATGTTGGCGCCCGGGATCGTGTTGACCAGCTGGCCCTTGTCGTAGCCCATCTCGTGGCCGCTGGTGTCCTTGATGAGCAGGTGCGCGTGGTTGTCGACCGAGCCCTTGAGGCTGATCTGGTCGTAGGCCACCTGGCCGCCCGCCGTCGAGCCGGCGCTGCCGCTCCCGACGTCGCCCGCGAACGCGAACGGCTGCACGCCCTCGCCGGCCTTCGTCGGCGCGAGGCGCAGCAGCTTCTGCGCCTTCGTGGTCGGGCCGTCGGCGCCGTACTTCTCGTTGAGGTCCGACGGGTTGATCCCGCCGCGGTACTCCCACGTGTCCTTGTTGCGGTCGAACTTCACGGTCCGCGTGACATCGGGGAAGTTGTTGTCGTAGACGAGGACGTTGAAGTGCCCGCCGCCCTGGTCCTCGACCGCGAACGGCGTGATCGCGTGGCCGCCCGGCTTCCCGTTCTCGCCGAAGATCAGCATCGTGTAGAGCTCGCGGCCGGACTTCAGCGCGGCGGTCAGGTGGTCGAGGACGTTGTTGGCGTCGCCGCCGATCTCGCCGGCCTGGACCGAGGGCAGCGCCTGGTAGCTGAAGCCCTCGGCGAGCATGCTCTGGAGCTTGTCGTTGCCGACGAGCGGCAGCTTCGGCACGGTCGCCGCACCGAACGCGCCCGGGCTCAGCCCACCCGAGAACATCCGCAGCGCGGTCACCGAGAAGCCCATGCAGTGCCCGCCGGCCATCCCGTCGTTGAGCGAGGCCATCCACTGCGCGGCCGGGCCGGTCAGGCTGCAGCTGTCGCCGCTGCCGCTGATGCAGACCTGCGGGCCGAAGAGGTCGTACATGTTGGCCGGCGTCATGTTCGTCGGGCCGGCGTCGTTGCCGTAGTTCTCGAACGAGAACCCGTTGTCCCACGGCCGGAAGCCGTCGTCGGCGACGATCTTGCCGGTCGGCGTGTAGGAGTTGTAGGTGGGCGACGCGTAGCCGCGTGGCGCCGACTGGCCGCCGACGGGCGACTTGAACGGGTAGCCGCGATAGCCGCGGTTCGCGCTCTTCGAGCCGCCTCCGCCACACGCGGCGAGGACGACGGCCAGGCAGGCCAGGACGATGACTACGGGGGCGCGCAGGGACATATGCCGACTCTACGCGCGAACGGCCCGCTCGTCACGCGAGCGGGCCGCCTTGCGCTTCAGACTGCTGCGGCCTACTTCTCTTCAGGCAGATCGAGGTCCGCGAGCTCCTCGGCGAAGCCCGTGTCCCCCGTGCCGATCTCCTCGAGCGACGCGATGTCCTGGTCGAGCGAGAAGCCGCCCAGGCCGTCGCCGTCCCCGAGCCCGAGCTCGGCCGCGATCTCGTCGCTGTCGAGCAGGCCGACGTCGTCCATCGCCCGCGGCAGCGGCTCCGACGGCTCGATCTCGATGCGGCGGTAGCGCTTGAGGCCGGTCGCCGCCGGGATCAGCTTGCCGATGATCACGTTCTCCTTGAGACCGTTGAGACGGTCGATCTTGCCCTCGAGCGCGGCGTCCGTGAGGACCTTGGTGGTCTCCTGGAACGACGCGGCCGACAGGAAGGAGTCGGTGTTCAGCGAGGCCTTGGTGATGCCGAGGATGATCTCCTCGTACTGGGCGGTCTCGCCCTTGGCCTTCTTGATCTCGGCGTTCTTGGCCAGGAAGTCGTTGCGGTCGACGAACTGCCCGGGCAGGTACTCCGTGTCGCCCTTCTGGTCGACGCGGATGCGCTTCATCATCTGGCGCACGATCAGCTCGATGTGCTTGTCGTTGATGTCCACGCCCTGGGACTTGTAGACCTCCTGGACCTCCTTGACGAGGTACTGCTCGGTCGCCGTGCGACCGCGCAGCGCCAGCAGCTCGGCCGGGTACAGCGAGCCCTCGTTGAGCTGCGTGCCCGCCTCGATCTTGTTGCCCTGGGTGACGTACAGGCGGGTGCGCCGCGGGAAGGCGTAGCGGTGCTCTTCGCCGGTGTCGTCGGTGATGACGACGGTCAGCGCCTTGTCGGTCTCCTCGATGCCCACGATGCCGTCCTGCTCGGCGATCTTCGCCAGGCCCTTCGGCTTGCGCGCCTCGAAGAGCTCGACGACGCGCGGCAGGCCGTGCGTGATGTCCGCGCCGGCGACGCCGCCGGTGTGGAACGTCCGCATGGTCAGCTGCGTGCCCGGCTCGCCGATCGACTGC
>Ga0207657_10007207_pt1 | contig 11416 bp, 10 predicted proteins | sample KBSC33metaG_FD_184316 | JGI IMG/M metagenome (GOLD analysis project Ga0207657, IMG submission 184316) | Corn rhizosphere microbial communities from Kellogg Biological Station, Michigan, USA - KBS C3-3 metaG (SPAdes) (version 2) | ecosystem: Host-associated > Plants > Roots > Rhizosphere > Soil ... | reverse complement strand
AGTTCGGGTCGGTCATGTCGGCGACGAGCACGTCGCCCGGCTGCACGCGCTCCATTTCGGACGGGTCGTTGATGACGCGGACGGGGCCGGCGCCGATCTTCTGGCCGATCGCGCGGCCCGACGTCAGCACGGTGCCCGTGCCCTTCAGCTTGAAGCGCTGCTGGGAATCCGTCGCCTTCTGCTGCGACTTCACCGTTTCCGGGCGCGCCTGCAGGATGTACAGCTTGCCGTCGCGGCCGTCCTTGCCCCACTCGATGTCCATCGGGCGGCCATAGTGCTTCTCGATGATGACGGCATACTTGGCCAGTTCGACCACTTCATCGTCCGTCAGCGAGTAGCGGTTGCGCTGCTCGACGGGCACGTCGACGGTCTGCACGGAGCGGCCGGCCTTGGCTTCCTTCGTGAATTCCATCTTGATCAGCTTGGAGCCGATGTTCTTGCGGATCACGGGCTTCTTGCCCTGTGCCAGCATCGGCTTGTGCACGTAGAACTCGTCCGGGTTCACGGCGCCCTGCACGACGGTCTCGCCCAGGCCGTAGCTCGACGTGACGAACACGACGTCCTGGAAGCCCGATTCGGTGTCGATGGTGAACATGACGCCGGCCGCGCCCGTGTCGGAACGGACCATGCGCTGCACGCCGGCCGACAGCGCGACTTCCGCGTGCGTGAAGCCTTTATGGACGCGGTACGAGATGGCGCGGTCGTTGTACAGCGACGCGAACACGTGCTTCATCGCTTCCAGCACGTTGTCGATGCCGACGACGTTCAGGAAGGTCTCCTGCTGGCCCGCGAACGACGCGTCGGGCAAGTCTTCCGCGGTTGCGGACGAGCGCACGGCGAACGACACTTCCGTGTCCGAATCGGCCACGAGGCGGTCGTAGAAGCTGCGGATTTCCTGTTCCAGGCGGGGCTGGAACGGGGTGTCGACGATCCACTGGCGGATTTCCGCGCCGGCAGCCGCCAGCGAACGGACGTCGTCGATGTCCAGGCCTTCCAGGCGCGTTGCGATGCGGTCGCCGAGGGAGGCACCGCCGTCGATCGAGTGGTTCAGGAAGTCGCGGAAGGCTTGCGCCGTCGTGGCGAAGCCGCCCGGCACGCGCACGCCAGCTTCCGCCAGCTGGCTGATCATCTCGCCGAGCGACGCGTTCTTGCCGCCGACCGACTCGACGTCGGTCATGCGCAGGGTCTCGAACGAGGCGACGTACACGCTTTCGGCCGACGCCGCAGGGTCGGGCGCCTTCAGTACTGCATTCGACAGGTTAGTCATGGTAAAACACCTTTTTGATGATGGAAATCTGTACGGCCGGCTGCCGACGTCCCGGTGACGACAGAGCCTGGCGAGGCGGCGGCGGCTGGCCGGGCGTTGCCGTGCGGGACACGGCTGCGCTCCTGGCCGGCTTCGCGCGGCAGGCTGGTCGGGTTTGCGGGGGATTTCTTGTTATTCTTGGCGTCGTACAGCACAATCAAAACCAGTTGCCGAGCATTTTACCCCGTGCGACTGGGTTACACAGCCCTAGGGCTGCAACTTTGTCATTCTCTATTCAAAAAAACATCATGTCCCACCCGAGCACCCCAGACAGTCCGGCCACCGCCCGCACCGTTTTCTTCGTTTCAGACGGCACCGGCATCACGGCGGAGACCTTCGGCCACGCGGTGCTGAGCCAGTTCGAGATGCGCTTCCGCCAGATCCGCCTGCCCTTCATCGATACGATCGAGAAGGCCTACGAGGCCGCGCGCCGCATCAACGACGTCGCCATCGCCGACAACCAGCGTCCCATCGTGTTCTCCACCCTCGTCAAGCACGACCTGTCGGCCGTGATCCGCGCCGCCCAGGGCATGCACATGGACCTGTTCCAGACGTTCGTCGCCCCGCTCGAGCAGGAGCTGCGCGTGAAGTCGACGCACACGATCGGCCGCATCCACAACGTCGTCGACACGGAGGAATACAAGAACCGCATCGAGGCCATCAATTTCTCGCTGGCGCACGACGACGGCCAGTCGCACAAGAACCTGGCGGACGCGGACGTGATCCTCGTCGGGGTGTCCCGTTCCGGCAAGACGCCGACGAGTCTCTACCTGGCCATGCAATACGGCATCAAGGCGGCGAACTATCCGCTCATTCCGGACGATTTCGAGCGCGGCAAGCTGCCGTCGGCGCTGCCGCCGTTCAAGCACAAGATTTTCGGGCTGACCATCACGCCGGAACGCCTGTCCGAGATCCGCAACGAGCGGCGCGCGGGCAGCAAATACGCATCGCTGGCGAATTGCCGCTACGAGGTGAACGAGGCGGAGCAGTTGATGCGGCGCGAAGGGATCCGCTGGCTGTCGTCGACCACGAAGTCGATCGAAGAGATTTCGACGACCATTCTCCAGGAGATCAAGCCGGACCGCCGCGAATATTAAGCCGCGTGAAACGATCCGCACGGTGGGCACGGGGTGCCCACCCTACGGCCAACTTCCACCCTACGGCCAGCTTATCGTAGGGTGGGCTCCCCGAGCCCACCGGAACGGCGGTCCGCCAGCACCTTCTCCGACAACACCCTGAACGGCACCCGCGGCACGAGGAAACACAACGGCCCGCCCGCCGCGGGCAGCGCATCCAGCAGCGAACACGCGACAGGCCCCGCCGGCGCGAGCGGCCGCACGGCATCGAGCGGGATCGGCAGGTCGATGTGCGACAGCACGAGCTTCCCGAGCCGCGCCGACCAGCCCAGCGCCGCGTCCTGGCACGCGAGCATCCTCACGGCATCGTCCCAACGCCCGAACGCGGCAGCGAAGGCCGGCGGGAGCGCAGGCCGCGCGGCCGGGGCCACCGTGCACGCGAACGACGGCGCGCTGCCGTCCCCCGGCTCGATGCGGGTCGCGTAACCGTCGCCAAGCGGGCCGTGCGAAAAATGCGCGGGCCGGTGCGTCTGCATGATGTCGCTGAACAGCCGCGTGGCCGCGACGTAGGCCCCGTTGTCGATGATGTTTTCCAGGAACCAGACCGTCTGCGCGGGCGCGCCCGGCGGCAGCGGGCCGTCCAGGTACAGCCGCCAGTTGCTCTGCAGCGGCGACGGAAACAGCCGCCGCAGCGGGCCCGCCAGCGCGGGGCCGAAATGGCCGTGCCGGTACGTCAGCACCGTGAGCGGCGTCTTCCCTTCATGCGTCCACAGGCGCAATCCGGCCGGCAGCAAGGCCGCCGCCGCGCGCGCGTCGACCATCCACGTGACGTAGACGACGTCGGCGACGTCGCTGCGCAGGACGGGAAACGGCAGGCGCGCAAACAGGGCAAGCCGCATGCGGGCCAGCGCGCGCGCGTTCAGCACGCGTGCGAGCAGGCGTCCGGCAAGACCGGGATATGGATGGCGGTAGGCGCCGCGCGCGTGCGGCGCGGTGGCGCTGGCGGTCGGCGGTGCGGAGCCGTCCATTCAGAAGAACTGGCGCCAGTCCTCGAGCCAGCCGGGGAATTCGTCCGCGGCCATCGGGTTGGCGATGTGGTAGCCCTGCGCGTACGTGCAGCCGAGATCCTGCAGGAAGTCCCAGTCCTGGCGCGTCTCGACGCCGACGGCGACGGACATGCGATCGAGGCTGTGCGCGAGCCCGAGGCACGATTTCAGCACGGTGCCCAGCGGCCGCTTCTTCGACGCGCCGTCGACGAACGAGCGGTCGATCTTGAGTTCCGAGAACGGGATGCGCGCGAGGATCTGCAGGTTCGAGCGCCCCGTACCGTAGTCGTCGATGGCGAGGCCGAAGCCCATCATGCGCAGGCGCACGAGGCGCTCGATGAAGTCGGCATCGAAGCTGAGGATCGAGGACTCCGTCATCTCGAACGTCAGGTAGTCGGGGAGCACGCCGTGGCGCGACATCGTCGACGCCACCTGGCGGATGAAGTTCGGGTGGGCCAGCGTCTCCGGCGCCAGATTCAGCGAGATGGAGATCGGGATGCCCTGGTCGTGGTAGCGGCGGCAGCGCTCCACCGACATTTCCAGCATCGTCCAGTCGAGGAAGTCGATGCGGTTGTTCTGCTCCAGCGCGCCGATGAACGCGGACGGCCCCAGCATGCCGTGGTCGGGATGGCGCCAGCGGGCAAACGTCTCCAGGCTCTTCACCTGGCCCGTCGCCAGCTCGATCTTGGGCTGGAAGAACGGTTCGAACTGGCGCTTCTGCAGCCCGACGCCCACTTCGGCGAACGAAAAGCTGGGGCCCGGCACCGGCGGCGCCGGGCGGCCCGGCGGCTGGTAATTGTCCAGCAAGGCCTTCAGCTTCGTGCTCGTGACGGGCTTGGCGATCGTGCCCAGCAGGTCGACGCCGTGCGCCTGCGCGAGGCTCTCGACGGAAAACAGCACGCTCGCGGGCTGGGCGCCCACGACGATCAGGCGCACCGTCGATTTCAATGCGGCGATGGCACGCAGCAGTTCCAGGCCGTCCATGCCGCCCAGGTCGAGGTCGATGATGGCGACGTCCACCTTGGGCGTGAAGCTGGCCTGCAGGGTGCGCAGTGCCATCGGGCCGTCCGGCACGTCCGTGACGCGCGTCGCGCCCACCTGGCCCAGCGCCTCGATCAGCGCGCGGCGCTGCACCGGGTCGGCTTCCGCCACCAGGAAATGCAAAGACTGCAACTGCGATTGCCCCATGTCCATCTCAACTCCATCGATACGTGGACGAAGCGTAACCTGAACGGACGGTGGCGTCTATGGCTGGCGAACGGCGTGTTGTTGCCTCAGCTGTTCGAAGAAGCACACGGCCGCGCAGGCGGCCACGTTCAGCGATTCCACGGCGCCCGCGTGCGGGATGACGACGCGGTGCGTGGCCAGGTTCAGCAGCGCGTCCGACACGCCCTGCCCTTCGTGGCCCAGCAGCCAGGCGACGGGACGGGACAGGTCCACGTCGTAGATCCGCTCGCTCGCATAGCCGCTCGTCGCCAGCACGGGCACCCGCGCCGTGCGCACGACGTCCGCGAGGTCGGCGTTTTCGAAGATCTCCAGCACGAAGTGGGCACCCATCGCGGCGCGCAAGACCTTCGGCGACCAGATCGACGCCGTGCCGGGGCTGCAATAGACCTGTTTGATGCCGGCCGCGCCCGCGCTGCGCAGGATCGAGCCGGCGTTGCCCGGGTCCTGCACGCCGTCCAGCAGCACGGCCGATTGGGTCAAGGCATCCGGCCGGGTGGGCCGCGGCGTGTCGACGAGGAACAGCAGGTGGATGCCGTGTTCGACCTGCGACAGCGCGCCGAACAGCGCGTCCGGCAGCGACGTGGCGGGCGCCGTCACGCGGCCGACGATGGCCGCCACCTCGGCATTGGCCAGCGCGCCTTCCGACACGATGCAGTGCACGGGCTGGCCGACGAGGTCCAGGTACGCCTGGCACAGGTGCACGCCGTCCAGCAGCGCACGTCCCGCCTTGCGCAGCGCGTGGCTGCTGCCCGCGAGGTGTTTCAGTTCCTTGTAAAACGGGTTGTCGCGCGACGTGATGCTCTTCATGCGCTGAATTCTCCGAACAGGTCGGGCTCGATCAGCGCACGCACGGGCGCGAAGCTGCGCCGATGCACGGGGCTCGGGCCATGCTCGCGCAGGCGCGCGAGGTGCAGCGCCGTCGAATAGCCCTTGTGCTGGTCGAACGCATACTGCGGATATGTGTCGTGCAGCGCGACCAGGGCGGCATCACGCGCCGTCTTCGCCAGGATCGACGCGGCGGAGATCGCGTGCACCTTGTCGTCGCCCTCCACCACCGCGTGGGCGCGGATGTGCGGCGCGAACTGCGGGCAGCGGTTGCCGTCGATGAGGGCGATCGTGGGCACGGTCGCCAATTGCTCGACGGCGCGGCGCATCGCCAGCATCGTCGCCTGCAGGATGTTCAGCGTGTCGATTTCCGCGTGCGAGCATTCGGCGATGGCCCAGGCCAGCGCGTGCGCCTTGATCAGCGGGGCCAGCTCGTCGCGCCGCGCTTCCGTCAGCTTCTTCGAGTCGCGCAAGCCCTCGATCGGACGGGCCGGATCGAGGATCACGGCGGCCGCGAACACAGGCCCGGCCAGCGGGCCGCGCCCGGCCTCGTCCACGCCGCAGACGACGTCTTCCAGCGTGAACGGCCTGTTCTTGGTCGGCAGGCCGGGGTAGAAATCGACCGCCTTTTTTCTCGTGTTTCTCATGCTTTGCCTATCACCTGCAGCACGGCGCGGGCGCTTTCGCGCGCGGAATCGCGCAGCAGGCTGTGATGCATTTCGGTGAAGCGCTCTTGCAGCTTCGCCCGGTTGTTCTCGTCCGTCAGCTGGAACCAGACGGCGTCCGCCAGCGCTTGCGGCGTGGCCGCGTGCTGCAGGAATTCCGGCACGACGAAGTCGCGCGCGAGGATGTTCGGCAGCCCGATCCACGGCAGATAGCCCATGTTCTTGATGAGCATCCACTCCGCCTGCAAGACCTTGTACGCGATCACCATCGGCTTCTTGAACAGCGCCACTTCCAGCGTGGCCGTGCCGGATGCCGCCAGCACGGCGTCGGCCGCCGCGATGCACGCGTGCGAGTTGCCGTCGACGAGTTCCAGCGGCACGTCCTGCAAACCGGCCTTCGCCACGAGCTCCTTAAGATACGCCTTCTGGCGCTCGCCCGCCATCGGCGCGATGAAGCGCAGCGATGGATCGCGCGCGGCCAGCAACTGCACCGTGCGTACGTACGGCTCCGTCAGGTATTTAATTTCCGACATGCGGCTGCCCGGCATGACGGTGACGACCTTCGCGTCTTCCGGCAGGCCGAGCTGGCGCCGCGCGGCAGCCACGTCGGGGCGCAGCGGGATCGTCTCCGCCAGCGGGTGGCCGATGTAGGTGACGGGCACGCCGGCTTTCTGGTAGATCTCTTCCTCGAACGGGAAGATCACGAGCATGTGCGACACGGCGCGCTGGATCTTCTTGATCCGGCCACCCCGCCACGCCCAGATCTGCGGGCCGACGAAGTGCACGGTCGGGATGCCGGCCGCGCGCAGCTGCTCTTCCAGGCCGAGGTTGAAGCCGGGGTAGTCGGCGCCGATGAACGCGGCCGGCCGCTCGGCCAGCAGGCGGTCGCGCAGGCGGTTCTGGATGCCCTTCAGTTCGCGGTAGCGCAGCAGCACGGGCAGCAGGCCCCGCACGGTGAGCGTGTCCATCGGGACGTCGGAGACGAGGCCTTGCTCCAGCATGCGCGGACCGCCGATGCCGGAAAAGGCGACGTCCGGCAGGTGCGGCTTCAGGCCCGCCATCAGGCGCGCGGCCAGCAGGTCGCCCGACAGTTCGCCGGCCACGAGGGCCAGCGACGTGTTAGCGGACGATGCCACGGGTCGTCGTGTCGAGGAAGTCGCGCATGGCGCGCAGCTGCGGCGCCGCATCGCCGGCGGCCGCTTCTTCTTCCGCCAGCTTCGCCTTGGCCTCTTCCAGCGTGAGGCCGGAACGGTAGATGTGCTTGTACGCGGCGCGGATCGCGTTGATCTGCTCGCGCGTGAAGCCGCGACGCTTGAGGCCCTCGATGTTCACGCCGTGCGCCTCGGCCGGGTTGCCGGAGACGAGGACGAACGGCGGCACGTCCTGCGTGAGGCTCGTGTACATGCCGATGAATGCGTGCGCGCCGATCTTGCAGAACTGGTGCACGCCGCAGTAGCCGGACAGGATCGCCCAGTCGCCCACGTGCACGTGGCCCGCGAGCTGCGCGTTGTTCGAGAAGATCGTGTTGCTGCCGACCTGGCAATCGTGCGCGAGGTGCGTGTACGCGGACATCCAGTTATCGTCGCCCAGGCGCGTCACGCCGGCGTCCTGCGCGGTGCCGAGGTTGAACGTGCAGAATTCGCGGATCGTGTTGCGGTCGCCGATTTCCAGGCGCGTCGGCTCGCCGGCCCACTTCTTGTCCTGCGGCGCGGCGCCCAGCGACGCGAACTGGAAGATGCGATTGTCGCGGCCGATCGTCGTGTGGCCTTCGATGACGACGTGCGGCCCGACGACGGTGCCCGCGCCGATGCGCACGTCCGGCCCGATGATGGAGTACGGGCCGACTTCGACGGTGGAGTCCAGCTCCGCCTTCGGGTCGACGATCGCGCTCGGGTGGACCTTGCTCATCACTGCCCCGCTTTTTCGTTTGCCCGGATGGTGCACATCAGTTCCGCCTCGACGGCGACCTTGCCGTCGACGCTGGCGACGGCCTTGTACTTCCAGATGCCGCGCGACGTGCGCAGGATCTCGACGTCCATCTTGAGCTGGTCGCCCGGTTCGACGGGACGCTTGAAGCGCGCGTTGTCGATGCCGACGAAGTACACGACGGAGTTCTCGTCCGGCTTGACGTTCATGGTCATGAACGACAGGATCGCGGCCGTCTGCGCCAGCGCTTCGATCATCAGGACGCCCGGCATCACGGGCTTGTGCGGGAAGTGGCCGTTGAAGAATTCCTCGTTGACGGTGACGTTCTTGATGGCGGTGATGGTCTTGCCGATCTCGTAGTCGACCACGCGGTCCACCAGCAGCAGCGGATAGCGGTGCGGCAGGTATTCCTTGATCTCGTTGATCCCCAGGGTTTTGTTCGTGGTTTCGGTCGTCATTTTTGTTCTGATGGTTCGGTGAGTTGTTTGATCTGTTTTTCCAGGCTGCGCATCTTCTCGCGCAGCGAGGACAGGTTGCGCACGATGGCGGCGCTCTTTTCCCATTCGGCGTTCTTGGCGAGCGGATAGAAGCCCGTGTACTGCCCCGGCTCGAGCACGGAACGCGACACCATGCTGCCCGAGGAGATATGGACGTTGTCCGCGATTTCCAGGTGGCCCAGCACCATCGCCGCGCCGCCGAACGTGCAATTCTTGCCGATCTTGGCGCTGCCGGCTACCCCCACGCAGCCTGCCATCGCCGTGTTCGCGCCGATGCGGCAGTTGTGGCCGATCTGGATCTGGTTGTCGAGCTTCACGCCGTCCTCGATCACCGTGTCGTCGAGCGCACCGCGGTCGATGGTCGTGTTGGCGCCCACGTCGACGTCGTCGCCCAGCAGCACACGGCCCGTCTGCGGGATCTTGATGTACACGCCGTTCTCGCGCGCGAAGCCGAAGCCGTCGGTGCCGATCACGGCGCCCGAGTGCAGGATGCCGCGCTTGCCGATCTTGCAGCGCGCATGGAAGGTCACGTTCGCGAACAGGTGCGTGTCGTCGCCGATCTCCGCCTCGCGGCCGACGAAGCAGCCCGCGTCGATCCGGACGCCCGCGCCGATCACGGCGCCCGCCTCCACCGTCGCGTTCGGGCCGATGGTCGCCGTCGGGTCGACCCGCGCCGTCTCGTCCACGACGGCACTCCTGTGGATGCCGGCGGGCGGCACGTACTCGTCCAGCGCCACGAAGTACTGGGCGGCGCGGGCGAAATAGGCGTAGGGGTTCGTGGTGACGATGCGCGCGCCGGCATACGTGGTGGCGACGGTGGCGTCGTCCAGCGGCGAGACGATCAGCGCGGCCGCGTTGCTTTGTGCCGCGAGTGCGCGCAGTTTGCTGTTGCTGAGAAAGCTGATGTGCGAAGCGCCGGCGCTGTCGAGCGGTGCGATGCCCTGAACCTCGAGGTTCGGGTCACCCACCAGCTGCCCACCGAAGCGTTCGACCAAATCACCCAGTCGAGTGCCCATCGTGGTCGTTCCGTAAAAGAAGTAAAAATTGCCGGCCGCTCATCCAGCCGGCCGGCATCGGGGGAGCCGCGTGCGGCTCACTTGTCGAGCAGTTTGAGGATGCGGTCGGTGATGTCGATGCGCGGGCTGGTCCAGATGGCTTCCTGCAGCACGACGTCGAGGTGATCCTGCTCGGCCACCTGCTCGATCAGTTTATAGGCTTTCTGCGCGATGGCGGCGCGCTCCTCGTTCTTGCGCTGGAACAGGTCCTCGTTGTACTCGCGCTGCATACGCTGGACGTCTTTTTCCATGTCGAGCAGTTCGCGCGTGCGCTTCGTGCGGTCGACGTCGGACAGTTTCGGCGCTTCGTCGTCGAATTTCTCGCGGCTCTGCTTGTACTTCTGCACGGCCTCGTCGAGCTGTTTCTGGCGCTTCGAGAATTCCGACTGCAGCTTCGCGTCCGCCGCCTTGGCCAGCTTGGACTCCGTCATCAGGCGTTCCGTGTACACGAAGCCGATGCGGCTGGTGCCGGTCTGCGCCGACGCCTGCGCCATCGCACCGGCGCACAACAGCGCCAGCACGAGGCTGCGCGGCAACGAGGCTAACGATTTTTTCAACATCATTCTTCGCAATCCTTGTCTCGGCGATGGGTCGATCAGAAACCGGTACCCATCTGGAACTGGAAGCGCTCCAGGCGGTCGCCCGGCTTCGCGTTCAAGGGCTTAGCATAACTCAACTTCAGCGGACCCACCGGCGAAATCCACGACAGGCCGATACCCGCCGAGTAGCGCAGCTGCGACGTGCGGATCGGCTCGTGCTCCTGGTAGATCTGGCCCGTGTCGGCGAAAGTGAACCAGCGCAGCGAGCGGTCCTGGCCGCTGCCCGGGAACGGGAACTGCAGCTCGGCGTTGCCGATGACGCGCTTGGCGCCGCCCAGGGCGTCGTACGTGATCGGGTCGACGATACCCAGCGACGAGCTCTCGTAGCCGCGCACGGAACCGATGCCGCCGCCGTAGAAGTTCTTGAAGACGGGGTACGAGTGGCCGCCCAGGCCTGCGCCGTAGTCCAGCTCACCCTTCAGCGCCAGGGTCATCCAGCGCGTGATCGGGCGGTACCACTGGTGTTCGTAGATGACGCGGTAGTACTTGGCGTCGCCGACGGCGTCGATTTCCAGGTTCGCGCGCTGGTAGCGGCCGCGCGTCGGGGTGATCGCGGAGTCGCGCGAATCGCGGCCCCACGCCACGGTCAGCGGGATGGCGTTCGTCGTCGCCTCGCCGATGCCCGTCGCCTTGACCGTCGCGTCCTTCGAGTTCTGCATCACGAACTGCTTGTACAGCGTGGGCGAGCTCTCGTCCGTCTCCAGGCGCGTGCGTTCCAGGCCCGCGCCGAAGTAGACGGTATCGATTTCCGAGAAAGGCACGCCGAACGTCAGGTTGCCGCCCTGCTGGCGCACGGTGTACGAACCGATGTTCAGCGCCGGCGGGCGCGACGTGCGCAGGTACAGCTGGAACGCACGCGAGATGCCGTCGTCCGTGAAATACGGGTTCGTCTGCGCGAACGAGAGCGTGCGGTTGTAGCGGCCCGTGTTCAGCTCGATGCCGACCGTGTTGCCGCTGCCGGCGAAGTTGGCCTGCGTGATGGACGCCGTGAAGGTGAGTTTTTCCGCCTGCGAGAACGCGCCGCCCACCATGAAGTTACCGGTCGGTTTTTCGACGACGGCGATGTTCACGTCCACGGCATCGTTGGTGCCCTGCGCTTCCGGCGTCTCGACCGTCACGTCCTTGAAGTAGCCGAGGCGGTCGACGCGGTCGCGCGACAGCTTCACCCGGTTCGGGTCGTACCACGAGCTCTCG
>Ga0207657_10007206_pt1 | contig 11416 bp, 10 predicted proteins | sample KBSC33metaG_FD_184316 | JGI IMG/M metagenome (GOLD analysis project Ga0207657, IMG submission 184316) | Corn rhizosphere microbial communities from Kellogg Biological Station, Michigan, USA - KBS C3-3 metaG (SPAdes) (version 2) | ecosystem: Host-associated > Plants > Roots > Rhizosphere > Soil ... | reverse complement strand
GGTCGGTCTCGCGGTACTGCGTGCACAGGCTGCGCTTGCGCATTCCGGCCAGCGCGTCGTCGCTCACCTGCAGGCGCCACTGAGCCTGGGGATAGTCGGCGAACACCTCCTCGACGATCTCGAGCGCCGTCTTGTCCTGGAACACGAACGAATCGCGGCGCAGGGCCAGCCAGGCGAGCCACGGCCCCATCGTGAGGCGGTAGCGCGCCAGGCCGCCGTCGCTGCCCAGCTGCGCGGCCTGCGTCACGTAGCCGTGCCAGGGCACGTAGCTGCCGTCGGCCTGCTTCAGGCTGACGGTCATCTGCTCGCCCAGCAACTGCTTCAGCTCGAACTGCGCCGACGTGGACACCGCATCGAGCACCAGCTCGAACGGCTGGCTCACCGACTCGCGCAGCACGACGTGCTCGGGCAACAGCGCCAGGGCAGGCAGTGCGGTGCGGACCTTGAGCAGGCGCTCGCCGTCGCCCAGCAGTGCGGCGAAGTCCAGGCGCGACGCGAACTCGCCCAGGGCCTCGAGGAGCGCGGTCATGGCAGCGTGATCGTGACGTAGGCCGGTTGGGGCGCGAGCTTGACGACGTCGGTGTAGCGCCCCAGATCGCCCTCGGTGGCGCGGTGCAGCTGGGAGCGCAGGCCGATGAAGCCGATGAGCGCGACGGCGGCGAACACGCTGCCCATCACCCACAGAGGCACTTCGCTGCGCAGCTTGTGGGCGATGCGGTCGGGCGGCGCCCAGTGCGGCGCGAACGGCGCGCGCTTGCCCTGGAGGTGGACGATCTCATCGCCCAGCCGGGCGGTGAGCCAGGACAGCTTCTCCACCCCTTCGAGGATGTAGCGCCCCTGGAAGCCGAGCAGCAGGCACATGTGGAACACCTCCAGGACCTGCGCGCGGCGCGCGCCTTCGCCGCGCAGCTTCTCGAGCGCGTCGAAGAACTTCTCGCCGGCCATGTGCTCGCCGAACATCTCCAGCTGCAGCGGGTTGCGCTCCCATTCGTCACGGATGCGCAGCCTGGACATCAGGATGATCTCGTCGACCAGCGCGCAGAACGCGAACTTGGCCTGGAAGACGTCGTCCGGATCGAGCTGCAGCTTCTTCGCCCCGCGATCCACCTGGGCCAGCAACTGGCGCAGGCGTTCCCGGTACAGGGCGGCGTCCGCCGGCGTGTAGCCGTTGCGCAGCAGCAGGATCATGTAGAAGCCCTGGTGGAACAGGTCCATCAAGGTCCGCGGTTCGGTGCTGACCGAAGCGGCGCGGGCAGTGCCCGGCGCAGCCGCGGCGGCGCCGAGCAGCGAAGGCGTGGGAGCGGTGCTCATGATTTGGTTCTTCCCTGGATCTCTTGTCGTGTCTCGTGTCTCGTGCCGCCGCGCGGATCACTGCTCGCCATTGAGCGCGAAAAGCTCGAGCTGCAGGTCAGGCAATCCGCTGGGCGCGTAAACCGTGATCAGCCGCGACTGCAGCATGCGGTCGTACAGGGCGCCGCGCGGCTCGAGCGCGAAGTAGTAGTGGCCCGGCCGCACCGGGATCGCCACTGGCACCTGCGGCGCATGCGACAGGCGCACGCCGGCGATGGCCGACAGCACCATCTTCTCGACGTCGTCGGCCGCACCGACCTTCAGCCGCATCGGGATGGCGTCGACGAGTTCGGAGGGCTGCAGGCCGGCCTGCACGCCAATGTAGAAGCGCGTGTGGTTGTCGATCTTCTCGGACTCCAGCCGCGCCTGGTAGTAGGAGGGGCGCACTTCGTTGAGTGCGATGGCGAACGACTTCGTCGAGATCACGGTCTCGAGCAGATCGCGCACGATGTGATCGAGCTTGGCGAAGGCCGGGCCGGGCTGCTCGTGCTGGTAGACCGGCAGGTCGGCCAGCCCATGCGACTTCGAGAACGTCATCAGCGCCCCGGCGAGCTCGAGCATGCGTTCGAACAGGCGCTCGGGATGCAGCAGCGCGTGATGGTGCAGGTGCGACAGTCCTGCGAACGCGGCGCTGCAGGTGTGCAGCAGCCAGAACGAAGCGATGTCGCCCGAGCGGAATTCGATCACGTGCCTGGACGGCTCGCGATGGCTGCCGTAAAGCGCATCCACCTTGGCCTGCAGCACGTCGAGCAGGCGGCGCAGCACCGACTGCAGGATCGGCGCGGCGGCCAGCGACATGGCCGGCGGCACGAAGTGCTGATCGAGCTCGAAGCCACCGGTGGCCTGGCGGCGCAGGCGCAGCAGCGGCATGGTGACGAGATGCTCGCGCGCCTCGAGTTCGCTGACCAGGCGCAGGCGCCGACGCAAGGTCGGTACGCTCGCTTCCACGGCCGAGGTGAACCAGTCGGTCGATGTCTCGTTGCGCATCAGGTAGCGCGAGGCCGCCTTCGAATCGTCGTCCGCGCTCGCGAAGTTGTGGCCGGCCGGTCGCATCGGCGCCAGTGCCAGGTGGAACACCACCTCGGCCGCGCCTGCGGGAATGCCGGACAACGACACCGTCTCGGGCAACTCGTCGTCCTGCGGGGCGGCACAGGCGTCGCCGTCGGGAAAGACCGCCTGGACGTCGACGATGCGCAGGCTTCCCGTGGCAAGTGCATCGACGTCGACCTTGAGGCGGCGCAGGCCCCAGCTGTACGGGTGCATCGCGCGGACCATGTCGGCCTGCCGCCACTCGTGATACGCATCCTGACGCTGGAAGTGCTGAGGGCGGAGCATCAGCCCCTCCCCCCAAAGAACCTTGGACGAGCGAATCAATTGACTTCCTGCTTCATTGTTTGAATCTCGAGCGACGGTGCGCTTGCAGGTTGCACCCTCGCTACTCCCCCTGTGCAGTGCGCGTCGCATGCATGCATGCGCGCATACCGCCAGCCCGGTCATTGCCGCCGGATCAGGCGACAGCTTACTTCAAGGATCACGTTTGCGCGCAGCGAACGCCGGCCACGCGGAGCATCTCGGGCGCCATGTCCAGCGCCTGTCCCGCCGACACGCTCAACGCGCAGGCATGCACGCCCATCGTCACGCCAGAGGAGGCGGCGGCCTTGGTGTCGAACACGAAGCGCCAGCGCTGCTGCGCGGGTGCGCGAAAAAGCGCGACCACTGCAAAGTAGGGGGCATCGACGCCCACTGTCTCAATGACGTCATATTGCTTGCCCGGCGTGAGCACGAGTTCCTTCACGTCCACGATGTCGGCAGCGAACTCCGGCGGCTTTGCCGGCTTCAGTTCCTGGAAGTCCGCGTAGGGCGCGGCTTCGAATGCCGTCTTGTCGCGCAGTTTGTAAATCCTTGCAACAACTGAAAGCGAGCGGCCGTTGGCGTCGGTGTTGAGGACATCGCCCGCATGCAGGCGCAGCGTGATCTTTCGCGACAGGGTCGGCATGCCGGCTGGAAGCCCGCCGGTGGCACCGTCCAACGTGGGCATTTGCGGCTGCGGCCGCTGCAAACCCACTGCTTGGAGGCCGCGGTCGAGCATGCCCGAACCGTCGCTGGTGGTACTGCAGCCAGACATGTCTAGACAAGTGGCCAATAACACGATCCTGCATGCCCAAGATGCAACGGATTTGCGCCACCCCCCCATTATTGGGGTCTCGAAAATCGGCCCGCCTCGGGCATCATGCAACTCGCTTCGTGAAGAGGACGTCGGTGTCTTGTGCATCGAAAGATTGTCGCGTGAAAAGCCGGAACGTTGCGCGACAAACTTGTACAGGTATCGGTATCCAGTCGTTTCGTGAGTTGCGTTTGCGCTTGACTTCCCGCTGTGATTGCACAAGGAGTCCGATGCCTGACGCAGCCGCATGATTCGAGTCGAGGGTGGTCCCGCACATGGTCGGCGGAACACGGCAGCACGAAGAAGAAGCAGTAGTACAGGGAGTTTCAAACAGCATGAGAAGCTGCAAAGCGCCGCGAACCGGCATCGCGGCAAGAGGGGGCGTCGCGCCTCGGATCTTGAGTGTTCTGGCGCTCGTCGCGCTGACGGCATGCTCGACCATGCCGAGTCCCTCGGCCGCACCGCCGCAGCCTGCGCCGGCGATCGTCTCGATGGACGAATGGATGGCGCGCGGCGATGCCGCCACCAAGGAAGGCGACCACACCAAGGCACGCGACGCCTGGCGTGCGGCCGCCAAGGACTACCCCACCGCCAAGCAGCCGTGGCTGAAGCTGTCCGAGGACTACTTCAACGCGGCAGACTACGGCAACGCCGTGCTGGCCGCGCAGGAGGCGTTGCAACGCGATCCGCACGACCGCCTGGCCAACAGCGTGCTCGCCGTGAGCGGGCTGCGCCTGACCGCCGGCTCGCTGGCCGCGCTGCGCGACGACGGGGCTTATGCCGTGGGCTCGCGCGACGAGGCCGTCGCCGTCACGCACTCGCTGCGTGAGGCGCTCGGCGAACCGGTGCTGGTGCCGCCGCCCGAGACGGCGACGACGCACAAGCGCGCCACCAAGGCACAGCGCGCCGCCGCGCACGCCTCGGGGGTCGCCGAGGCGATGCCCGCCGCGCCGCCGCGCACGGCAGCCGCTGCCCCGCCGTCGGGCAATCCACTCGACAAGTTGAAGTGAACATCCGGCTGGAAGACCAGCCTTCGTTAGACGCCTGAAAGGAAACGACATGGCCAAGAAAGACAGCGTGCAAAGCCGGCTCGGCAAGGTTCGCCCGCCCCGCGTGCATTTGACCTACGACGTTCAGGTGGGCGACGCGATCGAGAAGAAGGAACTGCCCTTCGTGGTGGGCGTACTGGGCGAGTTCTCGGGCCAGCCCGACGCCGACAAGCCGCTGCCCAAGCTGAAGGATCGCAAGTTCGTCAACGTCGACCTCGACAACTTCGACGACGTGATGTCGGGCATGGCGCCCAAGTCGTCGTACCGGGTCAAGAACAAGCTGAGCGCGGACGGCGGCGAGTTCGCCGTCAACCTCGAGTTCAAGTCGATGGAAGACTTCCGCCCCGAGTCCGTGGTGCAGCAGGTCGAACCGCTGCGCAAGCTGCTCGAGGCGCGCACGCGCCTTTCCGACCTGCGCAACAAGCTGGCCGGCAACGAGAAGCTCGATGACATCCTCTCGGACATCCTGAGCAACACCGAGAAGCTCGCGCAACTGAGCGCCGAAACCAAGGAATAAGCGATGGCCGAATCCACCACCTCCGTCGCGGCCGCGCCGCAAGCCCGCCACGCCGAGGCCAGCCTGCTCGACCAGATCGTCGAGCAAAGCAAGGTCGCACGTTCCGACGTCGAACACGCGCGTGCCAAGGACATCATCTCCGAGCTCGTGCGCGAGGTGATGCAGGGCACGGTCGTCGTGTCCGACAACCTCAGCGTCACGCTCGACGCCCGCGTCGCCGAACTCGACCGCCTGATCTCGGCGCAGCTCAGCGAAGTGATGCACAACGAGGCCTTCCAGAAGCTCGAATCGAGCTGGACCGGCCTGCACTATCTCTGCGCCCAGACGTCCACCGGCTCGGGCATGAAGATCAAGCTGTTCAACGCGCAGAAGAAGGAGCTGATCAAGGACTTCCGGTCCGCGATCGACTTCGACCAGAGCGCGCTGTTCCGCAAGGTCTACGAAGAGGAGTTCGGCACCTTCGGCGGCGCGCCGTTCGGCACGCTGATCGGCGACTTCGAGATCACCCGCCAGCCCGAGGACATGTACTTCGTCGAGCAGATGAGCCACGTCGCCGCCGCGGCGCACGCGCCGTTCATCTCGGCGGCGTCGCCCGAGCTGTTCGGCCTGGAGTCCTACCAGGACCTGGGCAAGCCGCGCGACCTGTCCAAGGTGTTCGACACCGTCGACTATGCCAAGTGGCGCTCGTTCCGCGAGTCCGAGGATTCGCGCTACGTCGGCCTCGCGCTGCCGCGCTTCCTCGGACGCCTGCCGTTCAATCCGAAGGACGGCACCGCGGTGGAGTCGTTCAACTTCGTCGAGGACGTCGACGGCACCGACCACTCCAAGTACCTGTGGGTCAACGCCGCCTATGCGATGGGCGCGCGCCTGACCGCGGCGTTCGAGAACTACGGCTGGTGCGCCGCGATCCGCGGCGTCGAAGGCGGCGGCCTGGTGGAAGACCTGCCGACCCACACCTTCAAGACCGACGAAGGCGAAGTGGCGCTCAAGTGCCCCACCGAGGTGGCCGTCACCGATCGTCGCGAAAAGGAACTGAGCGACCTGGGCTTCATGCCCCTGGTGCATTGCAAGAACACGGACTACGCCGCGTTCTTCGGCGCCCAGTCCACCCAGAAGGCCAAGAAGTACGACTCCGACGCGGCCAACGCCAACGCCGTGCTGTCGTCGCAACTGCAGTACATGTTCAGCGTCTGCCGCATCGCCCACTACCTGAAGGCGCTGATGCGCGACAAGGTGGGCAGCTTCGCCTCGGCGCAGAACGTCGAGGAGCACCTGAACCGCTGGATCCGCCAGTACGTCGTCGAGGACGACAACGCCACGCAGGACACCAAGGCAGCCTATCCGCTGCGCGAGGCGAGCGTGCAGGTCTCCGAGATCCCCGGCCGTCCCGGCGCGTATCGCGCCGTGTCGTTCGTGCGTCCCCACTTCCAGCTCGACGAGCTCTCGGTGTCGTTGCGCCTCGTCGCAGAGCTGCCCGGATCCCAACAGGGATAAGTCCCGCCGGGCCTGCCCTCCCCGGGCGGTGCCCGGGCGAGATCACTCAACCGCAAGGAGGATAAATGAAAGATATCTATCTCAAGTTCGAAGGCGCGACCGAGCTGCAAGGTGACAGCACCGACACCAAGCATGCCAACGAAATCGAAATCTCGTCCTTTCAGCACCTGCTGAGCCAGCCCAAGTCGTCCAGCGCCTCGTCCGCCGGTGGCCATACCGCCGAACGCACGGAGCACGGCGAGATCATCATGGTCAAGGACATCGACAAGGCCACGCCGAAGCTGAACCGCGCCAGCTCGGCCGGCACGGTCTATCCGAAGGTCTACATCACGTTCTACCGCGCCTACGGCGGCTCGAACGCGACGTCGACGTCGCAGACCCGTGTCGACTACTACAAGATCGTCCTCGAGAACGTCGTCGTCTCGTCGTCGAACACCGTGGTGGCCGACGGTGAACTGCCGACCCAGACCTTCGGCCTGAAGTACGGCAAGATCACCTGGGAATACAAGCAGCACAAGATGGACGGCTCGTCGACCTCGACGGGCGTGGCCGGCTGGGACCTGCGCAAGAACGTCGCGGTCTAAGACACGTCGTCGTCGGCTCGGGCGCCTGGGTTGTCATCACCCGTGCGCCTGCCCCGACCCTCGAGAGCGGCGGTCAGCCCATCACTCCGATCGGCCGATCCGCCGCTTTTTTCCTCAGCCGACGCTGCCCCCCCCGCATGAACCTGTTCGCCCCCTCGCTGCTGGACAAGCTGCTCGCCACCGATGTCGACGCGCAGGGTCGCGGCACGACGCCGCGCATGAACGTCGAGCAGGTCAAGGAGTCGGTGGCGCGCGACATCGAGACGCTGCTCAACGCGCGCCCGAGCTTCGAGCCGGCCCGCATCTGCGCATTTCCGCAGGCGGCGCGATCCCTGCTCACCTTCGGCCTGACCGACATCACCTCGCTCAGCGTCGCGAGCGACCATGATCGCCAGCGAATCACGGAATCCATCCGCCGCTCGATCGCCGATCACGAACAGCGCCTGGTGCAGGTCGAAGTCACGGTGCACGACAGCGCAGAGGTCGGCGGTGGCCTGCGTTTTTCCATCCGCGCCAAGTTGAAGCTCACGCCCAGCACCGAGCCGGTGGCGTTCGACGCCGTGCTGCACCCGGGTTCGCACCGCTACGCGGTGTCGCGCAGCCGTCCGCGTGCGCTGTCCGTTTCCGCCGCCGCATAAGGGCGACCGACCATGCAGGATCTGCTGCCCCATTACGAACGCGAACTGGCGTTCCTGCGCTCGCATGCCGAGGAGTTCGGCCGGCGCTATCCGCGCGTGGCCGGCCGCCTGGCCGTCAGCGGCGAAGTGCTGCAGGATCCGCACGTCGAGCGCATGATCCAGGCGTTCGCGCTGCTCAGCTCGCGCATCCACAAGCGGCTCGACGACGACTTCCCGCTGTTCGCGGAGTCGTTCCTCGACCTGCTCTATCCACATTACCTGCGGCCGTTGCCTTCGAGCTCGATCGCCTGCTTCGAGGTCGGCAGCAGCGCGTCGCAACTGAGCCGCGCCGCAACCATCGCACGCGGCACGCAGTTGCACACGCGCCCGCTGCGCGGTGTCGCCTGCAAGTTCCGCACGACCAGCGCAGCACAGCTGTTGCCCTTGCGCGTGGCCTCGGTCGGCTTTCGCGGCACCGCCACCGCGCCGACGGGCACCGACGTCCCCCGGCAGGCCACTGCCACGCTGTCCATCCAGCTCGAGCTCACGTCTCCCCAGGCGAGCTGGGCGACGCTGGGCACCGACTTCGTGCGCCTGTACATCGACGGCGACCCGTCGCTCGTCACGGCGCTGCGCGAGTCGCTCACCAGCCGCGTCCTGGCCACGATGGTGCAGGCGGCGCAGGTCGGCGCCTGGAGCGTCGACACCGGCGCCAAGCCGCGGCTCGTCGGGCTCGGCGAAGAGGACGCACTGGTCGACTTCGACGCGCGCTCGCACACCGCCTACCGCCTGCTCACCGAGTACTTCGCGTTTCCCGAGAAATTCAACTTCGTCGACCTGCCCTTGCCCCAGGCCGCGCTGCGCGCCAACGGCCGCACGCTGGGGCTGCACCTGTCGCTGGGCGGCCTGCGCAAGGAAAGCGACGATGCGCGCCTGCTGGAGGTCGTCAGCGCCGCCAACCTCGTCACCGGCTGCGCGCCGGTCACCAACCTGTTCTCCACGCGGGCCGACCCGATCCGCGTCACGCAGGCGGCCACGATGCATCCGGTGCTGCCCGACGGCCGGCGCGCGTTCGGTCACGAGGTCTACGCGATCGACCGCGTCTACCGCGTGCACCAGACGGCCGCAGGCGAGACGATCCAGACCTTCAAGCCCTTTTACTCGCTGCAGCACGACGACCTGCTGCGCGACGGCGAGGCGATGGGGCGCTACTGGTTTTCGCATCGCAACGCCGCGGAAGGTCAAAGCCCGGGCTTCGAGACCGAGATCGGTCTGGTCGACGTCGACTTCGACCCCAGCCTGCCGCAGACCGACACGCTGTCCATCGACGTGCGCGCCACCAACCGCGACCTGCCCACGCAGATGAGCATCGGCAATCCCGGCGGCGACCTGTTCGCCGAGGGCGGTGGCGCCTGGCGCGAGATCCGCCTGCTGCGCAAGCCGACGCCGCCCTATCGATTCGAGACCGGCAAGGGCCTGTTGTGGCGCCTGATCTCGCAGCTGTCGTTGAACCACCTGTCGCTGACCGGCAGCGGCATCGACGCGCTCAAGGAAATGCTGCGCCTGTACGACTTGCCGCGCAACACCATCAACCAGCGCACGCTGGACGGCATCGTCGCCGTCGACTACAAGCCGGCGCAGGCCTTCCTCGACGGCGCACCATTCGCGACGCTGGTGCGCGGCACCGAGATCCGGCTGACCGTCGACGAACAGAGCTTCGTGGGCACCGGGTTGAACCTGTTCGCGCAAGTGCTCGATCGCTTCTTTGCGCTGTACGTCCACATCAACAGCTTTACCCAGCTCAAGCTCGTCTCCTCGCGCTCCGGCGAGGTGCTGGTGACCTGCGCGCGCCGCAGCGGCGAAGAGGCGCTGCTGTGACCGACGTGGCGCTGGACCCGGTCGACGAGGCGCCGGCGGCGCGTCCCGCGCGCGTGGGCATGCGCGCGCCGGACGCGAGCCCCATCGAGCGCCTGCTCGACGAGCCGCAACGCTTCGAGTTCCACCAGGCGGTGCGCCTGCTGCATGGCCACCTGCGCCGCCTGCCTGCCGAGGATCGTCCGGCGCTGCGCTTTCGCAACTCGCTGTCGCTGTCGTTTCCGGCCAGCGAGATCGTTGGCATCGACAGCCACGCGCGCAACGCCGACCCGCGCGACGGCGAGGCCGCGGCCGCCGCGAGCGAAACGGGCATGCCGGCCGCGCTCGAACGCGTGGAGCTGACGCCCGCCTTCATGGGCCTGCTCGGCGCCAGCGGCGCCCTGCCCCTGGCCTACAGTGAACAGTTCGCGCAGCGCGAGAGCGGCGGCCGCGACGGCGCCGCACGCGCTTTCCTCGACATCTTCCAGCACCGCGCCGTCACGCTGTTCCACGAGGCCTGGCGCAAGCACCGCTTGCCGCTGCAGTTCGAGGCCGACCGGCGCGAGCGCTACCTGCCGCTGGTGATGAGCCTGGCCGGACTGGGCGAGCCGGCATTGCGTCGGCGCCTGCACGGCGACGAGGGTGGCGTGGCCGACGACGCGCTGGCGTTCTACTGCGGGCTGCTGCAACGCCGCGCGGTGAGCGCGCCGCATCTGCAGCGCGTGCTGGCGGACTACTTCGGCGTGCCGGTGCGCGTCACGCAGTTCGTCGGACGCTGGTTCGACCTCGACGCGGACTGCCAGATGACGTTGGGCGAATCCGCCTTCCGCCTCGGCCACGACACCCTGCTCGGCCCGCGCGTGTGGCAGCGCGACCTGCGCGCCCGGGTCAGCATCGGCCCGATGAGCCGCACCCTGCACCGCCGCTTCCTGCCCGGCGGCCCGGCTGCGCTCGCGCTGCGCGAACTGCTGACGCTGGTCAGCGGCGTCAGCCTCGAGTACGAGGTGCGCCTGGTCGTGCACGCCGCCGATGTCGTCGGCGCCACGCTACCCGGTGCCGACGCCTCCGACGATGTCGGCCCGCGCCTGGGCTGGGACAGCTACCTCGTCACCCGGCCCTGTGCCGAAGACCGCGAGGAGGCCGCCTACGACCTCCATGCCCTGGCTGCCTGAAACGCACACCCGATCCACCCGAACGCCTTTCCGAACTCACCGATCCATGAGCACCAGCCTCAAGACGCTCGTCACCAAGCTCGACGACACCTGCCGTGCCGCCGCCGAACGCGCCGCCGCGATCACGATGGCGCGCGGCCATCACGAAGTCGACATCGAGCATGTGCTTCTCGCATTGCTCGAGGTGGCCGACTCCGACGTCGGCGTGCTGTGCCGCCGCTTCGATGTCTCCGCCTCCGGCCTCACGCGCGATCTCGAACGCGAGCTGCAAGGCTTCAAGACCGGCAACACGCGCACGCCCGTGTTCAGCGCGCGCCTGCCCACGCTGTTCGAGCACGCGTGGCTGATCGCCTCGCTCGACGCCCACGACGCACGCATCCGCGAATCGGTGCAGTTGTCTTTCGGCCGGGTGCTCCACCCCGACGAGGTGGCCGCCGACAAGACGCTTGCGCTGTTTGGCCGTGCAGCCGCCAGGGACCTAGTGGATGTGGCGGCGCTATTAGAGCGGTGCACGCTTGAGCAGCTGTGCGAGCTAGCCGCCGAAAGGACGCCGGTTTCGACCGCCGGGTCTTCGCCGACGCCTTGGCCGCCGCCGCAGCTCACTCGGACGCCGCC
>Ga0207657_10007203_pt1 | contig 11419 bp, 9 predicted proteins | sample KBSC33metaG_FD_184316 | JGI IMG/M metagenome (GOLD analysis project Ga0207657, IMG submission 184316) | Corn rhizosphere microbial communities from Kellogg Biological Station, Michigan, USA - KBS C3-3 metaG (SPAdes) (version 2) | ecosystem: Host-associated > Plants > Roots > Rhizosphere > Soil ... | reverse complement strand
GTCTGTGGCCTTGTGGTAGTCCTCGTGCATGTCGGTGAAGAACTGCAGCACGGGAATCTTCTTCGCGTAGAAGGACGCGTGGTCGGAGGGGCCGAATCCGTCGCCGAGCGCGGTGACGGCGAGTGGCGGCTGAACCGTGTTCGCGCTGTCGACGATCGCGCGCATCTCCGCTGCCGTCGTCACGCCGTACACGATCAGCTTGTCGTTTCTGAGCCGGCCGACCATGTCGAAGTTGAGCATGGCATCGATGCTGTCGAGCGGCACCGGCGCATGATCGACGAAGTATTCGGAGCCCAGATCGCCCAGCTCTTCGCCGCTGAAGTTCACGAAGATGATCGAGCGCCGCGCGGGCGCGGCGTGGAAGCGGCGCGCGAGCTCGAGCACCGCGGCCGTACCGGACGCGTTGTCGTCCGCGCCGTGACGGATCGCATCCTTCGCTTGAGGATCCAGCGCGTCGAACGTCGAGCGGCCGAGGTGATCGTAGTGCGCGCCGATCACCACGTACTCGCTGCGCAGGGCGCGATCGGTGCCGGGCTGCATCGCGATCACGTTCTGCGTCGGAAGCTCGCCGGGCAGGCCGGCGTGCGCCGCGGCGGCCGAACGCGCCGAGAAGAACTGCATGTACGATGCGCGTCCAACGACGCACTCGCGCACGCCCGCGCGCATTTCGGGGCACGTGGCGGCCCGCTCGATCTTCGTGAGGCCGAGGCGCGCGTACTCGCGCGCGAGATACGCGGCCGCGCTGTCGTTCCCCGGGGCTCCGGTGCCACGCCCCTCGAGCGCATCACTCGCGAGATAGTCGATGTCGGCGCGAATGCGCGCCGTGTCGCTCAGAGCGGAGCCGGGCGCCGGACTCGGAGCGTTCGTGCCGTGATGACAACCGAATAGAACGGCTGCCACGCTGGCGAATGCCGCGCGGCGGAACAGTGCGGAGGACATGCTTGGCGGTGGGTGTGGTGAGAAGCGCGCTGCGAGTAGTATGTTATCCGCCGGTGCCCCTTCCTGCCAGACGTCCGCTCCCCACGCTCGCGCTCGCGCTGATTCCTCGCGCGGTCGCGCTCAACCTCGCGCTTGGCGCCGTGGTCGGCGCGCTCAAGCTTCCGGTGTACCTCGATTCGGTCGGAACCATTCTCGTTGCGGTGCTCGCGGGCCCGTGGGCCGGAATCGTCACGGGCATCGTGTCGAACAGCGTGCTCGGGCTGCTCGTCTCGCCGGCGTTGTTCGCGTTCATCCCGGTCGCGATCGTGATCGGATGGCTGGCGGGTATCGCCGGGCGCATCGGCGCCTTCGGCTCGCTGGCAGGCGCGATCGCCGCCGGGCTCGTGATCGGCGTTGCGGCTGCGCTCGCATCGGCGGTGATCGTGATCGCGCTCATGGGCGGGCTCACCGCGAGCGGCACCGGAATCCTGACGATCGCGATCCGCGCGACCCTCGGCGTGAGCGTGGACAGCGCGGCGAAGATCGCGGCGATCGCGACGGATGCGCTGGACAAGCCGCTCTCGTGCGTGCTCGTGTATCTCGTGCTCGAGCGCCTGCCGCGGCGGCTCAGCGCCCGCTTTCGGACCGCATGACGAGCGCACTCGATCGCTGGAATCCGCTCACCCCGCTCGCAGCCGCCGTGGCGATGGTGCTCGCCGCGTTCGCGGGACCGCAGCCGTACGCGCCGGCGCTCGTGCTCGCGCTCGCACTGCTCGTGGCGTTCGCAAGCGACATCGGTCTCGAGGTCACGGCGCTCACGATGCTCGTCGTGCTTCCGACCTTCGCGCTGCTCGTGCTGCTCGACGCCGCATTTCCGGAGGCGGGGAGCGCGCAGCGGCAGTGGATTCCGTCCAGAGCCGGCGTTCTCGACGCGCTCGCCATCTCCCTTCGACTTGGCGCCGCGATCGCAGCGCTCGGCGTCATCGTGACGGGCGTCGCACCGCGCCGACTCACGCGTGCGCTGGCGGCGCGAGGGCTCCCGGCGTGGGCCGCGTATCTCGTGATCGCGTCGCTCGAAGCGGTGCCCGACGCGCGGCGGCGTGCCCAGGACGTGATCGATGCGCAGCGGTGCCGCGGCGTCGCGATGGGCAAGGGCACCGGCGTGCGCGGGCGACTGCGCGCGCTGCCGGCGCTCGCCGGTCCACTGATCGTGGGCCTCGTGACCGAATCGGAGGAGCGCGCGCTCGCGCTCGATGCGCGAGCGTTCGATCCGCGCGCGGCGCGCACGACACTCGCGCCGATCGCGGATCCGGCGGCCGAACAGTGGGCGCGCCGCGTGATCTGGCTCGCGCTCGCGGCGGTGATCGCCTGGCGGCTCTGGCAGTTCGCGCAGTCGCTCACCATCGCCACGTGAGCTTCCCCCTGTTCGCGCTGTGGCTGCGGGTGCGCGCGATCGCCTACGACGGTCGCGTGGCGCTGCGCGATGTGTCGCTCGATGTGGCGCCCGGAGAGATCGTCGGGATTGCGGGCCACGTGGGCGCCGGAAAGAGCACGCTCGCACTCGCGGCCGCGGGACTGCTCGGCCGCTCGGTACCGGCGACGATCGATGGAACCATCGTACACCCGCTCGGCGGCCGCCCTCCCGCGGCGTTCGTGTTCGCGAATCCCTCGACGCAGCTCACGGAGCTCGGCGAGACCGTGGAGGAGGAAGTCGCGGTGGGCCCAGAGAACCAGGCGCTCGACCCGCCAACCATCCGCCGCCGCGTGGACGATGCGCTCGCGCGCGCGAGTGCGATGGCGCTCGCGCAGCGTATCCCGCGCGAGCTCTCGGGGGGCGAGCTGCAGCGCGTGGCACTCGCGTCCGCGCTCGCGCTGGACGCGCCGCTCCTCGTGCTCGATGAGCCCACCGCGCAGCTCGATCCCGAGGCCGCGGCGCAATTCGCCAGCGCGGTGCGCGCGCTGCGCGACGGCGGAGCGGCCGTGCTCATCGTCGAGCAGAATCTCGAGCTGCTCGCATCGCTCGCGGATCGCGTGCTCGTGCTCGCGGACGGCGCCGTGCTCGCAGCCGGCGCGCCGCGCGAAGTGCTCGGGCGCGATCCGCCGCTCGACCCGCGGCTGGGAGGTCTTCGCGCGCGCGAGCACGCGCCGCCCGTGCGCGCGAGCGTGGAGCGCGTGCCCTTGCTCGCGGTCGAGGGTGTGAGCGCCGGCTACGGAGATCGCGAGGTGCTGCGGGATCTCTCGCTCGCGATCGGGATGGGCGAGGTCGTCGCCTGGACCGGCAGGAATGGCGCGGGCAAGACCACGCTCGCGCGAACTGTCATGGGACTCGTCGAGGCGCGCTCCGGGCGCATTCGAGTGGGAGAAACGGAGATCGCCGCATGGCCCGTGCACGAACGGGCGCGCCTGGTCGGCCTGGTGTTCCAGGATCCGCGTCGTCAGCTCTTCTCCCGCACGGTGCTCGAGGAAGCGACGTTCGGGCCACGCACCCTGGGCGTGTCGCGCTCGTCGGCGCTCGCGCAGGCGCGGGAGGCGCTCGCGGTGGTCGGGCTGGACGCACGCGAGCGCGAGCATCCGGGTGATCTCGCGCCGCAATTGCAGCGGCGGTTGGCGATCGCATCGGCGCTCGCATCACGACCGCAGTTTCTGATGCTCGACGAGCCCACCGCGGGCCAGGATGCGGAGGGACGAGCGTACATTCGCGCGGCGCTCGAGCTACAGCGCTCGCGGGGCGCCGCGGCGGTCATCACGCACGACCTCGGATTCGCGCAAGACGCGTGCGATCATAATGTTACGATCACTGGTGGTCATGTGTCGCATATCGGGAGAATATCCCTCGAAACAGACCTGTCCCGCCCCTGAGGAGGATCGCTTCAGCCCCCGATGTCGTACGCTCTGACCTTCGCTCGTCACTTCGCTCGCCTCGTGCAGATGCTGCTCATCGAAGGGAATGCCTTCGAGAAGCAGCTCGCCACGCTGCACGCGCTCGTGACCGTATCCGAGCAGGGTCCGGTGAAGCTCGTCCTTCACGACATGCAGCTCATCTCGGTGAACGCCGAGGTCGTTCCTTCGCGCTTCGAGGGGGTGGAAGATCTCCTGGCGCAGCTGATCGGCCATTCGATCGTCGAGATCGAATTCCAACAGAACGCATCGCCCGTCGACCTGCTGCTCGCCGCGAAGCTGCTCTCGGTCGCGGCATCGCCGGGCAACGGCGGCGAGGTCGCGCTCGCGCGCGTGCGCGCGCTCGACGCGCAGACCATCAGCCTCAAGGTGGAAGCTCCGGTCGCGCCGCCGCCGTCCACGGCGGCGCTGTCGAACTCGAAGCTCGGCAACACCAGCAAGGGCTTCGTCCGCGACAGCATGACGATGTTCATGCCGACGGCAGACCAGTTCGAAGCGGTACAGGCGAGCGGCGCCGAGGTGGGTGAAGGTGATGGCGAGGAGCTGGATGCCGAGGACATCGTGCGCGAGCAGGATCCGGACGCGATGTTCGCGGCCTTCGCTACCTCGTCGACGCCGAAGGGCTCGATGGTGCGCCTGTTCGAGCAGCTCGATCACGCCCGGGAGGCCACGGTCGTGGGTGGCCATCTCGATACCCTCGTGAAGCTCGCCGCGGATTCGTCGGGGAAGGATCGCATCGACATCGTCGCCGATGTGTTCTACGGCCTGGTGAAGCGCGAGCCGGGTATCGAGGACAAGATGTCGAAGCGGCAGTACGCGCTCGCCATCCGCCGGCTGTGCGTTCCCCGCGTGCTCAAGTGCATCGTCGAGCTGCTGCCGCGGCGTCGCGAGAACTACGAAGCGTACATGGCGATCTTCACGCGGGCCGAGGAGGACGGGGTGGAGGCGCTGGTGGAGGCGCTCATCTCGGCGCCGTCGATTACCGACCGGCGCATCTACTACGACTCGCTCCTGCGCCTGCGCACCGGTGTGCGCACGCTCGTCCACATGCTCGGCGATCCGCGCTGGTTCGTCGTTCGGAATGCCATCGAGCTGCTGGGCGAAATGCGCGTGGCGGAAGCGGATGAGGAGCTGGAAAAGATGCTCGAGCATCGCGATGACCGGGTGCGGACCGCGGCGGCGACTGCACTCGCCAAGCTGGGGCCGAGCGTGGCGGCGAAGGGGCTGCGGGGTGCACTGCGCGATGCGCCGGAAGACGTGCGCGAGCGCGCGGCGGAGGCGATGGCGATGCAGCGCAGCGGTTCGGTCGACTCGCTCGTGCGTGCGCTCGACAAGGAGGACGACAACCGCGTGCAGATGGCCATGGTCACCGCACTCGGCCAGCTCGGCACGCCGCACGCGGTCGAGAAGCTGATGGACATCGCGCGAACGGACAAAGGACTGCTCAACAAGCGGCGTCCGACGCCGATGCGGGTGGCCGCGGTGCATGCGCTCGGCGAGGTGAAGACCTCGAGCGCGCTCGCGGCACTGCAGACGCTGCTGCGCGACAAGGAGAAAGCGGTGCGCGGTGCGGCGTCGTGGGTGATGATGGGCCGCAAGCGCGAGAGCGGGAAGTTTCCGACGCCGGCCGATACGGCTCACATCGGAGAGGAGTAACGCTTCCCTGCGTTGATGCAGAATCCCCACCCGTGCGAACAGTGCACGGGTGGGGATTCTGTTCTCACGCTACTTCAGAGCCGCGAACGCCCTTCCCATGTAGGCGAACATGTCCGGCGTCGGCACTTCGCCGAGCTGTTGCTGCAACATCGGACCTTCGTGCTCGTACATCGTTCGTACCGCGTTCGCGATCTTCGGATCGCCGCCCGTGAATTCCTCGACGAGTGCCTTCCAGCGGCGTGCGATCGCGAGAATCTCCGGCGAGCCCGGATCGACATTGTCGGCGATCGCCTTGCGCACCTTCGGGATGATCACGTTCCATTCCTCGCGCACCTCCTGCATGTGCGCGTCATCGATCGACGTTCGTCTTTCGCGGAGCACCTCGAGCTGCTCCGTCGTGAAATACTTTTCCATGGCAGTCGTCACCTGAATGATTTGGCAGAGGTCATCGATCGATGCCTCCTCCACCGTGTCCAAATGCGTCGCGAGCGCTCGCAGGCGCTCGGCCAGGCGATTCTGCAGCGCGATCTGCTCGTGCAGCCTGGCGAGATGCAGGTCGATCACTTCGCGAGGCGAGATCGCCGCTCCGTCGAGCAGCTCCTTCACCTCCTCCAGCGGAATCCCCATGAGGCGCAACGACTGGATCTGCTGCAGCCGGGCGATGTCCGCCTGCTGGTACAGGCGATGACCGGAGGGCGTGCGCAGCGAGGGCGAGAGCAGCCCGATCTGATCGTAGTGGTGAAGCGCACGCACCGAGATGCCGGTGCGGCTCGCGAGCTCACCAACCTTCCACTGAGGAAGCGTCATCGTGCGGGGAATCGAGTGTGTGGCCACGAGAGCAGTGTAAATCCTCACGCAACGTGAGGTGCAAGAGGCAATCGAAAAGAATTTCGGTCAGCGGGGGTGCGCCGCCGACATCGCGAGCCATTGGCGGGCGAGCGCATGGTGGGCGGCGTAGGCTTGCCACGCCGAGCGCGCCCACTCTTCCACGGCCACTCCGTAGGCGACGGGATCGTCGATGCCCGAGACGTGGGCGATGGTCAGCTCCCCGCGATTGACGGGGAGCCCGGGTCTGACGAGCGGCGGGTTGGTGCTCAACCAGCGCTGCAGGCCGCCGAGCAGCGCGAGATCGTTGTCGCGCTCGAGTGCCACGCACAGTCCGCACAGGTGCGCAGCGAACGACTTGGCCGATCGCACATAGGGGGAGTGCTGCACGCAGTAGCTGTCCACCGCGAGTCGGTGCTTCCCGAAGTAGAGCACGGGCCGCTCGAAGTCACGCGCCAGAAGCAGGTCTCTGAGCCCCGCGCAATCGGGCTCACCAGCCGCGGTGCGAAGCCCGCACTCCGCGCAGCGCTGTTCCAGTACCGCCACAGAAGCTACCGCGCCGTGAAGTCCGTCTGCTCGTCCACCCGTCGGCACGCTTCGGCGAGCAGCGTCGCGGCACGATCGACGTCCTCGAGGCTCACGAGCTCGTTCGGCGAGTGCATGTACCGGTTCGGGACGGACACGAGCGCCGTCGCGATCCCCTGCGCCGCGACGTGAATCGCATCCGCATCGGTGGAGGTGTCGCGCCCGGCCGCCTGCAGCGTGTACGGCATCTCGAGCTCGTCCGCCGCGCCGCGCAGGATGCGAAAGACAACCGGGCTGATGATGGATCCGCGCGTGAGCACGGGGCCGCTGCCGATCGCGTGCTCGCCCAGCTCCTTTTTCTCGATGCCGGGGTGATCGGTGGCGAAGGTGACATCGACGACGATCGCCATCTGGGCGCCGATGCACGACGCGCACACGCCTGCGCCGCCACCGTGCCACGCGATCTCCTCCTGCGTGGTCGCGGCCGCAACCACCTTCGCCTTGCCCGGCTTTTCGCTGTAGCGCCGCAGCGCCTCGAGCACCACGAAGGCACCGATGCGGTCATCCACCGAGCGGGAGACGATCCGGTCGTTCGGCAGCACCACACTCTTCGAATCGATCACCCCCGCATCACCCACGCTGAGGCGCGCATTCGCCTCCGAGCGGCTCGACGCGCCGATGTCCACCCAGAGATCGGTCATCTTCGACGCCTTGTCGCGGTCCTCTGCCTTCATCAGGTGAATCGGCTTCTTGCCCACGACACCGATGACGTCGCCGGCGCTGCCCAGAAACCGGATGCGCTGCGCGACGAGTACCTGCGGATCCCAGCCGCCGATCCCGGAGATGTGGACGTAGCCATCCTCGTCGATGTGCTGGATGATCACGCCGATCTCGTCGATGTGACCGGCGAGCATGATGATCGGACGGCCGTCGGGATTCACGGTCGCCATGCTGTTGCCGTGCACGTCGGACTGCACCTGTGCGAACTTTTCCGCCTCCTCACGCCAGACGCGCGCGGGTGCGGACTCGAAGCCCGAAGGGCCGGGAGTATCGAGGAGCCGCTTGAGGAAGGTGATGGACGTATCGCTCAGCATGGTGGGGAGAAGTGATGAAGGGTGGCGGAGCTCACGCGACCTGGAGCTCGATCGCGCGCGTGCGTGAGGGACGGGGAAAAACCGATGGATGGAAAATTTCGGCCAGCGTCTCGACGCCCTCGACGAGGCGCGGTCCGGGTCGACTGAACAGGCCACCCGAATCTACAGCCCACGTGCGACAGTGAGCGAGCCAGGCCCATTCTTTCTTCTTTGTCCGCATCGTGCCCTCGGCGGCCGCTCGCGTCACATCGTAGCCGCACGGCGCGAAGATGACGGTATCCGCTCTCGCGGCGACGAGCTCCTCCATGCTCACCGTGCGCGAACGCTCGCCGGTCCTGGCGAGCACCTCGATTCCTCCGGCGCGCCGCACCATCTGCGGCACCCAATGCCCGGCGTTGTAGATGGGATCCGTCCACTCGAGCACGGCGACGCGAGGCCGCGGAACCGCGGCTTCGACCAGCCGGTGGTGCACCGTGTACAGGCGCGTCTCCAAACGCTCCACGAGCGCCTGCGCCACGGGCGATCGCTCGATCGCAGCGCCTACACGGTGAATGTCGTTCAGCATCTCGTCCAGCGAATCGGCGGAGAGGGCGAGCACGATCGGAGGGTTGCGAAGCGTCCCGGCGATGGCGCGCACGTCATCCTCGCGGATCGCGCACACGTCGCAGATTCCCTGTGTGATGATCACATCGGGCGCGAGGTCGGCGATCGCGGCGACGTCGAGCACGTGCAGCGACTCGCCCAGCGCGTCGGCCGCGCGCACCATGCGATCGACCTCGGCAGGCGCGGCATGCTCATCGAGCGTCGTGCGCGTGACCCGCGCAATTCCCGCAGGCAGAAGCTCCGGCGGAAAATCACTGTCGTGCGAGATGCCCACCAGTGAGCTCGCGGCTCCCAGCGCGCACACCATCTCGGTTGCGGCCGGGAAGAGCGAGATGATGCGCATCAGTGCTCGCGTCCGCCGCCTGCGCGCCCGACGCGGAACAGCGGCACCGCGAGGAAGAGCACATAGAGGATGATCGCCGCGGCGGCGCTCGCCCCGACGAAGCCGACGTACTTCGAGAAATCGATCGCGTCCGCGACGGTGCGACCGTCGGCGAGCTTCCAGATCGCCAGCACCGAGAGCGCGACGCCCATGATCGCGCCGCCCGCTATCAGCCCCGACGAGAAGAGCACGCCCGGTCCCGAATCCGCCTTCGCGCCCTCGCGCTCCTCCGCCGGCAGCCGCTGCTCGACCAGCCAGCGCACCACACCTCCCATGAACATCGTCGCCGATGTCGAGATCGGGAGATAGACGCCGACGGCCACCGGCAGCGACGGTATGCCGAGGATCTCGATCGCGATCGCGAGGAATGCGCCGATGAGGATGAGTCCCCACGGCAGCTTCTGCGTCAGGATGCCATCCACGACGAGCGCCATGATCTGCGCCTTCGGCGAGTCGAGCTTCTCGACCGTGCGTCCGCTCACGTCCTTCGGGTACCGGCCCGCGATTCCCGGATCGATCAGATAGTGGATCGCGTGCTGCGCGTCGACGAGATACTTGCCGGCGGGTGCGCCGCCCTGCGTCTCGTAGAGGTGCCCCACCTGGTACGACACGCCGTTCACGGTCTCCGTTGCGCCCGCGTCGATGGTCGACACGACCACGCCCGGATAGCTCTTCTCCACGATCGTGCGGTGCGCGGTGTTGAGCAGCGCGATCATGCCGCCGATGAGGAGCGCCGACGTCGTCACGCCGAAGAGCAATCCGATCTGCTGGCGCTTCGGCGTGGCTCCGACGATGAACCCGGTCTTGAGATCCTGCGACGTGGCGCCCGCAACCGCGGCCGCCACACAGACGACGCCGCCGATCGTGAGCGCGAGCACCCGATGCTCGACGCCCGTCCACCCGATCGCGAGGAAGATCAGTGCCGTGAGCAGCACCGTCGCCACCGTCATGCCGGAGATCGGGTTGGACGACGCGCCGATCTGCCCGGTGATGCGGCTCGAGACGGTGACGAACAGGAATGCGAAGCCCACGGCCAGCACTGCCGCAAAGATGTTGATCGAGATCTGCGGCAGCGCGATCATGGCGATGGCGCACGCCAGGACGCCCCCGAGCACCACGGTCATCGGCATGTCGCGATCGGTGCGCGGACGCGCGCTGCCGCTCGAGCGATCGTCCGCCGAGCGGCGGAAGCCGCCGACCAGAGCGGCCACGATCGTGGGCATCGAGCGCAGCAGGCTGATGAGCCCCGCCGCGGTGACCGCACCGGCGCCGATGTAGTACACGTAGTTCGCGCGCACCGCGGTTGCATCCATGTCGCTGATGAGACCCGTGCCGGGCGGGATGATCGTCGTGAGCCCGGCGCCGAAGAGCTTGATCGTCGGGATCAGCACGAAGTACGAGAGGCAGCCACCCGCGAACAGATAGCCCGCGATGCGCGGCCCGATGATGTAGCCGACGCCCGTGAGCTCGGGACTGATCTCGGCGCGAATCTCCCCGAACAGCTCGATCCTGCCGTTGGGTGCGATGCGCTGAAAGACGTAGCGCGGCACTTCCTGCCAGAGGTGCAGTCCGCTCACGAGAAACTTGTAAAGCGCCGCCAGGCCGAAGCCGAGAAAGACGGTGCGCGCCTGCACGCCGCGCTCCTCACCGACGATCAGCACCTCGGCCGCCGCCGTCCCTTCCGGATACTTGAGCGTGCGCCGCTCCTTCACGATCAGCGCGTTGCGAAGCGGAATCATGAGGAAGACGCCGAGCAGTCCGCCGACCACGGCAACGGCCGCAACCTTCGACCACGGCAGATTGTAGCCGAGGAGCAGGAGGGCGGGGAGCGTGAAGACGATTCCCGCGGCCACCGACTCGCCCGCGGATCCCGTCGTCTGCACCATGTTGTTCTGCAGGATCGTCGCGGGCTTGGCGCCGAAGGACTTCGAGATGTATCTGAAGATCGTTATCGAGAGCACCGAGATCGGAATCGATGCGCTGACGGTCAGTCCCACCTTGAGCGCGAGGTAGACACTGGAGAGCGCGAAGACGAGCCCGAGCACGATGCCGAGCACGATCGCTCCCGGCGTGAGCTCCGCGAGATCCTTGTTCGACGCGACGTACGGAACGTGATCGCCATCGACATCGGCGGCGAGCGGGATCTTGTCCGCCTCCGCGTCGAGCGGCGGCTGGGTAATGGTCGACATGTGCTCCTCGTCCAATGACGGGGCAATATGGCCGGGTGTCAGCGAATTCGGGAAGAGAGACGGTAGTTGCCGGCTCCCCCCAGCTCCCCTCCGTGCAGCACTGCGCCGGCGAGCCCAGCGTGCGACCAGTTCTCAACCTGACGAGCATCCTCGCTGTGCTACGGCGCGGCTTGCGCGCGAGCTTGCGCCTTCGCGACCGCGCTCCTGCGCGCGCGCCACACGAGCCAGCCCAGAACCGTCACGATCACGCCGAGCGGCAGCAGCGTTCCCATGGCCGCGATCACGTTCGCCGTGAAGGCGATGAAGTTGCGCCACGCCTGGCGGAACGC
>Ga0207657_10007201_pt1 | contig 11419 bp, 11 predicted proteins | sample KBSC33metaG_FD_184316 | JGI IMG/M metagenome (GOLD analysis project Ga0207657, IMG submission 184316) | Corn rhizosphere microbial communities from Kellogg Biological Station, Michigan, USA - KBS C3-3 metaG (SPAdes) (version 2) | ecosystem: Host-associated > Plants > Roots > Rhizosphere > Soil ... | reverse complement strand
GTTCTGACCTGGGTGGATCTGCCGATCTGCCAGGCCGAGGAGGCGGCCGTGTTGTCTGACCTGTTCGGCTTCCATGACCTCGCGATCCGCGACTGCGTCGAACGCAATCACATCTCGAAGATGCACGTCTATGACGACCACGTGTTCGTGGTGCTGCATGCTCCCGAGCTCGGGAGCGGCGGTCACGTGCACTACATCGAGCTCGACCAGTTCGTCGGACCCAACTATCTCGTCACGGTGCACGGCCCGCTCAACCCGGTCGTCAACCCCGACGTCGCGCTCATCGACACCCGGCAGGTGCTGCGCCGGATCGAGCGGGGCGAGATTCACCCGCACTCGCCGCTGGAACTGTCCTACTCGATCGGCTCGGCCCTGGTGCGCCGTGAGATCGACCTGGTGGCGGCACTCGCCCGCGAATCGGGCCGGCTGGAGCAGCGGGTCACCGACCAAGACCACGACGACGATCCCGAGGCGCTGCTGGAGGACCTGTTCGAGGTCGGACACCAGCTGCTCGCGATCCGCACCATGGCCACGCACAGCGCCGAGACCTATCGCGGCCTGGCCAAGCGAATCCGATCCGCGCCCGCGGACGAGCGGCCGATCGCCGCTGATCTCGCCGACCGGTTCGAGATGGTGCGCAGCATGGCCGACGGCCAGAAGGAGTTCGTGCACGGCGTGATCGAGTTCTACCAGACCCGGACGAGCACGCACATGACGATCGCCGCCGAAAGTCTCGCCCAGACCTCGGTGCAGCAGAACAACGACATGCGCCGCATCACCGCCTGGGTCGCGATCATCGCCGTCCCCACCGCGGTCACCGGATTCTTCGGGCAGAACCTGCCCTATCCGGGATTCGGTGCGCGGTCCGGTTTCATCGCCTCCGCCGCGATCATGATCTGCGCGGCAGTCGTCCTGTTCGCCATCTTCAAGACCAAGCGCTGGCTCTGAACCGCTGTCGCCGACGCCGCGCCAGGACACTTCCTATAAGAACTCCTACGGCTACGGCGAGCCGCAAAGTACCCGCCGACCTCACCGGCCTTCCTGGCGGCTGAGCAGCCTATAAGCCCCCGCCGGAGGGGTCGGACCGTCGCGGCCGACACGCCGATCACACCTGGCCGGCGGAAGTAAACCGGCCACGGAATCCGCCAAGTAGAGCTGGACGATGCGCGGGTCAACTGTCCAAGTCTGCTTGGCGAGCTGCACGTCAGCGGACTGACGTCCGCCACCTTGAGCTGTGCGCGACACGGTTTGTCGGCCCCCTGTTGTCCTGTCCAGCTGAAGGTTGCGAAGTCCAGAGTTAGGTTGCCAGTGACCTCAACCGAGATCCAGATCTAGGGTGCGAGTGGCTGCCGGCTTTTGCCGCTGATCCGCGAGGGCTGACAGGTCCGCTCGGAGATCGACTAGGGGGCCTTGACACAGCAACGGACGGCCAATGGCGATAGCGGGCTGAAGAGCGCTGGGTTACGCCATTGGCCGCTCGGATATGGCCGCGGCTCAGCAGCCGCATTCTTCGCCGTGCCAGGATTCGATGCCTTCCCGCACGGCCAGGCCGGCGATGCCCAGCGCCACGACCGGGTCCAGCCACCACCAGCCGAGCAGGGTGTTGGCCAGCAGCCCGGCCAGTACCGCGACGGCCAGGTAGGCGCACAGCAGGTTCTGGGTGCCCTCTCCGGCGGTGGCGGCGGAGTCCAGCCGGGCACCCAGGCGCCGCTTGGCCACGCCCAGGGCGGGCATCGCGATCAGCGATGCGATGGCCAGCCCGATGCCCAGCCAGCTGGTCCGGGCGTGGTCGCGGTCGGCCAAGGTGGTGACCGCGTCGTAGACGATGTACGGGGCGAGCAGGAAGAAGGTGACCGCGACAGACTTTTTGCGCGCGGGCTTCGGCGGTCTCGGTCAGGGTGTGCACGCCTAGCTTGGCGTAGATGGACGATAGGTACTTAGGTATAGCCGTCGGCTAACGAGGTGCGGGCGCGGCCAGGCTGGGGTCGGCTGACAGGCTCTCCGCGGCGTCGAACAGCATTTGCTGCAAGGGGCGGGGCAGGTCGCCGCTCCAGACAAGGGCCGCCGATGCGGTCAGCGGATGGTGCTGTAGGTCCACCTGGGCCATGCCGCAGGCTTCCGCGGGCCGGGATCTGACCAGTTGGGCGGGGCCGTTGACGACGGTACTAGGCCCGGTCAGTACCGCGGAAGACCGGTCCCCAGCCGCGGCGAGACCCAGGGTCATCGGCAAGGAGGACCGGAACGGCGGATCGGTGAACCCGAACCGCGGATCAACCGCCTGCAACGACCTGGTCCACGCGTCGTACGTGCCGGGATCCGCGTAGCGCGGCCCGTGGATGACGTCCATGCCCGCCAGTTCCTCCAGGCTGATAGTGCCGCGGCCCGCGGCGTCGTGGGTTGACGGGACCCATAGCTCTGGCTCGAACTCGCCCAAGACCATCGCATCCAGCGGGGCGGGCAACGCCTCCGGTCCAGCCGTCAGCCAGCCCAGGCCGGCGTCGGCGCGCCGCGTGCCGACCAGCGAGAACTCCGCATCCAGCGCCGTCTCTAGCCAGACCACGTCCACCCCGGCGGCCACGGCTGCCGCCCGTAGCCTGGCGGCGGCCGCGACTGCCATGGACTCCGGCAGGTGGGGTGGTATCGCCATCCGTAGCCGCTGGCGCCCCAAGCCTGCCGCCTGCCGGGTCCGGCTCACCTCGTGATCGAGCAGGGCCAGCACGTTGCGGGACGCGTCCAGCAGCACGTGACCCGCCGCGGTCAGCCGCAGGCCTTCGCGGCGGCGCTGGAGCAGTGGCGTGCCCACGATCTCCTCCAGCCGCCTGATCTGCTGGCTCAACGTGGGCTGGGCGATGAAGATCCGTTGCGCGGCATGGGTGAAACTGCCTGCATCAGCCAATGCCACGAAATACCGCAAATGCCGCAGTTCGATGCTCAGTGCCGCCCCCGCTGCAGGCGATCGGGCAGTGCTTGCAGACATCGGCGCCCGCTCGTCAAGTGCGGTCATGACCTCAACTCCCTCGGGCCGCCGACATGCGATATCGGTTCCTTCCAAGAAGCCTGCCTGGTATGTCGTCGCGGGCCAATGAAGTGACCTTTACATTCGGGCTGGGGACCTCCTGCATGCGGCATCGGGTTAACCCGATGCCGAGGTCCCGGTACCTCCCCGGAAGTGTGGGGTTTTCCCGATTGCCGCCGGGCCCGCCATCCGGCAGGCTTCACGACATGGCAGGTCACATCCTGATCGTTGACGACGACGTGATCTTCCGCACCCTGGCGGCAGAACTACTCGTCTCGCAGGGCTTCGATGTGCTCGATGAGGCTGCGGACGGCCTGGCAGCGCTTGCGGCTGTGGCCGGGCGATGCCCGGACGGGATACTCCTTGACATCAGCTTGCCGGGGTCGGACGGATTCGCGCTGGCACCGTCACTGGCCGCCGCCTGCCCGGACGCCAAGATCGTGCTGATCTCAGCCGGTATCGATTACGTTCCGGCCGAGGTCCTGGAGACCTGCGCCGCGAGCGCGTTCCTGCCCAAGCAGGAACTGGCCGTCGCAGACCTCCGTGCGCTCCTGGCCGCCTAGTCGCACCGGATCAGGCCTTCAGGTACTTGAGCACCGCGAGGACGCGGCGATGCTGATCAGGGGTCTGATGAAGGCCGAACTTATCGAAGATGCTGGTCACGTGCCGTTCCACGGCGGCCACGGTGACCACCAGTTCGTGCGCGATGCCGGCATTGGAACGCCCCTCGGCGATCAGCGTCAGTACTTCGCGCTCGCGCGGCGTCAAGCTATCGATCAGGCTTGCCTTCTGCTTGCGGCCCACGAGCCGTGCGACCACATCGGGGTCGAGTGCCGATCCGCCGTCGGCGACGCGGCGTACGGCATCGGTGAACATGTCCAGGTTGCCGACCTTCTCCTTGAGCATGTAACCAACTCCCTGAGCGCCGTCAGCAACAAGGTCGAAGACGTAGCTGTCCTCAAGGAACTGGGAGAGGACCAGCACCCCCACTCCGGGCTGGGCGGCACGGATTGCGAGTACGGCCTGCAGCCCGTCATCGGCGTGGCCGGGGGGCATCTGTATGTCGGCGACGACAACGTCCGGGCCGTACGCGCTGGCCATCCGGACCAGGTCGTCCGCGTCTGCCGTAGTTCCGACGACGTCGAATCCGCCGTCGGTGAGGACATGCACGATCCCTTCCCGAACGAAGGCCTGGTCCTCGCCCACTATGACACGAATCTGCCGCGGCGGGCTCATGGCATCGAGCCAGCTTCACCCGCCGACTTACGCGGTAGCGGGATGGCCGCGCGCAGTACGGTGCCGCCTTCGGCTGGAGCGACGATGTTCATGACCCCGTTAAGCGCTCCGATGCGGTCGCGCAATCCGGTCAGGCCGCTGCTGTCGGACGGCGCCTGGGCGCCGCCGACCCCGTCATCGCGGACCTCCACCGTGCACCGCTCGCCGTCTGCGGCCACTTTCACCCAGGCGGAGCTGGCACGGGCGTGCTTGACGACGTTGGTGAGCGCCTCAGCACAGAAGAAGTAGACGCTCGCCTCGATCGGGGCGGGCAGCCTGTGGCTGGGTAGGTCGAGCTGGACCGGGACGGGGAGCCTGCCGGTCAGGGCGGCGAGAGCAGCGGCCAGGCCACGCTGGGTCAAGATCGCGGGATGGATCCCCGCGACGAGTTCGCGTAGATCGTTCATCCCGTGCGTGGCGTCGCTGAGGGCCAAGTCGACCAGCTCCCGGGCGCGCCGCGGCTCCGATTCCCACTTCCGCTGGGCGAGCTGGAGACCGATGATGGCGCTGACGAACCGCTGCTGAGCGCCGTCGTGCAAGTCCCTGGTGACCCGCTGACGCGCTGCATCGGACGCGGTAACCAGACGCGCTCGTGAGGCCATCAGCTCCTGTTCGGCGCGCAGGCGATCGGTGATGTCGCGAAAATATCCGATGAACGCCGGGGATCCGGGCAGGCCGGCACGGGTAATCGTCAGCTCGACAGGGAACTCGCCGCCGTCGGCGCGCAGGGCGGTAATCTCAATCCGGCGGTCCAGGATGTGCGATTCCCCGGTGGTCATGTAACGGGAAAAACCGGCGCGGTGCGCCTCGCGCAGCGACGGCGGCACGATCACTTCGGCCATCTCCTGGCCGGTCAGCTCATCGGCCCGGTACCCGAAGATGCGCTCGGCGGTGGTGTTGACGTAGGTGATGCGAGCGTGCTGGTCGATGCTGAGGACGCCGTCATGCGCCGCCTCCAGGATCGCTCGCAGGCGGGCCTCGCTGGCGGTCAGTTCCGCCGCGCGAGCCTCGGCGACCTCCCGCTCGCGCGCCGCCTGCTCGGCGGCCATGCGCGCGGTCAGATCGGTGATCGCGACGGCGTCGCCGTACCCGTCAGGGGTGGTGATCGGCACTGCCGTGCAGGCGACCGGGATCATCGAGCCGTCCTTGCGGACCCACCAGTCCTCTTCGAGGTGGAGCGCCTCTCCGGTCCGGCGGATCCGCGTCAGCGGACAGTCCTCGACGGGATAGGCAGATCCGTCGCGGCGCTTGTAGTGAACCAGCCAGTGCGCGTTCCGGCCGAGCAGCTCGGATGCGTCATCGAAGCCCAACGTCGCGACCGCCGCCGGGTTCACGTAGCTGATCACCCCCTCGTGCGTGACCACGCAGACCGGCTGCCCCAGCGCCGACAAGATCGCGTCCCGCTCGGCGAGCGCCCGCTCGGTCTGCCGCCGCTCGCTGACGTCGGAGAAGGAAACCACGGCGCCGCGGCCGTCCGGCAAGTCAATCGGAGCCGACCAGAACTGGACCGCAAGGAGCGACCCGTCCCGCCGCACTAGGTAGTCCTCAGCGTGGAACTCCTGCCCGGTCGTGCGCGGCAGCAGCATGGGGCACTCCTGGGCGGGGAAGGCGGTACCGTCCGGGCGCTTATGGTGAATCGTCTGGTGGCTTGGCTTGCCTAGCAGGTCCGAGGCATGGCCATAGCCGAGCGCGGCAGCCGCCGAGGCGTTCGCGAAACGGATCAATCCGGCTTCGTCGATCACCCAGACCGGCTGGACGACGCGCTCAAGTATCGACGCGAAGGCCTCGCCGGGCAGCGCCGACGCCTCGCTGACACTATCGGACGTAGCTCCTCGCTTATGTGACCCCCAAGGCAGCCTGCTTACTGAGACCCCAGGCCTGACTCTACGACGACGTGCCTCTCAGAGCCAGGCATCAGGAACACCTTCCGCTCGCACCCACTGCGGGCCGATCGCGGCGTCGACCACCTACTTCGCAACTCTTGTCCGGGGCAACCGCTCGCGAACTCAAGTCGGTAGCCGATCCGGCTGCTCCGCCATCGGGCCCGTCCTCGGCGAGGTGAAGATCCGCAAGTTCGGCGCGGACTGGGTATGGACCCAGCTTGCGAGCGTGTCTCGTGCGTTGCTGCGCCCCACGCGGGGACATCATGACAGTGAGACCGTCCTGGAGAGGATGGCAACTCTGTGTGCAACGGAGGAGCAACGATCCATGGATCAACAGCTGCCACTCGCGAACATCATCACCCTTGGCGTGCGTGACTTCGCGCGTACGCGTGAGTTCTACCGTCAGCTGGGCTGGCCGCATGCGTTCGACAGCGATACCTTCACCGTCTTCGAGATGCGCGGCGCCCTGCTCGCGCTGTTCGGCGTCGATCAGCTCGGCACCGACGCACGCGCCACGCCGGAATCCGGGCACGGCGGCATCCGCAGCTCGGTCATCATTACCGCGGACCGGCCGGAGGACGTCGACGCCCTCGTCCGGCGCGCCCAGGCGGCCGGTGCCACCGTGACGAAGGAACCGACGGACGCGGAGTTCTTCGAGGGCCGCGATGCGTACTTCGCCGATCCCGAAGGCAACTACTGGGAGGTCGCGTGGGCCGCCGAAGATAACCCGGTTACCGCAGCGGCCCGGCGCGCCGCTGGCATCGCGACTGACATCCAATCCGAGTGAACCGCCCGGCTGTCGCATCGAGTTGCGTGCCGGATAGACCGCGTCCGAGTCCGGGTCTCTGTTTACGCCGGCAGGGCCGCACGCCCGCGGTCGGACGAATCACTGTGATCCGGTGATGCCCCCTCACCTGCCCGGCGGTAACGCTGGCATAGCCTGACTCTTGGGAAGGAATTGCAGCACTGGATTGACATGGCGAGCTCGCCTGGGCCGCTGCCAGAGACCAACCCCAACCGAAGGGAGGCGCGAGATGGCACAGGACGCGGAGCATCCAGCGGTTCCGGAGATCGTTACCGACCGCGCCGCGCCGCTGACGGCGGCGCAGACGGCGGGTTCGCCTGGCGCGGCCGCGGCGGCCGACCGCCGCTGGTGGGTGCTGGGCGTGGTGGGACTAGCGCAGCTGATGGTGGTCCTGGACGCCACGATCGTGAACATAGCGCTGCCCTCGGCCCAGCACGACCTGGGGTTCTCCAACGCCGACCGGCAGTGGGTGGTGACGGCGTACTCCCTGGCGTTCGGCAGTCTGCTGCTGCTCGGCGGCCGGCTGTCGGACCTGTTTGGCCAGCGGCGGATGCTGATCATCGGCCTTATTGGCTTCGCGGCCGCCTCCGCGCTCGGCGGCGCGGCCACCGGCTTCGACATGCTGGTGATCGGCCGCGCCATTCAGGGCGCGTTCGGCGCCTTGCTGGCACCGGCGGCGCTGTCGACACTGGCGGTGACCTTCTCCGACCCGGCTGAGCGGGGTAAGGCGTTCGGGGTCTACGGCGCCATCGCCGGCGCCGGCGGTGCGGTGGGGCTGCTGCTCGGCGGGGTGCTGACCGAGTACCTGAGCTGGCGGTGGTGCCTGTACGTCAACGTCGTCCTGGCCCTGGTCGCCGTCGCGGGCGCGGTGCGACTGCTAGCGAATCGGCCCCGAGACACAAAGGTGTACCTGGACCCGGCCGGCACGATCCTGGTCGTAGCCGGGCTGGTGGGCGTGGTCTACGGGCTGTCGGAGGCCGAGACCAAGGGGTGGGGCGCACCGACGACCATCGCCCTGCTGGCAGCCGGGGTAGTCCTGCTGGCCGCGTTCGTGCTGGTCGAGCGCCGCGTTCCGCATCCGCTGCTGCCGCTGCGGATCGTCCTTAACCGCTTCCGGGGCGGCTCCTACCTGGCCATCGGGCTGTCCGCCATTGGCCTGTTCGGGGTCTTCCTGTTCCTCACCTACTACCTGCAGCTGATCCTGCGCTACTCGCCGGTCACGACGGGCCTGGCGTTCCTGCCGATGATCGCGGCGCTGATCGCGACCTCGACGGCGGTCAGCGCGGTGCTGCTGCCGCGGGTCGGGCCCCGGATCCTGATCCCCGCCGGGATGCTGGTGGCGGCGGCCGGGCTGGTCATACTCGCGGCGCAACTGGGCGTTAATACCAGCTATCCCAGCACTATCCTGCCTGCCCTGGTGGTGATCGGGCTCGGGCTTGGCCTGGTGTTCGCCTGCGCGATCAACACGGCGACCTACGGTGCCGCCCGAGAGGACGCCGGAGTCGCCTCGGCCATGGTCAACGTCAACCAGCAGGTCGGCGGCTCGATCGGCATCGCGCTGCTGAACACGATCGCCGCGAGCGCGTTCAGCAGCTACCTGCTGACTCACGGGCAAAGCCCGGCCGCCCAGGCCGGCGCGGCGGTGCACAGTTACATCGTCGCGTTCTGGGTTTCGGTCGGCGTTTTCGCCAGCGCCGCGATCGTATGCGGGCTCGTACTGCCCAACGGCCTCCTGGCGCCGGCCGCGCCCGAGGTCGCCCCGGCCATGGCATGACCAGGAGAAGAGGAGATGAGGACCCGTGACTTCCGATCCCGCTGACAGCCCGCCCCGCCTAGCTGTACATCTGATCACCGTGTCGGCCACCTACGGCAGTGGAGGCAGCGTCGTCGCGCCTGCCCTCGCGCAGCGGCTTGGCCTGCCCTTCCTGCAGCGCGTCACGACCACGGAGGGCGAGGTCGCGTTGGCCGCTGCCCCGTGTCACGAGCGGCTGGTAGCGGAGGAGGCGAAGACCACGCCAGTCCACCGGCTGCTCGCGTCTTTCACGCACTCGATGCCGGTCGGGCCCACCCAGTCACCCCTTTCCGTCCATCACCTGGACGAGGACCTGCGGTGCAGCGCCGAGGATGGGATCCACGGCCTGGTAGCCGACGGCGGGGGCGTGATCCTCGGCCGGGCCGCTGCGGTGGTACTCGGCAGGGACCGCGGCTTTCACGTCCGGCTAGACGGGCCGCCGGCCCGCCGGATCATCCAGGGCGCCACGGTCGAGGGCATTAGCCACGAGCAAGCCAGCGCTCGCATGCAGGCCGCCGACAAGGCGCGCGCCGCCTACGTCCGGCGCCTGTACCGCGTCGACCCGGCCGACGCATCGTTGTACCACATGGTGATCGACTCCACCGCGATCCCCCTCGACACGGTCATCGAGCTCATCCTCACCGCAGCCCGCAGCCATCGCGGCGAATCGATACCAGAACCAAGCACACAGACATGATCGCGTGCATGTACCCCTAATTTCCGACCACATGGTCGCGGAACAACCTGGGCACGCGTGGGACGGTTCGTTTGTAGATGGTGCCGCCGGGGGTGAACCAGCCTGCCTTCTTCCGTACGGTCGGGCTCGGATCCTGGGCGCGGGCCGTCTCCAGGGCGGTGACAGCCCGGCCATCGGTATGGACGAACTTGCCGACTAGCTCGGCGGCCATCGCGCGCACGTGCGCGTCCGGGTCGGTGGCCATGTGCTGCAACGCGGGTTCGAGGACCTGGCCTGCGCCCGGTGCGCAGGTGTCGCCTTTGCACCGGTCGCAGGCCAGAGCGTGGAAAGCGGCGGTCCTGACCCGGGGGTCGGGATCGTCGGCCATGGAGATCAGCTGGCCCATGGAGTCGGTGTCGACTAGGTGGTCGAGGAGACGACAGCAGCCCTCACGGACGGCCGGATTCTCGTGACGGAGGCCAGCCCGGATCGCGCCCACCGCGTCCTCGTCGCGCCGCAGCAGCTCGTGATAGGCCGTGACGGCACGCTGCGAGTCGCCCAGGCACGAGACGAGGGCCTCGTTGTCGGTCCTGACGAATCCGAGCATGACTTCAGTCTCCAGCCATACGGCGAATCCAGGCAAAGGGATTACGAATCAGGCAAGGGCGCGCGGAGCCTTGACCCATGGAGCATCGCACGTGACACCCTCCTAATGCGTAGGTCGCTGGATACGACGAGCACCCGGGCGCAGCAATATTGGCATGACCCAGTCCGCTGGGGACGGTGTAACGTTCGGGATATGGAAGGACTTGCGGCCTCGGTCGTGCTGCTTGCGATCTTGCTCGGCGTCCTGCTCGTGGTCGTATTCGACGTCTTCTGCCTGCTGCACCTTGGGAAAGCCGATACTGCCCATTTCTTGCCCAAGTTCGTCTGGGCCGTTCTCATCGTGTGCATCAGCCCCATTGGGGGCCTCGTTTACCTGCTCGCGCAACGCCTGCCGAAGCGGCCCATGAAGCCAGTGAATCGGGGGATTGGGGTTGCATCGATCATCCTGGTCCTGTTCGTCATCGTGCTATGGGTGGGGATTAAGTCAGCCTCACACCCCCACCCGCAGCCTCCTGTACCGCTCACCTGCCCGACCGGGCCCATATGGGCACCCCTCAAGGGGCTGTGCCAGCAGTTATGAGGTGGCCAGGGTAAGGGGCCATCCCTGCATGGTGCGGGCGGTCATAGGGGTGAATTCCAGGGGCAGCTGGACAGAGGCGTCGTGTGAGGCCTCAGATAACAGGTTAGCGGAAGGTCGCCGTGAAATTAGCGTGCAATTAGCCAAGGTCATAGTGGCATAGAAGCAGGCCACGGTCGTCATACGCGGAGCTTCCCCTAGATCAGGATGTAAAGGGCCCATTGCATCCTCCGCTTGGCGACACTACCCATGGCTAAAGAACCATCCTGATTGCGACAGAACAGAGCACGTGGCTGCCCCCTGAGGGCTTGGCCTACGCATTACGGGCGCGTGCCGGCGAACGCCTGGCTGCTCAAGCGAGGCATCAAAGTCCCGTGCAGCACATCATCGCCAGCCGGTGAAGGCGCTGGCATCCACCCCGCCTCCCTCGACCTTGACACCCCGCGTGCCCACAGCCGCGCGCCGTCCTACCGCAGCGGGACCGCTGGATCCTAATGACCTGTCCGGCACGCAAGTCCGGCGTCGCCCGCCGCCGTGTTCCTCGTCGGCCGATTGTCCCGGTCGCGGGCATTCATTTGCGCGACATGTTGGCGCAATATGATCGGCGCCAGCAAGGCGTACCGGGAGGAAGAACCAATCATGGCAAGCATCGCGGCCGGTGACGGAACCGAATCCGGACTTGCGGTCGAGAACCTGGGGCGACGCCGGGCCGCCGGGATATACGGCGCCATTGTCACCGCGGCGATCCTTGACACTGCCGGGGGTCACGTGTCCACGGTTGTGCTGGTG
>Ga0207657_10007199_pt1 | contig 11422 bp, 10 predicted proteins | sample KBSC33metaG_FD_184316 | JGI IMG/M metagenome (GOLD analysis project Ga0207657, IMG submission 184316) | Corn rhizosphere microbial communities from Kellogg Biological Station, Michigan, USA - KBS C3-3 metaG (SPAdes) (version 2) | ecosystem: Host-associated > Plants > Roots > Rhizosphere > Soil ... | reverse complement strand
CAGGGCCAGGGCAACTCCAATCAGGGCGGCTACGATCAGGGGCACGCTGGCCGCGGTCCGCGAAACTACCGTCGCTCCGACGAGCGGATTCGCGAGGACATCAACGAGGAGCTGACGCGACATCCCGGGATCGACGCGACCGACATCGACGTGCGCGTCGAGAACGGGGAAGTGACGCTCTCCGGCATGGTCGACGATCGTCGCGCCAAGCGTCTCGCCGAAGACATCGCCGAGCAATGCTCGGGCGTGGAGGACGTGCACAACGAGCTGCGGATCGACAGAGCGAAACAGCAGTCGCATCGCAGCTCGTCGCGCACCAGCTCGCGGGACGAGTCGCGCGGCAGAGCGAATGCCGGAGCGGATGGCGCAGCGAGCGGCGACCGCGAGGTGCCGCGCCGGACCGAGCACGAAGCCGCGCGTCGCGCGTCGGGGAGCTCGGCGTCGCAGTCGGAGAGCGAGAGCGGGCGCGGGAAGAACGGCGGCAGCTCGAAGAACGCGAGCTGATCTCCAAGCTCGTGGCGTGTGAGCGGCCCGATTGGAGCCGCTCACACGCTCACGTCATGCTGGCTGCTCCGTCGGCTCGAGCGAATCGGCGCCAGCGTCGTCCGTGCTCGCGGCGTCGCCACGGACGACGCGCGTACGCGGCACGATCAGGATTCCCGTGACGATCGCGGCGCCCGCGATCGTGAGCAGTGCGGCCGCGAGCTCCGCGCCGAGCTGCGTGCGCTGTGCGAGGTGGATCAGCCGCCACACCAGCAGCCGATGCACGCCGACGTCGAGCGCGCCAGCGATTGCGCCCGCGGTGATCGCACCGATGCTCATGATGCCGCGCGCCGTCGTGCTGGTGAGCCGACCGCCGGTGCGTCCACTCACGCGCAACGCGAGGCCGCATCCCGCCGCGCCCATGATCATGCCGAGTCCGAGCCGGCCGACCGATACGAGCCAGACGCGCGGCATCGTGGCGCCCATGAACTGGCGCAGCATGAGATTCACCGGAAGGACGCCGAGCGCGAAGTCCACCACCGCGTACGCGACCGCGAAGATCGCGATCGTCCGCGCGGCCGAGAGCGTCGACGGTGCGCGCGCCGTGGTGCTGGTGGGAGTAGGAATCGCGGTATCCATCGCCAGAAAGACGGCCGCGCGCGCCGTCAGGTCACGCCGGGCGGCCGGCGCGAGCAATCGTTCGGTCAGGCCGGACGGGTGAACGTCGCGCGCGTGGCGAAGTCGCGAGCGAGCGCGGCGAGGGCCGTGGGGTCGCCGGGGGTGGCCGTGTGCGGGAGCGCGATGACCGGGACGGTGCGCGGCAGCTCCTTGAGGACGGCCTGGTTGGTGCGCTCGGGAACGGCTCCGCGAGTCAGGGCGCTCGGCACGGCCGGCGCGTCGGGCGTCGTGAGTACGACGGCCTGGAGCACGAGCGTGTGTGCGTTCGCGACGGTCGCCGCAGCGAGGACGGTTGCCACGGCGTCGCGCGAGTTCGGCGCGACGATCACGAGCCCCAGCTTCCATCGCGCGAACAGCGTCGCGAAGCTCTCGGTCTCGGTGATGGGGGTGAGCAGTGGCCCGGTCGCATCCACGACGACGGCATCGCGTGTCGCGCTCAACGTCGCGAACGCGTGGTCGAGTGCGCCGAGGTCGATGCTCGTGCGCGCGCGCCGCGCGGCGACGAGCGGCGCGAGCGCGTCGGCCAGGCGGACCGGCGCGACGAGCTCGAGCGGGTCGGTCGATCCGGCGGCGATTCGCAACCGCTCGGCGTCCGCGACGCCGCCGCAGGCAATCGGCTTCATCGCGCTCACGCGCGCGCCCGTCGCGCGCATCCCCGCCGCGATCGCCGCCGCGACCGTCGTGGCGCCGACACCGTAACCGGTGCCGACGACGCCGATGCGCGCGATGCGCGTGGCAGGGAGTCGATCACCCGTCATGTAGAACGGGCTAAGCGCGAGCGTCGCCAGCGGCGCTCCCGGAAGTCGCGCTTCCGGATGTCGTGCGCTCCGGATTCTCACCGTCGATCGTGAGCGTCCACTCCACGGGGATGTCCTCGCGCAGCGAGTCGCGCACGGAGCAGTACTTGTTCACAGCGAGATCGATGGCGCGCTCCGCGTGCACGCGCTCGATTCCGTCGCCCGCGATGACGAAGCCGAGCGTGACGCGCTTGAGTCGGCGCGGAATCGTGTCGACCCGGTCGCCCCGCACGTGGACGGTGTACGACGACGGCGGCGTGCGCCGCTTGGTGAGGATCTCGACCACGTCCACCGACACGCACGATGCGAGTGCGGCAAGCAGTCCATCCACCGGACTCGGCCCCGTCTCTCCCGACGAGTCGAGTCGCATCGACGGGCTTCCCGCGGTGCGCGTCGCATCGAAGCGACCTTCGCCGGCCCAGCGAACTTCGACCGACGCCGTTCCGCTCACGAGCCGACCTCGATGGGGGTGCGCACTGCGTTCCCCCACTCGGTCCACGAGCCGTCGTAGTTGCGCACGGTCGGGTAGCCGAGGAGGCGCGTGAGCACGAACCAGGTGTGCGCCGAGCGCTCGCCGATCCGGCAGTACGTGATGACGTCGTCGTTCGGCGAGAGGTTCTGCTCCGTCTCGTAGATGCGGCGCAGTTCGTCGGCCGGCTTGAACGTGCCGTCCGGATTCGCGGCGCGCGCCCATGGAACGTTGCGCGCGCCGGGAATGTGTCCGCCGCGCAGCGTGCCTTCCTGCGGATAATCCGGCATGTGCGTACGCTCGCCGGTGAACTCCTGCGGACTGCGCACGTCCACGAGGCAGCCGCGTGCATCGGAGTGTGCGCGCGCATGCTGCATGAACGCGCGGATGCGCTCGTCCGAGCGCTCCGGCGCCTCGTATTGCGTGGGCGGGAAGCTCGGGCGCTCCGTCGTCATCGGGCGGTTCTCCGCTTCCCACTTCGCGCGACCACCGTCGAGCAGGCGCGCGTTGGTGAAGCCGAAGAGCTGGAAGACCCAGTACGCGTACGCCGCCCACCAGTTGCTCTTGTCGCCGTAGAAGACGACCGGCGTGGAATCGTCGATGCCGCGCGAGCGGAGCAGCTCCTGGAAGCGATCGCGGTCGACGTAATCGCGCACGACCGGATCGTTCAGGTGCTGATGCCAGTCGAGCTTCTGCGCGCCGGGAATGTGTCCCACCTCGTAGAGCAGCACGTCCTCGTCGCATTCGAGGATGCGCAGCTCGGGATCCTGAAGGTGCTCCGCGAGCCAGTCGGTGCTCACGAGGGCCTCAGGATGTGCGTAACGCTTTGCGGCGATTGCCGGATCGATGTCGGCCATGACTGCGGGGGGGGACGGGGGAGGGCCGGGCCGGGTCGGGGCCGGGCCAGGGCCGGACCAGGGCCGGACCAGGGCCGGACCCCGGGTGAGAACGCTGATGCGGCTCGGCTTATGTTACGGAATATGGCACCGTCTCCGCGGCCGATGGAACCGTACGCGCACCACGTACTCGTCTGCACGGGCGGCTACTGCTCGCCGGAGCGGCGCGGACGCTCGCTGTACACACTCCTCGCGCAGCTCCTCCAGCGCGAAGGACTTCTCTTCGGACCCGATCGCGTGAAGCGCGGCGAGACGCCCTGCCTCGGCGTCTGCGAGGGCGGTCCCATCGTCGTCGTGTATCCCGAGGGGATCTGGTACGGGAACGTCACGCCCGCGCTGCTCGAGCGCATCGTCGTCGAGCACCTCAAGGAAGGGCGCGTGGTGGAAGAAGCCGTCTTCCACCGGCTGACGCCCGAGTGAAACCGAGCTGGCGCATGCTCCGGATCCAGTAGATCACAACGGCCGTCATCGAAATCACCCGGGGTCCGGCCCCGGTCCGGCCCCGGTCCGGCCCCGGTCCGTCCCCGGCCCGTCCCTCCTCCGTCCCGCCTGCATGGCATGCGCTCTGCCACCTCAACAGCTGTAGTCATTCGTTTCCCGCACTCCGCGGTCGCAATGCCGCGGTCGCAATGCCGCGGTCATGACGCTCCGGTCATGACGCTCCGGTCGTGATGCTCCGGTGACGCTTCGGTGATGCTCCTCCTGCACGTACTCGATGGTGGGCCGGTGACACCGGCGACGCTCTGGCATCGCTGGAGCGTCGAGCCCGCCGTGCTCGCGCTCGTCGCCGCGAGCGGCGCGCTCTACGCGATCGGCATCCGCCGATTGTGGCGGAGGGCAGGGGATGGTCACGTCGTCTCTGCACTCGGCGTGACGGCGTTCTACGCCGGACTCGTCGCGCTCCTCGTCGCGCTCTGCTCACCTCTCGACGCGCTCGCCGACACGCTCTTCTCCGCGCACATGGTGCAGCACGTGATCCTCATCGCGGTCGCGCCACCGCTCCTCGTGCTCGGCATCCCCGCAGTGCCGCTCCTCTGGGGTCTGCCGGAGAGCGCACGTCTGGCGGTGGGACGTGGATGGAAGGCGAGCCGCCTGGGCACCGTCGGCCATGCGCTCGTGCAGCCGGTGCCTGCGCTCGTGCTGCACACGCTCGCCCTCTGGCTCTGGCATCTCCCCGGCCCGTATGCGGATGCGCTCGCAAATCCCGCGGTGCATGCGCTCGAGCACGGCTGCTTCTTCATCACCGCGCTCCTCGTCTGGTGGGTCGCGATCCGTCCGGTGGGGCGACGCAGCACGGATACGGCCTGGGCGCTCTTCGTGCTCATCGGCACCTTCGTGAGCAGTGGCGCGCTCGGCGCGATCCTGACGTTCTCGGATACGCCGTGGTACTATGCACAGAGCGTCGGTGCGGGAGCGTGGGGATTCACTGCGCTGCAGGATCAGCAGCTCGCTGGGCTCATCATGTGGATCCCGGCGGGCTTCGCGTACATCGCGGGCATTCTCGCGATCGCGGCCCGCGCGCTGCAGGATCCGGCACCGGTCGGCATCGCGCCGACGACGGGGCCGGACGGCGACGGTGGCTCGCGGCTCTACGCGTTACATTAGACTGGCTTGACGAACCCAATCGACCCGCGACGACTCGTTTTCGGGGCGGCGCAGCGACTCCTCTTCGACGGGCGTGACCCGGAGCAGATCCTCGACCGGATCGCCAGCCTCGGGAACGAGCCGTCCCAACCCTCGACCAGCTCCATGTCCCGTCCCCGCGATCGTATCCTGGCGAACCTCGACGAGATGTACCGCGAGGCGTTCGAGCGTGCCAAGGCGTCCGGCGATCAGGCCCAGATGGCCACGCTCGACTTCGCCTACCGCCGAGAGCAGCTCTACTTCGAGATCCTGCTCGACGTGCGTGACGCGATGGAGCGTCGAGGGTAGTAGCGCGATCCGCCCTGGCCTGGCCGTCGCGACGGTCTTCGACTTTCCCATACCGCCGCTCGGCTGTCCATAGTGTCAGGCATCCTTCCGTGGGTCGCGTTCAACGCGGCCGTCCTCGCCGTCCTGGCGATCGATCTCGGCCTCTTCAATCGCAAGGCGCACGACGTCAGCGTGCGCGAGGCCGCGACGTGGAGTGCCGTCTGGATCACGCTCGCGCTCGCGTTCGCGGGGTGGGTGTTCTACGCGCACGGTCATCACGCCGGCATGGAGTTCATCGCCGGCTACCTGATCGAGTACTCGCTCTCCGTCGACAACATCTTCGTCATCGTCCTGATCTTCACGTACTTCGGGATCCGGGGCGAGTACCAGCACCGCGTGCTGTTCTGGGGAATCATCGGCGCGCTCATCATGCGCGGCGCCATGATCGCGCTCGGCGCCACCCTGATCGAGCGATTCCACTGGATCACGTACGCCTTCGGCGCGTTCCTCGTCATCACTGGACTGCGGATGCTGCGGCACGACGACGCGAGCGTCGATCCCGACAGCAATCCCGTGGTGCGGCTCGTCCGCCGGCTCATCCCCGTCGCCGGCGACTATCACGGCCAGAAGTTCTTCATCAGCGGCATGGACGCGGCTGGGCGCGTCCGCTGGATGGCGACGCCGCTCTTCATCGTCCTCGTCGTCATCGAGACGATGGATCTCGTCTTCGCGGTGGACAGCATTCCGGCGGTCTTCGCGGTCACACGCAAGCCGTTCATCGTCTACACGTCGAACGTCGCCGCCATTCTGGGGCTGCGATCGCTGTACTTCCTGCTCGCGGGCGCGGTGACGAAGTTCCGCTATCTCCGGCTCGGACTGGCGATCATCCTCGCCTTCGTCGGCGTGAAGATGCTGCTCGCCGCACACTACCCCATCCCGACGCTCGCCTCGCTCGGCGTCATCGTCGGTGTTCTCGCGGCGACCGCGATCGCGTCGGTCATCGCCGCGCGCCGTGACCCGAACGGAACGCCACAGGGGCCCATCACGCCCGCGTGAGGCAGAGCGCGGGCGCGCTCCACCTCACAGCGTCGTCATCTCCATCACTGCATCTCCATCACTGCGCCGGGACGTTCCAGCCGCTGACGTGGAGCACGGGCGCCTTTCCATGCAGGTCACGCAGCGCGTAGCGCGCGGTGAGCGTGCGCGTCTCGCCCGGAAGTAGCGACACGTAGTTGTCGCTCCACTCGACTGGGAGCACCTCGTCGCCGTCGCGACCGGCCTGCACCTGCAGCCGGATGAAGAACGCGAGTGCCGTTCCGGGGTTGGTGATCGTGACGCGCGCCACGCCGGCGTCACTGCTGCGCGTGAACGTCGCGCTGGCATTCACGCGCTGTCGTGGCAACCTGTGCAGCGCGCTGAAGTCCGCGTACCTGGTCACGGGCGCGACGAAGCCGGTGCTGTGCTCGAGGTCGATCACGTCAGGATGCGTCGAGAGCCAGTACAGATTCGTGCTCAGCGTCGCGCCGGAAGCGTCGGTGAGCCGGAGATCGACGAAGTACGTCCCCGCGGAATCCGGGCCGGGCGGGATCGCGAAGACGCGAAGGCTGGTATCGGCGGGGACGTTGACGATGGTGTCGCGCGAGAAGCTCTGTCGCATCGCGACGTCGAACACGCGGACGCGCAGGTGCAGCCGCTCGAGCGGATGCCGCAATGCGCTGGTGATGACCGCGGTTCGATCGTCATACGAGTACATCGCGTGCACGGGCTCGTTCGCCTTCTTGGTGCCGAAGTAGCCGCCCGCGGGACGCAGATACCAGTCGAAGAGGTGCCAGTTGATCCCGGGCCACGCGTTGTCGAGCATCCACTGGATCACGCCCGTCGCGACGTACTTGTTGCGACGATATCCCTCGAACATCGCGCGCTCGGATTCGTACGTCATGAGCTGCGACTTGCTCGCGAAGTCCTCAGCGCTCGTCGGCTCGCCGTAGCGTTCGGCGAGTCCGCGACGGAACGCGCTCCCGCCGTTTGAATGCCCGCCGTTCCAGTGATAGGTCCAGACGCTGTCGATCGGCCAGAGATGGTCGGCCGGAATGAAGCGTCGCATGCTCTCGATCGGTGGCGGCGCCGCGCCCGGCCCGACCTCGGTCGCGTAGCCGCGTGCGCCGCCGTGCGTCGAGTCGATGAGCCAGTACGACGGCGGGACCCAGTAGTACGGCCCTTCCATCTTGACGCCGCTGCGCCCGGAGAACGCCGCCGGCTTCGCTGCGGCTGACGACACGTACGGATTGGGCCAGTGCTCGCGGCGCAGGATCTCGATGTACCGCTGCTCGACGTTTGCGGGTGGCGCGTTGTCGCTCCCGTTCAGCCACACGTACGCGCTCGGATGGTTGCGCAGTCGGCGAATCTGGTCCTGCTGCGATGCGGCCGCTTCCGCGTACTGCTCCGGTCCCCACTTGGACCACTCCTCCCACGCGCTGCAGCAGGCCCAACCGGGCATGACGAGGATGCCGAGGCTGTCGGCGCGCTGCCAGAACAGATCGTCCTCGAGCTTCCCTTCGAGGCGGATCGTGTTGAGGTGCATGTCCCGCGTGTAGCGCATCTGCGCGAGCTGCCGCTCCGGCTCGGGGCGGAAGAACATGTCCGACGCCCACCCGGCACCGCGAATCAGGATGCGCTTCCCATTGATCCGGAAGAGCAATCCGCCCTGCGGCGTGAACTCCGACGTGACCGTGCGGATGCCGAAGCGCACGCGCTGCCGATCGGAGAGCCGCGTCCCGCGCGCGCCGTCGTAGAATGCGAGCTCCAGCGTCTCGAGCGCCGGAGCTCCCAGCTCCGCCGGCCACCACAGGCGCGGATTGGTGACGTGCAGCTGCGGGAATCGATCGGGCGCGAAGGCGACGTCCGCGCTGTCGTGCGCCGCGAGCGTGACCGGCTGCTCGAACGCGATGCTGCCGATGCGACCGCGCAGCACGCCGCTGACGGAGCGATCGGATGTGTTGCGCAGCATCGTGTGCACCGTGAGATCCGCGCGTGCGAGCGTCGCCGTGTCCACGTCGCTGACCACCTGCGGGTACCGCACCACGACCGGGCCGCTCGCGCTCAGGTACACCTCGTGCCACAGCCCCATCATCTTGTCGGGCGGCGAGGGATACCAGTCGATCGAGCTCGTCGCCAGATCCGCCGGCGTCGATGCGAAGATCTCGACCGCGAGCACGTTCGTCCCGGTGGGCTTCACGAACGGCGTGACGTCCAGCTCGTAGCGGCGGAATGCGCCGGCGATCTGCGTCGAGTCGGCAATGCGCCTGCCATTCAGCCAGACGTTCGCGCGGTAGTTGATCCCGTTGAAGTGCAGCGCGACGTGCTGGCCGCGGAACGATGCCGGAATCTCGAAGGTACGCCGATACCACCACGGCACCGCGAACGGACTGGTGGGCTGCATCGGCTCGTGCACGAACAGCTTCCCGATCGCGTACGACATTCCCGGCAGCGACCGCAGGTGCATCCCGACGAACGGATCGCGGTACGTGCTGTCCTCGACCAGCGCGCCGACCACGGTGTTCGGCACCGTCGCGTGGTGCCACCCGGCCGGCCGGTATGTGGCGGAGGAGATCGTCGCGCCATCGGTGCCCACCTGCGCCGACGATTGGATGCGCCAGTCGGTGCGGAGCGTATCCGATTGCTGAGCGAGTGCGACTGCAGGCGTGAGCGCAGGCATGAGCGCGGCGGACAGGAGCAGCGCGAACGGAATGGAGGCTTTCAAGAGAGTCGGGTGATGAACGGTGGAGCACGTGGGCCATGAGAAAAGTGCAGCCCCAGCTACCGTCTGGATAGCTGGGGCTGCACCGCGCAACGCGAAGTGCGGTCAGTGCTTCTTGCTGGCTTCCCTCTTCTCCGCGGCCGCTTCCTTCCTTTCCGCTGCCGGACCCTCGTGGGACACACCGACGATCCTGCCGTTGAGCGCGTTGACGTTGACCTCTTCGACGCCTGCCTTCCCGGCGACCTTCATGTCGAAGGAGTAGATCAGGCGGCCGTTCTCACGCTCGAGCTCCTGCGATGCGATCGTGGCGTTCGCCACACGATGCGTGGCGATCGTGCGCGCGGAGTCGAGTGAGATCTTCGCTTCCTTCGCGAGTGACGCGGGGATGTCGGTCTTCGGCTGCGGCGTGGCTTGCCTGCCAGTCGTCGCCTGCGCGCCTGCAGTCGCGGCGAGCGCCGCGGTACAGCCGAGTGCAATGAGCGTGGTACGAAGTGTGGAGACGGCGTTCATGGTTGCAACTCCTGCCAGAGGGATGGCCGGCGCGGATATCGTGTCGGCTTCATGGAGTGTACTGGGCGTGACCTGACAGGCCGGTGACACGCGTCGCCGGCCCCGCCGCTTGCCGACATCGCCTGCGTGGCGGAGATTCCCAGCACCCGACCACTCGAGGATCCTGCTGGCGTGGCACAGCAACACTCGCCGGACCAACAGCTGGAACAACCGCTGGACGCCATCTTCGGAACACAGGCGACGGTGCGCGTGCTGCGCGCGCTGTCGCCCGGTGATGAGCACGCGCCACCGCGACTCGCCGCACAGACCGGGCTGAGTCGCCCCGCGGTGCGTGAAGCGCTCATCCGTCTCGAGCGCGAGGGCATCATTCAGCGGGTCGGCACCGGACGCCACGTCCTGTACCGACTCGCGACGAACTATCCGCTGACCAAACGCATCGTGAAGCTCTTCAAGGCCGAAGCAAAACGGGCGAGCGCGCTCATCGGCGCCGCCGTGCTCTCCGCAACACTCGCGTCGCGCGCCAACGCACAGAACGCCAGCCAGACGACGCCGACCGCCACGTCGCTCGAGCGCCCGCTCTCCGCGCCCGCCGATCTCATCGTGACCGACGCGCACATTCACACCGTCGACGACTCGCGTCCGGATGCGCAGGCGATCGCGGTGCGCGACGGGCGATTCGTCTTCGTCGGCTCGGAGCGCGAGGCAATGGCGCTCAAGGGCGCGAGCACGCGCGTCGTCGACCTGCATGGCGCGACGGTCGTCCCGGGACTGATCGATGCGCATGCGCACCTGTACGAGATCGGACTGTCGCTCGAGACCGTGAGCCTGGTGGGGAGCGCGTCGTACGACGAGGTCGTCGCGCGTACCGTTGCTCGGCTCAAGACGCTTCCCGCGGGAGAGTGGCTGCAGGGATGGGGATGGGACCAGAATCGCTGGGCCGTGAAGGAGTTCCCGACGCACGACGCGCTGTCGCGCGCGATTCCGAACGTCCCGGTCGTGCTCTCGCGTGTCGATGGTCACGCCGTACTCGCGAATGCGGAGGCGATGCGTCGTGCAGGGATCACGGCCGCGACGAAGGACCCGGAAGGCGGCCGCATCGTGCGCGATGCGCAGGGAAATCCCACGGGCGTCTTCGTCGACAATGCACAGGAGCTGATCAACCGCGCGATCCCGCAGCCGACCGCGGCGCAGGTGACGCGCCGGATGACGGCCTCGCTCGCGGACATGCGCCGCTGGGGGCTCACCGGCGCGGACGATCCCGGTGAGCCGCGCGGCATCATCGATGTCATGGAGTCGATGGCGAAGGCGGGCGAGTACAACTTCCGCGGCTACATCCTCATCTCCGACGACAGCGCCGCGATCGCGCACTACTTCACGCTCGGTCCTCGCTCGGCGATGTACGACGGACATCTCTGGGTGCGCGCCATCAAGCTGTACGCCGACGGCGCGCTCGGCTCGCGCGGCGCGGCGCTCCTGTCACCGTACTCCGACGATCCAACCAACTCCGGACTCCTCGTCTCGAGCGAAGCGCATCTCGAGCACGTCGCCGAGGAGGCGTTGCGGCACGGCTTCCAGGTCGCGACGCATGCGATCGGCGATCGTGGCAATCGGAACGTGCTCGACGCGTACGACTCGGCGCTCAAGGTCGTGCCGCGCGCCGACCATCGCTTCCGCGTGGAGCACGCACAGATCATCGACCCCGCCGACATCCCGCGCTTCGCGCAGCTCGGCGTGATCCCGAGCATGCAGTCCAGCCACCAGACGAGCGACATGCGCTGGGCGGAGGATCGCGTGGGCCCGTCGCGCATTCGCGGCGCGTACGCGTGGCAATCGCTGCTCGCGACCGGTGTCGTCATCCCCAATGGTACCGATGCGCCGGTGGAACAGGTGAACCCGATGATCACCTTCCATAGCGCCGTGA